>OJLA01000145.1_pt1 | contig 67091 bp, 75 predicted proteins | sample 1596611 | NCBI WGS metagenome assembly OJLA01 (sample SAMEA4350168, study PRJEB24818) | metagenome | biome: human; feature: gut; material: faeces | place: Denmark | collected 2013-09
TCATACAACTCAAAAAATAATTTGACAACACTCTAAAATCTGTTAAATTGCATTCATCCACCGGGGCACAACTCGGACAACGAAAAGAAACACTAAACTAAAAGAAGAAAGGAATCAAAACAATGAAGAATCAGATTATTGAATTGCCCGCCACCACATTCACCGGCCTTGCAAATCATTTCCGGGACTTGCACCCGGCCGGAATCCGAGGGGCGGTAGACGTACATTCACCGGACTTTTACGAGGACGCAAAACGGTTTGCATACGTAGAGGGAGATAGCAACGGCGGGCGCGTCTCCGCCGTGTGGGCAATCCTACCTACGGGGGAAATTGCCTCCCTAGTCAAAAACCCGGGTGCGGTAGTCCCGCTGGATGACGTTTTCGGTTCCATTCACGGCAACGGGGGAAAGTGGCTTTTCGCACTCTCTACCGATAAACTCGTAGACCTTTATACCTCATACGGGTATGTCCCGGTGGCATGGCTACAGTGGGACGATTCACAAGCCCCTGCCTCATGGGATTATGAACGCTATGGTCGCCCTAGTCCTGCGTTTTTCGTCCACCGCTACTATCTGACGCCGGCGGAATGCGAGACCTACGAGGCAGGCCGGCACATGGTGTGCACCTATGATGACGGGTTAAACCTTGTCCTCAAACTAGTCAGCAGGGTTTAATTTCTGAAAAGTTACACCGCCCTATAAAATCAAAACCTAAAACAATAAACAATAGAAAGAAATAATACAATGAGCATTTACACCGAACACGCAAAGAGATTCCTTGAAAATTGCGGAATCAGAATCACCGGGAAATATAAAGGCATGTATACGCCCCTATGGGATGATAAGGCTCATAGCACATGGGAAATTGTCCTACACCGGAAAGACCCTCGGAAGGGAGAAAGGCGGGAAATATTCATCACCTTCTATCAGTCCCATGCGGACAGGCACAAGACTCCCACCGCCTATGACGTACTTGCTTGCCTGTGTAAGTCCGATTGCGGTTCCTATCGTGACTTCTGTAAAGAAATGGGCTTGCCCGCTTATGAGGTAGATACGAGGGAATACAATATGGATTCATATTGCAAGTACACGGGCGCATGTCATGAGTACGCAAACCTTAAATCATTCTTCACCCGCCCGGGTGAATGGGAAGAACTGGAAGAGATTTACTAAAATCCAACCACCCTTGAAAAGTTACACCGCCCTAACATATTAACAATAAAACAATAGAAAGAAATAAAACCATGAATGAAGACGAAAAGAAAACGGCAATCAATATTTTAGCCGCTCATATCCGGGAAACGCGCCCCTACCTTTTCCAGTTGTCCGCACGCCATGATGAAGAGCTAGGATTAATCGCCGCACTAGCAACGGAAACGGGAAGCAAGGCAAGCCTACTTGTCAGGAACCGGGAATCGGGGGAAATGCGGCCAATCAGCATTGCGGACTATCGCCCTCATGAAATGGTAGTCAGCCGTGCCTTTATTTCAGACCCTCTATGCCTCGCACTGGAGGAAGCGGGCGCAAGGATTGTGTATAACCGTTAAGTTTTCCCCCTGAATAATTACACCGCCCTAAAAAAGTATTTGACAAGATAATAAAATCCGATAAACTAAAATCAGCAAGCGGGAGACAAGCCCCCGCATAACCTCAAACCTAAAAAACACTATATCATGAACACTCAAATCACATTGAAAGACAACGAAATCCCGGCATGGGCATTCTACGAAAACGGCGAGGGCCTTCTGTCTCTTATCTTTTTCGCCAAGTCATCCTCGCATGCACGCCCCATTGCCGCCCTGCTTAACATATACCCGTGGGACGCCCTGCCAGAATTAGATGATTCTGACATTGTGCGCTTGTGGCAGGCGGTGAAAGAGAATGAGTTAGGGGCTTGGTGTACCTACGACCCGGCGGAAATTAACCAGTATCTGGAACAACGGTTCTGCCAGCTAGTAGTTAGAGCTTCTCATGCTCAATTATTCCCGCTTCCCGTTGAATAACTACGCCGCCCTATAAAATCAAACTAACAATAAACAATAGAAAGCAAACATATTATGAAGACTACAACTAAACCGGAAGTGCTTAAAGTATCAGATTATGCCCTTATCCATGACATTCCCACCTATGCCCTCAATTACTTGGCGTGTGGGGAAGATGAAAGCCTCGCCCCTGATGACATTGAAAACATTGAAGAGTGGAAAAAAGACTACTATCTTGCCCCCCTCGTTGAAGGCCAGCAGGTTGCCCTTCATTCTGCCACTCCGGCTTTCGGTTCGCCCTGCCCCTGTGTAAAATACTATGTCCTGCCTCGCTTTATGGGGGCCGTCCTGTCATGGATAAATCCGGGTTGCCGGATGACTAACTGCTACCTTGAACTTAGGCTTACAGACGGTAGCCGGGTAAAGGTGTATCTGAAAGGAAACCAAACCCTGCGCAGTACTATCCGCAACCTGATTGGCTTGGTAGAAACGGGGCATACTTTCACCGATATGAATGGGCACAATGTATCTCCCCGTCCCCGTGATATCGTTAATTTCTGGATTCGGACGATGCATGGCCAAACGCTGGCAACCGGAAGAATATAAACCACTTGCGGCTTGTTCCGGGGAATCAAAATTGTTCCACATGGAACATTTAAACCCCGGAACCCTCGGAACCCGTCAAATAACTCTAACCAAATAGAAAGAAAAAGTAGAAAGACAAAGGAATAATTCCCGCCCTCGGAATGCGGGGGATATCGGGTGCAACGGGTTCCGGGGGTTCCGGGGTTTAACAATAAACCAATCATAAATTACAGACCATGAAAGACATATCAGAATTACATATCAGAATAGAAACGGAAATGGTAACGGGTGGTAAGATGCGCCTCACTATCTGGAGCTTCAACGCCCTTCACCGGAAAGAGTACCTGCTTACTCCGTCCGATTGCGCTAACTGTCTGCTACTCCTTCCCCGGTATGCCAAGCCGGGAAGCAAGAGCCAGAAAGATGACATTGTCCTGTATCGGATTGGAACGTATGGCGTTATGCTTATCTCTTCAAAGGATGAACCCCCGCACACTCTCCTTGAAAGACTACCCCGCCCTGATAAAATAGCATGGTTCCCTTTCGGCATGGGGAATGTATGCCAAGCGGGAGATACCCGGCAGGTTAATTCTCAATACGTCTCCTATTTGCAAATTGTCCCATAGGATTTTGTCATACAAATAAAAATTATTTGACAAGATAAGAAAATCTGCTAAACTGAAATCATCCAGCGGGGGACAAGCCCCGCAACAATAAACCAAACAACAATAAACTAATAGAAAGAATAAAACAATGAATACTACATCCGCAAACCTCAACAGTGCCGCCGCAATCAACGCCCTTACTGAACGGGCAAATGCCGCTATCGATGCCGCTGTAGACAAGGTGCGTGACGACCTCATGAAGAATAATCAGAATGACTATGTCATCCCGGTGAAAAACATGGGGCATAACCTGAAACAGGTTGTCCGAGATAATGCCGCCTATGGTCTGGCCGCCCTTATTACTCACTGCATGCTGATGCTAGTGGCCGAACGCCTTCGCCAGTTTGAAGGCAAGGTCTATAACGTCCGAGTAGAACGGATGATGGATGACTGTCTGGCCGCCGCAATCGTACAAAGCGTTGAAGCGGACATTAAAATCCGAGCCTATATAGATAGAAGTCACTACGCATGGCCGAAAGTGGTGTTTCATCATATCCTCCCCGGCATGTATGATACCGTAAATATTTCCTTTGACTTTGACGTCAATGAGCTGACGCAGGGGCAGAAGCGGATTGTCACCGGAAGGGACATGGAGAAATTCATTGAAGGAATCTTTGACGGTATGGTTCGCCTTGATACCAAGCTTCAAGAAATTGAGGATTCAAACTACCGCATTTGCAATTCCGACTACGTGTGCGCCTATTTTACACAAGCCGTTAAAGTGGAAGAACAAGTGGAGAGCTTGAAGCAAGGCCTTCAAAACCTGACTGGTGCACAATACTATCGCTTCGACTATAACCACACAACCGTTTCCACCCTTCCCTCATACAGGGCATAGCCTAAACCCGCCCCAGCTACCCTATTTATTAGAACCCTCAAATAACTCTAACCAAATAACAAAACACCATGAGAACCTACGTTGAAAAATTAGGCAAGGAATACCTTGAAGGCAGAAAAGAAAGTGGCAAGTCTCCCTTGCGGACTGGATTCTACGGAGTGCGTTTGCGCTCCATGACATGGAAGCGCACCCGACTTTTCTCCTATCAAACGCATGTTGCCACCGTCGACCGCCAAGGTAAAGTACTGTATGTTACGACCAAAGAATATTCACAAACCACTACCCGGCAAATGCGGGATATTGAATGGCTCGCAAGTTGCAACGGCTTTCATATCGTACCTACCGAACGCGTTGAAGATTATGCACATATCCTTGAAGGACAGTATCATACATATTAAAGTAAAACCTGATAGAGTATTATCTTTTCTCTTAGAACCAACAAAGAACACTACAAAATTATGACTGCATTTGACATTGATATTAAGGGCAGGGAACGTGATGAACTTTCCCGCACGGAATGGCTCAAGCTCACAAATCGAATCAATAAACTTCAACCTGCAATCTTTTCTTTTAAGGCTGGTGTAATATCCCATAGGATAGACAGGCCTTCCGAATGGGAGGGAGAAGGAACGGTATATGTTAAGCCGTACATGCGGCCCTACGCAATCGAACTGGAACGCACACACAATGGCGCGTGCATTGTCCGGCTCCACAAGTTGAAGTGGAATGGCACGGTGTGGAAACTTGCGGAAACGGCGGCTCTGACTGTAGGGGATGCTATAGAACTGGCAAAGCACTTTATTGCGGTGGTTAATCAGAACTGGCAGGAAGTGGGGTTGCGTATTGCGCAGGAAGCGGGGGCAGTGGACTTCATGGTTGATGGTAGCCTCACCTATATGCGCTTCCGATTCCTCACACCCGATAAGGAATCCATGAATAAACTTAACTCCATAAAGGTTCGCAAGCTGGCGGAACGTTTCTTCCTCCCCTGCATGGTGAAGTTTACGAGCAACAAATGGCACGATGATTTGAATCTGGAAACCGTGAAGCTCGTACTCCGTTGAACCCTTAGAACCCTCACATAGCTCTATAGTATGACCTCCGAAAAAGAATCTAACGTCGTCACCCTCCGCAAGAATTGTCTCCACCACATCGGGCGAGCCGATAGGCTTCATGCCTTGTGGAGCATCGTGGAGCACCTTCATTCGGTAGTGGACATTGTTGCTCTCGTAAGCGCACTGGTTTGTTTAGGTTATCTCCTTGCCACTGGTGAACTTCTCATATCGTACCTTACATGGTGCGTCATCATCACGGGCTGGTTTGTCTTCCAGCTACTGGTAGAGTGGGGCATTGACATCATACGCCGACGCCTAAAGCGGCATCAGCTGGAAGCAAATCGCCTCGCCCGTTGCCTTGAAGACATGGGATTCACTCGCCCCCTCTTCTAATTAGAAACCTCAAAGCACGCTAGAAATTATTATGGAGAATTTTGACCTAATACTTAGCCAAGCAGAAACCACAACTGGAAGGAAGCCGTACCCCGATAAGCCGAAAGAGCAGGACCCTCTTGCAATCAGCTTCAAAATATCTAGTCGGAAAAAGCGGATGCTACTTTGTCTTCAACAAACAATATCATCAAAGACTGGAGAAAACATCTTCCCGGTACGAACCTATAGGTTGCCCTACTCTATGGTTGTCAAGGATATATACATTTATCTGTGCGGGTATGGCCCGGATAACGTGACCTTCGTAATCGCTCGTGACGGCATCTTCCTTTACCTTGAATCCAGTGAGGATGAGTACCCAACTATTCGCTGGAAACTGGACATTTAGAAACCATAAATCGCTCTACAAAAACAAAACAGATATGAAACCCATCGCACTCGCTCAACAAATCATGCTCCTTCATTCTTGGACTAGCAATAATGAGGGAAGCACCGGGGAACTTTGGAATACTATTATCCTTCCCTCCAAGACTAAATCTGAACTCTATATCCCTCGGAACCCGGAGGCTGACAATCTTCAATCCGTAAGGACTAAGTTCCTGATTGAAGCCTTCGGAATCGGTAAGGTAATCATGACAGATACCCACTTCATCATCCACACACTTTATGACCCGAAGGCGTATGGGGACCACACGGTGCGCATCCTCCGGCTAAACACGCCAACGACGCGGCGAGGCAAGGATTGCATGTATGCCACCGAAATTTATCTCGTAGGACATCAAGCTGTTCGAGATAGCGAAACCCTTTACGACGCTATGTTTAAGGCCCGCCCCTCGCTAGTCCTCGCCACCAAGATGGCCTTCCCCCTATCAATCGAAGGCACTCCGATTTTGACGATGGCTCCCGACTACATGCGGCTGAACATGGGAGACCTATCGGAAGATGATATCCTCTCACTCCACAAGAGTTCCTTCCAATGCAATTTGAGAGTTTAACCCAACAATTTCTTGCACTCCTTCGGGTTTCCCGTTTAACTCGGAAGATAATGCAGGAACAAAAAGAACAATACGAACGAAATCCGAAAAGTTATAACCACTACTATCAAGAATATGTTAGAACCCAAAGACTATCAAAAATATATCGACGAGGACATCAACCCCGGTGACTACATTGTCAGAGAACTGGGTGGAGAGTATTACGTGGGACAGGTAATCGAACTTTCCCCGAACTTCTACAGATACAAAGTCTTAAATGCTTTCCCTCCGGGTGAGGCAGTTGTCCGTCATGAAGAGGCAATCAAATGTTACCCTGCACCTCTTCGGAAGTTTAAGGAAGGGGACGTGGTAATTTGTAGAGAACATATAGGTAAATGGACTGTAATGGAGGACGAGAAGGATTCCGTTCTTGTAGGTATTAAGGATAAATGTACAGGGACTATCAAAGCAGTAACCCCTGCCTCCCTCCTTCTCATCAGACCAATAGACCTGCATCATCGATTCAAATTTATCAACGGGGTTCTTTGGGACTTCAAGAAGAATCGGTCCTTACGTGTCAACCCTTCATGTGAGGGAACAACCGAAATGGAACGTCTCTGCAATCTTCTGAATGAAATAGTTAAAGACGAAAAGAAAGAGCTTGACAAGGAATAAAACCCAGATACTATTATCCGTACATGAACACCACAGAACCAAACGAATTGAGCCTCGATAATATTCAGGAAGAGGTAGCCCGCATTCTCACCGAACCGAAGTCTATCATGTTGAAGGAAAGACTGCAACGGGAGTGGGATGCAGTCCCTACCTTCAACCTGCCCATCGACGCGTCCGCGGAGGCGGTTGCCGAGAAGGCTCTTGAACTGGGAGACTACGCCGCCAACCTCTTTGATATTGAACCCCCGCCGCTGGCGGGAGTTCAGTTCATCATGGCAGAAGTCGCCGAGAACCTCGTCACTGTGAAGGAATACATTGCCTTTATGCAGGAGCTTGAGAACCCCGGCAAGGCGTGCAATATCTTTACAGATTCCCACGTCATGATTAAGGCACTCGTCCTCTTCATGGCCATTCACCTCTTGGTAGCGTATGCCAGTCAGAACGACCCGGACCGCATTGATGAAGAGAAGGGAGGCATCTCCGCATTCCGTCTCTTCTCCGTGGCGAGCAATGTAATTTCCATGAACCTGATGGAACAGTCTACTCTTACCTTCGTAGATAAGTCGGAGCTTGCCGAGAAGGAAGCTAACGCCCGTAAAATTATTCTGCCCCATGAGGCATAAAGCAATGGAGATAGGTAATCCTAAAAACATGAGCGTGATGGAGTTGGAGGAAGCGATTGCATTCTTCAATAGCTCCTACTACAACGAGGGGAAGACCCTCATTCCCGACACGGTTTACGATACTCTGGTTGAAGAACTGCGTTCCCGTTCCCCGGAATCCAAGGAACTCGATAGTCTTGGGGACGACGTACAACGGGGAGCCAAGACCTTCCGGCATCCCAATCCCGTCCTGTCTCTCGCCAAGATTCATGAGGGCAAGGACGGAATTGGTATGGACCAGCTTCACGGCTGGATTGCCGGACGTGATGTCGTGGTTGAACCGAAGTATGACGGCCTCACCCTCGTTCTGTACATTGAAAAGGGACGACTGGTACGGGCCGTTACCCGTGGCAACGGAACCGAGGGGGAAGTCATCCCCCTTGATAAGGTTCTCTATATGGTCTCGCCAAGTTATGGCAATTACACGGGAGCTATCCGTGGGGAAGTGGTTGTGGCTAAGAGCAACGAGGGGCAGGTGGAAAGCATGGGGTACTCCAACCTCCGCGCCTGTGCCGTTGGTCAACTCCGCAACAATAAGCTCAAGTGGTCTGACTGGCTCATTACCTTCATCCCGTTCGATGCAAGTCCCTTCCCGGAGGGTGTTGAATCCCGCATGGAACTGCATGGGTGGCTGATGGAAATGTTTGACCTCGCAACCCTCCCCAATGTATACCCCAATGGTGAAGCCCTGACGGATGAATACATCCGGGACATGGCCAAGCACCTGCGCGACGACAACGCCTATCCTACCGACGGCATTGTGTTTAAGTTGAACCAGAAGAATGCTATAATCCATGCGGGAGAGGCTACCGCCCATCACCCGAAGGATGCCGTAGCCTTTAAGTTCAACCCGCAGGGAGTTGAAACTACCCTCCGTGATGTCATTTGGCAAGTAGGAAGGACAGGGGTATTAACCCCGGTTGCTGTCTTCGATACGGTGAAGATTGGTGGAACCAACGTTTCCCGTGCCACCCTCTCCAATGTGGCTAATGCGGCCTCCTTCCACATTGGTGATACCGTGGAGGTGGTTAAGGCAGGGGAGATTATTCCGTACATCCGCAAGGTTCGCGGCTGTGGCAATACGGTTTCCGTTGTCCCTCTGACCTGCCCCTGTTGCGGCTCCACGTTATCCTCTAGTGACCTCAACATCTTCTGTACCAATCCGTTGTGCAGGGATAAGGTAGCGGCCAAGCTGGAATACGCATGCGGTAAGAACGCACTGGACATCGATGGCATGGGGCTTGTATTCTCACGTATGATTGCAGACAAACTGCTCGCCGGGGAGAATGATGTAGAGCCTCCGACCGCAGAAACTGCTTACCTCCACCACCCGTTCCTGCTTCTCATGTCCGGCACGATGGACAATCTCATCAACGGAATCCCCGGAACCCAAGGGTACAGAGGATTCCTTGAAATCGTGGAGGAACGGAAGCACCATGCAACCCTTGCTCAATGGATTACTGCGATGGAGATTCCCCATGTCGGTTGCACCCGTGCGGAAAGTCTCTCCTATGCTTACCCCAATCTCTACGCTTTCCTCACTCTCTTCCCCGAAGATTTAAGGAACAAGCGTCATGCGGAGTTCGGCCCCCTGATGACCGAGGCAATTCTGAATTACATGGAGACCGTGCCAACGTGGAACGAGATGACGGCAATGGTTATGACAGGAGATATCCCCAATGCCGAGGGCAATGTTCCCAAGAGCACTGCGTTGCGGGGAGTAAACTTCGTCATCACGGGAACCCTGTCCCAGCCTCGCCATGTATATAACCTGCTCGTTCAGGACATGGGAGGCACGGTCAAGGAGAACGTGTCGAGGAAGACCAACTACCTAGTCGTCGGTAAGGAACCGGGGGAACACAAGCAAAAGATTGCGAGGCTCCACAAGATTCCTTCAATTACAGAAGAAGAATTCATGCAAATGATTAACCCTTCAATTACAAATGAGAAAAATTCCTAACGAATTTACCCGTAACCCCTTCACCTGTCACCTCATTTTCCGTGAGGCTGGCGTTGCCATCTATGAGCTAACCCATAAAGGAAGCGGGAAGGTAAACAATTATGAGGTTGTCATCATCCGTCAGCACAAAGCGGGCAATGATTTCATCAAGGTTAAAGCCGGAGATGAATACCTCCCCAGCACCAGTGAGTGGGGCCAGTATGGATGGACATTCCCCACTCTTGAACTCGCAAACTACAAAGCCAAGCATTTAATTCATGAACGTTCTATGGATAAATCAGGAAGTCACACTTCCGCTAACTAAATCAGTAATAGATAAACAGGTTGAGGCCGCAGAGATAATGGGTCGTATCTGCTATAAAAGCGAACCGAAGGGTGACCCCATTGCGTTTCTCTCCCGTATCATTAACCGCGGACATGAAAGCGTCATCGAGCATATCAATATTCCCGCAGTCCTCTCGACGGATAGAGCGGTGACACATCAGCTTGTCCGTCATCGTCACATGAGCGTCAGCATGGAGAGCCAGAGGTACGTCAACTATGACCGGAAGGGAATCATTTGCTTCGTCCGTCCGCAGTTCTTTAGCGACGAGAAGGTTGACCCGAAGACCATTGAAGAGTTTAAGAATACCTGCCAGAACCTTGCGGAGAAGTACGTGGAACTTGTCCAAGGAGGACTGCCTCCCGAAGAAGCGCGGGGATTGCTTCCGAACTGTACGGCTACGGTGATTGGCGTGACCGCTAACCTCCGCGAGTGGAGGCACATCTTCCGTATGCGATTGGATGGCGCGGCCCAGCCGCAAATCCGTGCGCTCCTTCTGGCCCTCCGGCAAAAGATGGAATTGAAGTACGACCTCGCATGGGCATTCAAGGACATCCCCGTTGATACTAACCGACTTCATTCCGTTCCAGAACTATGGGCAAAATAAGTCTCAAGAAGTATCGGGAACAGATGGCGGCTAACATGAAAGCCCCGACTGCGAAGCGTCGAAGAGGAAAGTTCAAGTGCAAGAAATACGGAGACAAATTTTACTGGTATCGAGATAGCCCCGCGGAGCAAAGGAAGTTCATGATGAAGACAAGAGCTAACAAGCTTCGGTCTCGCATCATGCCTGAACATAAGCAACTTATCCATGCCTCTCTCCGGTCGAAGAAACAACTGACCGAGGAACAACTAACCTATGGTCGCATCCTTGCGTCCAGTAAACTTTCCATAGGCACAGTTAAAGAAACTACCCCAAATGAAACCCCTAGCTGGATTAAGGAGGACAACTCCTTTTTCTTCCAGTTCAAATTTCATGGCTATTTCATCAAAGGTGAAGTCCCCGTGGCTCTTGTTGGAAGTTCCTCTGCGGCTCTGGAAATATGCAGGAAGGCGTACAAGTTCGCACGGAGAATTACAAGGAAGTGGACAGTCAAAGAAGGATGTTTAACTCTACCCTCTCCCCACCTCTTCGTCATAGCTAAGATGTCTATTCGCAAATATATCAACAAACAAATTTACAAGCACCTCACCCGATAGTATGCACGCGCACGAAGCAATCAACACAATCGTTTCAACCAAGGTAAACTCACAGGCTTTCCCCGACCTGCCGGAAGGAAAGGAATCCATGAACGATGCCGTCAACCACCCGAAGCATTACACCTCCCACCCCAGCGGAATCGAGACCATAGAAATTACTGGCAAGCTTCCCTTCGCATTAGGGAATGCCGTCAAGTATTTGATGCGGTCACAGTACAAGAAGGACCGTATTGAAGACCTCAAGAAAGCACGATGGTATTTGGAGTACCACGCTAAGCACTGGTCCAAGGTGTTCGAAACGTTTGACCTTTACCTTATCCTTGAACAGTTCAGGCGTACAGTCATGAGCCATAGCTACCAACGTAGCCCCGAAGATTCCATTCTGGTACGGCTCTTCTATATCTGGGCGCATGATAAGTTGGTTGAGGTAAACCCCGCATCAGAATTGCAACGATGTATCGGAGAGATTACCCAGCTAATAGAATCCCTCGAAGCGAAACAGAACTAAAACAAAAACCCCGGAAGATATTTCCTTCCGGGGTTTTCGCTTAGAACCCAAACAACTTACAGTCCAAACAGAATGATGTCGTTGCGGGTTCTTTATACCATGCAGTACCTATGATGTCAATACCTAACTGACAGGAACTTCGTTTTTCTCAATGCTCGCCATCAGTTCGGCGAGCTTTTTCTTTTTGGTTTCGAGTAGTTGTTCGAGCCTCTCTATCTCTTCGACGTAATCGTGACACGCATGCTTGGCCGCGTCCTGATAGGTGAGGAAGACAGTGTGGTTGAGATAGCCATTATCTATGGTTCTGAATCGGTGGTTGATGTATTCGATTCTGACACGAGAAACGAAACATTCGAAGGCGACATCAGATACTTCAACGGCTCTCACTGAGGGCATGCCACCGCAATGTACGTTAATGAACACCGTGCATCCCTTATACAGGGGGAGCTTGCTAGCTTCTTCTGCTGTGAATATTGAGTTCATACGGAGGGAAGTATGTATCAACTTGAAATAATGTCAAGAGCTATTTTAGCCAGCAGTCAGATTCAATATCGAAGTGAGCCTTTACTGATAGGTCGCAACCACATAAGGTACAATAGAGAGGGGCCGCCCCATTAGTCAGGTCCGCAAGCCCGGAAATTTTTTCCTTGAGGAATTTGCGGCCAGCTCCTTCGGCTCCACATGTGGCGCACCCCTGCTTCTCTAAATCCGGGGGAGGCGTAGAGGTAGCATACGGACAGGAGGCGCAGATAGCATAGCGGCGGCGGGCTTCTGCCTCGTCTACAAACCTGTGTCCCCGTCGATACCAGAGAACCATAGTTCCGAAGAAGGCCAATATCTTCTTGGCACTCATGGGTTCATACTCCTTCCATTCAATTCCCTTATCTCCGCAGGTGGTACAGTATTGAGGAGGGAGAGAAGCGCAAAGCTCTGATTCAAAGAGCGCAACCTGAAAGGGTTCTCCGTTATTCATGAAGAGACGGGCGACCGCCTTGCGGAGTTGTTCCAGTGAACCCGCGGAAACCTTGGTTCCCTTGAGCCTGACACTCATGGATTCAGGGACAATAAACTTCCAGCCTCCCGGAGGGGTGGCCATAATATGATTGGGTACTATACGAAAAGAGGGCATGGGAGAATTATATCTCCCATGCCCCCGAAGGTCAAGGATATAAACAGAGGACTACTGCTTCATCCGATTATGAATTTCCTCCGCACTCAATGCCCCATCAATCTGAATGCTACCCTTCTTCATGAGGTTGATAATGAGTTTCTTCTGCTCTTCGATTAGGCGTTTGCCCTCGTCCGTGGTATTAGACTTCTGCAATTCGCGGTTGAGCTTCGCGATTGCCTCACGTCCTGCTTGCGGGCTGATGATGTAGGGCATGATGCCTTTCATGGCCGCGCCGTAGGTCTTGGCACTCATACCGGAACTCTCAATCGCGGAAGCCAGAACTTCCTTCCGCAGAGCGGGGTCAAGCATGTTTGTAATTTCCGTAACAAACCGGACACTATTGACTAGCTTGGTGAAATTCTTCACGGCATCCGCGGTTTCCACGGCTTCCATAGATTCCACATCCACCCCGGATTTCATTCTCTTGTAGAAGTCCGGACGAAGAACGCTCATTCGCTTTGACTTAGTGACTGCCGCGTTGGCATTCTTTAACCCGGCGGCAAGGGCTTCGGTCAAATCCTTCGGACGACGGAGACCAGTACCCAAGGTCTGTAACCAATATGCCTCGGCACTCATGTCAGGCGTATCACTAGACGCTTGTTTACCAGACTTGACTGCCCAGCCGTAGAAGGGAATCTTTTTATTGGCAACCGTCGCGACACGTTCAAGGACTTGCCATGTATGTCCACTGCCGAACGAGGGGTTCAGCCCTGCGGCCAACAGGATTGCGTTGCCGACTGCCGGGAGAACGTTGACGCTTTCATCACCGGAGAGGCTATGCTTGTAATTGAAGTCTTCCTCATTAAACAATTCAGAAACGTCATTCAGGAGAATGGATTCTTCAAGCACCGTATTTTCCAGCAGGTTTTTCAGTTCGGCAACCTTGTTCATCCCCCACTTGTCCACGTCCATATCCATGAAGAGGCGGGGCAGGGTGTTGGCTAACACGTTAATGTTCTTGAACGGGTTCATGTATTCAAGATTCAAATACTCGAATTCATGACGCTTCATATCTATGATGCCAATCAAATCCCCGAACTTATCGTAGTCTGGAATTAGACCACTGTCTGCCAGCTTCCTCATGACTTCCGCGTCGTCAATGATTATATAGTCATCGTCGTCCTCAAAGATACTGGCAATAATCCCACGGGCAAGCATGGAAGAGAACGTAGAGGTTGCACCAATAGTTACTGCGGAACCAGCGATGCGAAGGATAGCGCGTCCCAAGAGGTAAGCCCCCTCCTTCTTCATGCCGTTATTGATAGCCCACACACCATCTACCCCTTCACCTATGGCGTGGCCAAGGTTGTAGGCTACAGACTGGAAGGTATGGTACTGGAACATGAAGAACGGAGCCACAAATACATTCATGGCTTTCACCCACGAAGGAGTACGCGAACCCGTGGGGAGCAAGCTCTTCACCATGTGGGCAGTATACCTGTCCACATACGCATCCCAACTCTGGTCAGTCTGGCTCGCGTCAAGGAGTATCTGGTCCCGCGCATTGGGGTTGGCCTTGCCTTTCGCCCGTGCCAGTTGTACCTTTAATTGGGTATCGGCAATCGCTCTCTGGTTAGTGAAGAGAACAATCTTGGCCGCCGCGTCCGGCAAGCCATAGGCGAAGGACATCGTTTTGATGGGCCATGCTACGACTTTGCCCGCCATCTTGGCGGCATCCTTAGCCACCTCGCCCTTTGTCCGTTCCTGTTTCTCGTTCAGAGCTTCGGCCAGTTTGAAGAAGGAATCCTCATTCACTTCTTCGAATTCTCCTGCCATCTTACTGAACTCGTCAGACTTCCAGACGTTGCGCAGGAACTCCCCTTGACCTGCGTCCAGCAGACCAAGCTCTTGCCAGTAGCGAATCTTCTCGTTGTACCTGTCTTCCGCGGCCAGCAGTCTATCCGCGGAAGCCTGTGAAGCAAGGTCCTTGCCCTGTGATAGCCGCCGTAGCTTACGCAACTGGACCCAGTCCCCGACAAGGTTTGCGATGTCTTTACTCCCCGTGAATGGAAGTGCACCCGCATGGGTCATTTGAGCTACTGTACCATATAAGTTACGTAAAGTGGAATTAGGACTTGCTATTAAGACAGAAAGGTTAGCCATTCCAGCTAGCTTACCTCCCAATCCTTGCCCTTTGCCAGACTTCTGCCAGTACTCGCGGACCTTGGCATAGTCGTCCGTCCTGCTATTCATGATGTCGTCGCTCGGTCTGTAGATGTGGTAGATGGCATCGGCTACATCCTTGTCGGCGTACATTCCGTTCAACGCATTCTTCGTATTCTTCAAGGAGATTTCCACCATATCAGGGGTACGGTTCGTGGAATCCGGAGGTACGACCACACCCTGCGCCTTGAGCACGGAGGTATACTCGTCAGCAAGCAACTGGTTCACGGCAATCTTCGACTGCATGGATAGGGTATTCTGTAACGTCCCAATGGCATCCCCAATGGTGAGGTCGCTAAGTTCATACATAGCTTTCCTCTGCCATTCGGGCAAGCGTTTCCGCTGGGCCAGCGCATCTTCATTCGTCCTCTTCTTGGACAGAACTTCGTCAATGGCCTTCATGGCATCGTTCACCGCAAGACGGGAGAGTTCCGGATATTGCAACACTTTCAAGTCGGTAGCGGAGATGACGTTGCCCATATTGTTCGCCCTCATGAGAATGCCCGCCTGACCCCGGAGAAGATTGAGCGTCTTGTCCAGTCGTTCTGCGGCATTCATATTAGGCGTGTTCCATATCTGGTCGATGGCCGAAGTCGGGATAGTGGGGATGGCCTTGTTCACTTCGGAAGCCACGGATGCCGGGGATTGAAGACTGCCAATTTTGTCCGCAATCGTTTTTCCCGGAAGGCTGGAGAAGACATCGGCGAGGAAACTATCTCTGGCATTCATGTCCAGAGTTTCCTTCGTCTCTGTCATCTTTGACTTCGTGTGATAGTCTGCCTGTGCTATCATGCTCATGGCTTTATTATATATGGCACTGATGTTGTGGCCGTCTCGCAGGTCTGCAAGCATTTGAACCGCGCCGAAGTTGTTCTGAATGAAGTCTAGAATTTCCCTGTTCCTGTAGTTCTTGGCTACACCTTCGAACAGGAGTTTATAATTCGAAGAGGCTCCCGTGGGAGCTGACACCAGCGGAAGTTTCAACTCGTCGTGGAGCGCGGCCAATGCCTGCATGTTGTCCAGCACTTGGCTTACGTTTTCGGATAGTTCTCTCTGGTGCGCTTCGGCATGGGAGATTGCGGCTTCCTGCAACAGTTTCGTCAGACCGTCGTATTTCTGCGCCAGTTCTCCGTTGGGGTTTGCGATGATGTCCTTCATCGTCCGGGTGAAGTCTCCGGCATGGCGTCCAACGGCCATGTAGGTGCGATGAAGATAATTCATCTCCGCGGCGTTGTCAGCCATACGGCTATCTCCAATGAGCTTGGCAATAGAGATTTGCGTTGCGGCAATTTCTTTACGGGAATCGGCGATGACATTGTGGACCAGTTGACCTACAACCCCCTGTGACAGAAGCCACTGTTCAGCGGCATCCCGCTTAGCCATATACTCCGCTTGTTTTTGACGGCGTGCATTGAGGATAGCGTTGTCCCGTTTCAGCCACACGGAACCGGCAGGGGTAGCTACGCCAGCGCGAGTTACACCCGCCTTCTTTGTTGCGGCGTAGAAATCCTCCTTGGCTTCCCGGATGATTTGTTTAGCTTCGGCCCGTGCCTTAGCGATGTCCTGAATCATAGGAGCGATGGCGGGATGGTTTGTACTCTCCGCATAGAGGAAGTCATTGCGAAGGTTGGACCACCTGTCCAGAAGTTCATCCATAGAGAAGGGACTATCCACTTCGTTAATCATATCCGCGAGATAGTTTTGCGTGTCGCGGGCAAGGCCAAAGTAGGTGGCTTCCAGATTGGCATTCCCCGTCGCGGAGATACGAGAGCCAAGGTCGGAGAGCGATTTGTGAATCTGCTGGGAGAGCATGGGGAGAGCTACCTGCTTGTCCAGCATGGCTCCATATCCCTTGCCGCTCATGTCTTTAATCCGGCGCATCATGTCGTTGATTTCCAATCGCCCTTCACTATTAAGCGCAAGGGAGTTAGCCAGACGCACCGCTTCCGCGTGCCTATTGACGGCATCGGTGACAGTCTTCTTAGCCAACGCGATACGGAAGTCGCGGGTCTGTTCATGCTGACGAACTTCTGCTTGAGCCTCTGCGTTAATGCGTGCAACAGTTTCAGGGTCAATATCGTTATCCATATTCCCCGACATGTCAAGAATGGACTTGCTCCATTTCTTTCGCGTAGCGGCATCCCAGCCCAGATTATCCGCACGGCGTTGAAGCATATCGCCAATTTTGTCAATGCGTTTAATACTGCGTTCATACGCCGCATTCACGTTGGCCATTTGTTCCAGCACAACCAGCTTCTGTTCCTCGGACTTAACATTGATGCCGGCCTTGTCCCAGTTCTTGGTTACGCCCAGCCATCCGTTCTTAATACTAGTTACCCAGTTCCCGGCCTTCGTGCCAATGATTTCTGCGCCAAGGCCGAAGGACAGTCTCCGGGTCATGTCGGTCTCATAGGCCATCGGGTTGAAATAATCTACCCCGTTGCCCATAGTATAATCCGTATCATCTACCTTCCACGACGGAGTGCGAGGCATATCGAACCACTTGCCGGGGGTCATGTCCGCGACGCGGGCCACATAGGAATCCCATTCAGCCGCGCGTTCTGCGGCGGTGGTTCCGTCCATATCGTCCGCAGTTTGTCGCACGTCCCTAATCAAATCCTTAAGCCATTCGACGAGGCGCACGTGAACGGGCTTCCGGCCTCCCGCCGCTTCGGCATAGCGAGCCAAATCCGTGATGGTGATATTGTCTCCGCTAGCTTCCGCTACCATGAAGTTCATGACAGGATTGGAGAACGCGACACTGGCAAATTCGTCCGGGCCGCGGAGACCGTAGTTGAGGTCGGAAGCGAGCGCGGCGATGGCGTTCATCTCATTGATGTCCACGCTAGCGTCATACATAGCGGAGAGACTATCGACAATGTTGTTGTAGTTCTCTGCAATCGCGCTTCTAATCCTATCCATCCGCTGGGAATAGTCCGTGTTGGTGGTACGAAGATGACGGTCAATGAGGTGGATGACTTCGTGTAGTACCGTTCCCGTTACGCTTTCAATCGGGTTATCCCGGTTCACGTACAGGTCAATGACACCGCCGACAAGCTTCCCGTCCGTGCCGTTCATGTAGGTGATACTGGCAGGGGAAGAGATGTTCGCCGGGGCATTGGTGGCTCGGATAGCAACATCCAAACCAGCGGCATGCAGTGCGCGGAGCACTCCATCAATGGCCGCGGCCTGTGCGGGGGAAGCATTAACTTGAAGGTCCGAGAGGATGCCGTAGGCATTTGCGCCAGTCCCATCCGTCGGGAGATTGAGAGCGGAGACCTTGTCTCCCCACTTGGTGCTGGGTGTCCCTCCCTCACCTGTGTTGTACATGCTTGCGTGCGGAGCGATGACAATGGTTTCTCCCGTGTTGCTGGTAATCATGGGGGCGTTAATCCCGGTCATCTCGTTCAGGGAGACGAGCTTCGCGCCGCGCTCCAATGGCGTACCATAGGAGAGCCACGCACCAGTATTACTATCGAACGAGGCGATTGCCGCATCCATGTTATCCACGGTTTCCACGGAACTGGGGGTAACTACTCCCGTCTCTACCATAGCGGCAACGGGGGCAATAGCATTGTCCCTCTCCTTCCGGGCAATAGCTACCGGGGATTCCTTGGGTTCCGTCGCTTGCGGGGATTCCGTGGGTTCCGTGGTAGCCGCGGCTTCCGTGGTAGCCGCGGCTTCCGTCAATCCGTTAATAACGTTAATGGCGGCATCAAGGTCCTCGTCCCCTGTAGTAAGGATGGACAGGTCGTCGTCTACTTCGATAACCTGAACCCGGTCCCCCATAGCATCAAGGGCTTCGGACAACATGGTGCGCATGGTATTGATGCTGTCCTCGTTCGGGTATGTCAAGGTATTGGGCAAGTCGTTAATGGCTTCTGCCATGAAGGAGCTTGCCGCGGCACTGCCCTCATACGTGTATATCTCGGAGGCCCGTTCAACTAGGTTGCGGAACTGGGTGAAGTTGCTAATGCCAATGCGCACCGCGCCCTCCATCCATGCCTTGCGGGTTTCGCCGGACAGGGTAAGTCCTTCATTGGCGATAGATTTATCCACCCATTCGCGAGCTACCTCTGCGGCATCCCCCTTTTCCCCAGCGACCTTAACGACGCTCTTGCCCGCATCTACCAGAGCTTCCGACACACCGTCCTTGGTAATGGCCTTCGCCACATCTTCAATGATGTTGCTCGCCTTTTTAGTTGTGTCGTCAAGAAGAGAAGAAGCCTCGGCAACGTCGAGAGTTGGGGCGGCTTCGGTTTGGAAACGTATGTTCCCTTCACCAGCTAAGTGGCTACCAACGTAGCCGCCGATACCCCCAAGGAAAGCAATCTTCATGCCTGTGCTAATCACTTGGTCAGTAGTGGCAATAGAAGATTCGGAGATTTCTCCGTTCTTCACCAGTTCGGTAAACGCCCACTCTTGGAATTCGTCTGTCAGTTCTTCGGTGGCTCCTTCCACTACGGCCTTGCTCGTGCTGTACAGATAGGAAGCAACGGCAAACGTCTTTTCCTTCGTGTTCATCTCCTTAAATGGCTTGCTTCTCCATCCGGCAATCTTCCGTTCAAGGGTTTGGAATGGAGATTGACCGCGAAGGTTTTTAGCCCCAACAATCTTACGCATGTAGGAATCCATACCTGCGCGGTTGTTGATGAGAGTACTACCAGTAGATACGAGAGCCGCGCCAAAGAGAGCACGCATGTTGGCAACGCTCTGCGCCCTGTTCGTGTTCTCGGCAGTCGGTTCCTTCCCTTCCATCTCCCTATCATAAATGGTATAGAAGATGTCGGAGTAAGCATTCGGTGCAACCTGCGAGATGATGCTAAGATTTACCCCGGCTCCGGCTCCTGCCCGTTCGAGGTTCAACGCCGCAAGGTTGTCAAGGTTGCGCTGAATAGTTCCACTCAAACGTCCCGCCAATCCCGGACGGGCGGCAGGGACAAGAGCTTCTGCCCGCTTCGCTACGACGTTAGCCGTTGCCTTCATGAATTTATTGAGCGCGGTACGTTCCAGTGCACGGCCAGCGAGGCCGCCAACTTTACCAGCCCCCGCGGTTGCTACCATTTGGTAGCCGAGGTTGGCAATCTCCGCAGTATAGTCTGCAAGGATATTGCCTCGAACAAGTTCAGCTTCCGCTTCCTGTTTTTTGTTCAGCTGGTCCCAGAGGGTGCGGGTATGTTCCATCGCCGCACGACTGCCCACTGCATTCTGTGCAAAGAGAAGAGCACCATAGGCGACGCCCGTCCCAAGGTCGATTGCCTTGTGCGTACCTATCTGTATCCCGCGGAGAACAGAGTTGATGGTGTATTGCCCTTTCTCCTGCCATGCGGAGAGGATGTCCTCGTCGCTCTTGCCCGCTTCCTTCTGTTCGTTGTAAAAATTCTTGAAGGAAAGGTGCTTGTCCAGATACTTCATGGATTCAGTCAAGATAGGGTTGAACTGCAAGCCGAAGCCAAGCCACGTATCGCGAAGCGTCCCCAGCGTCTCGTCCAATGCAATGTTGTCCTTCACAAGTTCCTGTGCGGATTTCTTGCGGAGGTTCTGGAACTTCTCAATGGTGCGATTGATGAGACCTTCGTCCGCACCGCTTGCGCGAAGAGCCTCAATGCTCTGGTCCATCAGCTTATCATTGTAGAGAGCATTGGGGTTCAGTTCGAGCGTGGCGTTCGTATCAACTTCCTTGGTGTGCGGGTTGTACGCAAAGAGACTGCCACGGCCAACGCCCAAGTCACCCATGCGTGCGGCATGAGAGAGGGAGTTGAGGGCATCGCGAGTACTTTCGATATGGTACTGGGCCATATATTCCTTCAACTGTTCGGGACCTACTTCAAAGGTAGGGCCGCCCATTACGCCATACTCCCATGAGCCACGCTTCGTTCCCTTCCTCCATTCCATCGTACTCATTGGGTCAGTGGTCTTGCCCACACTATTCCCCGGTTGGAAGGTAAGTACGTCCGCAACTTGTCCTGCCGCGCTTCGGTAGTTAGCCAGTGCGCCTTTGACTGCATCCATGAGAGTGCCTTTCGGCGTGGCTTTGGAGGTAAAGTCCTGAATCAGTTTCGTCGTCCCGGCCTGTAGTAATACATTCTTCGGAACCCCCGGAAACCTTGTAGCCAGTTCTTCCATCATGGCATCAGCCATTGCTTTCTGGTAGTCGGAGGTTACCACGGCATGACGCTCGGTGGCTAAGGTATTTGCTCGTTCGCGCACTGCACTCATGTCCACGCCGGGGGTAAGGGCCAATGCCGCAGAAGCTACTGCTTCGGGGTTAAGGAGAGCATCCCTTAGTCCCACGGCATCCAATCCGGTGTAGCTCTCTTCCATTCGCGAGACAATGTTGTCCACGGCTTTAACCTGCGCTACTGCTATTTCCCCGGCACGCTTCGCGGCGGGAGAAAGGGAATCGGATTCCTTGGATTCCTTGGCTTCCGGGGATTCAATATCTTCCGTACTCCGGGAAACATAATCCCCGTAGTCGCGGACAAGTTGGAACATTTTGCTGGGAGACTTGGAAAGGTTGGCGAGTTCAGCAAAAACATTCCCAGTAAATGAAGGTGCTGAATCAGAGAATTCGCCAACGCCAAGCTCCCCCACGCTCGTTTGGCTGGGGGTTTTCTTCTGCACGCCTTCCGTCGAAGAAGCGCGGTGTTTGTCGTAAAGAGCCTTAGCGGCACGATAGTTGCCAATGTCTTCGCGCCTAATCGTATTGATGACACTTTCTATTTCCTCCGCAGTGTAAGCAATAGGTGCGGTCTCGATGGCTTGCGCCGTAGGTTTACCCGTTCCAACATCTAGATTCGAGTTGAGGTAATCCTTCCGGGCCTTTTCCATTGTGTTGGCAATGCCTTTGGCCACCGCCTTTGCGTTACGGTTTCTGTCCGCGGCAATGGCGAGGAACTTTTCCGTTACGACGGGGTTCCCGTCCTCTCCACTTCCGAAGCCAGAGCGGGATAAGAAAGCGGAGTGCGTAGGCGTAAGCTCGGAAGAAGACACAACGGTAATTCCCGTATTGTTGGCAAGCTTCTTAATGGCCTCGCTATCACCGCGGGAAGCGGCCGTCAAATCAACCAGCGCATCTTCGCCGCGGTCTACATAGTCTTTCATGTAGTCGATTCCCTCAAAGCTGTACCCACGGTTTCCTTTGTTCAAGATGTCGAGGGCTTTATTTTCCTCGGTGGTTTTCCATTCTTGTTCCGTATGGGCGCGGACTTTATTTTGCCAGTCTACATTCGTCGCGTGTTCCGCATCCTTTTTCTGTTTCTCCGCAAAGTCATCAACAGACTTAAAGAGGAAGGTGTCATAGTCTGCGGTCGCCGTCGCTCCCTTCTCGGCACGGGTCTGTTTCTTTTCCGCTAGCTTTTGCTCGCGGTCCAGTGCTTTCTGTTCTCGGTCCTGCTGTTTCTGCGCTTGCGTCTCTTGCCACGCGGCGTGCCTTTCTGCGGCACGCTGTTCGCGCGCGATACTACTTCCCGACGTCGGAGTGAAGTCGGACATATTGGCGGTACTAAAGTCAATAGCCATGTTTGTTGAGTATTAGTATAATAAGTTTGCCCCACTCATGTGGGTCTTCAACATCCTATCATGAGTGGGGCGAGGGTCAAGTGAAATATGTATTATGTCAAATTTATTTTCGGAAGTCCAAGTGAGTGAACTCCGGTCCCTTCATCAGTTCAGTGTAGAGGGTGAGCTTCGCTTGCGGGTCTTTCTTCCGCAGGGCCTGATACTGCGCGTACTGGCGGGCGAAGCGGGGGTCCCGGATATTCAATCTATTCCTGAACATGTTGCTAAGTTCCTTTATTTTGGCGCGTTCCAATTTTTCGAGGGTCTTAATCTCCTTACCAAACTTTTCCGGTTGGGCGTACATGGTTCGGACGCGGAGGTATGTTTGCGCCTGTGCTCTTGCTTCGGGGCTGGCCGTATCATCCCTCAAGGTTCGTAGCATACTTTCGGCAGTTCCAGTACCCGCAGTCGTCGGGCTACTCGTGGGTATGGGAGCATTGCCAGAGGGGAGAGCAGAGGCGGGGAACCTAGAGCCGGAGGGGGCGGCAGTGGTTCCCGCGGTAGCTCCCGCGGCGGGCGCATTCTTGGTCTGGCTCTCTACAAACTTGCTATACATCGCGTTCCTCTGCGCTTCCGGCATGGACATGAATACCTTGTACTTCTCCGGGCCAAGTAGCTTCTCCGCATGCGCATAGAACCCAGCCGTGGAGGTGTCGGGGCCGGTTGGAGCGGAAGCCGTCGCTTGCCGGGGTGTAGCCGTCGCTTGCGTCGGCATAGTCGGAGATATGGTGGGCATCTGCCCCCGGCTTATGTTCTGGTCCACACCACGAAGCATGAGCCTGTCCTCCGCAGAGAGTTTCCCCGCCGCGGCTTGTTGCATGCCCGCCGCATAGGTTGCCCGTTGCTGGGCGGCGTAGGCCGCGCTGTTGGGGTCGACCGCTCCGGGCGTTGCTGGTTCAGTAATCCCCCGCCCATAGGGACTAGGAGACTGGGCCGCCGTGGGAGCCGCGGATGCCGGGGGATTCTTGATGCCGTGGTTACTATTGGCCGCGGCGATGGTGTTCATCTCCTTCGCGTCGACGGGTTTGTTCGGGTCGTTGTTATTCATTGGACGGAGGGGGATGTCGGGGTTCGTCTTCGGAAGCACCTCGTCCATCGTCTTCTGCTTAATGGACTTGGCGGCGGGGATGCCCCCGCTCGCTCTCGTCTCACTGGATATATCTGTTCTCTTGGTTGCCATTGGATTTACATGAGGTTAAGTCCGGGGCACTGCATGATGCCGCCGTTCTGAATAATGTTCGGAGCCTGATACGTGCCCTGACGATATTTGCGCAGGTGGTCGTTCAGGTATTTGACGGCAAGGCCGTAGCTGTCCGTCCCCATTTGGGTATTGCCCTGCTCGTTATAGACCACGGCCAGCATCATCGCCTTCAATGCGGGAAGACATCCGGGGTAGATACGAACCTCCTTGTCCTCCCATGCCGCGTCATCATAAATGTTGAGAGATAGGCCGCGCAATGCGCACCGTGCCGAAACCGTCATGACGTTGCTCGTAGGATTATCGTTGATGCCATTACTGCCAGACAATACCGAGTAGGTACGGAGGTTCTGTTCATTCAGCCCCATGTCCAGCATGATAGCATGATAGCCGCTGTCGTGCTTGGGATATTCGGAACGGAACCAAGTGTTGCTTTCGAACATGGCCCGGTCAATGATGTTGTATTTCTTGCCACTGGGCGACCATGCCTCGACAATACTATCATATTCTTCGGGCAGGGAGATAGAACCCCCGCGAGGGATTCCTTCAAAGTCCAAGGTTTCCACGGAATCCGGAGATACCGTGGCCTCATTGAGCAGGAGGTTCTGCGCTTCCTTCAATATACGACGGAAGTCAACATTGGACTTGGATGGCGGCTGGTTTGTAATGAGCATGCAAAGCTCGTCACAAACATTGCGATAGGTCAAATAGGACTTAGTAATAAATGCCATAAGCTTAACTGGGAGGATAGATTGTTACTTTCTTGCAAAGCATTCCACCGTTCCACGGGGATGCGTAATAGGAGGTCACGGGTTTCCAATCTGTGTGGGTAGTCCCCGGAAAGGCCGTATTAAACGCGCCGGGAAGCCACTTGGCGTCCTGATTGCCAATGACTACGGTTATAGTCAGCGGGCCGTGGAGGCATGCGGGCAGACGGTAATCGCAAAGCGGCGAAGAGAAATACCCACTGTTCGTCGTGAACTGTACCGACGTCCCAAGGCCCCAGCCTTTAGGCCATGTTCCGTCAGGGGAGAAGGCTTCCTCTACCACGGCGGTGCAGGGGCCGGAGTAACTGTCCCTCATCATCCGGGTCTGCGGGAAGTACTGTCCAGCATTCTTGCCAGAAAGGTCGGGCCTCGTATTCCACGGAACCCAACTAACCGAACCGAACACGGCAGGGAAACTGTAGTTCATCGTCGTGGTATATTTTTTGTAGTACCCGATTCCCGGAATCTGCATGTAACTATCTACGGCGTAACAGGGGTTCACCCATTGGCGCAGGACGACGCGTTGAATCTTATCACTTGTCGTGACCTTCTTAAAGGTAGACCCCGTAAGTGCGCACAGGGTAAGATTAAATTGGAAATAGGGAAACTTTTGCCCGCTGTAGGATAGCGTCAGTTTATTGACTACCTCCGCATTGAGAACATAATCCCCGGCATGGTATTCCTGCTTAGCGGCAGTGGTGCTCTGAACCGTAAGAACCTTTTGCGTATCTAGGTCCACGGTTTCTACGTCAATGTCGAACGCCTTCTCACCGTTAATCAGAATGGGAATAGTGCCATTGATTGCAGACCCTCTGGGATTAGCTATGACTACTAGGTTAAGCCTCCCATATTGGATGTCCAGATATGCCCCCTGTATTCCGGAAGGAAGCGACCCTACGGAGAACATCATTTCAGAAGTATACGAAGCATCTCGTTGAAAGAAGGTAAGCCCTTGGGCGTTTCCTACGGGGAAGGTCCAAGTTTCGTTCGTAACAATTTCGGCATACAGGGTGGACTGAATAGCCATCTCCATATCTACCCTAACCTGTCCGTCTTCGGTGTACCACGGGCCTTGCGGATTGACGGCATAGTATGCGTAGTCAAGCCAGAAGGTCCCCGGCGGATAAGTTGTAGGATAGCTGTTCTGAATATACAGGTTCCACAATCGTTTATCACGGAAATAGATGCCGAAGTTTCCTCCCCTGTCAGCGTTAGAACCGTTGGGTTGAGCACTAAGAATCCCGCCAACACCCATAAAACCTTGGAAGGTAGGGTCGTTAGGGTCGTTTATACCATAGTTCAAATAGGGAATGCCCAGTATCTCGGTAGGGGTTACGGAATCTTCTTGAACCATCAGGTCCCAAGATTCCACATTTTCAATAGTGGTCCACCTCATGTCAGGGACGGTGACGGGAACCAGCGTAACGGGCTTCTCCAACTTCCGGCCATAGTAGGTATTGCCCACGGCATCCGTGTATTTGGTGAATCCTTCCTTCTGCCAATCAGTATCGAAGTCAGTGCTCGGATTATGTACAATCTTCCGCAGTACAGGATAGACCTGATTGGTTATCCTGTCAAACGAGGATTCCCAGAACTCGTCAATCTGGTCGTAGGTGGTGCAACTCTTTCGCGTTTCCTTGTGGCTATATCCTTCATGGACCACCACAGAGGAATCTACACGCCATTGGCTACAGTTCTCGCCGGGGTCAGGAGGGTCAACCGCCGGGACATCGCCGTTCGCTGTCCAGTCAACGGACTGGCTAGTCGTCACGGTTGTGTTGATGCACCGGACAAAACGGGAATCAGGGTTACAACAATTACCGGAGAGGCTGTTCTGTTCCTCTTTCTCCGCAATGTTACTGTTCCGTTTGTACATAGATACAAGGGTGTACATCTGCGTACTCGGATAACTGCCCTTGTCCCAGCCAGCACTAACGGGCTTATTGTCCAGTTCAAGGAGGGGCATGTGAGGAATGCGGGCCTGACCCGGTTCCTTCCCTCCACCCTCGACGGGCCAAAGCGGCGCGGCCCAGACCTCTCTCGATAACTTAATTGCAGTCTGCGCCACCCATTCAGATTCGGGCTGGTTCGTTCCCGGACCACCTTCATCCCACACCGTATCTCCCTTCTGCCAAATGTTATAAGGGACGAACTCTTTAACCACCGGGCCGGGCAGGGTTTTATACACACGGATGACCTTACGAAAGTACTTGCGCAGGTGTTCCTCTTCAAACTGGGCTACTTCTTCATATACCAGCTGGGCATCATATGCCGTGTAGAAATGCTGGTCATAGAAGTCAGGGTCAAGCTTTTCGTTGCTGGGGTCAAACGAGCCAAGAGGGAGCGGGGCATACGCGGAATCCGTGGGTTCCACCCATTCCCGTGTAATCTCGTAGAAGTCCTTCAACTCTTCCGTGTCTGCATCCGGTCCCATGAACTTACCCGTAGCGGCAGTGTCCTTTAAGGTATAGCCGTCACGGATTTTCTTCATGTCCTGAATGTTATATCGGAACTGCTGTTCCGGCGGGACCATGTAGTAGAAACGATAAACGTGCTGTCTCGCCGCCTCATTGACGGGTTCGACATGCACGAGAACTGCATCCCGCATGAACGGGAGGAAGGTCGTACCTGCGGTGGGTACGAACGGAGTTCCCAATTCAATGGTAATCTCGCTGGGATTCTTGGCAATCCTCTCAACGAAGAACATCACGTTCTTTACCACAGGAGTGGGAAAGTTAATTATCGGCTCACCCATTGGCCTGTCAGGACTGAACCCATTGCGCCACGAGGAATCCGTGGTTCCAATGGGTATCGTCGGAGGCTGTTGGTTGGAGGCCGGAGTGTTAGGAATCAAGGCCATGTATATTGGTTTGATAGAACGGCATAATTGCATCGGGAAGCGGAGGTGTCCACATCATGCTAATATGCCCGTTCAACGTTAATTGCATTGGTTCTCCCCGCTGAAAACTTACTGTCTCGCCCCGATAATAGGTGCGGTTTGTTCTCCTGTCAATAACATATCCTCGTATGACAAGTAATTTATGACTTCTCTCCGCGTCAATAATTCTTGGCAGTTGAACTTCTTCACGAGTTTTAACCTGTGTAACCGAAGAGGTAAGGGTTTCTCCGTCATAACGAATTCCTACTTTCCCCCGTAAAAAATAGGCCCATTGGTTTCTGGGCAGTTTCAGCTCACCCTCGCGACCAAGAGGAAGGGAGGCATAGAACCGATTCCTTGAGCGGAGTTTTTCAGTACACGCACGGATGCTTTCCTGTAATTGATTAAGATTCTGGGTCAACTCGTTTTCGAGTTGTTCCTGCTCGTGGCTTTTTCGGAACAGATTGAATAGTTTCATTTCTGTCGGAGGGGTGTGTATCTTGTTGCGAGATAGCGCAGAAGGCGCGGTCGATTATCTCTTCATGGTCGCTTCGTAGATTGTCTATTTTTCCATGTAGTTGGTCTAGAGAATCATCCAACTCGGATATAACTCTTAGAGCTTCTTGCAATAATATGAGAAAGGACTTCTCCTTGTCAAGACTAAACTCTATCTTTTTTGAGAGGTACTTATATGCCAGCTTTACTGCCACGTAAATAACCCCCACGAATACGAGATACGCGGGGGACATTTCATCGACAATGCGAGTGAGAAACAATGCCCACACGTTGCCGTCAGTAGCATTAAGCTGTGCGATGAAATTAAACATGGCGGCAAGGAATTACCTCACCGCCATGTTATCATTTGGGATTTAATGGGTCAAGAAAATTCCCTGTTTATTTCCTTGACAACAGAGTTAGGGCGTAGGCATGTCGCGCATCGCATCGGTTCATCCAGCCCGTAAGGAACTTTTCCTTCACCGGATTGGCCTTCACAATGGAGCGATAGCGGGCACGACAAGCACGGTCCAGCAAATCGAGGACTGCCATTTCCTCCCGTGATAGAATGACGTCCGTCCATTCGGCTTGGGTATTCTTACCCCACTTACCATCGATATCAATGCCGAGCATGCGCTGGACGACCTTGGTTGTCCCCGCCACACCCATGTTGAAGGTCATGTCACGAAGCATGAACTCAATGGCGTAGCATCCTGCAACTCCCTTGGCAACCAGTGGTTCCGTATTGGCGAGAACATAGCGGAGGCATTCATCCCATGCCGCTTCTCTGTCTCCCCGGTCCAACATGGATTTGATTAGATTGAATTCCTTGGGTTCAATCCCATCACAGATACCTGCAATCTCCCACTTGCCACCGCCGTCACCAGAGGGGAGGCGAGTTACGCGCAGAGATTCGGGACCTGTAATCTTGTAATCCTCCATGTTGAGAATCTTCTTTGCCATGTCCTTGCGGACAAGCTCGGCCGGGGACACGTATACCGCGGATTCCACGAATCCCGGGACGTCCATAGGTCCCACGGAAACCGTGGGTTCCGGTCGTATCTTCTTCCATATAGCATCAATGGTCTTATCACCAAGGATGCCATCGGGCGTAGTTCCCGCCCACTTCTGTATTTCCTTTATCTTGTCTTTCCTTGTCATCGGTTTCTTTCTACTTTGATTCCATCCGAGGTTAGCTTCCCCATTGAGATTTGAAGGTTAATGATGTTAGCCATCGACTGGGCAATTTCTCTGGCCCAGCTTTCGAAATGAAGAGTGCCCAATGGGGTGGCAATGTCCGTGAGAATGGTGGCAATAGCGTCCCCATTCATGGACACCCTCACGGCATCCGAGAATTCTTCTACCTTAGCTTTCGCGGGTAAGTGGTCGATTTCGTACCACATAACATCCTGTATCTCTTCGTCTTCATCATCCGCTTGGGGATATTGGACACGAACGACACCAGCAACATCCTCGTCGGACATTACCCGGAGGATAGACCCTGTTGGGATGCTATCCCCACACATGCCACATCTCCCCGTATCTATCCGAAGAACAACGTCGCCGCGCTTAAATTGGGCCTTAACTCTTCCGGGTCCTGCTTTCATTTTCGTTTTTGGTTTTGTTTATATCTGGTAATATGACATGCTCGTTAAGGTCCTCAACGATTTGATTAGTCCAGTCCACTAATTCCTCGCACATATCGACCTCTTGGTCGCCCAGCTTATATCTGGTAGGTATGCGGAGAACGGGCTGATAGTTGAAGAGGATGATAGCCTCGTCCCGTGTGTATCGGACGAAGACTTCATGTTTGGTCTCTTCCACTAGCTCAAACTCGTAGAAGGGAAGCCGCCTCCATGCGTTGTCCTCGGTCTTGATAAGGATGCAGTGGTTTCTATCTTCCCCGCTTTGAACATACGCTAAAGAACCCTCCGCTAGGCTCTCCCATATTTCTGGATGCCTTCCTGTGTTGATGAACCGAACAAGGTCTCCCTTTTTGAATCTGCGTTTGTTAGTCATTGAAGATTGGCTGTTCCTTTTCGACGAAGGTAATCCCCGTGTCGGATTCTTCCGTCGTGCATTTCTTAATCTTGTCACGAAGTTCGATTGCCGTTTTGAGGGCGCAGTCCCTTGTCGGAAGTCCCTTCTCATCCTCGCTCCTGTGATAGGGGAACATAGCGATACGGTAGTTTCGATGAATCACCGCAATGATTCCTGCTCGCGGGTATTCCATTAAGAAGGTTTCCAGTAGATATTTATCGTTGGTCATTGTTGTTCCTTTTAAGTTTAACGAGTTTAAATCCTTTTTCGGTTTCGATAATCGTGCTCTTCTCAATTTTGTGGGCAATCTTCGTTGCCAGTTTCTTTGCCGCGTCTCGCGTCATGAAGCCCTGTTCGTCCCACTCTGTGTAGTAGAAAAATTGGGCAACGGCAATCCCATCATATTCCACTTCGAACCCGCCGAGCATTTTATTCTCGAAAATTCTTACTTTGTCATTCATGATTTATTCGTCTTGGATTGTACAGTCTGTCGGGTAAAGGTCAATGCCCCTTTCTGTCATAACGGGATTCGCGTGGATGAGATGGCGAGCAACCATCTTCGCCATTTCTATAGCCCTTTCGCGCGTGGGATAACACTGTTCCTTCTCGTCTCCCTCCCGACAATAGTTAAAGATGGCAAAGGTATCTCCCTCATATTTCACCTTGAGGATTCCTACTCTCTTATTATCTACAATACTAATCTCGTTGGTCATTGTTGTTCCTTTTAAGTTTAAATCCTTTTTTGGTTTTGATGGTCGTACTATTTTCAATTTTGCGGACTAGCTTCTCGGTCAGCTTCTTGGCTTGCTTCTTGGTGAAATGTCCTTCCTCGCCTTCCGTGCAATAGTAAAAGGCGGCAACGCAACAGTTTTCAAGCATGACCCGGAAAAATCCGGCAACGGGGTCATCTACGGTGGTAATATTTAGAGTGTCAGTCATTAGTATTGTTCCTTTTAAGTTTGATTCCCATCTTTGTTTCTATGACCGTGCTCTTCTCAATTTTGCGGGCGAGCTTGATGGCTAGTTTCTTAGCTTGCTTCTTGGTGAAGAAGCCACTATCATCTTTCACGCAATAGTAAAAGGTGGCAACGCAACTTCCTCTGTGCCTGACGCGGAACATTCCGCTAGTAGGGAGGTCATAAACACGGGTATCTGAATCGTTATTCATTGATGTTGTTCCTTTCCAATTTGATTCCCTTTTCGGTTCCGATAATCATGCTCTTCTTAATTTTGCGGGAGAGCTTGTCGGCCAGTTTCTTAGCTTGCTCCTTGGTGAAGAAGCCACTATCATCTTTCACGCAATAGTAAAAGGTGGCAACGCAACAGTTTTCAAGCAGGACCCAGAAAAATCCGATATCGGGGTCATCTATGGTGGTAATATTTAGAGTGTCAGTCATCGATGTTGAAAATGATTTGGTTAAGTGATACTCCCTCGATGGTACAAACTGTCCCTCTGCTAACGATGTAGCGGGCAATCTTCGTTGCCAGTTTCTTTGCGGAATCTCGTGTCATATATCCTTGTTCACCAGAGCCAGTGCAGTAAAGAAAATCTGCAATGACACTTCCACAGTGAGTTACTCGGAAGAATCCAAATCCTTTGTCTTCTAAAATAGCTACTTTGTCGTTCATGATTTATTCGTCTATACATTGGCGGTTTCTATTTTTTGAGGGTCGCCGGGAATGGCAATCTCCCAACAGAAGGAGGCGATGAAATCGTTGCGAAGAGTTACCTCTTCTCCGACTTTATACCATCCATCGGGCAGGAGATAATCCCTCTTCATATCAATGGCGGCTCCTGCCTCTATTGGTTCCAACGCCATGAAACGGTAGTCCCATTCGCCGCTCTCGGTCTTAAAGGATTGCAGGATGAACCAAGGGGTAACGTCGGCATTTCCATCTTCGGTTTCCTCCCCAGTGGGCGTTCCTACGACGCGGGCACAATAACCATTCCTCATGTTCTCCAAGGCAACCCCGAAGGGCAGGTTGAAGTGAGAGAGGGAATAGGCAATAACGCCCCATGTCAAGGACCGGGCGCGGGAGCAAACCCCGTCAAGCCGTGGAAGTACCGTGGCTATTACTTCGGGGTTGCTCTCCGGGCCGTCGGAACAAAGAAAAAATTCTCGGACGCGAGTTGTTGTAGGCATGGGTTCTATTAGGCGTAATTGTTCAGTAGTCCGTAAATCTTTTGGGCACTCTGCTCGAAGTCCTCTGCCAGTTTCCTTAGCGCGGGTTCATTCCCCGCAATGGTGTAGAGGTAGGGAACGATGTCATGTAGGATGACATTTCTGTACAGGATAATGCAATTAGTAGAAGTATCGGGCAACACGGGACGCACCAGCATGGGCTTTACCATCCAGTCGCGGCCATGTAGTCCGAGATAGGTTTCAATGAAACTGTCGGCAATGCCGCCCAATTCTTCTACCGCATCATCGTATCGTTCATGATGGAATCCACTACTTGTCTGGTAATGAAGGACCTTCAGGACAGGGTAGAGTTGCAGGATGTGGGATAAATCAAGTTGCATGGTTAGATGATTTGAAGAGTGAAGGGGAAGGTGCGGGTCCAGTCAACCGTATTGGAGAACTCAACAGTCATCCAGTAGGTCCCGACAGGATATTCGGCAGGGTCTAATTCAAATATATCGGTCAGAAGGATAATGGTGTCAGCAGTGCCTCCGGGTTTCACCGAGGACGTCATGCCAGACGCGACTGTCTTCCATACAGGCACTCCTCCGGCGTTGAGCGGGGCTAACTGAATCTTCCATGCAAAGGGGCTTGACGGGGAGACGTTGACAAGAAGAGCAGAGGCATGGGAGAAATTAAACCGAAGGTCTCCCTTAAATCCTGCACCGAGAGGGAGGATGAGAGAGGACATTCCATGCTGAACTTCCAACGTGGGATTTACGCTTACCTGTTCATAGTTCGCCTTGCGAATAAACTGTCCGAGGCTTCCGTCAAAATATAATTGGTTTGTGTTCATGATGTGAATGAAGATTAGATATTGTGTTTGGGTTTGTCAACTATAATCTGCACGCGGCGCGGATAATCCGCGGAGCATGGAGCGGTGCTTGCGCTCTTTTCCCAGCCGCGTTTCACGGCGATGTCGAGAACCTCCTTGTCGTATTGGTAGTCGAGGCTCACTCCGAAGTGTCCGGCGAACGCGTCATGATAGACATAATAGATACTTCTCATTTTCTTAATGGCTTTCAGGTCGCTATCGTGCCGGAACCCCCACACACTACCATCAACTATGCTGGTCCATGCAGGGTAGTCTTCGATGGCCGCCCGCTTCATTCCCATGTATGCGGAGATGAAGATGACATCCTTCTCGGTAGCTATCTGGCTAGCCATAACGTCGAGAAGGTCCGCTTCGCGCACCGGGCATTGAGTATCGAGCACCATGATGTCCATTCCCGCATGCTCTGCGGCGATGGAGAGGATGGCTTCATCGGGTGCGTCAGGGACGCGGGCAACGTTCAGCTCTTCCGCTTTGGCCCATGAAAGAACGCCAAGGTCCTCGGACATGACGGTAATGCGCTCGCCGGGGATGTGCAGGGATTTAAGATAATTGACCGTGTAATGGATTAGGTTTGATTCCCTCTCCGGCCAATGAAGGGAGGGGTTATACGCGCTAATGATGTAATGGATGTTATTGTCCATGCCCGCCATCATACACAGAAGAAGATTCTGGTCAAGAAATTTTTAATTGGTATGACACAAAGAGGAACCCACGGAACCCATTGTGACCATTTGGCCGTGGGTTCCGTGGGTTCCGTGGGAGTTTAACGTCCTGACATTTCGATGTACGAAATCGATAAGCCAGTTGTACTGCTATATCAAAGTGTCGTGAACTGTAATCCCTTAAACCATTGATTCATTTGGGAGATTTCGGGAGCGGCAACGTAGGGGGTCCAACAGTAATAACTTCCAAGGCAGTCAACTTCTACTCCACCTATCGTGGTGCTCCATGTGACTGTTCGCATGGAAGCCTTATTCCCATTCGCCCAATATTTAATGGGGTAGCCTACATAGGCAAGTATCAAAAAGGTCTGCCATACACCAGAGGATGTTTTTCTCTCATACTTGAAGCTTAAGCCGATACTTACATCCAGATAAACTGCTCCACTTTCTGATTCAATATACCACATATTATCCATAAATCCGCTTCCATAATATGGTCCGTATGTACTGTTTTGGTATAGCCAGCCGTCGTCATAGTAGGGCCAATCACGGGCTTCCTGCAATGTGACTTCATGTGGAGTAATTTCAGTTCCTTCCGGCACTCCCTGCCATGCGAACCAAAGTGCTGGCTCGTATACTCGATATTGAGTACGAGCATCGACGCCTCCGGGAATGCCATTCTGACCAGGCAACTTCGCCGGAAGCGCGATGGAATTAAATCCTTTCAATGTGTTGAAGACTTTCCACGCGTCCACAAGGTTCTTGCACTTAATCCCCGGTTTATGCGTTGCGTTTGGTGAAATAGCTACGGCTCGACCTAGAGGTACAGGAAGCCCGGAAACCGTGGGTCCTTGGGTTCCATACCACAAACTACTTTTATATTGTTCAGTGTAGTCTGGATTATTCTTCCTCATTAAAACCGAAATATCCTTCGACGAGTTCGTGGGGAGTAAGAGGTGAGACTTCATGGTGCTACGGTACTTACTTCTGCATATTGCCCAACACGTCCGCTAACGCCTTCAACATATCCGCTGTACCAGACGGCGGCCAGTCCAGTATTGACCAGCTGGGATTTCACGGTTGCGTCAAGACTATTGTCCTGCGGGTTTCGCGTTACCGTCAGGATGGCAATCGCGCATTTGCTCTTACCCGTTCCCTCGGCACTCTCAATCGGAGTGATTACCTCCTTACCATCCCACGGCTTATCATCAACAACCAGCTTGGCGTTCGTCACGGTATTGGCGGGCCAAGTGTATTCCCATTCAAGGAGTACGGGAAGTTCACCGTCGGTTACGATTTCCTTCTTAGCCGCCCCGTCTTTGAACCCGTCAATCTCCACCTTCTTCCGTTCGGTATCACGGAAACCACCCGGCTCGATAACTGCGTAGGTATGCCAGTTCTTGTTTGCGTCCTGCTCCTTAGTCGTCGTGACCTTGTATGGGAACTTGCCGCCATCACCGCCACCTCCAATGAAGATAGCACCACGGTGAAGTTGCTGGATATATCCGTTCCTGCCCTTGCTCGTCCTCGCAATGGGGACGGAGAAGTCCGCGCTGGTGTCTTTCTTACTAGACACGGTGGAGGACTTGCGGTCGGATTTAACATTGACATACCAGATAATGTCATCATCTAATGGCGCCTTCTCTTTACTATCCACTGCCTTCAACGTCCCCGGCGCACCGCCAATTTCATGCGCCTCATTATCATCAATGACAACACCGCAGGTGTACATGACCTTTGCGTTAGGCCCGGAAACCTCTGGGTCATACACAATGGCGAACATGCTCTCTTCCCGGTTGCGCATGAGGGGGTCATCATTATATACCGGGGTATGGAACGTCCCTACATCACTATCCCCATAGACAGGGGCAATCGGGTCCGGCATTGAATCAAATGGCGGGGCCTCATTAAACATCTCCGTACCCACGGGAACCGAGGGTACGGGATGATTAAAGAGGTCAGGAGCTTGTGGAATCTCGCTGTACTCTTCGGCCATAGTTTTATTTGCAGTATTCTTTGGAGGGGATTACCACCGGACCTGCATCCGTCTTGGGCTGTTCCTGCGTAAAGGTCAACCTTCCGGGGCTAACGATGACACAGGATTCTCCATTGCAGATAACTGCGCGGTCCTTACTCACATCCGCGTAGGTGCAACTACTCTGCCCCAAGGCTCCAAACATGGCTAAAGCTCCAAGGGCGGCACTAATAATCCCGGAGATGATAGTCTTGTACTTGCCGGGTACACCAAGCTGGACACAGTACTTCGCCGTCAGCTGGGCAAAGATGTCAGCCTCTCCCTTGATTAGTTTGCCCGCCATGTTCATGTAGGGCTTCTTCTTTACCGCGGTGAGCTGGTCCCACGGGGTTGGAAGTTCAGCCATGCTATAGAGCTTGGCCGCGACTTCTGCCTGTTCATTGAGATTATTCTTTTCCATGTCGTTGATTAGATTGTTTGTGGCCGGAAGATGTCACGACAGAAAGTGATACCTTTCGGAGTTAGTTTACTTTTAGTCTGTCTCCTCGACCCCCTCACTCCCTCGTATTCAATATACCCTTTTTCTTCCAGCTTGCGCAGGATAGAGTAAAGAGAAGATATGGGGATGCGAGTGCTCTCACTTATTGTCGGATTCTCATGTTTCTGCTCGAAGCCATTGGCGTGCATGTACAGAAGAACACGAACATAGTCGAGAGGGAGCGAAGGGTCAAGAAGGTCAATATTCAGAAGGAGACCGAGCAAGGCTCGCTGATTGCTCTGGCCCTTCTGTATGGTTCTGGTTGTGGAGTAGGTCGTTCTCATACGTCAGAGCTATCTAAACCCAAATGAGAAAGGAGGTCAAGCAAATTGTACGCAAACCGTGTCCTACGACCGCGAGGGTCGCTATCATCACGATACCGTACACGTTGAACTTTGCCCCGCTTGAATAGGGTGGTCAGATACGCCGGAGACTTCAAGCCCGTAGATTCCAATGCGGTAGCTACATCAACGTACCCTTCCGGGATATTGTCATATAGGCCTTTGACCTGCATCTGAATATATTCATTGGCTCCTTCCCCTTCCCAGTACATGGTATGCCCACAACGAACGTGTTTGACCTTCAATCGGTTCAGGGCGTGAATTACCCACACGGAGCTTCTCCCGATTTTATCGGCAATCTCCCCGGTGGCAATGTAGCCCTTCGGTATGTTCTTAACCGGGGGAGTACTATGCCGTGGCCTCCGTGGGTGTTTCAATCCGGGATGGACGATTAGTCCTCTACTGTTCTTCTTCATGCAGGGGTTAAGTCGTTGTCGTTATTGTTCTCGATGATGTAGTAGAAGAGAATACCGAGAAGGAATCCGATTAGTGTGTACATACGTTTAGCGTGAGAGTTTCGTTGCATGGTTCAATGCGTCATTGGGAATTAGGAGAATTTCATCCGCGGTCGTATATCCACCGTTATATGGTACGACGAAGGAGAATCCGTCCGCGATGAGCTTGTCGATAAGCTCTGTGTCCGAAAGGATAGCAAGGAGAGCCGGGGAGGTCACGGTATGCGCAGGTCCAACAATTTGGTTCGTCGGTCATTTTCTTTTGATATGATTCTTAATGGTTTCGATTACCCACAGGGTGAATAGGGCGAGTGCGCACAGAGCAATAGCACCCCATGCGAGGATGTCAGTAATATCAACAAATATCGTCATAGTTAGTCGATTAGTTTAAGGTCAAAGAACATAACGGTGTTGAAGTAGTTGACGGTCACTCCATCGATAGCTACCCAGCCGTCACTGTCTTCATCATCGTAAACCGCGTACTCCTGATAGGGCATAGGCTCTTCATCGTAGCTTACCCAGCCACGAGGAACGAATTGTACCCTATCCCCTCTCTTGAACGGTCGCCGGGGTTTGGCGGCGTTAGTGCAACCAGCGCGGACAGATTCTTCTGGCGCATCTAGAATTTCTTCCATCTGGTTAGCAGAGGCCCACTCCGCTAATCCTCCCGAATAGCGTACCTTGTACGGGTAGGAAGAACGTTCGTTGTCGATTTCCACGACGCGACCGCAAGGGCCGCCGTTGACGCGGACAATCATTCCGAGTTTAACTTGATTTTTTTCCATGTTAGAATTTGATGTTTGGGTATTCGCGGTAAAGTCGATAGCGGGTCATCCACATGAAAACCCCCGTGGTTATGTAGTTAGATAAAACAATAAAGAGATACCATGCGGCAATCCATGCGGAGATAAGAGAGAGGACATAAAGCGGAGGTGCGGGAAGAGTGTAGAGGCACTCGGCAATGATACTTACGGTCAGTCCGATTAGCCCAAAGATAACCCACTGAACCGAGGTATTGAAGATATGGTTGTATATGTTCTCCATTTCCTTGCGCTCATATAGGGTATACTCGCTTCCTCTCGTCCGGTAGCTATTGGTCTCAATGCCAATGAGCTTCAAGTGAGCTTTCAGCCTCTTGGCCATCTCGGTGAGGGCAGTACCTCCTAAGCCGCGGAGAGCTACACCCGCAAGCGCGAAAAGGCCCGCAAGCGCGAAGTATTGTGTGGTTGATAGATGCAATGCGTTCATGATTGTTCTCCTTCTTGGTTACTCGGCTTGCTCCATTCCCCACGGCCATTCAACTATATTGCCGGGTTCAATGCTTCGTCCGTCTTCCAACAGGATGCGCATGGAGACGCGGGTTCTTCCTGCAACGATTCCGGTATGCCGACGGAACATACCGTCGAAGTACTGGATTTCAGCACCGGGTTGAAGACGCAGAACCGGAGGACAATGGTCAATGAAGAATCGAGCATTATTCCATGCCTCTTCATACGCTGTCTCCGGGTCATCGTTATCACATCCTTGCACGGCCAGTGAGCAACTCACACATTGAATGAACTCGTAGTTACCCTTCCGTCTTTCTTCCAGCAGACCGCCGCAGATAGGACAGAACAGTGGGAGATGTTCTTCCTCTGGGAATGCCTCATCAAAGGCCTTCTCAACTACTGCTTGCGATTCTTCGGATTCATCGCGAAAAGAGAATTCGCTCTTGGTAGGAATGTTCGTTGGAGCCGTGGTATTGGCTTTAACTATCTTCGGGCTAAGGTCTGACATATAAACGTGTGTCAAGCCATTGGCCTCGTCAATAGTAATCTCGGTTATCTGTTTGATGTGTGATGTCTGGGACATGTCACCACCATATAATAGTTTTATTATTTGTCAAGAAATTATTTCAATAAAAATCCCCGGAGGGGTTAGCCTCCGGGGCGATGTGCTACTTGCGCTTCCAGCCAAGTAGGTCAAGTAGGTCAAGAAGTTCGAGTAAGCCCATGATTATCATCCTTTTGTGAAGAAGTTAAAGAAGGATAGTGTACCACTATCGGTGAGTACGAACTGGGGATATTGGTCAGGGGTAAATATTTTTGTACCCCCGGAATCCCCGGTAGCCTCGACAGTCAGAAGGACTGCGGACACCTTGTCCGTCGGGCTGGAAGGGGAGGGAATATCTCCCAATCGTGCCCAAACTTGGCACGCTTGCCACTGTTCGTCAAGAGCGGCAATGGCCTCGATAGCCCCCGCGAGGGCGGGTATCTGCTCCTTCGGCAACGTGGTCTCACTGTACTGGTCAAGGTGCGTAAAGCCCAGTGCGTCCGCGTAGATTACGCTCATAATGAGCTTTGTCCAGTCGCCGGGCTGTGGGAATTGAATTTGTATTTCTGCGTTGTTCATGCCTATTCAAGGGGGATGTTAATATCTTCGAAATCCGTGGCTTCCTCGGATTCAATGGCATCGACGGCCATTGCTTCCAATGCGTAAAAGACCGGGTTCGTGCCTCCCGGCTGGTAATAGGTGTGCTCTCCGTTCCCTGCATTGATGTAAGTGTCACCAGTCGAATTATTCACCACATCAGTTACCCAGCTGATAATGCCGGAGTTTGTCTCAAAAGTGGAGACGCCGCGGCATGTGGCAATTTTATACAGATTATTCGCCTGACCCCCGGTGAGCATGAGCCAGAGTGCACCTAGATTATCATACTGGGCAATATTGGCCGAAGCGTTCTGCTGGTAAATAACCTTGGCAATCGTCCAAGGGACGGGTTCGTTTTGACTGGCCGGGATGAAGCTGGTGGTGGTTTTCACCTGCCAGCCCGCCGTGGAATCGAGTGCGTAAATCTCACGCACCCGCACCGTATAACCGTTGCGCTGGGTATCTCTGACGTTATCAAAAGTAATATCCAGAATTTCGCCGTGATTGTAGGCCAAATCGTTTGCCGGGATAATACTGTAAGAATCTATGGAAAGGTCGGGACGAACCGTCTTCGCGCCACGGCCAATACCAAAAGTCAACTTTGCGGCATTGGTAGCACGCCAAACGAAAGAGAACCCTGCGAAACTGGAATAATTCCAGCGGGCATTAACTCCTACAAAGTCCGCCTGAATGGTCGAATGAGTACTCGGTGGAACCTTAATCGTAGCCACATGGTAGGGGACTGTTTGTGTCACCGTCGAAGTCCCTGTCTTGGTAATGGTCGCCGTATTGAGGAAAGCATTAGTGGTCAGGATGTTCGCCTCGCCAGCCAATCCTAACGCATAAAAGCGGTTGACCGCGCCCGTATCGGTCGGCGCACCCACGGCAAGCGGAATGTTGATGCCGCTGTTGGCATTGGGGGTTTTGCGGAACGTCAGAACCCCGCCCACGTCAATAGTGCCATGCATACGGGTTTGGACGTTGAACGTAACTACCCCGTTATGGATTTCATTTCTGTAGACCCACAAGTCCCCAGCCCCATCGATGGTCAATGTCTTATTGTTGACGTTATCGGGGTCCGTTACGGAGAGGAAACCGTTGGATTCTTCGTAGAGTATGCAACGAGTAGGACCACTTGCCTTACCAAAAAGGATGCACTTCATCTTCTCGCCAGTGGTGGCAACAAAGCCAATGCCGTCCTCAAAAATGGTGGGGTTTTGGAACTTGAAAGGAATCGCAACGTCCATGTGGGAAGCGTCCGTCCCCTCAATGACTGCGGCTCCGTTACCGTCGCCGTGGATTTTCACCGCGTCATCCCCTTGTCCGAGAACTAAAGGAACTTCGTTTCCGAGAACCAATCCCGCCGTGTTGGTGAAACTCCATGCCCCGGAGATTGTCTGGTCACTAGCTGGGTCAAAGCCAGTGCCAGAACCGCCACCCTCACCGGAGCCTAAACTAAAATTTCTGATGGAGACAAAGTAGCCCGCTTCTTCAATCGTACTGCCGAGAGAAAGAATTGCAGAAGTTTCAGTTGCCACAAAGACCAGCTGGTCAGTAGTCTTACCACCAGCGAGGAATGCCTTAGGATTGTTGTCGGCTCCTACGCTAAAGAGCGCATAGCTGAATTCCGGATTAGGCTTCGTTTCCATCAAGCCGCCCAAGTCAGGATGCACATTGATAGAGTAGAGCTTACCACTTTCGAGGTTGGAGATTTTGTAGAAACCTTCGGAGACAGGACCATCACCGTCCAGCGGAAGGGCCTGATACTCTTGGTCGTAGTCGAACCCCAGCGGGTGAAGTGCAATCGTCGCGTGTGCACTTTCGACGGAGGCGTTCTTGTCCTGCGCGTTAGTGGGGACGACGAAGTACTTACCGTCGGGAGATGCAATCTCAATCACCTGTCCCGCGACCGAACCATTGATGATGAACTGTTCCGGCGTAATGTTGGACCACAGTTCGTCAGTAGGAGCGGTAGCGGAAAGCTTGAAGAGACAGGGAGAACTGGAAGCAAGAAGCCACGCGGTGTGCGTGTCGGCATCGCCCAGCTTATAGGTTACGCCCGGCGTAATAGGAGAGCCGTTGACGTAATTTTCAATTTGGATTTCAGAAGGACGTTTACGTGCCATGATAGTAAAAATTTAGGGCTGAACCCATAGAAGTTTAGCTCATGAGTTCAGCCCCGTCAAGGTTTAATTGTTGGTTATGCGATATTTCCAACGAAGGTAATCACCGCAGTCCCTTTAAAGGTCCCGGCATCACCGCCCGTAGGAATCTGGAACGAGGCAACGGCGGCTCGCTGTCCCGCACCAAGAGCAGTCCCCTGTGAAAAGATAAGAGTTCCTCGAAGGTTCTTACCAGTCACAATACCCTGCGCGGCCTCGAGAGGAAGAAGACCTTGCGCCCCTGCTTCCCCAACTACGTTGGTAAGGACTACGTTCTGGTTCTGGATAGTGATGTTGCCATCGTATTGGAATTCAGGTGCGGCGGCTTCGGTCACGAAGTCCACGCGGTAATATCCGGCAGGGGTAGGACCTACAAGAGCTACGTCGGAAACGGTGTCCGAAAGGGTCGTAAGCTGGGGAGCGGTAAGACCCTCAATCCCCTGCGCGGCTACGATGTCAACGTTAGCCTTTACTGCTCCATCTACGTACACCCACGCTTTCGTACCGGTGGAAGTGAAACGAGTGGTCCCTGCGGCAGTTACAAACGGAGGTTCTTCTATTGCGTCTGCAATGGTATCTCCTGTCTTGACAAATACGGTTACAGGGACTTCCGCACTTACTTTCAATTCATACCCCGTATCTGCGACTAAATCACCGATACTATACCACTTGTCAGGTGATAAGTCTGCGGGAAGAGTTGCTTCTTCGGGAGCCGGAATTTGGTCAGCCTTCATAGTCAAGGTAATCTCCGCGCCCTCAAGGGCATCGATGCGGAGGTAAGCGTCAGTCTGACCACCTTCCGTCGCGAAGTAGAAAGCACGGCCAGAAAGATACCCTTCGGCTTCCACCTGCTCCAACGCTTCATCTTTCGCGATGACCACATGCGGGCACTTGGTAGACGTGACAATAAACTTATACCGAGTAGCCTCGGTCAGTCCGGTAAGCTGATAGATTTGCCCGCGAGCGATAGTTGCATTCTCTGCGGGGATGGGAAGATTTTCTATTGCCATAATTCTTCGTTAAGAGTTTTAGTTAAAAGGTTATGCTCCAAAGCCGGAGGCGATAATAGAACCAATGTCGGCTCCTTCTGCCAGTTCTTCGGCTTCTTCGGTTTCGGTTTCCTGTTTGGGAGATTCGGTTTCTTCTTCTTCGGAGTTATCGTCGTCGCTATCATCGTCACCTATTTCTTGGTCCTCGATAGAAACAATCTCAATAGATTTGCCGTCATCTGAAACAACGCCAACTCCCATGAGCTGAACATCATCCCCCGGTTTAAGGTCTCCAAATTTTTCAGGGTCATACGTAATCTTCATGCAGATAAAAAATTGAGGCGAGCGGGTTCATCCCGCCCGCCTCGGTTTAAGAGTTATAGGTTTAGGCTTAGAGGCCAGACACTACCGCGGGGGTACTTACCAGAGAGCCAACGGGCTTGCCGTCAGCACCAACGAGTTCGCGGCCAGCGGTCGTGCGAATGTGTCGGATGACTACACCGTGACGCGGGAAGACAGGCATCGGAGCGGCAGAAAGCGTCGCGATGAACATGCCCTGCGTACCCATGTAGTTATCACCGTTGTCCTTGTTGTTCACCCAAACCAGCTCACCAGCGTAAGTCACAGGGTCCCACTTGGCCTGACCGTAGGCAGACACCGGACGAGGAACGAGGGACTTGTACACGTCCTTCACAAAGATAATCGTATCTTCGTAGGGGGCGTTCATGTACGCGGGGTTCGGCACATAGCGGTTACCAACAGTCGTTTCCACCTTGATATACTGGGGAACTTCCACCCACTTCTGACCAGTCGGCTTGGTGTCGTCGAAGGTGTAGCGGGGGTTCATGTTGTCCACGATGTAGGTAAAGCCCTTGTACGTCCACTTCACGCCCAGCTGACGCAGGAGGGTAGCATCCTTGCCTTCCGCGGCCTCTGCGAAGTTCCAGTCCTTGCGGATAACTTCGTTGTGACGCAGGATGAAGTCCACGGTGTCCTTAGACGTGTAAGCCAAGAAGACGGGGGAACCTTGGTCCATCAGAGCGGCAGATTCGCCAGCACCTTCATTGATGAGCAACTGCCAAGCTTGGTTCATCAGGTCGTCGTTCAGAGCGGCTTCGGGCTTAACTTCCGGCATGGAGTTAATATCGTTGCTCACGACATCGAGACCAACAACACCCGCCTTCGTGGGGATGAGTTTGTAGCTGGCGATGTTGATGTAGCTCTGACGGTAGAAGCGAGACCAAGTATTACCGACGGCACGGACCAACTGCTTCACCGCATTCTCGGCCTGTTGCTTAGCCTGCCAAGACTGACGCATACGGAGTACGTCCAGTTTCTGGGAGGAAAGCCTCGTGATGAAGCGGCTGTAGGAGTATTCCGTAGCCCCAGTATCATTTACCGTAATCGGAATCTGGTTGGAGGTGGAAGCGAGGTTAATGTTCATCCATTCGGCACGGGGGTCCGTAGCACCGAATGTTGCGATGCGCCCGGAATCACCAACACCGTCAGTCCATTCTCCCGTCATAATCATCTGGGAGTTCCACGGAGAAGTACGAGCAAAGGTGCTGAACATGTTGGCGTTAAGAAGGTTGGTCATCGTGACCAGCTTCAATTCTTGGGCCTGAATATCGTTAGGAGAAGTAGCCATTTGTAAATTAAATTTGGTTTAATTTGCAACGCCTAGTTCTCTTTGGAAGATTTTGTTTTGGGGTCTTACGCGGTCATGGCAGGGTCAGGACCAAGAATTTTCACACCTGCATAAAGGTTTGTTTTGGTTTGCTCGCGGGAAAGCAAGAATGGGACACCGCATTTGATGCCCCATTCTTGTCATAAAATTACCAGTATGTCAAGGAAAATTTATTATAATCCGAAGGCACTACCAATAATGTCCCCGACTGCGGTCGGCCCGGCGGGTGGCTGGGTCTCCGGAGCTTTGGGGCTACCCTCGTTAGCGGAGGGGCGGGCCTTGCGGAGTTTGGCCACCTTCACGTTGAGAGCCTCGATTGTCGCGCGAGCATCTGCCAGTTCCTTAACCATGAGTTCGGCCAGTGCGCCGTCCATGAAGGAACCATTATTTATCTTGTGAGCAAGATGGCGGGCATGCTTCACATTCTCTTCGGTAATCTCCGTGGTCATGCCCAGTTCCTTGGCGCGTTCCTGCATCGCTTCCAACGTGTAGTTGTCGAGATTGACGGTGTAGGTCGCACCTTCGGATTTCCCTCCGCGACTGGCCTTCAACTCTTCCACATACTTGTCGGCTTCGGCCTGATAGTTTCCGTGGGCGACAATGGCCGCGTCGCGGACCTTAGCCATGCGGACAAATTTGAACACGGCAGAATCGCTAATGCCCAGTTCCTTCCCAATGGCCTCATACGCTTCTTCCCGGTCGTACTCGTCGAGGTCGGGATTAAGGGCAACTTCATTCAGCTTGTCCATGTCCAGAGATGCACCAGAGGCGCGGGCAATCTCCGCAAGTTTGGCGTTGGCCTTATTATACGGGGCAGTTACATTGGTCTTGTATTCTTCGGTTGCGGTGAAGGCATAGCCGCGTACAATCTCGCGCAGAGATTCAAGCTCTTCATTGCTTGACGTGGACTTACCCGCTTCTTCCAGCTTGGCCTTCAAGTCCGCGATTTCTTTCTTCGCGCCCCTCAACTGGACGCGCATTTCAGCGAATGCCTTGCTCGCCGCCTTGCTGGCCCGTTGTTCCTTCGGCCCATCATCTTTCTTTTCTTCCTTCTTCCCTTCTTCGTTTTCTTCCTCTTCGTTTTCCCCCTCTTCGTTCTGCTCGTCGTTCTGTTCTTCCTCGGTTTCCTCGGTTTCCGTGTCATCCGGGGGAACCGGGGTTCCCGTGGTATTGACTACTTCATCATCCGCGATGCGAGGCCCAGCATCTGGCATGACTACCGTACCGTCCGGGGATTCAATGGGAGCCGTGGGGTTAGCGGGATTGGTGGGTTGAGTGGAATCCGTGGAATCCGGGGCGAACAGGGTCTGTTCAAAAATGTTATGTATGTCGTTGTGAATAGCACCATCTATGATGCCCTCCGCTACTGCGGGAATATTTACGTTGTCCATCTATGTATTACCTGTTGGGTGAAAGTGAGTTAATCCAAGCGTTACGCTCGGTCATAGGATGATTCATCATAGTTACCGGGGATTCGGTTTCTTCATTCTCTTCAGCCAGATTGAAGAGAGCGGCGATAACGGATTTAGCCCCAGCCGCGAAAGCCCCATTCAATGCGGCGGCTTCCATTGTGGGCTGTAAGGTCGCATTGAGTTTCGACTGAACAATGCAGAGAGCTTCTTCCATTACCGGGTCATGCAGGAGTTCAGCAAGGCGGCCAGTCGCCGCCTTGTTGCTTTTGAACCCTTCGACAGTGTAGGTAGGAACTGCCTTCATCGTGCACCTCCTAGCGATTGAGCCGCTTTAGCATTAGCTTCTACGGCGTTACGAGTAATCTCGGCATCCTGCTTTTCCTTAGCCAACTGGATTTCAGCTTCCGTCTTCATGCGCTTCAATTCAATTTCGGCTTCGGCTTTCATCTGTTCAGGAGTAGGTCCTTCTTGAGGAGCCGCTTCTTCGTTCTGTTGCATCGCTTCCAAGGCCCGCATGCCGTTGGTAATAACCTCGTTGCACCTCTTGACCAGTTTCTCGTACTGTTCAAATTCGGGGACAACTTCCTTGGCGGCCTGCAAATAGTCCATGTGTCCTGCCAACTGGGCGACCAGAAGCTGTAGAGGTGGAGCTAGCTGGGCCATCTCTTCGGGTTCCAGCTGTGCGTCCGGTAGCATGGACATGATGAAGTTGGCATGCACTTCCGCGTGCGTCCTGTGGTCCTCGTTCGGCATAACCGGAACTTCCTGACCTGCCATGAGCTGGTTGTTCTGGATGGATGCGATAGAGGCGGCCACGGTTTCGGACGGGTTGGGGTCATCCTTCAACGGCATGAACAACTGCGCGGTGCGTCCATTCGTTTCGTTGGCAATGGCCATGCGGATGAGACGTTCCTGCCCAGCTCGTGGCATGAACTGCATGTAGTTGAGACACTGACGGAGAGCCATCGTGCGGCGAACCTTACTGCCCGCACCGATAGGCGGGAGGGCGGTAACGCTGTCAAGGTCGATAGCGAAGAAGGCATCCCTTGGCACACCTGCTTCGTCCAGACGATGGAGCATGCGTTCACGTTCCTTAAACCCGCCAATCCCTTCATCGTAGTCCTTGCGGATGATACGGCGAACGATTTCACGGAGAAGGATGGTCATGTGCTCCAAGAGCATATCCATGATGTTATTGCTGACCTTGCTCGCATTGCCCATACGGATTTCAGCTTCCAGCTGGGTGCGGCCCATGCCTCCATCAGCATTCACGTCAATCTCGCCCAAGCGTTCCCGGATTTGGTTCTGCAAGAATGCGAGGGGAGTTCCGGCAACCTGTTGCAGATTTGGCACGGGATTAGGAACCACTTGCGTTGACGGGTCCAAAATGGTATAGGCCCCCATCGGGTTCACCATTGCGGAGAGACGGGAGGTTTCATTGGTGGCAGAGACGTTTAACGCCATGCCGAGGAACGCCGCGTCCGTCGCTTGGTTCATCAACTTGTCAATGACACGAGTGTGGGGCAGAAGGTCATTGCCATATCCGCGGAGAGCATGGATGTCGCCGTTGGTGCTACTGCCCAGCGGGAAGAGGACGAACGCTTCTTCCATAGAGTTGTAGGCTCCTTCCTTGGTGTAGAGGAACTTGGTGTCATCTACATCGCGGTTCTGGTCACGCTTCACATCCTGTCCATTGCCTCCGCTTCCGTTGACGAAGAAGATGGAGTGAGTAACCGTACCGTTGAATTCGCGTACCCACATGTGGGCAATCGGAATACTGGTTCCAATTACGTCGGTCAGGGTGTAGTCTCCGTTTTTGAGCATCTTCTCGGTCTCCCAAGAAATGCGCTGGGGCTGTACCGTCTGGTTATAGCTACAGGTCTTCAACACCTTCATGACCTCTTCCACATCCCAGCCCGCTTCCCTTGCGGTCTGCGGGTCACGAATGAAATCGTAGAGTTCATGGGCACGAAGGGTACGAGTAGCAAACACAACCTCAAGGGTGCTACTGTCCGGCTTAACCTTTCGCTCGAAGGCAAACTCGTTCAGACTACCTGCCTTGAAGTACCAAGTGTCAGGGTCCTCAAAGTAGGCGAGGCCAAAGCCGTGGAATGAGAAGTTGTGAAGAAGGTCTGTCATGATGGAAGTGAATCCCGGCATGGACTTGACCATCTTCGTCACCTCGGTGGAAAGGATGTCAGAATAGATGGGGCGACGGGCGTTATCTCCGAAGGTGGTCTGCACCGAAACAAGTTCGGGGTTATCCCACACTTCGCGGAGGCTAGCCGCCACCTTTTCACGAACAATCCGCATCGTGCGGAAGTTGTAGTTGGTTCGATAATTCTGACCAACTGCGGAAAGGGCCATTGGGTCATACGGGCGTTGTCCGTCCAGCTCTGCCTGTGCCTCTGTCCTCGCTTGCATGGATAGCTGGTCAGCGGTGAGACAGAAGTAGAGCATGGCGCGGGCTTGGTCGGCGGTCGGAACCCTTCGCTTGAGAAGGGTTCCGTTCTCGTCAACCACGCCAATAACCCCCGGACCTACGGGAGCATTTGCGTCTGGTTTCGGCATATCTACTATTTGTCAATTTCGTCTTTACCCTCAACCGCATCAGCCTTCATGGCTTTCTTGGTCTTGGGCTTCACAGGTGCAGGTGTAACAACTTTCGCGCTGGGTGTCAAGTCTTCTGCTTCACTTAAATCCTCGCGGGCTTTAGTTGCTCCACCTACTTGCTCGGACTGCCCCATCATATTGATAGATTCCGCTTTGATGCTGGCGATAGATACCTCGGCAGGGGTCGTCACCGTGACTTCGCCAAGAACTTGGGGAAGCTTAAAGTTGTCCGCGTCGGGGATTTCACCAACGGTGATGAGGTCGTCCCAGTTCTCCACGTTGAAGCACTTCTCGGTCAGCACCTTGTCAAGGAAGAGACGGAAATGCTGGGAGATGGTGACGTAGGGAACTCGCTGGGGATAGAGTTTCGCCAGCTGGCTGGACATGACGAAGGTTCCGTCCACGGTGCGGGATTCATAAGAGTTCTCGGTGGCAGGAATCGTAAAATACTTGCCCGCAATAACCGGAGCCTTCTTGCGATAGAACGTTGCATCCAGCGTATCAATCGCGCCGGGTTTAAACTTTTCATTGCCGCGTTCGGAAACCCAAATGATAGCTCGTTCGTCCGGCGCGTTCTCGTAAGCCAGAGCCTGTTGCAGTCGGGCGAAGAGATGAGTAACGAGTGCGTAGCTACCCGTGACAGGGGTCAGCAACTCAATCGTGCGAAGGTCCCGGAACTGATTCTTCAAGATTTTAATCATGGGTTCAGCGGCGGCCTTGGCCCGGTAAGGGAGCAGGAGCCAAACATCGTGGTCGCCACGGCTGGAAGCCGCAACGCTGTCAATGAGGTTCTGTGCAATGTTCGCGCCGTTGATGAGGACGCGAGGTTCACAAGGGATTGCTATTGTAGCCATTGTCGTTTATTTTGTTTTACTTGCTTTGAGGGCGCGGCGTTCAGCCTGTATGCCCAAGGATGTGTCCGCTTGAGGCGGCAGGATATTGAATGCCCATTCAGTTACCAACTGCTGGAAGAGATACCAGCGGAAGTAGAGCTGGGATTCGACGAGAGGCTCATACATTAGATAGGAGAAGAAGGGGTACTTTCGAGGACTGCCTAGATTTAATCTGTAAGGCTCGAGATGGGGGGCTTCCGAACTATTCGAGAATATCTTTGTCCGAAAGTATTTAGGACGCACCCCATGTACGGGGTCGACGTCTTTGAACGCCATCACATGGGTTGGATTCGCTCTGTCTGGGTAGGGGTGCATGACCTCGCCACGTGTAGGCGCGAGCCTTGCGGTATTTCCATTTACCCACGCAAGGTAGTAGGCACGGTATCTCCATGCTTTTCCCCACACCTCCTTATCCCGTGCTACCTCATGGAAGACGGTGGCGTTTTCGCTAATTGCCATACTCCGTGGTCCCTTTCAGGTTTTTATCCTCTTGTGCGTCCGCAAGGTAGTTGACGAAGTTAATGAAGGTAGCCGCGTCGAATTCGGGCAGTTCGTTTTTGTAACTGGCGTATGCGCTCGTATTGGCCATAGGAATTGCGGGCCACGGTTTATATACGTTGGTCAACTTCTCGGCAATGTCGCGCAGGAACTGGCTGTACTCTTCTGATGGAGCCACGAGGGAGAGGAAAGCATCCGGATGTTCGGGATTGTCCGAAGTCTCTACCTCCCGGTCAAACGTCAGCGGGTCGTCCGCGTATTCGACATGGGAGAGTTTGGCGTTGTACTTTCTTGTTCTCTTGAGGCTCTTCTTATACTTCTTCGCATGTTCACGAAGCTTGTCAAGGTCGTCGAGCCACATAGGAACCTGTTGCCACCACGAGCGCATAGCCTCGACGCGTAAGCGAATGAGATAGGCTGAACGCATGATTTGGGTCAGGCATCCGCAATGGTAGTGTGTGCGCGTTAAATGTTTGTGGTTCATCGTGACCACATTCCCACAGGCACATTGCGCGACATAGGGGTATCGGACATCATGGGAGTACCCGATAACTGTTAGAATCCCCTGACTATGACCAACAGGCAACGGTTCATCATCTGTTCCCATATAATCGGGGAACGTTTCTGGGGTCTTCACTTCCTCCGGCAAGTTCATGAGAGCTACCGGGGTCCAACGACGGAAGACTTCTTGAATTGATTCGGGTTTGGACATGGCCCCACTATACGCAAATGGACGACGTTGTCAATATTATTTTTCGTCAGCTTCGGGCTTTTCGCCCTTCTTCTTGAGCTTCAAGGTGATGGTACGGGCCGCGCTTCCTTCTTCCAGTTCAGGACGAGTGCCATCCTTGTTCAGAGTTACTGGTCCACCCTGCAATCCCATCTGCGTCACTATCTCGGTCTGCTCCAGTTCGAACTGCTGGATGACCTGTGACAGTAGGTCCATGTCGCGCTTCGCAATCGCTTCGTTAAACTTCTCCCACAGACCGTGGCTTCGCTCCATGATAGAGAGGAAGAGAGGTACATCCTTAATTGATTGTATCTCTGCGTCGGCCATGAAGGAAGCGACACGGGAGAATCCACTGTTCATCAGTTCTTTGTACTGGCTACTCATGGATTCAACGATGTCAAGCTCTATCTTCGTCCTCGCCTCTTGGCGTTGGAGGATGCGTGCCTGTGTGTTCTGTGTGTACGTATTGAGAAGTTCATTGCGGATAGCCAGTTCCTCCTTCGAGAGTTGGACGCTATCAACAATCTTATCAACACGTTCACGGGGGAGGCCAGTAACTTCCGAGATGACAGGAACCGGGGTCCCTGCCTTGTACATCTCAATGGCCTTCCTTATAACGATGTTCTCGTTAGTGATTGGTTTGGGTGTAGAAATCTTTGCGGCGGCTCTTAGGTCCATAGCATGTTCATTGCGGCGGTTACGTCGGAGGCAAAGGTGTCGCGGGCAGGAGCGGGAGCGGGGCCATCCCCGCCGACGAAGCCGCCGAGATACCTGCCAATGTCTGCGGCTTCAATATATGCGGTTCCGTCTTCGCGATATTTGATTACCTCTTGATGTTCTACCACCTTATGGTTCTGAATGTCAAGCCTAATCTTACCGAACTCCGGTCCCATGATTCCCCGGCACACGTGCACCAATAGTGCTAGTGCGTCCGCGTTGTCTGGGGATTTATGAATCCGTTTCTTCATGGCCGCCTTGGGTTCCACGGCAATTCGGGTTCCGTTCATGGTGTAGAGCCGGGATTTAAGCTCGACGATAGTTGTCGGGTCGAGGCCATAAAGTTGGCGAGCATTGATTGCCAGTTTCATACATCCCCAAAGCTCGGAGACCTTGTTGCTATATTGCTGACATGCCTCCTGATTCTGCAACAGGCCAATGGGCACTTTGCTCGCCATACCCGCGAAGCTGACCGTCTGGAAGTCCGTGCCAACGTGCTGGGCGAGGATGTCGATGAAACCAGTACCTCCGGTTACGTCCACGGCAAGGTACTTACTGTCGACATTGTTAGCGCGGAGAATCTCTCCAACTTGCTGGGCGATGTCGAAGTTCCTTTGCTTCATCCGTTCCTTGTCGGACGTAGACTTCAACAGATAGGTACGGAACACCGCGCACGCCCAAAGCCCTTCAACCGTTCGTCCGACTTTGGCGAGCTTCAAACATGACTGGTCACCGCCGTTGGTGTAGGCAGGGTCGAGACCCGCTATCGTAATCAACTCGCCGTCTCCCCAGACGGGCATGGCATCCGCGCCACTGCCGTAAATTTCAGCCTCCGACATTAGCGAACCTTCTTCCGTATCATCTGAAAAGGTGGCCCGGTGGAACCGCATCACGAACGGACTATTCTCCCCGTACTGTTCAATCGTTTGCTGAACAATGTCCAACGGGGTGTAGAAGCTCCAATCCTCGCGGCCATATTTGATGCGGGGGTTCTGGGTGTTATCGAAGCGGATGTAAATCCCGTCCTTGGTCTCCCATTCATATTCCTCAAAGATGTCAACGCTGTTCCACCCATCCTTGGGCATAGCCATAACACCAAAGGCATCGGTGCGGCTCTTGGGGTTAGAGGCGGCCATCAGGGTAGGAGGCGTGTCCGCTCTGTTGGTGATGAGGTTGGTACGCCACACCTCGACGAGTTCAATCGGCAATTCGGAAAGCTCGTCATAAAATACGTGCATGTTCTTTGCCTTAATACCGATAAATCGGCTACTGGGGTCACCGACGTTCGCGCAGGGGATAATGGAGATGCCGCGGGAATCGTCAATATCTCCGTCCTCGTTCACGCCTTTAATCTGTCCCTTGCCATCAACGAGCTTACCCGGAAATTCCTTGCGCCACAACCGTTTAATATCCTTGAAGATACGTTTCTTCGCACCTTCAATAGTAATTGATGTGACTAGGCAAAGGGTATCGACGGGGTCAGCCAGATAGAAGAGCGTCGCCATGATAGCCATAGATAATGACTTCCCAGAGGACGAGCCTCCACCCATGATGACCACATCATATTTGCACGCGGTTTCAATCATCCGTTCAATCCACGGCGTCCAGATAATGGGAGTAGGACTGCCCTTGTAATTCCACAGGAGGTTGATGGCGTTCTTAGCGTGTCCATACCTGCCCAGCCCTCCCTTCTCTTCGGGCCATGCGTATTTGAAGCACCAGAGTTCGATGTCCAATTCCGAAACTCCGTACTCCCATTGTCGTCCGTAGCGAGTAAAGTGGCGTGCCATTTTAGATTCTTTCTATATCCCAGTTGTCGAGGGTCAGTGTGTGGTCGTCGTTCAGTTCCCGGTACGCGTACAGTAGAATGAGAAGAGCGTCCGCGTTCTGTAGCGTCACCTTCGCGCCGGGGAAGTTCTCCATCGCGATGCGTTTCAGGTTGTTCTTCCACCGGGTCCTGTCCCGTGCGGTCAAGCCCGTATCATACGCGCCAACGGCACGCATCCATACGATTGGGGAAACCTTTGTGACGGTGTACCCCGCCGCCGCGGCATAGCCGAGGACCTTCCCGGTTGCCTCTCCCAATACGCCACTACTTCTCGGATTGGACACCTTGCCGCCTCCGCTCATGGCATAGCTCATCTTCTCAATGTACATGATACGATGACGGCTACGTGGCAGTTTGTTCAATATGATTTCCAGTTCCCTTTCGTCCTCTGGCATGTGCTTTATCCAGATTTTCTTGCTCCGGGTGTCCGCGAGTACGAGGGCGCCGTGGGTTCCGGGGTCAACTCCTACTAGTTGCATAGGAGAATATATCCCACAAAGTCCAGAAGGTCAAGCACAAAAATAAGACGGCCACCATAGCGTACTATGATGGCCGAATGGAGCGTGCCCCTTTTTTACCCGCAATGCGGTGCTACGGGATAAACCCGTCAGGGCCGGGAGGGGGTTACTTGGTCACCGCGGAAAGGAGGCCCATCTCTTGGATGGCTTCAACCTGACCTTCCACAGGATGCGGTTTGAACTTGAGATACGCTTTGGCGTAGCTGTTCTTCCCGTCGCGGGAGACGGCGCGTTGTGCGCCAATCTGCACACGGAAGGGCAGGGAGCCGAGCTTGTTCCCCTTCAACATCATGAACTGGATGAAGGGAGCACCAACGCCCGTGTACTGGTTACCTTCCGGGGTGTATCGTGCCAGCGTCCACTGGTCGCCCATGAAGTCAATGGTGAAGAGAGCGTCAAGGTCATCCTCGGTGGTACTTGCGTCCTTAATACCCTGCGGCTTCTTAACCAGTAGCCACATGGCAAGGGCACGGTTGACCTGCGACTTGTCGAATCCTTCTGCTTCATACTCTTCCTTCGTATTCCACGTCTTAGCGTAAACGCCGGGCTGACGTTCGTTGTACGGGATGTATTCGCGGAAGAACTTACGAGCCTTCAATACGATACATTCAAGAGGATTATTGCGCTCGGCAACGACCAGACCGTTGAGAAGGAACGCGCCCAAACTGCCAATCGGTTCTTCCAATTTGGCTTCATCGCAAGAGGCTTGCCACAGTTTGAGGTAGGGAATCTGAATGTCCGAAGCGTCGGTCTCGCCCTCGAAAGAGTGGTATTCCGTAGCGGTTGCGAGTTGATTGGGTTCCGGGGTTCCCAGTTCCAATGCGTCTCCCGGGTCTATTCCTAAGGTTTCGTGTTCTGTTTTCTTAGTAGCCATAGTATTCGTTTATTCTTGGTTTTGGGTTGAGGGCTTCTTTGGCGAGTGAACTACCCTCGGTAACTTCTCTGACGTGACTATATCACAAGTTTGAAAGATGTCAAGAACTATTTGATTTTGAGCAAAGCCATCGCGCTCGTCACTTCTTTCACTACTCCAAGTTCTTGAAGCTCTTCGAGTAACGATTCCTTGGCCTCCTTCATCTCGGCACGTGTGGCTCCTTCAACTTTGTTTTTATCTACCACCATGTCAAGAAGCTTCGACACAGGGAAGCGGGAGATGCTGTCCAGAATTTCCTCTGGGGAAATGTACTGCTCGACGTAGGCACGGAAGGCATCATTGTCCACCTTCACGGTATTGCCTCGCCGTGCGTACTTCCATCCGGGAACATCAACGCCGCAAGCGAAGAGGGTCTTGGCATAGTCCTTATGCACCTTGTTGGCCTCCGCGATAATGTTCGCAAAGGAAAGAAGGGAGCCAAGGGTTTCCGGGTTGTCCATCGCCGTACCGACGTTATCAATCATCCCTTCGGCTAGGTCCTTGTCCTTCAACACTTTGAGCGAGAAGTTACGGGCCATGCTAGTCACCTTCTTGCACTGGGCAAGACGGGAACAGTAGGGGCAGACATGCGGAGAGGATGAGTAGGCATAGGGATTCTCCGCATCACGGCAATGGCGGGCAATGACTGCGCCCATGCTTTCCCTCGCGGTAGCTTCATCCATAGGGACTGCGGACATGTCAGTGGTAAATTTTGGACCCTTACCATCGCGGTAGAACGCCGCAATCTTCATGCTTTCGGTCTGGCTGGGTTGTACCACCGCAAGGATAATACGCTTACATTCAGGGCGTTCTGCCATTTCCAGCAAACCATAGTAGATGAACTGGGTATTCTCGGCAGGGTCAGAGACAGGGACCATCCCCATTTTGTAGTCGATAATCATGGAAGTATCTCCGCATCTTACGAGTACGTCGGCGGTTCCTGTCTGTGCATCCTCGTCGGGATTGAAGACAATTCCCTCAAACTTATGTTCCGGGAGTACTACTACCTTGTCCGTTTGTAACTCGGTCATAAAGATGGACATGAGCCTATCCACCATGTTGGATGCCGCAGTGTAGAGGATGTGCTCATGCTTGGTCAAAAGGGAATCTGGGTTCTTGGTTTCGAGGGCCGCGTGAACACGGGTCCCAATGGCCGCCGGGGAGAAGTCATCCTCTTCTTCCTCTTTAGTCATAGGGCGTGGGACATATCCGGGACAGGTAGCGAGCAACGCCATCTTACTCGGACTGTACTTGCTGTGGGTATTGATTTCGTTATTAGACATTTGATGTTAATGCGTTAAGACAAATTTCTTTTGTGTTGAGTGCTTGAATAATTCTTTCTTCCACCGTACCGGAGGCAGTCACGATGTATTGCAATGTGTGTGACTTTGCACCGAGGCGGGCGATACGTCCTTGTGCCTGAAGCAAATTGACAATGGCGAAGTCCGGCGAGATAAGTGCGGCGCGGGGGTGGCCTCCCTCGGTATCGTGAAGCGACACCCCAGTTCCTCCTGCACTAATCTGCACGAGAGCGAGAGGAACTTCATTCCGTTGGAACTTGTCCACCTCTTCCTGTCGGTTCTTCCCAGTCACCGCTCCACTAATCTCGGCATAAGCGATTGTCTTACCCGATTTATTGTTAATGAGTTCCGAGAGTGTGGAGAGACTGTCGAGGAAAGACACGAAGATGGTGACGCTATATCCGCTGTCCAGAAGTTCAACTGCCTTCTCTGCCATCGTGGGGAGCTTAGCCAATTCAGATTGCTGGCGAAGCCGAAGGAGTTCAACGATAGCAGGAAGTTCGATTCCCTTCTCGTTAGCCCGTTCGATGGACTGGTCCCATGATTTGTCCAGCTTGTCAAGTGCTTTCTGCAACTGTTTAATCTCTCTCATACCTTTCATGTCTACGTCCACGGACAGATATTCGATTCTATTCTCCGGGAAGAATGTGTCAAGTCTATCCTTGTCAATCTCTGTCATAACCCCAGCAGTGAAGAGCTTTTGTTTCAGGCTCTCCATCATGGCGTGGTTACGTGGGTTGAGCTTAAACTCGATACCTCCCCAGAAGCTGTCGGTGCATCCGTGCATACGTGCCCAGAGCCAGAACCCTCGCCGGGGGTCTTGAATCCACTTGGCATACGTCGCGGGAACGCTCATGTCAAGAGGGGAGACGAAGGGAGTGGCAGAGAGCATAATCGTTGGAAGCCTTTGATGAGCCGCAGTTAATGCCATGATGTTGCTCTGGCTACCATACGTTTTGGCCTTATGGCTTTCATCAAGGACCAGCAAGGAATCGTCGGGAAGGGTCCAAGCCCCGAAGACTATCCGGGACTTGGGAACCTTTGTAGGGCGTTTGTAGTAGGAGGTACTTCCCCTGCGCACCTTCTCCCATGAGAGGACATCCACCGCGTCCGCTCCTTGCTGTTCAATCGCTCGCTTCCATTGGGTCACTACGATGGCAGGGCAGACGACGAGAAGTCTCTTGCCCATAGCCTTCGCGGTTTCGATAGTAACCAATGTCTTCCCCGTACCCGTGCAGGATTTATTAATCACGAAGCCATGCCGGGTAATTGCTTCCACCATATCATGGATGCAATCTTCTTGCGGAGGGAATGGAGTAAGTGCAACCATTATTTTCTGTACTTGTCCATGATTTCAGGTTCGGCAAGGAGCGGAAGGGAAGAAGCCCACTGCGGAGTTTCTTCCATTATCTGTTCGATGCGCTGGGCGTATTCCTCGGCACGGTCAGCCGGAACCATCACTACGGCTTCGTCATGTACGAGAAGGACAGGTTGCGCACCCTCTAATTCCTTGCACAGGCGATTGAACGTGCGGACCATGAGGTCACGTGCGATTGCCTGAATATTGTTGTTGCTAAGGAGGTTAGTATTGACAATGGAGGACTTGTACCCGAGGTCGACACATGTTGCGAAGTAGGGACGGCGACCATCCTTCGGCTGAACCAGCTTCTTGTAACAGTTCCGATAATAAAGCTTCCGGCCAGAGGGAAGGGAGAGCGCAAAACTATGGGAGGGGGTACGATAGCCACGAGCCGCTAATGCGTCCAACTCTCTCCACCATGCCACCACTTCTGGGCTACGACTGCGGTACATGTCCACAATCGCTTGGCACTGGTCCCTGTCCATTCCGGGGTTCGAGCGTTGAATAGCCTTCCATCCAGCACTAAAGCCGCAAGCAAGTACCCCAGCCTTCACATGCTGACGTAAATCCGCTTGCCCCGGAGTTTCCTTACAGTACTGTTTGAAGTCCTTAACGTCCGCGGGGATGAGGCCCCAGCCTTTCGCGTTAGCGGCATAGATGTCCTTCTCACCAGCACGGAGGGTGTCAAGAATTTTCTCCTGCCCACAGAGCCAAGCGGTCAGACGTGCTTCAATCCCTGCCCAGTCGCATACCACGAGCTTATACCCTTCCGGGGCCTGAATGGCATTGCGCTGGCTAAAGCCCAAAACATCCTCACGGTTAAGCTGTTGCAGGTTCAGTTTATCGCCTCCGGCTGACCAGCGTCCCGTACTTGCGCCACAATATGTCAGAGTATAGGGAAGCCGTTCCACTCCTTCATGGTCAGTATAGACGCGGGAAAGCATGCGCTCGGTAATACTAATCATGCGGTTTACGCTCCTGTATTTCCCAATAAGCGTTACCCACGGGACGAGATGGCCATACTCTTCCAGCCAGTCCGTAAATTTCTCACTGACCTTACTTGTCGTCTCCGGCGGCGGGATGTTCAGCTCTTCACACGCTTTGTGTAATTGAGGAATTGAAAGTTTCTTTTCAAGTGGGATAGCTTCCTTGTAGTCCTCTTTCGCCTGATGGAGTTTCTCCAATCCGTCAAGAAGATACTGGCGGGAAGTAGGAACTCCGCGCCATCCCATGATGCAGGTATTGAGCCAACAGGCGCGTTCATCTTCGGGCCAGAAGTCCTTCATCTTATCCCACAAGGCGAGACAGTAGTAACTATCGCCCGCCACGTATTCCTTCATGTCGTCCGGGATGACCTCCATCTTGCGGAAATCAACGCCTTCGGCTTTGGCTCGGACTTCCTTGCTAATCTCTACTCCCCAAAGCTTTGCGACAATCTTGTCAAGAGAACCATAGATGGCGAGATAGTTGGAAGCGGCACGGGAACAGAGCCACTTCTTGAAGGGCGGCTGGAAGCTTGGTGTGCACGGGATGCCCTTGGCCCCCGGCGCGTGAAGTGCGAAGAGGTAAACGGCATAGTCGAAGCTGGCGTTAAACGCGACGAGGGTTTTGTCCTTGGTCGTTTTCTCCCAATCAAAATCCTTCGGATGTCCTACCCAGCAATACTTCCCGTCATAGACGGACATGATGTATGCGTCGAACCGTGGGTCCAGACAGTAGGAATGCGGGTCCATGAACTTAAGGGAATATTTCCCTTCATAATACGTTTCAAAGTCAACGGCAAGAGTATCGCCTGTGAGTTTGGTCTGGTCGTCTGTAATCTCCATTTCATACCTCGGAATGCGAGGCAATGAAAATGATATAGGGTTCTTATCTATTTCTTCGTGCATTAGTGTTTGGGTGTATTTAGTTGTTCTTTAGCCTTTGAATAGTATTCTTGGGGGTGCTCATAGGAATTCCGGCGGTTCTGTCCTTCTTGTACATCTTGACGGAACGGTTCATACGGTTCACGACTTCCCGGCATTTTTCGTTTGCGAGGAATATCCCATCCTCAAAGGAGAAACCTTCATCGCGCCCCGTAGCGGCTACTAGGCGCAATGCGAGAATGGCGATGTCGGTTGCCTCCTTTACGCGGTCCTCCGCGTCAGCTTCCCGGTATTCTTCAATCTCCCACAGAAGATGGCGCAGGAGGTCAGCGGCTGATTCCTCTAATCCCATATAGGAGAAGTGGGAATCAACAGTTTGGGCGGCGATTGCAATTTCGTTGTACATAGTTTAGCGTGATATGATTATGAAGAAGAGAGTGACCAATGTTGCGGAGAGGCCGAAGATATTGACGTTCATGTCCCGGTTACTCCGTTTTAATAGATGCGTGATGGTGATGTAGATGAAGGACCACATCCACAGAACGATGAGGACGAGAATGAGCGAGAAGATGAGGGAGGCCAGTAGGGGCATACCATTGACCAGAAAGCCCACGGATAGGGAGAGGTAATAGATGCCTATGTAGGGGAATAGCTCGGCTAGGTCTTTCATGATGTCTATATGTTAATACCCATCCAGTGGCAGAAGAGGCAGGGAACAATAAAGAAGGCAGTACCGAGAATGACCAGTCCGTAGAACATATGCTCCTTCTTCGGAATGGAAATCATGGCCGCGGCAAAGAGAATCTGAATCAGGCTCATGCCGACAACGGTCAAGAGGCACATCATCCAAGGAGACTGGGGCAGGTGTGATTTAAGGTACGTGACAAAGAATAAAGGACAGAAGAAGGCATACGGAAGCATCCGTACCATGTCCATGAAGTTATCCCTAAATCTTTGAGAGTATGTTGTATCTTCCAATGTCATAAGTCTTTTGGGCATAAGCGGTTTGGGTATTACTGTTGTTCGAAGTTAGATTTATTGTCCGTTTCTTTGTAATAGCTCCACAGGTCTTTTGCGTATATGGAAGCCCCGTCGCAAATCGGGATGAGCAGAAGCAATATTATAGCAGATACTGCCGATAAAACTAAAATATCTTCAAACATATTAATGAACAAGTTTATAAATTACCCATACCACAGGACGCACGATTACCATGTGGAAAAGTTGTTGAATATAGTGCAAGAGAAACAAAGAGCCTTTGTGTAGCATGAAGGGGATGAGCACCATAGGTATAAATATGACCATACCATAGAACTTGCCCAAAAGAGACTCATCTTTCAGGAAGAGGAAGGCGTGGTACTGGACATATAGAAACAATCCAGATTGCAATATCGCCAAAGTGATAAGTGCTAGTTTGTCCTTCCCATCTCTCACCAATCCGGTGAACAACGATTTCCATTCTTCTTTTGCTGTCATGTTTGTTGCTGGTTTGCTTAGTTGTATTCTATGGGATTAGCGGAACGGGATTGGTCCCGCCCCGGAATCCCGGTGACGAGGCCAATGTATCATAGCTTAGATTTTTGTCAAGAAGTTTTTAGAAGAAATTTTTGAGGGAGTTGTAACTCGCTCACTATCCTACAATTACTTCTTGGCGTTGTTTGTCCTGTTCTTCCCATTCAGGGAAGTCCCGATACCAACGGGCCTTAGTACTGTCGCTTGCGTACTTGAGCCAGTCCTCTACATGGAGGAACCTCATGCGCCGTCTTCCTCCCGACACCTGTTTCGTTTTCCACCATGCTTCGTCTTGGAAGTAAGTGGTGATGGCGGTCTTGAACCCTGCGAGGGACTGACGCTTAGGAGCGTTAGCGGAACGCGGCTGGTCCGTCACCACCCCCGTATCTCGGATGGTGTAGAGAATATGCAGGAGAGCTTGCGGCCCCGTATAGGTGATGGGAATATGCTTCCACAAAGGATTGCCCTCCTTATCCGTATCTATGTCCCAATCAACCGGACGAAGCTGGGTCACAAGGGATTCCTCCGCGGATTCCCGCATGCCATACTTGGTGTTTATCTCTTGGGACTTCTGCACCACCATGCTTACAAGTTCGCTAACATCCTTGCTTAGCGAGTGGTAGTTCTCATACACCTGCGCCCATAGTTGCTGTATATCTATGGAATCACGAACCTTCTTCGCCGTAGCTAGGTCCCCTCCCATACTGCGGACATAAAGGACAGAGTAGCGGCGGTTCCCCGTGGCATCCGTCAGTGGGTTGGGGTCGTTGGATGTACCAATGAACACCGCCTTCGGCTTATACATCCGCTGGTCACGCTGGTATGCCGCACGGGTCTTGGCGGGCTGGATGTCAAGAGCGTTCTTCACCTTGTTAGCGTCCTCCGGGTTAGAGAGGATTCGGTCAATCTCGTCCAGCTGGATAACATGGGTACTGCTCTTCTGCACGATAGCATCCTTCTCATTATGGATGTCAAAGCTACTCGTGAAGCATCCGGGATAGTCGGCAAGGAGCTTAGAGGCCCAGTAAGATTTACCGCTACCTTGGCTACCAATGAAGATGGGGCAGAAGATGGGGCACATGTTATTAACATCTTCCATCGACTTCTCCATGTGGTCGAGGACCGTGTAGAGCCATGTACGGAGCACGAAGTCCAGCCACTCTTCTTCGGTATAGCCTTCCGGGGCCATGCCCTCTTCCAGTTCAAGAGTACGGATGTACTGCCCCACTCGGTCAATACCATCCCAAGGTTTTACGCACAAGGTGGATGCGAGGGGGTGGTAGAAGAAGTTGGTGGAGATACTGCGGAAGGTTGCGTCCAGTTCGTGTTGCAATTTGGAGGTAGCCGTTCCTACTGCCAGATAGCTGGCCCACTTGCCCGCGATGTGGTTCACGAACTCTGGGTCGTAAGGATAGAGCCTTCGGCTCACGAGGTCCAGCACCAGTTTGGTCTCATTAGCTACATCGGTCACAATGCGGAGACCAATGGAGGCAAGAAGGAAGCTAACATTAACGAATGATACGGAAACGATGTCCTTCTTGGGGTCCTTCATGGGGAAGTCGAGAGTAGCCCAGCGTTCCGGTTTCTTTGCCTGATAAGCCTTCCCCTCCGGTAAGGGTCCGGTCTCGGCAAGGATTTTCTTTAGCTCTGCGTCGGGGTTATATATCTTATCCAGCAAGGATTCAGATTCAGCATCCGTAACCGGAGGGGTTATGGTGGCAATGTCTCGGTTCTCGATGTCCAGCACATACATGCGGAACAGGTCATTCATGCTCTTCACCTTCCGGTCCTTGTCCTGACAGGAGCTATGGAGGCAATGGAACCATGAGGTAGAGGGGAAGTCCCGGACAATGTTGAATTGAAGGTCACGGTCGGCACGGTGTCCCGTGCATACGCTTGCGCACGCGGGGCACATGCCGTACATGTGATTCCCTTCCCAGCGCATTGCCCGGAAGCCCTCGGCCTGTTCGGCGTAGCCATTATCGTCCAGCCACTTGGGGAACTCGGAGATAAGAATGGGAAGCGGGTCCCGCTCGGTCAGGAGGTCATCCTCTGCCGCGGGAGCCACGGTTTCCTTGGTAGCCCGTTCGACCAGCTTGTCAAGGGAGGGCACGGTAAATACCTGCGGCGTATCTTTATCCCGTTCCACCAACTCCCCGTGGTAGAGGAACTGCAACCGGGAGATGTCCTTACATGCGGGGTCGCAGGTCAGACCGGAGAGGTTGTACACTTGGTCCCATAGGTATTTGCAGATTAGCTGGTGGCGAGCCTGACGAATAGCCGCGAGATACTTGCCCATATCCGGGATATGGGAATCCGTGGAATCCGTGGATTCCGGGGGTTCCGAGATGTTGAGAGCCTCGCGTGCCCGCTCGTCAACTTGGACGAAGAACTTGAACCCGCCACTGGGGCTGACGTACCCGAACAAGTAACCGGGCAAGTGGGAGAGCTTATCCTCGGCAATGCGTTTAAGTTCCTCCGTAGTGGCGGGGTTCGTATCTTCATCCTTCTTCTTTAGGTCAATGTCCAGACCAATGATGCCGGAGTGGGACCAGAAGGAGATAGCCCGGCGCAATGCGGTTCGCGGGTCAACGGTCTTCTTATTCTCGCCCAGCATAGATGGGACGGAATGGAAGATGACGGAAGGGATGAGGGCAGGAAGCGCGTTCTTGACCTTCACCTCGCCATCTGGGCTGTTCTCCTTCCATCGGGTATAGACCTTCTCATAGGCGGGAGCCAATGGCGCACGAAGCGGCCGCCCTGCCTGTTTATCGAGAAGGAGTGATAATTGGAGACTTGTCTTTAACCGCTCGTCCGCGATGTCGTTACTGCGGAGGAAGTTAATGAGACAGTCGATTGTAATTGCCTGTGGATTCTTTCCGCTTCCGGTAAAGACGCGGGGAGCGTTACTCCGCTCCAACAAATCCCAAGGCGTGGGGATTAGAGTAATGGATTGCATACTTTTATGTGTAAGGCACAGGGGCGTGGACGGCGTATTCCACACCCTGCGGCCTATGGTTTGAATTGCCGTCCGGAGGTCGAACGGTGTCCGAGGCTACCACGGGTTCCGGGGGTTGTCAAGTAGAATCTACGACCCATAACAAGCATGTAACAAGCAAGATTTAGAGTAGTTGTTACGGTAAGTTATTGAGTATATACGACTTAACAACTATAACAAGTATAACAAGCAAAAACCGTAGTTAAACGTGTACGCACTTCGTCCTCGTGCCGTATGGCGGTCGCGCTACGCGCTCCGCGGACCATGTTTTTATGATAGGGAAAGGGCTAACTCGGAAAGCGATTAAAACTGAATGAGTTAGCGTAACAACCTATCAAAATCTCGATGTAAGATGTTAAGAGCCAAGTACTTAACAGCTGAAGCTCGAAAGAAGTTGTTACGCTGGGTCATTGATAATAAACGACTTAACAACTATAACAAGCAAACAAGCAAATTCTACAGACTCTATATAGGTGTATATAAGGCCTCCCCTATACCCCTCTTTTCTTATATAACTACTATTTTTGCTTGTTTTGGTTGTTATAGTTGTTAAACTATTAAAAAAGAAGGGGTTAGCGTAACAACTACTCTAAATCATGCTTGTTATAGGTTGTTAGTAGATGTTACAAGATTGAGAATGAATGGGTTAAGAGAACAGCATTGGGCGTCAGCCACTTATGAGTATGGGGTTCTCCGGCTAAAGAAAAACCCTTCGGAAGCAGGACATGCCTACCTCCGAAGGGCTACGCCTTGGGAACATCAACCTAGGAGATGGGTGACAGGAGGGCGTTGCTTCGAGTAGGTCTTACTTCTTACCTTACTGCCTACCCTCCGCGCGTTGCCCTCCTGTCTGGCCGTATAATATCAGCCCCCTCGAAAAAGTCAAGACCATTCTCTGTTATTGTGTTATTTTGTTATGCACGCGTATATACGCGCCCACATGTGTGTATGCACCATCTCCAAATCCCCTGAATTTAATCGAGGGTCCTATCCTAGAACGCGCCGCACGGGGCGGTCCGCTACAACTATCCACCCGGACCCCATCCCCTCCTTCTACCCCGCCACACTGGATTAAATTCGTAAACGCGCCCCTCGCGCTGATTTCCTCTTGACTTTCTCCCCTGATGTGATATGTTGCACCTGTTCGCTCCGAACGGCAACCGAACCAGCCAAGCTCAATGCTTCTGGCTATCCCAAGCAAGGAACTTGCTCGCCACGGGAGCGGACTAAACACTCTCCTTTCTACAGGCATTTTCCATAGTTATGCCCGTGGGTAGTCTCGTCAAGCTACCTGCGGGCTTTTTCTTTGCCGCCAAATCCGCGAGAGCCGCTCCGTCGCATTATACCCGCCGTGCGCAAATTTGGTCGATGGTAGTGCCCTATCTCCCGTTTCATGACTAATGTACCATCTCGCTACCTATACCCCGTCACACTCTTGTAAATTTGCCCGAATTTAATCGAGGGTCCTACCCTAGAACGCGCCACAACCGCTGGTCCGCTATAACTACCCGCCCGAAGAGTATACCCGCCTTCTGGGTCGATACGTCCCCCGTGGAACGGCCGCATGTCGATTTTGCTTGACAAGTCGGAGATAGGGTGCAGACCAGATGAGGCTGAAACAGACCAGAAGTATATCCCGCCCGTGGAACGGCCGCATGTCGATTTTGCTTGACATGCCCAGAAGGGTACTCCCTCCCCCGTACCCCACGGAAAAAATTTGACCCAACTATTTACTATGGGCCGCGTGCAACCCCGGAGCCTGGGAAACCGTGGTGGTACTTGGTATTTCTTGGCATCCAGTTTCCCCCTATACCCACGGAATCGGTGCATCACGGAACCTTTTTGCCCCTGATTGCACCGGGAACGGTATATCCCGGGGGGCCTGCCTATCCCCACATGTAGCGGAATCGGTATGATAGGCCACCGTGTTGCAACGGAAATGGTATGCCACCTGCCATGAACTGCCACCGCCCCTATCACGGGAACGGTACGCCATGCAACCCATTGAATCCTCGGAATCTGTTGCAACCGTCTGATGATAAGGAACTTGTAGGGAAACGGGTTGCCTCGGTCTCCTAGGGAACCGAGGGTGCAAAGTCTGTTTCCCACTGACACCCTGATATGCGTAACTCGTTGATGCTCAAAGGAATCTGCTTCCATACTTCGCATAATACATATAATGCAAAATCAGCAAATGGTAATCCTACTAATCCGATAGGAATTGAAATTGAAGGTGCTGGAGAAGGCAGAAAAGGGGCAGGGTCTTGCCCTCAAATTGTTCAACTCTGGACGGGTTAAGTATCAACAACATATGAAGCATACCCTAGGGGGTATAGGTATCTTTCCCTCATTAATAGTCAAATATTGGACTAACGGCTTTTACATTTTTGTAAAAGCCCTATATCTTGTATGTCAAATTGTCACGCCCCTATATCTTGCGCACCTGTAGCGGTGCAATCGGCATGCGGCCTGCCCCTGCGGTTTTGCCGTCAGATAGTCCAATATCGGACCATCTATCTTCAAAGATTGTTAGGCTGGACTTAATAAGTTAGACTGGACTTAATAAGTTAGTCCAGACTTAATAAGTTAGTCCAAACTTAAAATGTTAGGCTGGACTTATAAAGTTAGACGGCACTTACAAGGGGGGAATGTTTAAGAATCCTTAATAGTTATGAATCCTTAACTATCTTGAACCCGTTGAACCCGTTGAAGCCGCTATCCCACCACAACATACCATTCCCGTTGAAGCCGCTATCCCACCACAACACCCGATTGCCCGATTGCATAAATGTTCCACGTGGAACATTTACATTTACATTTGCAATTCCAAAAAATACCAAAAGAATATAAAAGAATACCCTACACTATATATATAAAGGGGGAACCGGGGGAACCGGGAAAAGTTGTATGACACAATTATAATACGCAGATAATGAGCGAGTTACAACGCAACGGAAAGAAAACCGCTTGACGCTCTCCGCAATCATGTTAAATTGCAATCATCCACCGGGAACAACCCGGAACAATGAGAACACTATCTAAAAGAAAGGATTAAAATCATGATTATTGATATCATATTAGACCGCCGTGAGGGTGCAATCAGCCGTGACGCCACCGCCGTTGCGGCTGAAAAGCTCGCACTAGTCCGCAAGGTTGCCGCCCGGTTGCGCCGGAAAATTAAGCGCGAACGCCTCGCTGTCGTGCATGATAGACGCCTGGGCAATGTGGACTATCTGGAAGCGGTTGAAGCCCTCACTTGCGGCCCGCTCGGAACTGAAGACCCTGAACCTACAGAGATTCTTCTTTCAATGACTTACGGGGCGGGACTGCCCGCCGCACAAGCGGAAGCGATTGAAGACGCCCTACTTGCCGCAGTTAGCGCTCTGCCATTTCCTGCTGATGACCTTTTCAGAGGTACAGGAGACGGTACAAGGGAATACACTGCTCTCTTCACCCTTTGATAATCAGGAACTTACGATTTTGTCATACAACTCAAAAAATAATTTGACAACACTCTAAAATCTGTTAAATTGCATTCATCCACCGGGGCACAACTCGGACAACGAAAAGAAACACTAAACTAAAAGAAGAAAGGAATCAAAACAATGAA
>OJLA01000149.1_pt1 | contig 64776 bp, 64 predicted proteins | sample 1596611 | NCBI WGS metagenome assembly OJLA01 (sample SAMEA4350168, study PRJEB24818) | metagenome | biome: human; feature: gut; material: faeces | place: Denmark | collected 2013-09
GGAAATAATAGCAAGAGGTTCTAGAAATAATGAAAGTATATTTGTTAATAATAGATATATAAAAAAAGATATTAGGAGCATTATTATGTCTAAAATATCTGACATGACGTTATCGTTACCAATATACAATAGATACAAATTACCGGAATTGGTTGACGAATGTGTTATTAAAACAAGAGGTAAAGATATAGATTATATAAAACAGGTGGAGATGAATATTCATAGAACAAGAAGAATGTACGAATTTGATATGGAAAAATGTATGGGAAGAGGGTTAATGAAAAAGGAAGCACAGAATTCTATATTTATATAGTAGTTGTGAAGAACATTGGGCATCATATATTGTATTTATTGGAGCTGTAATTATGGAAGATAAAGTAACGGGTGTAATGGTATATTATTATTTTATATGTAAAAGAAAACTATGGTATTTTTGTCATCAGATTACAATGGAAGAGAGTAATGAAAATGTACAGATGGGTAAGTTGCTTGATGAGAATAGTTATGCACGGGATGATAAGCATATTAATATTGATGATGTTATAAATATTGATTTTATACGTGAAAAGAAAGAATTGCACGAAGTAAAAAAGAGTAAGGCAATAGATGAAGCCGGAATATGGCAATTAAAATATTATCTTTATTATTATATTCTTTGACTAAATTATTTTTATTAGTAAGATTTTTTTGATCTAGTGAAATTTCTTTAATGTAAGGACTAAGTGAACTTTTTATATAAGATAAAAAGTCGAGAAAGCTTTTTGATTTGCTAATATCTGTTACACCCTTATCTTTAAATGATGTAACCATTATAAACTTCTCTTTAGCTCTTGTAACTGCTACATAAAAAAGTCTAATCTTCTCACTTATTTCTTCTTTTAGATAACGATTTCTTACAAGTTCTTTTACAAATGTTGTACCAATACCTTCATTAAAATAAGGAGCAATCATTCCATATTTATTATCGTATAAGAATCTTTCATTTAACTCTTTAATATTAAAGTTTTTATGAAGTGAAGCAAAGTAACAAATAGGAAACTCAAGTCCTTTAGAGCCATGAATAGTCATTAAAGTAACACTATTAGAGATAACATCTAACTCTTCTACTTCTATTTTAAAGCTATCCAAAATAAGTTCATTCAAGCTGTTGTACGCATCCTCCAAAGTATAATTTAATGAAGATAAATTACTAAATAAATTAATAATAGAATTAAGTCTATCTATCCTATTTTTAACATCTCCTACCAAAATAAACTTCTGATAGAAATCAAACTTATCGATAATTTCATAAATAATTTCTTTTAAAGATAAAGAATTAAGATTATCTACTATTAAATCAATTGTTTTAATTAAGTCACAATCAAACTTATTATTTGTAATTATATTAAATATTTCTTGATCACTATATTCAAATAAATAACTTCTCAAAACTGATGTTAAAGCATATTTAAACTCTACATCATATACTTTATTTAATCTATTAATTAAAAGTTTAATAATATTTTTTATAAGTACTATTTCATCTTTTTCAATTAAGTTAATCTTACTATACTTTGTAACAGGAATATTAAAGTATTCAAATATATTTTTATATAGATCAAATGAAGTTCTATCAGATAGTAAAATAGCAAAGTCTTTATATGTTACATCTCTTAACCCTTTTGTTTTCCTGTCATACACCTGATATTTGTTTTCTACTTTGTTTTTAATGTCTTGTGCAATAAAAAATATTTCTATTTCGTCTTTCGTATAATTAGTGTCTTTATCATACTGATAATTAAATATTTCAAAGTCACTTGATATATTTAACTCACCATACTTATGATAGTCATCATTTCCAAATATCATAATGTGAGAATTTTTATAATCAGCTCCCCCACAAGAATCAGTCATAAGTGATGAAAACATAAGATTAATATTATTAACTACTTCTTCTCTTGATCTAAAGTTTTTAGTTAAATCAATTTTTATTCCACCATCATTAACACCATATCTATCATACTTATCTTTAAATAAATATGGATTAGCATTTCTAAATCTATAAATTGACTGTTTAATATCCCCTACTACATAAACATTATTATTTTGTATTAATGAAATAAATAATTCTTGTAAATCAGATGTATCCTGATACTCATCTATCATTATTTCTTTAAAAGAATCTCTAAGCTCTAACCTAATGTTTTCATTATTTTTTAAGATACTTATAGACATTTTAGCAATATCGACAAAATCGAAAGTATTATTGTTAAATTTATATAAATTAATTTTTTTATCTATTTCTTTAATAATTTCTATTATGATTTCTACATAGTCTTTGGTAGATAAAAGACTTTCTTTAAGGTCACATATAGATTCAAGTTCTGTTAAGTCCTTTAAAGAATCAATAACTTTCTTAATATTTTCTTTACTATTTTTTGCGATATCTTCACATCCACTAGGAAGTCTAGGAAGTGTTACTGAAGAGTTTGCTCTTATTTCTTCATAAGTATTACTAGAAAGAAGACCTGATAAACTCTTATTTAAGGAATCAATATAATCTGAGTCAACATAATTACTAAGATAAGTAATTAAAGATTCTATTTCATAGAGTTTGTCTTTTAATAATGCAATATAAGAATTAATTAGTAAGTTTATATTTTCTTCACTATAGTAACTATCAATGTAATTATCTAAATATAGAAGTTTATCATACTTTAAATCAAGTTTATTATTTATTGCAAGAATATAAGACTTTATATCGTCATCTTTTTTTATTGTAAAGTTATCAAGTAGTTTAAAGAAAAGAGGATTTTTAGATGTATACAAATTATCGAATACTTCATCTATTATCTTCTTCTTTTCTAAGTAAATTGATGAAGGATCTGCAATAGCAATATTTTTACCAAGATTTAATAAATAACTATATCTTTTAACCATAGAAAGTGCAAAAGAATCAAATGTTGTAATATAACTACTATCGATATAGTCAAGTTGAGAAGATATTTCTTCGTTTTCTTTTATTGCTTCTCTAATTCTTTCTTTCATTTCTTGAGCTGCTTTATTAGTAAAAGTTAATATTAATAAGTTATTAATATTAATCCCACTTTTAAGCTTTTCTACAACACGAGCTGTTAATACTGTTGTTTTACCACTTCCTGCTCCTGCTGAAACAATAATATTAGTACCACTCTTTATAATCGCATCCTTTTGCTCATCAGTCCAACTAGGCATTATTATCACCTCCATCTAAAAAACTCAAATCTTTGTATTTAGGGACTTCTTGAATATCGTTATTCTTTCTAAAGCAAATATCTTTGTAACTACAAAAATCACATCCAATAACGCTATTATCACCCTTAATTTGTTTAGGATTAATAATAAAATCAGCATCCAAAATCTGTCACGTGCAAAATCTACTTTCCTATCGACAAAACTAGGAATCTTATTTATAACTTCTTCATCCAAAACTTTTGAATAGGCATAAAATCCATTAGAAGTCTTTTTCATGCTTTTTATATATTTACTATTTTCATAAGTAGGGTCAAACATTTCTAAAAGAGCTTCATCACTTGTTGAATACCCATCAAGTTTTAAATTATCTTTTTTCTGTTCTAAATAAGTTTTATTTTTGACAATTTTAACCTCGTTACTTAAAATCTTTTGAAGATAAAATCCTACAAAAGAATAATTTTCTATATCACTTTTACTAATCAAATATAAATAAACTATAAGCTGCATCCCAATTCCATAAGCCCAGTTATACATATTTATATCGACATTTCCTGTTTTATAATCGATAACAGCTAAATAAGTTTTACTTCCATTTTCTCTATACATAATCTTATCAACAAATCCTTTAAATACAACATCTATATCAGTTGATTTATCAATTTCAAACTTCTTCTCAGTAAAGTAATCTTTAAATAAAGTATCATTATAAAACTCTTGTAACTCTTTGCAAATAATTTCTAATTCTTTTTTTAATTTATCTAAATAAAATTTTTCTTTAACACTAAACTCTTTATCTTTTAAATAATAATTATATAGCTTCTCAAGATCAAAATCTTTGTCATAAACATGAGATAACACATAGTGAAATAATGATCCTAATATAGTATAAAATGTTTCTTCAAACTTATTAAGTTTCAAAATATTTTCTATATAATACCTAAACTGACACCTAAAAAAAGTATCAATCGAAGAGTATGAAAGAGCTATTTTTCTTCCTAAATAGTTGTATAACAATTCTTTATCGATTTTCTTGTATTTATTATCATACTCCATATATTTAATATCAAATGAACTGAAATACTTTGAAAGCAAATCGCTTCTTTTATCGTATTTAATTAAATCATCAAGCATATATGAAAGTTTTATTTTAGAGTAAATTAGCGAGTTAACTGTTGTAAAAGAATTATCTTCTAACATTAGAAATCCTTCTTCATTAATTAAATTAGATGGATAATATAAATCACCTAAATAATTAAGTTTATATGTAACAGTTATATTATTTATAGACCTAATATTTCTTAAAGTTGCAACTTTTTCTAGTTTATTAATTACATTAACTGAATCAAGTCCTAATACTTCTTTTAACTTGTCATTTATATAATCTTCATCTTTAAAAGTCTTAGGAAGTACTCCCTGATTAAATCCCAAAAGAAAAACATACTCGTCACTTAAAAACACACTATTATTTAAACTAGATATTCTAACTTTGTTTTTTAAATTATTATTATCGATTGAAGTATTTATAAGATCATACTTAATACATTCAAGAATACTTTCAAAACTATAATCAAGTCCTACGTATTTATTAAATATTCCTAAGAATTTTTCATAGATTATCAAGTTTGTTGGATTACTGAATCCATTTGACTTAATATATTCTAAAGTGTCATTAAAGCTTTGTGTACTAACTAAATATTTATAAGCTTTATTTCCCATCATAGTACTTAAAATATTAGAAGACTTTGATATATCAACTGGAATATTAAACATCTTAAATAGTCTTATAATCTCCATATTATAAGATTCATCTAAATTAAGTAAAAAAATCTTATTGATATCTACCCCATCTTTTATTAACGAAACAATTTTATTTATAACAAATACTATCTCATCTTCTAATGTATCAAGCTTATAAACTGGTACATTTTTATCAATTACATCTTTATCTATAACTTTGTAATTAAAATTACTTAATAATTTCTTATTGAATGACTTTAAATAATCATATCCATAAACAATAAATGGTACATCTTTATTAGATTTAACAAATAAAGAATTAAATGTTAATAACTTTTTATCAATTAATTCCTTTTTTAATTTAACTAAAAAGTCTAGTTTCTCAAAGTTGTACTCCTTATCTTCTACGTAATACATATTTTCTATATAGTTTTTAGCTACTTCATAGCTATAATGATACTTGTCCATTAAATAAAGAATTGCATTAACATCATAATCAAAAGAAACTAGTCTTTTTATCTCATCAAGACTATATATTTTTACATTTATTAATCTATCCAAACTGTTAATGTAATCTAATATTTTATTTTTTACTGAACTAGGACATATTATATTTGTTTTACTATTTATTTCATTTAAAAAATTCATAATACCACCCACTAGTATTTTACCATAAAAAAAGAACTACTCTAATATAACTTTCTTAATATTAGATAGTTCTTTATCACTCATGTTATTTTTATACTCACTATTAAACATATAATTATAGCTAAATAACGAGAATCCTCCATAATGAGATAAGCTTCTAGAAAATAGTATTTCTCTTTTTATAATGTCACTTTCATTCATCCATTCGTTACTTCCACTTAAGGCATATTTATCAAAAGTACCAACTTTATAAAATGCTAAGGCAGGAATTAATTTGATGGAATCAACTTTAATTAAGTCATTCCACTCTTTAGCTGTTTCTTTAAAAGGTCTTGTTTCATTATCAAATCCATAATATATCTGAGGCATGATATAGTCAACGTAACCAGTTTTTGAAAGGATTTCTTTAACATCTAAATAACTATGTTCATAACAATTATCAAGATTTCCTTCAGGAGCAATACCAAACAAAACATCTTTATTTTCTTTTTTAATTGCGTTATAAACTTCTTTTATTAATATTGTTACATTGTTATATCTATACTCTTCAAGACTTAAAGTTCCACCATCTTTTTTATATTCTTCATATAACTTTAAATCAATTTCTTTATCAGGATAAAAATAATCATCGAAATGAATTCCATCAACATCATAATTCTTTACTATTTCTAAAATACCATTAACAATTAACGTTCTAACTTCATCTGAAGCAGGATTTAAATAAATTCCCTTCTCAGTAGCACCAGTTAAGTATTTATCATAAATATCCCTAGAATAAAGTTTACTTTCATCCTTTAAATTACTAATTCGATATGGGTTTACCCACGCTTCGAGAGAAATGTCTCTTTTATGAGATTCTTTAATAAAATACTCTAGTACATCATAAGTTGGTATTTCTCCTTTATCATTTTTTATATAGTTAGCATATGGATAATACTTTGATTTATATATTGAGTCAGAAAACGCTCTTACATGGACAATTATTGTGTTAAAGTTTAATTCTTTAATATTATCTAATACTTTTCTTATATTTTCTTTCTGTTCTTCTTCGCTTCTATTTGCTATGTATTTTTCAAACTCTATATATGAAAAATACACGGCTCTTTTATTTACGTCTTTTTCTATTTTTCTATTGTCATCATCAAATATAAAGAATAAAGACAAAACAAAAAGTATTGTTACTACAATACTCCATATTTTCATATCATCACCAATTAACTATATGCTTGTCAATATATCTCTATTCATCTTTTATAAACATCGCATCTCCAAAGGAAAAGAAACGATACTTTTCAGAAACTGCAATATTATAAGCATTTAATATTTTCTCTTTTCCTGCAAGAGCACTTACTAACATTATTAAAGTTGATTTTGGTAAATGAAAGTTAGTTATTAAGTTATTAACTACTTTAAACTTATATCCTGGATAAATAAATATATCTGTCCATCCAGAGTCTTCTTGTAATTGCCCATATTTTGATGCAACTGTTTCTAAAACTCTTACTGATGTAGTTCCAACTGCTACAACTTTATTCCCACGTTTTTTAGTCTCGTTAATTATATCACACACATCTTGACTTATTCTATAAAACTCACTATGCATATGATGTTCTTCGATATTTTCAACCATAACAGGCCTAAATGTTCCAAGTCCAACATGTAAAGTAAGATATACGATATTTACCCCCTTCTCTTTTAAAGAAGCAAGTAATTCTTTAGTAAAATGAAGTCCAGCAGTTGGTGCAGCAGCACTTCCAATATTTTTAGCATACACTGTTTGATATCTTGTCTGATCATCTAACTTCTCATGAATATAAGGTGGAAGTGGCATAGTACCTAGCTTATCTAATATCTCGTACAATACTCCAGTATAAATAAGTTCAAACTTTCTAATACCTTCCTCACAACACTCAATACATTTAGCTTTTAAAAGTCCATCTCCAAAAGAAACAATTGTTCCTTCTTTTACTCTTTTAGCAGGTTTACATAGGCTTTCCCAAACGTCACCTTCTATATTCTTTAATAAAAGTACTTCAATAACTGCTTTAGTATCAGTTTTTTCTCCAATAAGTCTTGCTGGAATTACCTTTGTATCATTAACTACAATAGTATCTCCAGGATTCATATAATCAATTATATCTTTAAAATGTTTATGTTCTATTTCTCCACTATTTTTATTTAATACTAAAAGTCTAGAATCAGATCTAGTTTTTAATGGTGTTTGAGCAATTAGTTCCTCTGGTAAATTGTAATCAAAATCTTCTACTGTCATTTTTTTCTCCTTAATACAAGCTAGGAAGTCTAACTCCTAACTTATCCATTTTTTCAATCTGTTCTTCTATTGTCTTTGATTCGTTAATAATTTTATCTACTTCTTTAGCATATATATCAATATATTTTGGATAATCTTTTTCATCGATTTCCTTTAAATAGATAACTAAAAGTCCAATTCCTTGAGGTGATAAACCTTTAATTTTATCTTGATAAAGACGATATACATACCCTAAAATAGGAGCATAATCGCCTGTATTTTTTCCTAAATCTTTACAATAATTATCAATACTAGATGCAACTAACATCAAATATTGTGTCATTTTATTAATTAACATAATTACTCCTCATCAAACAAACTATTTTGATATCCTAACTCGTTCTTTGGATTCTTAATACCTAAATGTTTATAAGCTAAATTAGTTACTACTCTTCCACGAGGAGTTCTTTTTAAAAATCCTTGTTGTAATAAGTATGGTTCACACACATCTTCTATTGTAGTAACTTCTTCTCCTACTACACTTGCAATAGCTTCAACTCCAACTGGACCGCCATTAAATTTTTCAATTATTGCTTTTAATAACTGGTAGTCAGTGTCATCAAGTCCCTTACTATCAACTTTAAGTCTATCAAGAGCTTTTTTAGTAACTTCAACGTCAATTTCTTCTTTATCTTCAACAATTGCAAAATCTCTAACACGCTTAAACATTCTATTAGCAATTCTAGGTGTTCCTCGACTACGGGATGCTAGTTCACGAGCTGCTTCATCATTTATTGGGGAATTAAGAACTCTTGAAGTTCTCTTAACAATATCCATTAACTCCTCAGTAGTATAATATTGCATCTTAGCAGTTATTCCAAACCTATCACGTAAAGGAGCTGTTAAGTCACCAGCTCTTGTTGTTGCACCAACCAAAGTAAATGGTGGAAGGTTTATTCTTATATTCCTTGAATTTCCTTCACTACCAACAATTATATCCAAAACAAAGTCTTCCATAGCAGAATACAATACTTCTTCAACAAAAGATGGTATTCTATGTATCTCATCGATAAATAACACATCCCCAGGTTCAAGAGAAGAAAGTATAGCTGCCAAATCACCAGTTTTTTCAATACTAGGTCCACTGGCAAGTCTTATGTTACTTCCAAGTTCGTTAGCAATAATATAAGCAAGTGTAGTTTTTCCTAAACCAGGAGGTCCATATAACAAAACATGGTCCAAGCTTTCCTTTCTTTTCTTAGCTGCTTCTATAAACACTTTAATATTTTCTTTAACATCTTTTTGTCCTATATATTCATCAAGTGTTTCTGGCCTAATATTATCAAGTGCCTCATCTTCGCTTGTCTCTTCCTCAAGAAACATATCATTTTTGCTCATATAATCACTTCCTAACTATATTATAATACATTAATCCAATAATTACTTAAGTAAAAGCTTTAAAGCTTCTTTTACTTGATCTTCTATTGATAAAGAATTGTCAACTTGTGGAAGAATGTGTTTAAACTCTTTATCCTTGTAACCAAGACCTTGCAATACTTCAATAAGTTCATCGTAGTTATTTTCTGCGATATCAAGGTTTTTCATATCCCCAAGTTTACCTTTTAAATCAAGAATCATTTGTTTAGCAACTTTATCTCCAATTTTAGGGAATTTTTTCAAATACAGAATATTTTCTCTTTCAATTGCATCAGCAACTCCTGAAACACTCCCAGTAGCAAGAATTGGAAGAGCCATTTTAGGTCCCATTCCCTTAACTGAAATAAGTTTTAAAAATAAAGCTTTCTCTTCTTCTGTTTTAAAACCAAATAGTAAATGTTCATCCTCTTTTATTTGTTGATAAATATAAACTTTATACTCTTTATCCTCATCTTGAAATGCATATGGGTTAGGAGTATATATTGTATACCCTATTCCGTTATTATCTAAAACGATAAAACTTCCTGTTCTATCGACAACTTTTCCAATAATATAATTATACATAGTTACCTCCTTGATAATTATATCAAATCAAACAAACGTTTTCAATAAAATTGATTATATATAATTAGCTTCAGATTGAACTATCATTATTTATATATATTGTTTTATAATTTTTATTTTTTTAGAATAATTTGCAAGTTCATCTATTTTTGTTAGAATTTTTAAGCAACGGTTATCATTACTATCTTGTGGTGTAGCTGCATATACTAATTTGTTAAATTCTTCATACAAACTTTCTCACATACACATCATTCAAGATTCACAAGATTACATGGTTGTTGACATTAAAGTTGTATCACCACTTCTACCAATTATTTTTTCATCTTTAACAACAACAGCACTATAAGGATATTTAGCGTTTTTACTAATTTCTATCGCTATATCAATCTAATGTTCATCAGTCATTTTTTACATCCAAATTGTTCTCAATTAAAGACTTCATCTCTTTTAATTTTGTTTCTAATAGTTTTTTATCTATCAATTTTAATTTATATTCTGATATTAAAGTTTTAGACATACTTTTGCTTAATGAATACTCTACAACATCTTTATCTTTAGAACTGCAAAGAATAATTCCAACACTAGGATTTTCCTGTGCTTTTTTAACGTCTCTATCTAATGCTTCTAAATATAAGTTCATCTTTCCCAAATATTCTGGTTTGAATTCTCCTAATTTTAATTCAAATGCCACTAAACAAGACAACTCCCTATTATAAAATAATAAATCAATAAAGAAATCGTGACTACCAACTTGAACTCTATATTCATCTGCAATAAAAGTAAAATCTTTCCCAACTTCTAATATAAATTCTTTTAAATTTTTAATAATAGCATTTTTTAAATCTTTTTCAGTATATTCATTAGGCAAATCTAAAAAATCTAAACTATAAATATCTAAAATTCTCGTGTTAGGATAATCATCTTCATCAATCGTTTTATTTGTAGTTGGTAATTGTTTGCCATCTGAAAGCACATATCTTTCATAATAAGATGAAGTAATCTGTCTATCTAGCTCTCTCTTAGAATAATTATTTTTTATTGATAATTTTAAGTAAAAATGCCTTTCTTCTTCTGTTTTAGAACCACTTAAAATAAGAAGATTATTTGTCCATGATAATTGCGTCACCAGTGGTGTCGCAATCTCATCATCTTTATAAGTATTATAAAATTGTATCATTCTTTCAATATTTCTTTTAGTAAATCCTTTAATAGTAGGATAATTATTTTTCATAAAGTCAGCTGCTTTAGTTGTGATTTTATCTCCATAACCACTTTGTTTTTTTAATTCAAATAAAAACTTACCAACTTCTAAATACAATAAAATCATTTCTTCATTCACTTTTTTATATGCATTATTTTTTCTTTTTTCAATCATTTTAACGATTTGATTAAAATTATCATCTAGCATAAATATATTCTCCTTTTATTTAAAATTCATTATTTAAAAACTTATAACTAATTTATAAAACAACTTTCCTATAGAAGTTAAGTTGACATATTTATAAGATTTTGAATTATCATTGTTTGATATCATAATTAATTTCATTGCAGTACTCACAATTTCTATAGATGTTAATTATCAATATGATAGATTTCTATTAAACTTGTATCAGTAAATTGATTACAATAAATTAACTATTTTTTGATTTATCATTCAGTAGATAAATTGTATTATAAAAGTAAAATTTTACTTTAGGAAATTTCTATTATCATTATTTTTTAGCACAATTATAATACTAACTATTGGTATATTTTTTAATATCCCATTATCATTCCTAGTTCAGCATTATCTCCAAAGAGATTTTCTCTGCCATTAAATATTGAATTTGAAAAAACCTGATATAATTTTTCATAAACATATATAGTTAACATCAATTACATCTGTTATATAATATTTACCATCTTTAGCTTTAAGATTCAAAGCGTTACAATTTGTAACAGTTTCATTTCCTTCATCTTTAAGTCTCTTTTTTAAAACTCTCCAATAAGTTTGTGGATTATTACTTTCTGAAATAACACCCACAACATCAACAACACTAATAAAGTATTTTTCTTGTTCATTGTCCCATACAGTTCTTATAGTCTCATTATTAAATATTTTGTTTACTAAATGCATCTTCTCTTGATTCATACAAATAACCTCCCCAAGGCTCATTGTAGTAAACATTTGTTCGTAATACAACATTTTTTTATATTTTTTTTTACACTTTTTATAATTGATTGCATATCTTCTAAAATAGTAAATTCTAAGACAAAAATAATTTTAAATAAAGAAAAAAATATTTATAGGTTCATCTATAAATATCTTCATCTTGTCATAATCTTCCACCATTAATCCAAATATTTTCTCCTGTAATGAAACTAGCATCATCTGATAATAAAAATAAACAAAGTTTAGCAGTATCTTCTGGAGTAGCAAATCTTCCTAATGGTGTTTCTTTTAATTTTTGATCTATCTCTTCTTGTTTCCACCCTTTTAATGATAATGGAGTTGGAGTAAATGCTGGGCAAATAGAATTTGCTCTAATCTTTTTATCAGCATACTCTAAGGCAGTAGCTTTAGTAAAATTAATTATGCCAGCAGCTGCTACACAATATGCTGAAGATTCAGTACAAGGCACAACACCTAAATGAGAAGAAATATTTACTATACTTCCTCCATCATTCATAATTGGATATACATATTTAGTACAAATAACTTTACCTAACAAATTTATATCTAAAACTTTTTTAAAGTCATCAATACTAAAATCTTTAATAAAATTATCTATAAAAGTACCAGCATTATTAACTAGATAATCAAGATATCCAAATTTATCTTTAATTTCTTTAAACATATCAGCTACTTGTTTTTCATCACTAACATCACATTTTAATATCAATAAATTATCACTATTTATTTCTTTTTCTAAATTTCTTGCATTTTCTTCATTAGTACTATAACAAGTAATGACCTTACAACCTTTTGCTATTAATTCAATAACAATTTCTCTTCCTATACCAGAAGTTCCACCTGTTACTAAAGCGATTTTATTATTCATTATTTTCACCCATTTCTTTAAATACATTAACTACCTTATACTATTAATTATCTATATCTTTTAACTTAACACTAACTAGCTTTGATACCCCTGACTCTTGCATTGTAATTCCATACAAGGTATCAGCATACTCCATTGTTTTCTTTTTATGTGTTATTATTAAAAATTGAGTTTTTTCTTTAAAGTGATCCAAATAGTGTCCAAAGTTATCAACGTTTGCTTCATCAAGTGCTGCTTCAACTTCATCAAATATACAGAAAGGAACACTTCTTACATTTAAAATGGCAAAAAGTAAACTAATGGCAGTTAAAGTCATCTCTCCACCAGACAATAGCGTAATTGCTTTAAGTTTCTTTCCAGGTGGACTTGCAACTATATCAACACCAGTTTCTAATATATTACTACTATCAGTAAGTATTAAATCAGCTTCACCACCACCAAATAATTCTCTAAATACATTTCTAAACTCTACTTTTACTTTTTCAAAAGTTGATGTAAATTCAGATATCATCACATCATCCATCTCTTTAATTATTTCAAGTAATGTATCCTTAGCATTAACTAAATCAGTTCTTTGATTATTTAAGAATGTATATCTTTCATTAACTTTTTTATAGTCTTCAATAGACTCAATATTAACCATACCAATACTTTTAATAATATTTTTGTACTTAGCTACTTCTTCTTTTGCTTCATCTACGCTAATTTCTAAAGTATAACTACTCTTTGCCTTTTCATAAGTAAGCTTGTACTCTTCACTTAAATAAGTTAAATAATTATCAAGTTTAGCGTCATACCTACTTGCATTAATCTCTTGTTCTTTTAATTCTTTTTCAAGTTTATTTAAATTAGAATTATTAACTTTGTTTACTGCTTCTCTTTCTAATATCTTATTAGATAAATTATCTTTTTCTTTTTCTTTAAAGTTTATTTCTTTAGCTAAATTATTCTTTTCAAGAGACACTTCATAATACTCTTTCATTATTTTTTCTTCTTCAGCTGATATATTTGAATCAATTACATTTTCTAAAGATGCAAGTTCTCTTTCTATGTCTTCTTTTCTATTTTTTAATTCTTCTTTTAATGATGCTTTAGCACTTATTGTCTCCTTGCATTTTATTAATTCGCTTTTATAATCACCAATCTCATAATTAATGCTTGAAAGTTCTTCTTCATACAATGAAACATTTTTCTCTAAAGAAGTAATAAGTTCATTAAGTTCACTCTTATGTCTTGTAAGTGTTTCAAGCTCATTCTTTTCAGTTATCAAACTCTTTTGTAGTAAAACACTTCCACCTGTAATAGAACCTCCAACATTAATAACATCCCCATCTAAACTTACAACTTTATATCGTCTATTAATAACATTACTAATTCTATTAGCAGAATCAAAATCAATTGCTACAATAACGTTTCCTAACATATTTGCAACAATACTATAATATTCGCTATCATACCTAACTAAATTACTAAAAACACCAATAAACCCATTAACATCTTTAACTTCATTTATAACACTTGGCTCTACTCCTTTAGGTTTAATTACGTTTAAAGGTAAGAAAGTTGCTCTTCCTAAATTATTATCTTTTAAGTATTTAATTGATTCTTTAGCAACACTTTCACTTTCTACAATAATATAGTTTTTACTAGCAGCAAGTGATACTTCTAGCGCTTTAACATACTCATTATCACATTCTAAAATACTAGCTAAAGTGCCTCTTATCCCCTTAAGTCTTGGGTTATTTAAAATACTTTTAACAGGAGTTGGCATACTAGCATTTGATTCAATATAATTTGTTAAGGAAGTTATTCTATTTTCAACATCATATAATTCACGCTTCTTACTATTTAAATCATTATAAGTATGCTCTTTTTTAGTATTAACACTACCAAATTCAAGTTGCTTACGAGATAAATTATCATTAGCAGTTGTTACATCATTGCTGATTAACAAAATATCTTTATCAATTAAGGTAATGCTATTATCTGTTTGAAATAAATCTTCTTTAAGTGAAGTAATATTATTATGTACTTTAGCATCATTTGCATCATACTTACTTCTTTCTTTTAATAATTCTTTTTCTCCATTTAGCTTTTCTTCCTTTTGTGTTAATTCTAAAAGTCTTGCATTGTCTTCTCTTATTTCTTTTTCATATTTAAGTAGTAAAACCTTATCATTTGATAATTCAACGTCATCATTTGAACTTTTTAAGTTAAGATTTAAAATCTCACTATTCAACTCTTCTATTCTTTTCTTAGCAAGATTATCTTCATAGTTAATTTTATCTATTTCACTAGCTAGAAGTGCTACTTCAACGTTTTCAAGATGGTCTTTAGCATCCAAATACTTAGTTGCTTTTTTACTTTGTTCTTCAAGTGGACCAAGCTGTATTTCAAGCTCATTTACAATATCAAGCACTCTTTCAAGATTTGATTCTGTTTTATCAAGTTTTCTTATTGCTTCTTCTTTTCTTTTTTTGTATTTAACTACTCCTGCTGCATTTTCAATTATTAAACGTCTGTCCTGCGCAGAATTAGAAAGAATTCTTGATATTTCACCCTGAGATATTATATTAAATGATTCTTTAGAAGATGCACTATCAATTAATAAATCAGTAATATCTTTTAATCTACATTTTTCACCATTTAAAAAGTATTCATTTTCTCCAGTTCTATATACTCGTCTTTTAATTGATACATCGTTATAAGGTATATCTAAATAATGATCAGAGTTATCAAAAGTTAAAGAAACACTTGCAACATTAAGTGGATTTCTTGATTTACTTCCTGAAAAAATAACATCAGTCATAGAATCAGTTCCACGTAAAGATTTAACACTTTGTTCTCCTAAAACCCAACGAATAGCATCTACTATATTACTTTTACCACTTCCATTAGGTCCAACAATAGCAGTGATTTTCCCATCTAAATCGATTTTTATTTTATCTGCAAACGATTTAAATCCATTACAAGTAATTTCTTTTAAATACATATCTTCACCTTCTATACAACAATAAAATTATACAATAATAAACTTATTTTTACAAAGAAAAAAGCTATTAACTAGCTTTCTTAATTAAATAATTTTAATATATCGCTGCAAGTAACAACTAAAGTTAAAAGCATAAGTAACATAAATCCAACTGTATTAATCATATTTTCTATTTTAGGGTTTACTGGTTTTCCTCTTAACTTTTCAATTAGTAACAAAAATATTCTTCCACCATCAAATGCTGGGAAAGGAAGTATATTGATAAATCCTACGTTAATACATAAAAGTGCTGTTAAACTTGATAAGTTAAGAAGTGCATGTTGCTTTGATGCTTCACCAACATAAGAATAAATTCCAACTGGCCCTGATAAATTATCAAAACCTAATCTACCAGTAAACAAATACTCAAATGTAATAATAATCTGTTTAACATAAGACCATACCTGCCTAAATGCATATTTTATAGCTTCTACAATTCCATGTTTATACTCTGGAATAAAACCAATTCCATATCGGTATGTTTCATTCCCTGTTTTTGCATTTTCTATTTTAACTGGTGGAATACTATATGTATATTCTTTTCCATCACGTAAAACAACAAACTCTGTTTCTTTACCATTATTTTCTAGTACTAAATATAACTGAGCATCATCTCTTGTTGAAATAGATTTACCATTAATCTCTTTTATTATGTCCCCTTCTTTTAATCCCATTTCATAAGAAGGAAATCCTGCTTCTAAAGATGTAATTACAGGAGTAGGAGAAGGAGATCCAAAAAACAATCCAATAAAGAATAATATTAAAATTGCAAGAAGAAAATTATTAAATACCCCTGCTCCCATAATGATAGCTCTTTGCCATATTGGCTTTTGATATAAATAACCACCATCTGGTACTTCACTATCTTTTTCTTCAGGATCTTCTCCAGCAAGAGCTACAAATCCTCCAATTGGTAAAGCTCTAATATTGTAAGTTGTTTTTCCTTTTTTCTTTTTAGTTCCACAAACTCTAGGACCCATCCCAATAGAGAACTCATAAACATAAACCCCAAATAACTTAGCAAAAATAAAGTGTCCAAATTCATGAACCAACACAATGAGTCCAAGAATTAAAATAAAATAAATTAAAGTTAACATTAATTATCCTCCTATATTACTGATAAAAATAGTAAAAATCCTAGCGTTATAAATATTATACTATCAATAACATCAAGTATACCACCAGATCCCACTACTATTTTAGAAAAATCTCTTTTTCCAAACTCCCTTTTTATAAATGAGAACACCAAATCCCCTACCTGACCTAACATAGATAACAAAAATGAAATTATTAATACTGCATAGGCTGGTAAATCAGTTGGAATACAACAAACAAAATACATTGAAGGAATTATCGTACCCATAAAAAGTCCACCAATTGTACCTTCAAGTGATTTTTTGGCAGATACACTTGGAAGAAGTAGTCTTGTTCCAATAAGTTCACCAGTAATATATTCATAAAAGTCATTGAAAAATCCCAACAAAAATATATAAATTACATAATCGATATTAAAACTTCTAAACTGAGTAATCAAATTAAATGTTACTCCAATAAACAATGTTGAACCGATTAAATATAGTGCATCTATTACATTATATACTTTTTTATCATGAACTAATACTAAAGGAATAAAATTTATTAATAATAATGCTGCTATTAATCTATAATCGACAAGATAATAATTTAAATCTGATCCAAAATTGTTCATCGTAAAAAATACAACCGCAATATAGTCAAGAAGTTCTATTTCTATAGGTACATGTTTTTCACTCGTTCTAATATAAAGTATTTCTTTTAATGAAAGACATGCAAGTATACTTGTACAAATTGAAAATTCTAGTTGACCCAAATATAATGAACTTATAAATAATAGGATTAATATGCTAATACTAATAAAACCTTTTTTCATGCCTTACCAAACCTTCTATCCCTTTTATTGTATTCTAAAATTGCTTTATCAAATTCTTTTGCATCAAAATCAGGGAACAACACTTGAGGAAAATAATATTCAGCATAGCTAGATTGCCATAACATAAAGTTACTTATTCTTTGCTCTCCACTAGTTCTTATTACAAAATCAACACTAGGTAAATCTTGATACATATAGTGACTTACTAATTCTTCATTAATACTTTCTATATCAAGACTTCCATCTTTTACTTTACTAGATATTTTTTTAATTGCATCAACTATCTCAAGTCTTCCTCCATAGTTAAGGCAAATGTTAAAAACTCCTCTTTCAAAATTCTTAGTAGATTCTTCAAGATCTTGCATTCCATTTAAAACGTCATCTCTTAAATTATTTTTACTACCTGAAAAAACAACTTTTAATTCTTCATTAACAAATATTTTCTTTTTCTTAGTAAAATATTTAACAAATAAATCCATTAAATAATTAACTTCCTCTTCACTTCTACTAAAATTTTCTGTAGAAAAAGCATAAACACTCACATATTTTATTCCCATATTATATATGTGCTTTAAAAGTTTTTCTAAGTTATCAGCTCCTGCTTTATGCCCAAAACTTCTTTTAAGTCCACGTTTTTTAGCCCATCTACCATTTCCATCCATAATAATGCCAACATGCTTTGGCAGTGTTAATTCTTCATTCATACTATCACCTACTACCAATTATATTATATTTATAAGCTTTTATCAATGCACAAAAAAAAGACCATTAGGTCTTAAAACTTATCGATATTAATTTTAACTTTTTTATTATCTTTTAAATAACTACTAGCTTGAACTAAAGTTCTAAGAGCATGAGCATTTTTTCCTTCCTTACCAATGATTCTTCCAATATCATCTTCTGATACCATAACTTCAATAAGGATTGTATTCTCTTCATTAGTCTCAAACTCTTTAACACTAATACTTTCTTTGTCTTTAGCAAGAGCTGTAACAATTTCTTTAGTTAACTCTACTAAATCCATAATTATTTATTTCCTTTTTTAGAATCAGCAAATTTTGCCATAATTCCTTGTTTACTAAGTAAACTTCTTACTGTATCAGTAGGAAGAGCTCCTTGATTTAACCATTTTAGAGCAACTTCTTCGTTAACTTTAACTTCGTTAATTCCTGGATTATATGTTCCAATAAGCTCAATGTATTGTCCGTTTCTAGGTCTTCTAGAGTCACTTGCTACAATTCTATAAACTGGTTTATGTCTTGCTCCCATTCTTGTTAATCTTATTCTAACTGCCACTTTCAATACCTCCGTTTCATATTGATTATATAATAGGGAAATAAAGTTGTCAACATAAAAGTGTTAACAGTTATAAAAAACATTAAAAAAAGATTATTTATAATCTTCAAGCATTTTTCTTATCGATTCTAACAAATAATCTCTCTTCTTTTTTAGTATACGAAACATCTATATGATACCCCAAAGAGTTAACTCCTTCAAAACCATATTCTGAATAATTTTCTTCAAGATAACCGAATGATTTCAACTCATCTACATACTCATAGTACATATCTTGCGAAACACAATATAAATATACCTCAAATTTATCTTCATCATCAACTCTTACAACAGTATATACGTTATTAGGTTTACTTAATTGTTTACCTATTTCTTTACTTGACCAAGAGTTAACATCAATTGTTTTCTCATCTATTTTCCAAGACTTCTTTTGAAAATCGTAATAGGAAATATATAATTTATCATCACTTACTATTCCTAATTGTAATTCTTTGGGTTCCATTAAATCAAACTGATCATCAGATGGATAATCATACCAAGCATTATTTAGATATCCAATAGTAAATCTTAAATCAGTTAATTTTTCACCCTTCTTTATAAATTCATTTTTCTTTCCAATCAATGTTATATTTTCATAAGGATCACCATTATCAATATATCCTTCATGTTCACTCATAAATTCATCATAAACTCTCAAGTCACTTTTTGACACACCACTTTTTACCCCATAAGAAAAATAAACTCCAATAACATCATATTCTGATTTATTATAAAGTGATAACACATAGCAATCATTCCCATCGCACTTGCTCTTTTGCGTTTCCCATTCGAAATCATCTATTGATAGTTCATTAGGATTAAGATTACTGCTTCCACAACCAGTCAAAAAGAACACAGTAACAACTAAATATACAATATAAATAAACTTTTTTATAATTAAACACCTCCTATTTTTCTCTAAGCATTTTTTTATCAACTAACACCAAATTAGTAGTTTTTCTTTCTATTACAGAGCCACAATATGGACATTTAACAGTTTGACCAGTAGAAGAAAGATTTGCATCACAGTTTGGACATTTCTCTACATCTACACTTTCATTTCTTAAAAATGTTAAAGAATAAGTATAATCATTAATGCGTTTTTTACTTCCACTTATAACTTTATTAGTCTCATCGTTTATCAAATAATCTTTGCATAAAACCTGAAGTATAACAACATATCTTTCTTGTCCATTAAAACTTTGATAATTACGAATAGCACCTTTTACAAACTTAAAATCTGACATTGCATTTCTTTCTTTTTTTCTTATCATTGTTTGTATTTGAGAACTATACATATTAAACATTTCTGAAGATAACAGACTTCTAACATCCTCAATATCATTTTTTGACCATGCTTCTTGAATTCTTACATAAATATCATAAGCTTCTTTAACTATACTAGGATTATTTAAAGCCTTTTTAAAAAACCAAGCATCTTGTATTGCCCATTTAAATTTGAGTAACATTTTAAAAAATATCTCAAAAAAAAGCATAGTGGATATCATAACAATACTTCCTAGTAAGAATTCTCTTAACGAAATGGAACTTAATATAAAAAATAAGACACGAACAAAACATAATAAAAAGAACAAAATAAATCCATAAAATATACTTAATCTAATCTGATTATGATAATCATTTTTTCCTTGTTTATAACTACGCAAAGCAATTATAGGGAAAACAATTACTAACGAGAAAATAATAGGTTCTAGGAAAATAAAGATATTAAAATTTGAATTACTACCAAAACTACCATAACTACCATTACCATAATCACCGGAGTCACCAGAACTACTACTAGATGAACCACCATCCCAACCACCACCGGAATCACCACCAAAATCAGAATCAAATCCACTATCAGTAGCTAGTTCTCTATAAAAAGAGGAATTAAATCCATGTTGAAATGAAAAAGCAAGTACTAAACCTAAAAAGCAAAATACAAGCACAACAACTATCTTCTTATTATTTAATTTCATAAATAATCCTTCTTTCTAAAAAGCAACATATACATCTTGTTAAATTACTTATCATTAACTTTGTTGAATCATCTTTTTATCTATTAATACCATACTAGTTGATTTTTTATTTATTATAGAACCACAATATGAACATTTAACACTCTCGCTAGATGTTGGAAGTGGTGCCTTACAATTTGGACACTCTTTTATATCAACACCTTTATACCTTTCAAATGTTAAAGAATAAATATAATTATTAATATAATTAATATCTCCTTTAATTACTTCATTAGTATAAACATCCACCAAATAATCTTTACATAAAACTTGAAGCGTTATTACATATACCTCTTTATCACCATATGATTTATAATCATGAATACATCCCCTAACAAATTCAAAGTTAGACATTTCATTTCTTTGATTTCTTCTTATCATTGTTTCTATTTGATCACTATACATATTATACATTGCATCAGAGATTAAACTTCTCAAGCTTCCAACATCATTTTTTGACCAAGCTTCTTGAACTTTTACATAAATATCATAAGCTTCATTAACAATTGAAGGATTAGAGATAACTTCATGAAAATAATCATTATTTTGTGTTCCATTAAGACTCATTTCTTTATACTTACGCTCTTGTAACTCATGTTGCTTGATAAGATATTTTTTAATACCTAAAAGCATAGCAATTATTGGAATAAACTCTAAAATTGCAAGTGGTATCAATATAATAGATGGTAAATGAGTAAGAACAAAATAATTTATATTTTGATATATATATAGCAAGATATATAACGGTATTGCAGTTAAAATAGCAAGCGTAATGCTAAGCATCACACCAATCATAAAACCAAAGGCTAAACCTAGAGCAATACCACATCTTTTAAAATTAAATAATACAGGTAATACAGGAAAAACCACTACTACTGCTACTACTAATATATATATATAAAAGACTGGACTTACTTCATGTCCACTACTGCTACCACTATGTCTACCATAGCTACTAGAACTACTACTAGATGAACCACTATCCCAACCACTATCAGATCCTCCAAAATCAGAATCAAATCCACTATCAGTAGATAAATCTCTAGATGAAAGAATATTAAAACCATGTTGAAAAGAAAATGCTACAACTAAAAATAAAAAACAAAATGTAAGTAAAACAAACACATTCTTATTATTTAATTTCATAAATACACCTTCTTCCTCGAAAAAGAAATTATACAATTTATTTCTAAATTACTTATTATTATCTTTGCAAAAGCATCTTTTTATCTATTAATACCATATTAGTAGATTTTTTATTTATAATAGAACCACAATATGAACATTTAACACTTTCACAAAATGTTGGAAGTGGTGCTTTACAATTTGGACATTCTTTTATATCAACATCTTTATATTTTTCAAATGTTAAAGAATAAATATAATTATTACGCCTTCTACTTCCTTTAATTTTTTTATTAGTTTTAGAATCCACTAAATAATCTTTACATAAAACTTGAAGCGTTATTACATACACATCTTTATCATCATACGATTTGTAATCATGAATACATCCCTTAACAAATTTAAAATTAGACATTTCATTTCTTCGATGTTTTCTTATCATTGTTTGTATTTGAACACTATATGTATTATACATTGCATCAGATATTAAACTTCTCAAGCTATCAACATCATTTTTTGACCAAGCTTCTTGAACTTTTACATAAATATTATAAGCTTCATTAACAATTGAAGGATCAGACATAACTTGAGAAAAGCAGTTGAGTTTTTTCAAAGCATTTTTTGTTACAATCGAATTTTTAATACACATCATTAAAGAAAAAACCAAAACAAATATAAGGATAGTAATTAAAACAGAAACAAAAACATGTACAGTAAACGTTGAGATTAAAAAATCAAATACAAAAAATAATAGTGATGTAAAAAGACAAGCTATAACAATGGTAATTAAAAGACCAAAAAGCAAACCATATATTAGTCTTTTATCTTTAAATTTGCCATCATACGATAAAAATACTGGAAGAACAACCAATACAAAGACTGCTGTTCCAATTAAGAGGCTAATTGAGGCAAATGGACTAATATTTGCACTTCGACTACTAGAGCCACTAGAACCACTACTAGATGATCCTCCACCTCCTCCACTACTAGAACTACCACCATAATCAGCATCAAATCCACTATCAGTAGCTAGTTCTCTATAAAAAGAGGAATTAAATCCATGTTGAAACGAAAAAGCAATTAATAAACCTAAAAGGCAAAATACGAGAATTATTAATATATTCCTATTACTCAATTTCATAAGAATCACCTAAATATAATCAGCTTCTACTAATATATAATCATAATGACTAACATCAGCAACTTTACCACAATACTCACATACACCACTGGAATTAATATCCAAATTAGCACCACAATATTCACATTTTATAACGTTTTTTCTTTCTGTTGCACTTTTTAATTTTTTAAATGTAAGATAATGATTTTTCTCTATACGACGAGAATCTTCTCCTCTTTTATACTCTAACGTATCCTTATCAACAACATAATCCATATATCTTGAAACTAAAAGAACTTTAACATAGTAGCTATCATCTTTTTCATAACTATCAACTAAAGATATACTTTTTACATTTAAAAGATCATACATAGGTAGTTCATTATTCTTAATATTATTATCAACCACACTTTGATACATATTATAAACATCATCACTTAAATAATGTCTTATCTCACTCAAATCATTTTTCATTAAACCAAAAACAATCTTTATAAAAATATTACTAAATTTACCCTTTAAAATTTCAAAGTCTTCCATAAACACCTCTTACTATAATACATTATTATTTTAACACTTAAAATAAAGAAAAAAATTAAAAACATATAAAAAAAACATTTTTTACATATTTTTAATTAATTTATCTTTGTCTTATCATTTTTTTATCTATTAATACTAGATTAGTATTTTTTCTTTCAACAAGAGATCCACAATACGAACACTTAACACTTCTTCCACTAAAAGGAAGTTTAGCATTACAATTTGGGCATTTATCTAGATCTGTTTCCTTATTTCTTAAAAATGTTAAAGAATAAGTATAATCATTAATTCGTTTACTATTACTTTTAATATAAAAATTTCTTTCAAAAGTCTTTTTCTCTTTAAAATCACTATTTTTAAATAAATTAATATTTTCTAAATCCAATACCATATAATCTCTACATAATACTTGAAGTGTTATTACAAACTTTTCTTGATTAGAAGATTCATAATATTCTCGTATAACACCTCTTACAAATTTAAAATCAGACATTTCATTTCTTTGACAATTCTTTTTCATAGTTTCAATTTGTGATTTATACATATTATATAACTCACTAGATAAAAGATCTCTTACTTCTTCAATATTGTTCTTAGACCAAGCCTTTTGTATTTTAAGATAGCATTCATAAGCTTCTGAAACAATACTAGGATTAACTAATGCTTCTTTAAAATAAGATTCATCCAAAACATTATTGTTTCTTATTTTAACATTAAAAGAAAAATGATTTTTTCTAGACTTTACTATTTTAACAACTAAAAACGAAACAAGTGCAAGAATAACAGGTAAAGTAATGTATGGAATTTTCATAAAGAAAAACTCAAATAGATAACAAAGAATTGGAAAAAATAAAATAGCCATATATCCAATAATTAACACTATAAATATTGCCACTGAAAAAGCTAAAGAGTAACCAACTGACATAAGAAAAGATGTACCATTCTTATGTTTGTTATATAAATATACAAAAGGAATACTAGTTAAAAATAACACAAAAGATATTAGTAAAATAGTTAAATAAGGACCGTTATCACTTTCTCCATCATAATTATTATCATCATCTATATAATAATCGAGGTCAAAATCGCTATCACTATCACTTCCACCTCCACCACCAAATCCATCAAACCACCCATCATTAGGGCCATCAAAATCAGAATCAAATCCACTATCAGTAGTTAATTCTCTTAATGTAACAGGACTTAAAAAATGTTTAAAAGAAATAAATAAACCTAAACTCAAAAAACATAATGCCACACAAAAAAACAAATTCTTCCTAGACACTTTCATAAAACACCTCTACTATATGCTAATTCTATCACCAATTAAAAGTGAAAAAAAAGAACTTTTAAAATAAAAAAAAGTCCTTTACATCAAAGAACTATTTTTTCTTCATTAATAATTTATTTACTTTATCGAATTTAGATGAATCAATATCTAGAATACAAGATACATCATTAAAGTTCATCTCACCTAATAAAACTCTATTTATAACTTCATCTACCAAAGATCTATCTTCAGCTCTTCTATCAAATAAGTTTAAAACATATTCTAGTCCTTCAATATACGATACCGATGTTGCTAAAGGATAAGCATAAGTACTTTTTTCTAATTTTAATAAAGAAGGATTTAATGCATAATTAACATCTATTTTTCCATCAGGATTCATATTTTTAAGCATTTCCATACGACAATTTATAAAATCATCATAACCTTTTCCTTCGTTTATTGCTTCATGCATCAAACATTCAAAAAACATTGAAAGAATTTCAGAATACTCATAAAAATCTCCTTGTTTTGCATATATCATATTAAAGTGCCCTAATTCATGCATCATTGCAGTATACAAAAGATTTGAAGGAAAATCACTTTTTGGAATACTAATTTTATATTCTAATCTATCATTTTTTAAATCTTTATAAAAACTAGATTTACAATCTTCTAAGTCTAAGCTTGGATCTTCAATAATTTGAACCATAGAAAGAGCTCTACCAAAAAACTCAACTACAATATCACTATCGAAATCAAATATCACTTTGGATAAATAATAAGAAAAAGGTTCATTAACCAAAAATTGATTCTTTTTATATGCTAACGGAACTTGTGTACACATAATATCTCTTAATTTCATTAAGAATTCTTTATCTTTATAATCGTATTTTAATTTAGAACCTAAAGCTTCAGCACATTTTTTTAAATATTTATTATAAGAATCATAATAATTTTGCATTCTTTCTTGTTCACTCATAGATATTCCCCCAAAAGTAGTTGATATTATACCATAATAAAAGAGGAATTACTAGTACTACTTAATAATTTATTACTTAAACACTTAAATGCAACTTCATAAACATAAAAATATAAAAGTTGCAATTAGTCTTTTAATAATGTTTAATAACTATTAATCAATTGTTTTCTTGTAGGTGTATGAAAGGAAGAAAAACAATGAAAAAGAATAGATTAACTATTGAAGATAGATTATTAATCGAACAGTTATTAAAACAAAACTATAAATTAAAAGATATTTCTAGAGTTATTGGAGTTGAACCTTCTACCATCTCTAGAGAAATCAAAAACAGAAGGATTTCAGATAATAAAAACATAGAGTGTGAAAAAACAAATAAGTATCCATTTATTTGTTTTAACTGTTCCAAAAAAGTGCATTGCAATAGAAATAAATACTATTATAACTATAAACAAGCTCAAAAAGATTATGAAAACAAACTGAAATATTCTAGAATTGGAATCGATATGTCAATTGATGAAGTTGAATATTGGAATGATTATTTTAAAGATAAAATAAAAGATAAGAATCAACCTATTCTACACATTTTCAATAATATTAAACATAAATTTCCTAAATCAATTCAATCATTTTATAAATATGTACATAAAGGTTATTTTTCTAGTATTAATGATGAAATGCTTGCTAGATCTTTTAATTATAAACCTAGAAATAAAACCGAAAAAGTCAAAACCATAACTAAAGATAATATTATAAAAAAAGGACGAAAAATCAATGATTTTGAAGAATATATAAATAGTAATCCTAATGCTTGTATTGTTGAAATGGACACTGTTATTGGAAAATTCGAAGATAACAAATGCATTATGACATTGTATTTTAGGAAATCCAAACTAATGCTTATGTTTTTAATAAAAAAATATAAACCATCAGAAGTAACAAAAGTATTTAAAGATTTAAGAAAGATTCTTGGAGACAATTTATATAAAATCTTATTTGAAGTTATATTAACTGACAATGGATGGGAATTTTCTAAACCTGAGGATATAGAAATTGACTATGAAACTGGGGAAAAATTAATTCATGTATTTTATACAGATCCTTATTCTTCTTGGCAAAAAGGTAGTATTGAAAGAAATCATGAATTTATAAGATACATAATCCCAAAAGGAATCACATTTGATAATTTAACTAAAAAGAACATTATTGACATAATGAATAATATCAACAATGTTCAACGTAAAAGCTTAGATTATCAAACACCATATTTGAATTTCCAAAAAGAATATGGTGAAGAAATATCTAACAAATTTCATCTTAAACAAATCCCTAAAGATGAAATTAATTTATGCTACAAATTATTAAATAAGTAGTCTATAAAAAAGAAAACAATTGATAAAAATACAATTACATAAATTGCATTTAATTTTTGAAAAATTCTTCAAAAATCTTTTTCGTATGCAATAATTTCCTTTTTCAAAAAATATTTTACTATAAAATCATTAAAAAACAAGAAAAAAATTGCATTTTTTCTTGTAATTATAATATTTTTATAAAAATTGCATTTTACTATTTAACTAACCACTACTTAATAATTTCTCTAATTACGTAACTTGCAATTAAAAGTCCTGCACTATTTGGAACAAAAGAATTTGAAGAAACTGTTTTCCCTACATGCAATGGCACTTCTAAAGAGCAAAGTACAGGAATTTTTTCTTTGATTTTCTCATCTTTAACCCATTTTCTAAATATTCTTGCTAAAGGATCATTATTTGTTTTTCTAATATCCATTATTCTAAGTAAAGATGGGTCTAACTTATTACCTGTCCCCATAGATGATATAAAAGGAATTTTTCTTTCTAAAGCTTCTTTAATAATTGCTTTCTTAGTTTCTTTTGAATCACAACAATCTATTACAAATGAAGGTTTTTCTTTATCTAATATATCTTTAATATTATTTGAATCAAGATATATATCATATTTAGAAACATTACACTTTGGATTAATATCACAAGATAAGTTTTCAAAAACATCTACTTTCTTTTTCCCAATAGTAGAATGATACGCCAAAGCTTGTCTATTTATATTAGTAATATCAACAATATCAAAATCAATAACTACGATATCTTCTATTCCACTTCTAACAAGTGATAAAGCACATTCTCCTCCAACTCCACCAATTCCAACAATTAAAACTTTAGTATCATGAATTTTATTTAACTTATCTTTTCCAATCATTAATTCTAACCTATCAAACATAGCTCCTCCATTTTATCGCAAAAAAAAATGTCTAAAGAACGAGTACGATAAAACCCGCTTATTGCAGGTGGGTGTCCATACAGAACCTTTAGGATTCTCACTAAAAATTTTAAGCAAGCATTCAACACCAGTTCTTAGATCCGAACTCCCTTATCGTTACTTAGTCGGTTTTATAAACTCTCTTTCTATTAGACAATTATATTGTAGCATATTAAATTCAAAAAATAAAGGAATTTAACCACTTTTTATTTTAGAAGTGTAAACAAAAGCAAACCAGTATAATAAGTATTAACTAGTTTGCTTATATAATTTTACTCTCCTACAACGTATGGATTATCCATACTTCCGTCTCCTTTAGTAAATCCAGTATCAGGCTTAAGTGAAATAGTAGGACGTACACCACCAATATCACTAACTGAATCACCTCTATCATAGTCAATATCACCATAACTTGAAACCAACGTTCCAGAAGCAAAATTTTGAGTTCGATAACCATAATTAATTGGGCGAGAAAGCCAATATGCACTGCCAGTATTAAATGTATAATCATTTCTAGACGTCATTTCACCAGCTGATGCTAGTCCAACCTTGTATTTAAGTTTAGCTTTAGGATTACTTACACTAAATTTGTCTGTTTCATTAGGACAAGACAAATCAATCATACGAATTACACCAGCACTATCATTATAATAAACAAAACTCAAATTTCTCGAAACATCTCCCCCATTTGGATTCCACCCATTCAAAGCATATACATCTCTCCTATTGCAGAATATAACGTCTTCCAAAGAATCATCATAGTTACTCAAATACTTTTCATACCAAGCATCTATTGCAATTTTAATTAAAGAATCATTTTTATTAACATCATCGCTACTTAACATTTCTTTAACAGCATCTTCTATCTTAATACCATTTGTTAGTTCAATATAATTTGATGTATTACTATCCGCAAAATAAATATATTTTACAGAAGAACATGTAACATTATCACCTAATACTGTCGTAGATTCATCAAAACAAGTATAATGATAATCATTTAGTTTTTTATAGTCAGTAGTTAAATCAAAAGATATCGCATTTTTCAAAATATACTTTCCATCAATATATTCAACATCACTTCCAAAAAACCATTTACTACTATTCCAACTTTTTGTTACAATACCAAATTTAAAATTATCATTTCCACTTGAAAGAGAATCATTTTTAATGTATTCAACTCTAATAACACTACTAGGATTTAAATATCCCAAATTAATTACTGATGATTTCTCACCACTTATTGTTTCTTTAAGTACACCATCTACATAAATTTTAGCTTCATCCCCTGCTTCACTAGAAATATCATAAGACAAGTAATTTTGATCAAATGCATTAAATGAAAACTCCATTACGCTTATTGATCCATCCGTATGATTTGTGCTTATCCATTTCTTTTCAGTTTCATTAAATTCATAAGGAAAGTCAGTATTTTCACTTATTATTCGATAGTTATATTTATCAATCAATTCCCCAAAAAATCCATATGTCGGAGTTATAGAGTTATCTAAAGTTTTGGACTCATATTCTTTATTATACATATACCCAACATAAGCTAAAGAATTATCTTTTTCATTAAATGCCACTTGTCCAAATTGTGAATAATGTGAATTAGAATCTAATGTTAAAGCTTTTGCAAACATCGAATCTTGATAAGATGTTACATAATATAATGTATCACAAGTTCCATTTTCCAAATAATTCTTACACGTATATTTTCCAATCAAACTAGAACCAACTGATTCATCCCATTTTCTTTGAATCTTATCTCCAGCTAAAGTAAATTTTTTACTAGTCTTGTCATAATTGTAGCTTGTTCCATAATAATATAAACTATCACCAAGCATAACTGAAGAAAGACCATTGTATCCTATATGATTTTCTCTATCATTACTACATTTACCAGAAGAAGTAGGTTCACCATTATAAATCATCTTTACTCCACCAGTGCTAGTAGTTCTTATAATCTGCCAACAATGTCCTGCAAATATAACATTATTCATATTTAAAACATCATTTTTCTCTGAACTAGTAGAATAATCATAATAATATACCCTTTCAGTTCCATATCTATCAATAGTATCATAATCATCATAACTACGATATTCCTCTACTAAAGAACCTGTTCTAGATTGATCTTGAAGCACCTTATATAGAGTTGGTTTTTCATATACAGTCCCAGTCATTGTTTTAACAATTGATTGTCTTGCCCATGTTGCCCTTATTACTACATTGTGATTTGGCATTACAAACACATCGTCATTTACTATTTTAATATCCTTAGCATCATTTTTATCAATTTCCCAACCTTTAAATATATATCCAAAGCAAGATAATTCATCATTTTTTATAGTGACATTTTGGTATGGGGAATAACTCTCATCAGGAATACTACTAAGACTACAACCAGGAGTATTAGTATCATATATTACTTTATAACTATTATTTAATACTAGCACATCACTATCACTAACTTCATTTAAACTTTCATTTTTTAACTTTGTTTCAACTTTTGTTTTCTTATTTAAAGGAATATAACCACTACTTCCTTCTTTTAAAGAAAGTTTAATTACCATATTAGCACTTCCACCTGTTATGAAAGAATTATCACCAAGATTCCATACAACCTTCTTTTCTCCACCATCATCATTTAACGAAACACTTCCACTAGATACAGAAATATCATCAACAGAATTAACTGTAAAATAATTATTATCTACATAATCAGAAATAACAAACTTTTCATATTCTAAAGGTGAAACAGTAGCACTCAACAAAACATTATTTAATGTCGACATATTAGCAACATACGACGAATCAGTTATTTCACTAATTTCTTTTATAACATTTTGTCTCATTTCATACTGTATACCATTTACTTTCATATAAGGATATTTATCCTTTAATAATTCATATGATCCTATTTGACTTGTTTCATCAAGATTAGGATAAGCATTTGTTAAAAACAAAACTACTACGTCCCTATTATCTTCTTTAACATAACTACTCATTAATGAGTCAATTTTTGTAAGTGCACTATTATAATTTGTAAAACGATCTCCAATAATATTAGTTATGTTATTAAAAAGTAAATCTTTATCATTCGTAAAATCTAATTCTATGTTAGAATCTTTATTTAAACTTATAAATGATACTCTATTGTTACTATCTGATAGAGTATAATTTACTAATTTTTTAAGTTCGCTCTTTAGGACTTCTAACTTTTCTAAACTCATTGAATTAGATATATCTAAAACAAGTATTATATCCTTATACTTACCATCTGTTTTCATAATGGATTTAACATCAAACGATACTTCTGCCTTTCCAAGTCCAATCCACTTAGCACTTTTATCAATATGCCAAGATCCAGGTGTGTTGCTAGAATAATCACTTGATTCAATCACATCTATTTTAACTTCAGAAGTATAAATTCCAAGTTCTTTTAATATTCTTTCTGTTACATACGTAACAACATTTGTTTTTGTTACAAAAGATATAACACAAAGAAAAATAGCAAAAATAAAAACACTTGCTAAAGCAAATATTCCTTTATTCTTATTTGAGAAAAAAGAGCTTATTTTTTTTCTAACGTTATCAAACATATTATGCCATCTACTCCTTATTATTACATAATAAATAATAGCATTTTTTTATACATGTTTCAATAAAAAAGACAAACTCGTTATAGAATTTGTCTAAAATAATAAATTATATTTTTTATTCACTTTTTAAATTATCTTCTCTATGAATTTTATCAATAATTTTATCTATTTTTTCACCATATTCAATAGAATCATCAAATATAAATCTTAGTTCTGGAGTATGTCTTATTTCTACTCTTTGACTTAGTTGTCCTCTAATAAAACTTTTAGCTTTATCTAAAGCTTTTAATGTATCTTTTGTTTTTTCTTTATCAAATACAGTTACATACACTTTCGCAAAACTAAGATCACTTGTAATTTCACACCCAGTAACGGTTACAAACTTAATATTTTCGTCTTTAACTTCATTTTGTAAAATATAACTAATTTCTTTTACAAAAACACTATTTAATCTGTCTATCTTAACACTCATAATAATCTCCTTACTTAAGAAGTATTATACCTAAAGAAATGAAAAAAGCAAACATTAAATTTGCTTTTACCATAATCCTACTCTATCTTCTTCCTTAACATACATTTTATCAGATTTTTTAATATTATAAACTTCATAAAACTCAGGGATTGATGAAAGTACTGCATTTACTCTTACTTTATTAGGAGAATGAGTATCATTTAATACCTGATATTCAAACGCTTCATCTTTTTCTTTACTTGCCCATAAGTTTGCATAAGCTTCAAAGAAAGTTTTGTAATCTTCTTCTTTAGCACCTTTTTCTTTCATAATTTTCATCATACACTTCATAGATGCTAAATCTGCAATATTCTCACTTAATGTATTTTTTCCATTAACATTATATTTAGATACTTTATATTTATCATAATAAGAAATTATTTTTTTAGTTAACTTTTCATAGTTTTCTTTATCTTTTGCAGTCCACCAATCTCTAACATTACCATTTTCATCATACTTTGAACCACTTAAATCAAAAGCATGTGACATTTCATGACCTGCAACAGTTCCTACATATGCTAAAAGTTTATAATAGTCATCTTCATCACCATATAATTCTTTAAATGCTGCTGTAAAATTAATTGAATTATCAAGTGGATTGTAATACGCATTAACTTCAAAGTCATCAAAACTAATGCTACCATCAGATTCACTATTTAAATCAAGAACTAAATTATCAAAAAGATATCTATTTTCAAGTATATGATTTGAAATAATAGTTCCACCATCTTTTTTAGATACAAACTCAAGCTTAGAAGTATTACCATCTTGCCCCTGATAACCAATATTAACTTTAATTGAAGAAAGTTTATTTAATGCTTCTTCCTTAGTAGATTCATCAAGCCACTCACAATCTTTAATGATTTCTTGATAGTATTTTCTTACTTCTTCAATAATCTTTCGAATATCTTCTTTATCTTCACTAGTATAATATTTCTTTTCATATAATGTTGCAAGTTCATCTTGAATACTTGTTTCTTTAATATTGGTGATTACTTCATATTTGTAATCTAAAATATCACGAGTATACCCCATTATTTTATTATCAAGTTCTACTTGAAGTCTTAGCATATCATCAGTTGTATAATATATACCTACTCTTTCAAGTATAACAAGTTTCTCAAGCATCTTAAAAAAATCTAAATTATCTACATTATAATACTTATCAAGTGCTATATAGTGATCCATATCATAAAAAATATAAAAATCTTGATCGTCCAAATTATATCTTTGCAAAAATTGGAAAATTGGAATATTTTTAAAATTTTTCTTAATATCATCAAGTGTATATTTATTATATACTTCAAGTGGATCAGATATCTCGGATAACACAATAGACTTAGCTTGAACAGTATTTATAAAGTCATATAATTTTTTATGAAAAGAATCTATTTCGTCCTCGCTATAGCCAGCCATTTTCAATAATTTTCTTCTATATTTTTCATATTCTTTTTTATAACGAGAATACTTATCTAATGTATACACTTCAAAATTTTCTTCTATTGTTATTGGACTAAAATATATAACTTTTCTTGATGAGTCATACAAATCTTCAGAAATACCAAAACTATATAAAGCTCCTGAATTCAAATCATGATCAAATGTAAGTAAAATTTCATTAAATTCATCTATAGTTTTCGCTTTATCAATCATTTCAAAATAAGGTTTTAATTCTGATAATCCTCTTTTATTTCTAGCGTTATAATCAGTATAAAGCTCTAAATAATTTTCCATATTTTCATTGGAAAAATCCTCATCTTCTATTATCTTTGAAATTATACTTTGTTTTTTAGTATTAACAATCATTTGAGCATCATGAAACTTTGACCAACTAGAAGATGATGATGGGATTTTCATTTTTTTAATCACATCATAATTAACGTTACTATAAAAATCATCTTCTAATCGAACATCGCTTTTATTTAATTTCAAAGAAGAATTATCTAGAAATATATGATTTGAAAGATATATACCCCCAAATAATGCAGCTATAATAGCTACAAAAAGTAACACTGCACCAAAAAATTTTAAAACTGGTTTTCTATCTCTAAAATCGTCTTCCATCCTAACACCTCTATTATAAGAATAGCATAATAAAATATAAAAAAAAAGAAAATTAAATTATTTTCTCTTAACTTTCATTAAACACTAAAAAAGGATTGTCTCCAAATTACTGGTTACAATCCTAAATAATGATATATCTATAATTATCTATCTTTTAATTTCCTTTAATTCGTAAACTTCAAGAATATCATTTTCTCTAATATCTTGATAATTTTCTAAAGTAATACCACATTCCATTCCCTTAGCAACACTTGTTACTTGGTCTTTTTCTCTTTGTAAAGTCTTAATTTTAGTATTAGCTAAAACTACACCATCTCTTACAACTCGAACATTAGCTCCATTTTTTACAGTTCCATTTTTAACATAACTTCCTGCGATAATACCAACTTTAGAAAACTTAAATAATTGTCTTACCTCAACTTCAGCAAGATTTACTTCTTCGTATTCAGGATCTAGCATACCCTTCATAGCTTTTTCAATATCTTCAATCATTTTATAAATGATATCGTATAATTTAATATCGACATTATATTCTTTAGCAAGATCAACTACAGAACTTGATGGTCTAACATTAAATCCAATTATAATTGCACGAGATGCATTAGCAAGTACTACATCACTTTCAGTAATAGTACCAACTCCACCACGTATTACAGATACCTTAACTCCATCAATATTAATCTTAGCAAGGCTTTGTTTAATAGCTTCTAAACTTCCATTAACATCAGTTTTTAAAACGACATTGATTTCTTTAACACCACTTTTAATAGCACCAAATAAATCGTCAAGAGTCATTCCAGTTCTATTTGTATCCTTTGCCTTACTTCTTGCTTTTCTTCTTTCAGCAATATTCTTAGCTTGTTTTTCTGTTTCGAAAGCCATAAATTTATCTCCTGCTGATGGAACTTCTGAAATACCAGTAATCTCAACAGGCATTGATGGATATGCTTCTGTTATTTCTTGACCCTTATCATTTTTTAAAGATCTAACTTTTCCAAATGATGTACCAACAACTACTGGGTCACCAAGTCTTAATGTTCCATTTTGTACAAGAACTGATACAACTACACCAGTTTTCTTATCAAGTTTTGACTCAATAACAGTACCAATGGCATATCTAGATGGATTTGCTTTTAACTCTTCCATTTCGCTAACAAGAATAATATTTTCAAGAAGTTTATCAATTCCTTCTCCAGTCTTACAAGAAATATGGTTAAATATTGTACTTCCTCCCCATTCTTCTGGAGTTAATCCATATTCTGCAAGTTCATTTGTAACTTTCTCAATATTTGCTTCTGGTTTATCTATTTTATTAATAGCAACAATAATAGGAACAGATGCAGCCTTAGCATGATCTATTGCTTCTTTTGTTTGAGGTTTAACACCATCATCTGCTGCTACTACAATTATTACTACATCAGTAACACTAGCACCACGTGCTCTCATCTCAGTAAATGCTTCATGTCCTGGTGTATCGATAAATGTTATTTTTTTACCATTTCTTTCAACTTGATATGCACCAATAGCTTGAGTTATTCCCCCTGCTTCTCCACTTACAACATCAGTTTGTCTAATCTTATCAAGTAAAGAAGTTTTACCATGGTCAACATGTCCCATGACTGTAACAATAGGTGGACGATTAACAAGATTTGCTTCACTATCATTTATTTCAAATTTTTCAAAGTTACTTATATCCTTTGATTCAGCTTCTTTAAGTACTTTATTGTAATCAATTACAACAAGTTCAGCAACTTCAAATGTTAAAGCATAATTAATTGAAGCCATAACACCAAGTTTCATTAACTTCTTAATTACTTCTGTTGAAGGGACATTTAGTTCACTTGCAAGGTCAGCAACAGTCATATCTTCTTTATAAAGAACTATATCTTCCTCTTTATTATCTTCATTAGTCATCAATTTTTCTCTATGTTTATAAAGTTCTTTTCTTTCTTTTTGGAACTTTACTTTAGAGCTTTCTTGTCTTTCTTGTTTACTTTTTAATTTTTGTTTATTAGTGGTACTATCAATATCTATTTTGGCATCACTAATAATTTTTTCTACTCTTTCTTCTAGTACTTCATCTTCGATATACTCGTTAATTTCTTCAACATCGCTTGCTGTCTCACCATCTAATAATACAATGTCATCTTCACTTAACATTGAATCTTGTGAATCATACTTAATTCCTAATCTATCACAAAGACTCAATATTTCCTCTACTGTTCTATGAACGTCTTCAGCATATTCTAATATACTCATCATAAAAACCACCTACACTTTCTATTATTATTTTTTAAATCTTACTACCTCAATTCCACTTTCATCTAACATTTCTTTAGAAAGTGGATCACTATAATCACTATCGTACACTATTCTTTTTACTTCTGCATTAATTAGCATTCTAGCACATATTCCACAAGGATAAGTATTAACGTATACCGTTCCACCTTTAATACTAACTCCTTTTATAGCTGCACTTATGATAGCATTTTGCTCTGCGTGTACTGCTCTACATATCTCTTGTCTAGTACCTGATTCGATATTTTGAAGCTTTCTTAAGCATCCTCCTTTATCAATACAATGATGAAGTCCTTTAGGAGCACCATTATATCCAGTTGATACAATTTGATTATCAACAGTTATAACTGCACCTACTTGTCTACTTACACAATTGCTTCTTTTTGCAACAACATTTGCAATTTCGATAAAGTATTCATCCCAACTAGGTCTTACACATTTTGTTTTTTCATTACTCATTATTATCCCCCAAAGAAGAAAGCAATTCTAGATATACTTCTTCTTTTATAGTAGTTTCAAGGTGTTTATCAAGTACTTTTGTCTTTTTAGCTTTTTCTATAACAGCCTTATCTTTTTTAATATATGCACCATGTCCATTTAACTTTCCTGTTAAATCAACTTTAACTTCCCCCTCTGGTGTTTTAACAACACGAATTAAATCTTTTTTAGGAAGTTTTTCAAAAGACACAACACAACTTCTAAGTGGTATTTTCTTAACTTTCAAAGTATCACCTAATTTCTAAAATTAATTCCCATTTCTCTTGCTTGTTCAGTTTTCTTAATATCAATTTTGTAATGAGTTAATTTACTTGCAAGTCTTGCATTTTGTCCTTTTTTACCAATAGCAAGTGAGAAATTGTCATCATCAACCACAACAATTGCTTCTTGTTTTTTAGGATCAGTAATTATTACATGTAAGTCTTTTGCAGGACTTAAAGCATTAGCAATAAATACTTGAGGATCTTTATCGTATTTTACAATATCGATTTTTTCTCCATTAAGTTCATCTATAATTCTAGAAATTCTACTCTTCTTTTCTCCTATACATGCTCCAATTGGATCGATATTAGGGTTTTCTGAGTAAACTGCTACTTTACTTCTACTTCCAGCATCTCTTGCAACACTATAAACTACTACAGAACCATCAGATAACTCAGGGATTTCATGTTCAAATAATCTTTTCAAAAATCCATAATGGCATCTTGATAAAAGAATAAATAAACTCTTTCCAGCATTATCAACTTTGCTAACGTAAACTTTAATCTGTTTTCCCATTTCAATCTTTTCACCAGGAATACATTCTTTCTTAGGAAGTATTCCATTACTTCTTCCAAGATTAATGAAATAGTTATCAACATCTTCTAGTTCTACTGTTCCAACAAGCATTTCGTCTTGTTTATCTCCATATTCATTAACTAGAGAGTTTCTTTCAGCTTCTCTTATTTTTTGAACAATTACTTGTTTAGCAGTAGATGCTGCTACTCTTCCAAAATCTTTTGGAGTTACTTCTGTATCAATAGTATCCCCAACATTTAATGCTTTATTTATTTTTCTAGCATCAGTAAGTGTAATATGATAATTAGGATTAAATTCTACTGCGTCTTCATCCTCATCATCTAAAGTATCCAAATACTCATCAGTTGCCATTTCATCTGCAACTACTGTCTTATATGAATATACTTTGATATTACCAGTATTTCTATCAATGATAATCTTAGAATTAGTTAATGAATTAAAATTCTTTTTATAAGCTGTAGCAAGAGCAAGTTCCATTGATTCAAATACTACATCCCTATCAATTCCTTTTTCTTTAACTATATCATCAACTGCTTTAATGAATTCTTTTCCATTCATCTTAATCATCTCCCTTTGATTTTCCATATACATCTAAAATGTACTCGTCTTCTACTAAATCAAGTTCTTCTACTAAAGGATCAATTATCTTAGTAGCAGCAACTACTTTAGAAACATCGATTGCGTCTTCTGAATCGATAACTACTCTAAGAAACTTTTGACTTCCTTCATTTTCTAGAAAAACATCATAAATAGAAACATTAATCTCTTCAAGTTTTTCTTTTGCTAATTCAACTAACTTTTCTTTCACTTTATCACCTCAAAAAAACTAACATAAAAGGTGGAAGCACTCTTCCACCTAACTCCAAACTCCAAAGTTGATAAACTAATTATATTATAAAACTTCAATAATTTCAAGGAAAAATAAAAGAAGATTCATTATTTCTTCTTTTTACTAAAGTATACAATTGTATATCCTAAAAATATTATATATATAACTACATAAAGCCATATTAACACATCTAAAAGCATTCCTTTAGTATATTTAGCTATTATCGCTTCAATGCTAGTTGGTAATACTCCATTAAGACTTGGAATAGGAATCTTTACTACTAAAAAATTCATAATTCTTAAAAATAAATCTATTATTGCGAAAGCATATACAAAACTTGAAAATCTTCTATATACAAAAATAGATAACAATAAAAGAACTACCACAATAATAATATCTATATACATCTTTACCACCTCTATTATAAGAATAACATAAATCTATATATTAAAATAATAATTTTTTAATTTTTCATGGCCAAGTTTTGTAAACTCCCCATGCCCCGGATAAAATGTCACATCATCTGGATAATTTTTAATTTTAGAAATAGACTCAAGCATCTGTTTCATATCTCCACCTTCTAAGTCACATCTTCCTATATTTCCTTCAAATACGAAGTCACCATCAAACATAATTCTTTTTTGATAGAAGTAAAATGTTATTGAATCAGGAGTATGTCCAGGAGTAAAAATAACATTAAAGCTAAAAGGTCCAATTTTATATGTATCTTCGCTTGTGCCTAATCTATCATAAACTGGACAATTATAAGTCTTAACAAATTCTTCTAATGCTCCAATATGATCAAAATGCCTATGTGTTACTAAAATACCAAGTACTTTTGCATCTTTTGGAATAAAGGAATTTATTTTATCGAATTCACTTCCAGGATCTATTACTAAATAATTGTTATCTTTTGAGATCAAATAACAATTCTCGTTCAACTCTCCATTTTGTACAATTTTAATATTCAATCTAATCACCTATTTTATTTCTTACTGAATACACACACCCACAATAATCTTGTCTATACAAATTATACTGATGAGATAATTCAATACTTCTTTTATATCCATTCTTTTTCTTAAAATCAGAATATAAATACTTAACATTATAAATACTTTCTAATTCATGACCAATTTCATTTAATACTTTTGAATTTTTATAAGGACTTATTGTAAGAGTTGTCGTAAAATAATCAAAACCATTTTCTTTAGCATATTTAACACTTTCCTCTAGTCTCAATCTATAACATTTAAAGCAACGAGCTCCCCCTTCTTTTTCGTTTTCAAGTCCTTTTATTGTAGCTTCAAATAAATTATTATCATATTCTCCTGCTACTATATTAATTTTATTTTCAAATGGATATTCCTTTACGAATCTATTTTCTTCATTTAATCTTTTTTGATACTCTTCATAAGAAGAAATATTAGGGTTATAGTAAAAAACAGTAATATCAAAATATTTATTTAAATACTCCAAAACATAACTAGAACAAGGTGCACAGCAAACATGTAACAATAATTTTGGTCTTGTTCCGTCACTTACAATTTTCTTTAAAGTATCATATAAAACTAACTGATAATTCATAAAGATCACCTAAATAAAATAGTACAAACAAGTATTATAAAAGTCAAGGAACAATAGTAAATAAAAACAAAATTAGACACGAAAAAAGGTACACTAGTACCCTATTTTATTGTAATTAAGCTCACAATGTAATATTAACTTACACACACCAGTATCACTTAACTAAAGATGATATTAATAATGTATTTAATAAAATTTAAAGTTCAGTAATTACTACTTACAAGTATAACCTTGATCTTCGTAAAACTTTTTAGCATCTTCTTTAGATCCCATTTCGTCTAAACCTTCTTTGCTAAGAGTTGCACGAACTTCAAGATCATTTCCATTGATAGTTGTTTTACAATCTTCTACCAAACTAGAAGAACAAACATATTGTTCAAACATATCTTTAACCTTTTCTTTTTGTAATTCTGAAATTTCTTCTGGTACATCTGAAGGATTTTCAGGTATTTCTGCATACAAATACATATATGATCCAATGGCTTTTTCCCCCTTGCTATCAAATTCAAGTGTTACTTCTTGAGTAGCACCGCCTTTGTTTGTTGTACAAGTTAACTTATTACCACTTCCACCACATCCAGTTAATAATAAAGTACATCCCAGTCCAACAAATCCTAAATATTTAACATTTTTCATATTAACACTTCCTATCTATTTTAAAACTAGAAAAAAACACTAATTCTATAATTCATACTTTACCATATATTATCATAATAAAACTCAATACTCAAGTAGAGAGTAAAAGATAATTCTTGTCAATAAATCAAGAAACGTTTACTAAAAAAAATAAAAAAAGGTACATTAGTACCTTATTTTATTACAACTAAACTCATTATGAAATTGTAATATAAACTAACACATAATGTATCAGTCAATTAAAAGAGTGATAATAAAGATATTCTTATTCGATTTATAGTTCATTAATTACTATTTGCAAGTATATCCGTCTTTTTCGTATTTTTCTTTAACTTCTTTCATAGTTCCACCGCTAAATGTATCATCATTTAAACCAGATTCACTAACAGAAGCATTGAACTCAAGCTTATTTCCACTAACAGATGCTTCACAATCTTCAAACATATCACTAGAACAGAACATTCCCTCAAGTAAAGATTTAGCTTGTTCTATTTCTTCATCAGAAGAACCATCAGGAATTACTGTAGTCATATGCATCTTTGCTCCGACTACTTTTTCTTCTTTGTCATCAAACTCATATACTAATTCTTGAGTTTCATTATCTTCTTCTTTTGTACAAGTTAATGTATGTCCGCTTCCACCACATCCTGTTAATAGTAATGCAGCACATCCTAACCCAACAAAACCTAAATATTTTACATTTTTCATATTTCCACTACCTATCTTTCTTTAAATATTTTAAAATCCCTATAATATTGAACCACAAAGAATAAATCTTTAATAGAAAACCTTACTCTTATCATTCACTCCTTATATATTATATATTAGCACAATACAAATTTATACTCAAGCAAAAAGAAAAATATAAATTATTAAATAATATAAAAAACTGAATGATAGTCAATATTAAAACATATTTTACTTTACAACTTAAATGAATAATAAATATTACTTACAAGTATACCCTCCATCTTCAAGTTTTTCTTTAACTTCATTTTTATTACCTTCAAAATCCTCATCTTTTAAACTATCAGCAGTAAATGAAGCTTCAAATTTAATACTATCTCCACTAACAAAAGACTTACAGTTTTCTAAGTCACTAATGCACATAGTTTCATCAATATAATCTTTAACTTCCTCTATATTTTCTTCTGTTGCACCTTCAGGAATTTTTGTAGACATATTCATCTTTGCACCTACTACTTTATCCTCTTTATCATTGAATTCGATTTCAACATTTAAAACGTCAGTACCTTCACTCATTGAACAAGTTAATATATGTTCAACTGGAGTTTTATCCTTGTCACTTCCACTTCCACTATTACTACTTTCTCCACCGCATCCAGTTAATAGTAATGCAGCGCATCCTAATCCAACAAAACCTAAATATTTTACACTTTTCATATTTTCACCAAATACCTTTCTTACATTTAATAATATTATCACAATATAAATTCATGCTCAAGTATAATATATAATCAACATAAAAAATTACCGAAAAAAGAATTAATTTTATTATCCATCACTATTTGCAAGTAAAACTATCTTCTTCTAATATTTTTTTAATATCTTCCCTAGTTCCAGATATGTCAAACTCATCAAAACTAGATGGAGAAATAGTCATTTCAATTTCAAGAGTATTATCTTCAAAAGAAACATCACATTTTTCTATATAATCTTCATGACACCAAGATTCTTTAGTATAATCTTTCAATTCATCTATTTCTTCATCTGAAATATAATCATTAGAATGAACTGTATAATAAAACTTTAACCCAACTACCTCATCGTATGTTTTATTAAACTGGATCTCATACTTTGAAATTTGAATTTCGCCAGAATCACCTTCGTTAATTGTACAAGTTAAAGAATTATTAATAGAAGAACTAACGAGGTTATAATCACCACTTCCACTACCACATCCAGTTAATAACAAAGAACATCCTAAACCAATACCCCATAAATATTTAACATTTTTCATAATATTTTTTAACACCTTTCATTATACTCATTGTAACATAATATAGAAATATGTTGTAATAAAAAGAAATTAAAAACAAAAATATAGTAAAAAAGCACTGATTACAAGATCAGCACTATTTTTTTTATTTTTATCTATAAAAGAAAATGTAGTAACTAATAATGTAAATAATTACTCACAAGTAAAACCTTCAAAGTCAGTCATAATTTCTTCTTTAGATTGATAAAAAAAGCGTCCTTTATCTTCATCAAAAGCAGAAAGACCTGCAGTAGCATTTAATTCAATCTTATTTCCTTCTTTGGAAACGTCACATTTTTCAAAAATTTCATAATCACACAAATTAGCTTTAAATTTAGACATAGTCTCTTTTGTTTCATCATCTGTAGCATCATTAGGAATTTTAACAGTAACATACCATTTTGCACCAACTGTTTTGTCTTCTTTATCATTGAACTCGAATTCAATCTTTTCCATAGCACCATCTTCAGCTTTTATACAAGTAAATATGTGTTTAATAGGAACTTTTTCATTAATGTTACTACCTGGGTTACCATCATCACTACTATTATCTTTGTTACTATTATCTGTATTACTATTGCTACTTCCACTACCACATCCAGTTAGTAACAAAGAACATCCTAATCCAACAAACACTAAATATTTAACATTTTTCATAATATTATTTACTCCTTTACTTCATATCAATTCTAGCAAAACAATAAGAAGCAAACAATTAAAAGGTATAACATGTTACAAATTTGTAAAAAAAAACACTGATTACTCAGCATCTTTTTGTTCTACAACTTTTGTTCCTTTATAACTTCCGCACTTTTTACAAACACGGTGTGGCTTAATTACTGCACCACATTCAGGACATTTTGTAGTTCCAACAACATCTAAAGCATTATGAGCTCTTCTCATTCTCTTTCTTGTCTTAGAAACTTTTCTAAATGGTACTGCCATATTTAATCACTCCTATCTTCTTCGCTTAATAGTGTGCTAAAAGGATTATTAGAAACTAACTCTTCCTCACTAACCAACTTCCAGCCATCTCCTCGGATCTTACTGTAATCACTAACTACAGTATACCTAAGAGGAACTTCCAATACAATATTTTGCCATAAAAACTGATTAATATCAAGTATATTTTTATCATTTTCGATAAATTCGTCTAATTTTTCATCAATTTTAACCTCAAATGGATACCAAACGTCATCAAGAGTTATAGAATCCTTAATTTTCATCTTACCCCTAGCATTAACAATAATGTAAAAATCATCTTCAACTTTTTTAATTTCACTATCTTTTAATTCTACTTTAGTAAGTTCCAAAACACCAGATCCATAAGCAACAGGTATTTGATACTCACCATCTAAACTAATACTAGTAACAGAAAGTGAAAACAATGGTATTAAATCTATCATATAATTAATCAGCTCCAGAAACAAATTATACTCTAAAACTTTAAAAAATACTAGTTATTTTTTATTTAACATATTTAGTGTATAATGATAATAGAGGTGAAAAAAATGGCTGTAGGAATAATATGTGAATATAATCCATTTCATAATGGACATATTTATCATTTAGAAAAAGTAAAAGAAATAGCAAAAGATGAAGAAATAGTATTAATTCTTGGAGGTAATTATACTCAAAGAGGTGGAATAAGTATCATTGAAAAATATGATAAAGCAAAACTTGCTCTTCAATATGGAGTAGACTTAGTAGTAGAACTTCCTTTTGAATTTGCAACTCAATCAAGTGACATATTTGCAAAAGGAGCAACAAAATTACTTCATCTATTAAAATGTGATAAATTAGTTTTTGGAAGTGAGTCAAATGATATCGAATTATATAAGGAGCTTGCAAATGTCCAGCTAAATGATGAAAGATACGACAAGTTAGTAAAGGAAGAGCTAGACAAAGGATTAAACTACCCTACTGCTATGTCAAAAGCACTTGAAATATTAACTAATAAAACAGTTAATGAATCAAATGATATTCTAGCACTATCCTATGTAAAAGAAATAATAAGAAATAATTATAAAATTGAACCAATTTCTATTAAACGAACTAATAAATATAATGAAATAAAACTAGAAGGTCCAATTAATAGTGCAAGAAGTATAAGGCAAGCCATAAATGAAGGAAAGAAAATATCAAGTGCTGTACCAAAAGAAACTGAAGAAGTAATAAATATTATTTACGAAAATGATTTAATGGATTTATTAAAATATAGAATAATTACTGATAAAGACTTAGCTAAATATTTAACTGTAGATGAAGGATTAGATAATAAATTAAAAAAAGAAATATATAATATAAATAATATTGATGAGTTAATAGCAAGTGTTAAATCTAAAAGATATACTTATAACAAAATATCTAGAATGTTAACTCACGTACTTTGTGCTTACACTAAAGAAGAAAATCAAGAACATCAAAAAATAAGATATGTAAGAGTTCTAGGTTTTACAACAAAAGGAAAAAATTATCTAAATAAAATCAAGAAAAAAATTGAAGTACCAATAATTACCAACATAAGTAAAGAAAATGTTGATTTATTAGAACTTGAATTAAGAGTAGATAGTATTTACAATTTGATAACAAATAGAAATGATTACTTATATAGTAAAAAGCCAATAATTAAGAAATAATAAAAAGAGGATTAATCCTCTTTTTCATTTGCTTCTTTATCTACTGATGAATCTTCACTTTTAGTATGTTTTTTTTCTTTTTTGTCATGATTATCATCTTGGAATACTTTCTTACGTGAGAAGTTTAATCTTCCCTTCTTATCCCAACCAATACATTTAACGATTATCTCATCCCCTAAAGATACTACATCAGTTGTTTTTTCAACTCTATCTTTAGCAAGTTCAGAAATATGAACAAGTCCTTCACATCCAGGCCAAACTTGAACAAAGCATCCAAATTCTTCTATCTTAACAACTTTAGCTGTATATAGTTTTCCTTCTTCAACTTCACGAGTTATATCTTCAATCATCTTACGAGTCTTTTCAATTACTTCTTTATCTGTATGATAAATTGTTACTTTACCATCATCTTCAAGATCAACTTTAACTGCATTAATATCATTTACTGATTTAACGTTACTGCATTCAAGAATAATATTAGTAATAGTTTCTCCACCCTTACCGATAACATCTTTAATTTTTTCAGGTTTAATCATAAATGAAACAACTTTTGGAGCATACTTACTAACTTCTTTTCTAGGCTCAGGTATTTGTTTTTCCATTACATCAAGAATTTCCATACGAGCAGTTTTTGCTTGAGCTAAAGCTTCTTGTAAGATTTTCTTAGTAATACCTTTAATTTTAATATCCATTTGTAAAGAACAAATACCTTTTCTAGTACCACCAACTTTAAAGTCCATATCTCCTAAGTGGTCTTCCATTCCTTGAATATCAGTTAATATAATGTAATCATTACCATGAGTAATAAGTCCCATTGCAATTCCAGCTACATGTGATTTTATAGGAACACCAGCAGCCATTAAAGCCATACTTCCAGAACAAATTGTAGCTTGTGAACTTGATCCATTAGATTCAAGTATTTCTGATACTACACGAACTGTATAAGGAAATTCATCCTCACTAGGCATAACTTGTGATAATGCTCTTTCTCCTAATGCACCATGACCAATTTCACGTCTTCCAGGAGCACCATATCTTCCTGTTTCACCTACTGAAAAAGCAGGGAAATTATAGTGAAGCATAAATCTTTTTTCAGCTTCTAATGATAATCCATCAAGAATTTGATGTTCACCTAAAGCACCTAATGTAACTACACCTAAACTTTGAGTCTCACCACGAGTAAACAAGGAAGATCCATGAGTTCTAGGAAGTAAATCTATATCAGTTGATAAAGGTCTAATCTCAGTCATTGCTCTTCCATCTGGTCTTATTTTTTCATCAACTATAATTGCTCTAAATGTTTCATATTCAATTTCTTCAAGAACAAGTTTAACTTTAGTGATTTCTTCTTGGAACTCTTGATCACTCATATTTTCTTCATATAAAGCTGTATATTTATTAACTATTTCTTCTTTTAAAGCATCAATTGCTGCATATTTTTCAAGTTTTTCTTTAATTCTTAAAGCCTCATCCATTCTTTTTCCAACAAGGTCTTTAATTTCGTTTCTTAAGTCATCTGAGATTTCAAGAGTTTGATATTCCATATCAGGTTTACCAATTTCTTTCATTATTTCTTCTTGGAACTCACATAATTCTTTTATTGCATCATGACCAAACATCAACCCTTCAAGCATTAATTCTTCAGATACTTCTTTACTTCCAGCTTCAACCATGTTAATTGCATCTTTTGTTCCTGCAACAGTAAGATCAAGTACTGACTCTTCAAGTTCTGCTGGTGTTGGGTTAATTATAAATTCGTCATTGACATATCCAACTTTAACTCCAGCAATAGGTCCATCAAATGGGATTTCACTAATACTTGTACATAAACTAGATCCAAACATAGCAGTTAACTCAGGAGAATTATCAGTATCAACAGATAAAACTGTATTAACGATTTGAACTTCGTTTTTAAATCCTTCCTTAAACATTGGTCTCATTGGTCTATCAATCATTCTTGCAGCAAGTGTTGCAGCATCTGTTGGCTTACCTTCTCTTTTAATAAATCCACCTGGGATTTTACCAACTGAATATAATTTTTCTTGATAAATTACCATTAGAGGGAAAAAGTCACTAAGTAAGTTAGCTTCTTTATTTACTACAACTGTAGATAATACAACTGTATCACCATATCTAACTAAAACTGCACTATTAGCTTGTTTAGCAAGTTCTCCATGTTCAACAACTAACTTTCTTCCTCTAAAGTCCATTTCAAATACTTTTTTTGACATCTACATACCTCCAATCAGGGGCATTATATTATTGTAGTAAATATAACAATAACCTATTAGATTTACTACAATAACATAATATATAGCCCCAAATATCAAAAAAAGAAGACACAAAAAATAAGTGTCTACTTTTATTTTATATTATTTTCTTAATCCTAAACTAGCAATTACTTTTCTGTAACTATTGATATCTTTTCTTGCAAGATAAGCTAGCATAGTTTTACGTTGACCAACTTTCTTTAATAGTCCACGTCTTGAATGATAATCATGTTTGTGTTCTTCTAAATGCTTAGTTAATGCATTAATTTCAGCAGTTAATATAGCAATTTGAACTTCACAAGAACCAGTATCTTTTTCGTTCTTGGCAAACTTTTGAACGATTTCACTCTTAGTTTCTTTTGTTAAAGCCATTTTCTTCCTCCTATTTAATTAATTCATTTTATCCAGGTGTTGGTCGGAAAAATCCAACACTTAGGTAAAACACCAATAATAATATACAGTATCTACAGAATAAAATCAAGAATTATTTTAATTAATCAATAACTAAAATAATAGAACTAGATTAATATTTCTAGTCCTATTATCCTAAAAACTATTTATTTAATTCTTCTTCAATTCTCATTAATTGGTTATATTTACAAATTCTATCAGTTCTAGACATTGAACCAGTCTTAATTTGTCCTAATGATAATCCAACAGCTAAATCAGCAATTGTAGTATCTTCTGTTTCACCACTTCTATGAGAAATTACTGTGTTATATCCATGACTTCTTGCAAGTTCAATTGTTTCAAGTGTTTCTGTAATTGTACCGATTTGGTTAACTTTTAACAAGATTGCATTTCCTGCATGTTTATCAATTCCCATTTGTAAGCATTCTTTATTTGTAACGAATAAATCATCACCAACTAATTGAATCTTATCTCCTAAACGAGCAGTAACTTTAGTAAATCCATCCCAGTCATTTTCATCTACTGGATCTTCAATAGATATAATTGGATATTTTTCTACAAGTTCAGCATAGAAATCGATTAACTCATCAGTTGTAAGGCTTCTTCCTTCACCTTCAAGATCGTATTTTCCTGTTTCTTTGTTATAGAATTCACTAGCAGCAACATCAATTGCAATGCACACGTCTTTTCCAGGCTCATATCCAGCTTTTTTAATTGCTTCAACTATTAATTCAAATCCTTCAGTATTAGATTTTAAGTTAGGTGCAAACCCTCCTTCATCTCCAACACCAGTTGCTAATCCTTTAGCATTTAATACTTTCTTTAAATTATGGAATACTTCAGCTCCAACTCTTACTCTTTCATGAATTGTATCCCTTTGAGGAACGATCATAAACTCTTGGAAATCAAGTGAGTTATCAGCATGTGCTCCACCATTAATAATATTCATCATAGGTTTTGGAAGTAAAGTTCCATCTCCAACATAACGATAAAGTGGCATTTTTTTACTAATTGCACTTGCTTTTAAAGCAGCCATACTAATTCCTAAAATAGCATTAGCTCCGTATTTTGATTTAGTCTTAGTTCCATCAGCTTCAATCATCTTATAGTCAAGTGCTTTTTGATCATATGCATCAAGCCCAATAACTAAATCACGAAGTGGACCATTAACATTAGAAACGGCGTTTAATACACCTTTACCCATGTAACGATCTCCACCATCTCTCATCTCAAGTGCTTCACGTTCACCAGTAGATGCTCCACTAGGAACTGCTGCTCTACCCATTGTTCCATCTTCAAGATATACATCTACTTCTACAGTAGGATTTCCTCTTGAATCTAATATTTCTCTTCCTTTAACATCAATTATTTTCATATTAACCTCCGTATCTATATTATATCTCAAATTAATCAAGTTTCCTAATAAAATTTTAATATCACTACTATTTTATTTCTGTATATTTGTATTCAACTTTAAAATCATCTTTAAATTCCCAAGAATATAACATATGCTTTCCATTTTTTAATAATATTTCAATACCATCATTTTGAGCTAACATATCTTCAACATCATGATTATCTAAAAAAACTGTTACTTCAGTTCCTTTTAAGGCATACACATTTCCATCTTCAGTAATTGCATAATATTGAAAGCTTTCATCTGTTGCACCAGGTTTATTATACATCTTTACTCTTTTTACGTTGCTAATTCCTTCAACTTTTGTCATTTTATTACCATAATCTTTATTAAATTTGCAATACTCATTTGTTGAATCAAACATACATCCTGAATGAGTTAAAACGAAATCACTATTTGTATAATATAAATCTCCATTATCAATTAAATAAAAATCTAAATCTTCGTAAACCTTTCTCATCGCAAATTTATCAGTATAAGGAACTATATCTTTTTTGCTTTCTTCTTTATTATCATCATTTTGATTGTCATCTTTATCATTAACTTGTTCTTTAACTATAATTTTATCTTTCTTTTCATACAAAATCTTACCTAGAATAAAACCGCTACCATAACTAATTGCTAAAGCAATCACAATTATAGCAATAATAAAAGCAGATAATTTTTTTCCTTTAACAGTTTTCTTGCCACCTAATTTTCCTTTCTTTTCGCTTTCTTTCTTCAGTTCTTCTGCTTTGTTAACTTCTTGTTTTTCATCATCTTTTAGCTCTTTTTCATCATTATTTTCCATTTCACACTTCTCCTATCTTAAAGTAAGTATAACATCTTATTTATTAAAATAATAGTAAAAAAATAATACAAAAAAACTCACCCTAAAAGGATGAGTATAATTTATTTCTTAATATTGAATTCCCCATACAACGTGATGTTTTGCTTCTTTTCCACAGCATACACATTTTCCATCGATTAACTCTTCATCTAGAATACATCTTGATTTGCAACCCTTTATCTCTTTAATATTTGCTTCACAAAGAGGATCACCACACCAATCAGCATGAATAAATCCAGGTTGTTTTTCAAGAATTTCTTTCATCTCATCTAAGTTATGTGCAGTAAATGTAAGTTCATCGCGACGTTTTAATGCTCTTTGATACATATCATTTTGAATTGTATCAAGTAAATCTTTGACATAAGAAACAAGTGAAACATTAATATCAGTAACTATTTTTTCTCTAGTATCACGTCTTACAAATGTAACTTTATTTTCTTTTAAATCACGTTCTCCTATTTCAATTCTAACTGGTATTCCATTAACTTCAGCTTCTGCAAATTTAAATCCAGGAGTTCTATCAGTTAAATCCTTTTTAACAGTAATACCACTTTCTTTTAATAAAGATTCGTATTTATCTACTAAATTTAATACTTCTTCACTATTTCCAATTGGAATAATAATTACTTGAACTGGAGCAATTCTAGGTGGAAGAACAAGTCCATAATCATCACTATGAACCATAATAAGTCCACCAATCATACGAGTTGTTGTACCCCATGATGTTTGATAAACATATTCTTGTTTATTTTCTTTATTTAAAAACTTAACATCATATGCTTTAGAAAACTTTTGTCCAAAATAATGACTAGTTCCAGCTTGTAGAGCTACTCCATTATACATTAAAGCTTCATTAGTTAGTGTAAATTCAGCTCCAGCAAATTTCTCTTTTTCTGTTTTTCTACCTGTAATAGATGGAATTGCTAAAATATCATGGTGAAACCATCTATATACTTCCATCATTTGTTCTGTTTCTTTAATTGCTTCTTCTTCATTAGCATGAATAGTATGGCCTTCTTGCCATAAGAATTCACGACTTCTTAAAAATGGTCTTGTTTCTTTTTCCCATCTTAAAACATTACACCACTGATTATAAAGTTTAGGTAAATCTCTATATGAAGAAACATGTGTTTTATAATAATCACAAAACATTGTTTCACTTGTAGGTCTTATACAAAATCTTTCTTCAAGTTTTTTAGAACCACCTTCAGTTACCCAAGCAACTTCAGGAGCAAAACCTTCTACAAGTTCTCCTTCTTTTTTCAAAAGATTTTCAGGTATTAAAAGAGGCATTTGAACATTAGTATGTCCTAGTTCCTTAAATTTCTTATCGAGAATTTCTTGCATTTTTTCCCATATTGCATATCCATTTGGTTCAATTGCAATACATCCCTTAACAGATGTATAACTAGCAAGATGTGCAGCATTAACTACATCTGTATACCACTTTGCAAAATCCACATCACGTGACGTTATATTCTTATTTCCCATAAAACACCTCAAATCACAATTATTCTATTATTTTTTTTAAATAATGTAAAGACTATTCACTAGCTAAATTATCAAAATAATCTTGAACTAGAACAACAGGAGTACCTTTATCTCCACTACCACTTGTTAAATCACATAAAGACCCAATTAAATCAGTTAAGCGTCTCGGAGTAGTTCCTTCTGATACCATCTTACCTTTTAAATCAGCTTCTTTCTTTCTAATTTCTTCTTTAATAGCTTCACTTAGTTTTTCACCCTTTAAATCAGGAAACATATTATCAGAAACATATTTAAGCTTTATTTCATTTGGAGTACCAACAAGACCTTTTGTATAAAATGGACTTACAACTGGGTCAGCTAGTTCCCAAATCTTACCAACTGGATCTTTAAATGCTCCATCTCCATAAACCATAACTTCGATATTTTTACCAGTTAATTTCTTTAATTCTTCTTGTACTTTTAAAACTAATTTATCTCCATCTTTAGGAAATAATTTAAGTCTTTCTTCTGTAGATTTATTAGAACCAAGAAGTCCATAAGAAGGATTATAACCACTATTACCAATAGGTTTACTCATAACTTCAAACAAACCATAAACTATAGAAGCTCCTGCTTTTTCTATTAACTCTTTAGTTCTTAGCCTTGTATGAATATCACAAGTTAAAACGTCTTTTGTGTATTTTAATATGTCTCTTGGGTCATTAGAGAAAACAAACTCTATCTCACAACCTTCTTTTTCAACTAACTCTCTATAAAAGTCAACCATATTTATTCCAGTAAATGGATGAATCCACGAACTAAATGTCTCTTTATATTCTTCTTCTGTTATAACACTTGATAAATTATACTCGCTATCATTTAAAACATTCTCATCCATTATACCATTTCCAACTTCATCACTTGGAAAAGATAATAACATTGTTATTTTTTTAACTCCACGAGCTATTCCTTTTAATATCATAGAAAATCTATTTCTACTTAATATTGGATATACTACTCCTAAATTATCTGTTGCAAATTTTTTTCTTATGTCCTCTGCTATTTCATCAACAGTAACATAGTTTCCCTCACTAATTCCTACAACTGCTTCAGTAATTGCAACTACATCACGATTATTAAAAGTGAAATTTTCACTTTCACTAGCTTTTATTAATGAATCAACAACTATACTTGCTAAATCATCATTTTCTTTAATTATTGGGGTACGAATACCACGAACAACAGTACCTACTCTTCTCATATTTCCTCCTACTTAAAAAGTATATCATAAAGAGCACAATTAATTAAGGCAATAATGAAAAAAAGAAACGTATATTGTTTCTTATTCTACTTTCTTAATTGGACGCCTTATAACTGTTTTCATCTTGCTAGCATCACATTTTCTAGGGTCACTTAAATAAATCTCATGGTGGTATCTTTCATTATTTATATCAAGTTCATAATCATTTTCTTTCATAAACTCGTCCATTAATCTTATTGTTCTAGGTTCATCGTCATAAGACCCCACATGCATACACTGAACACACTTTCCTTCGTGATACGTAAAAAATTCTACTTTAGAAAAATCCTTTTTCTTCTTTTTAGTTGCTTCTTGAATTGCCCAAGAAAAATCTTCTTTTGTTACGAAATCAGGAAGTCTTATAAGAGAAATAAACGAAAAATCATCCTTTCTTCCATAATCCATCTCAAAAGTTTTATCTTGCCACCATAATCCTTCAAGTGGAGGAACAACATATTCAAAATAACCATCTATTTTATGACTTCCTTTATAACTCATTTTTATAATATAAGAAACTGCATATAAAAGCTCTATTGATTTTTTATATTCGCTATCTTCTAAGTTTGGATTTCCATTTCCTCTAACTGCAAGATGGTTAATACTAGGTACATCAACAATACCAGGTTTTTCTTTAGGCATATAAAACTCTTTATATTCCCTCTTATAATCAAACGCCATTTTTTCATCTCCTTAAGATTATTATACCAAAAGAAAAAGCAAATACATATCGTATCTACTTTTTTTACAACTTCTCTACATATATATTTTATTAATTATCTATTGAAATTTTCTTCATAGTATCCTCTATATGAAACTGGCTCATATACTGTTCCAGCAAACCAAACTTCACCACTTTCTTTATCTCTTACTAAAAATAGATATGGATTATCAAAAGTAAGATCGATACGTTCTACTGGAACTTCATATAGATAATCAAACTCACAAGTTGCATTACCTCTTCCTCCAACTGATGTTACAGCAGCAGCTTTAATTCCTTCATTAGAAAATTCTATTTGAGTTTTATGACTTGCTTGATTAATAAAAGCCTTATTAGAAGTCAAATTAGATAAGTTTGCCTTATCAGAATCAAAAACATCAACAATTCCCATTTCTTTTAAATCAGCAATTAAATCTAGTTCATATTCGAATTTAAACATCGGAATATAACCTGATACTTCTGTAATAACACCATCTTTGAAGTTACCAAGATCAATCGACTTTAAATTACTAATTAAATCATTTATCTCTCCTACCTTAATATTTTCAATATAATCTTCAAGTGTTCCATTTTTTGGCATTATACCCATATATTGAAGAGTTGTTCCATCATATTCTTTTAAATCTTTAGCAAATACTTTAACATTTTCATCATCATAAAATTCAAAATCAGTCGAAGTACTAATTTGTTTATAACCTGTATTTATTTCTTTAATATATTTATCAAGGTATGTATTAGTATCAGGCTCACCTTCTGGATTTCCACAGGCTCCTTCTGCTAACCATTTTTCATATTCTTTTCCTACTGTTTCTCTAATTTTTTCTTCTCCAACAGTATTTACAATATCATATTTATTTGCAACAGCAGTAATTTCAGCTGATTTTACTTTATAATCAACACCCTTAAAATCTAATAAATGGTAATCTACAGAATCAAGTGAACCAATATATTTAGAATATTTCTCATGATTAAAATCTACCCTATAATCATCATGTTCAGATTGAATCTTCTTAACCCATTCCATATCAATTGCTAAAGCATTTACTAAAATAAAGTCTTGTTCTGATATATCATCAACCATATTATTAATTAGTTTAAATGTTTTTTCACTTGCCCAAGAGTTAAGAGCTTCTGGAGTTTCAAATGAATCATATATAACTTCAGCATTATATTTACTTGATAATTTATCAACGTAAGTCTTATTTACATAATCTTTATATGAATTTCTAACAAATAATGCATTAGCTAAAGACATATTTTTACTATTAGTATACTTCTTAGAGCTATAACTTCCTAGTACATCAGAAATTTGTTTCTTTGATTCGTCCTTTGCCCCTTCTTCTAACATTCTTAATGCATATTTAATAGATAATGGACTATAAACTTTATTTTGCTTACCATTCTCTAACTTTAAAAAATATAAATCAAATTTCTCTAATGAATTACCAGACATACGATATTCTGAATATTTAATTTCATCTTGAGTTTCAACCTTCTTTGGTGATTCTTTTTTATCATCTTTAAATAGAATTAAACAAAGTAATCCAATAACAATTAATAAAATTGCTATAATAATTATGATAATATTTCTTTTACCTTTTTTATTTCCCCCATCTTTTTTGTTTTCTTCTGTTGTTTTGTTTTCTTCAGTTGTTTTATTTTCTTCTTCTTTTAATAATTCCTGATTATTAGTTTCCATTTCATTTGTGTTATTGTTTTCACTACTATCCACTTTTTCTCCTCCTCTATTATAAATTTATCACTATTATAAATTAAAGTAAATATAATTAACAAACTCTAGAGGATAAAATTATAAAATATTTATAAGAGAAAATGTTCTACATATGCCAACTTAATCCATTATCTTCACTAATAAAGGTAAGTATTACTTCATGATACCCATCAGCGCCTGGCTCATAAATAGAACACTCCAGTTTTAGTTTATTATCTTCAAAATAAGGAAATCCCATAACATTTAAAACATCTACTTTATCATGAACAAATTCAAATGTTGCATCAGTAAAAGTCACGCCACCATCATTACTAACTTTTAATCCCCTAAAGTCATAATCTCTACTAAGCAATTCTCTAGAGATTATAAAAGCTTGATTCTCATTCATAAATTTGAACTTTGCCTCATTACTAACAACAACATAATTTGAAGTAACCTGCCTATAAGTTTTGCAGCCATCTAGACTTTTTTCTACTCCCACAATCATATTTTGTCCTAGTACATACTCATATCTTTCAAATTTAAGACAAATATCATTAAAAGCTTCAGTATATAACTCATTTTCATCTTCAACAATATCTACTTCCTTCTTTTGCTGAAAGTTCGTAAATATAAAAAAGTCAACAACAAGTGCTACTACTATTGCTATTATAATTGCAACATCTTCTCTTTTCATAAACTTAATCCTTTCTAATTTATTATAACATCTATCTAGCTTTCTAAATAACCACTCTATTTAATCTTTCTCCTAATCTACTTAAAAGTTCATTACTAATGGTATCTGCATATTTAGAAATTCTTGTAGCTAATATTTCTGAAGTATCACCAATAAGTGTTACAACATCTCCTTCTTTAACATCAATATCATTTACTTTTATAACAAGTTGATCCATACAAATTCTTCCTATTACTTCAACATAACAACCATTAACAATAACTTTTACTCCTTTTCCTGATAAATTTCTAGGATAACCATCAGCATAACCTATTGAAACAGTAGCAATTCTTTCTTTTTTTAATGCAACATACGTTCTTCCATAACCAACTGAATCATTAACATCTATTTCTTTTACACTAGTAATTCTTGCCTTTAAAGATAAAAGAGGTTTTAAATCAAGTTTTATTTTAGTATATGTTTTTTCTTCGCTATTAACCCCATACATAATAATACCAGGTCTTACATAATCAAATTCTAACTCACTATAATTAACTATCCCATAGCTACTTTGTAAATGATATTTCAAGTTTAATATATTAGCGTCTTCCAAAGATTTCCTTAAAGAAATAAATCTAGATATCTGTTCTTTTGTAAACAAAATATCATCTTTTTTCTTACTATCTGAAACACATAAATGAGAAAATACTCCTAAAACATCAACATTACTACTATAATATAGTTTCTTTATAACATCGATATTTTTATAACTTATTCCAATACGATTCATACCAGTATTTACTTTTACATGAACCTTAATTTTCTTATCAAAGTGTAATTCTAATAATTTTTTAGCATAATCTTCATCTACTACTGTCTGAATTAAATCATTTTCTATAACGTAATGTAAATTATTAATACTTGTAAATCCTAGTATTAAAATATTACCTTTAATCATATTCCTTCTTAATAAAAGTGCTTCTTCCAGTGTTGCAACTGCAAAGTCTTGGATTCCAATATCTTGTAACTTCTTAGAAATTTCAATAATACCATGCCCATACGCATTAGCTTTCACAACAGCCATAATTTTTGTTTTTAGAGGAATAACTTTTTTAATTTCCTTAATATTATGTTCTAAATTATTTAAATTAACTTCAATCCATGCTCTATCTTTTAATAATTCTTTTTCCATTTACCAATACATCCTTTACTTTTTTTATTATTAAAATAAAACTAACTGTTAAAATAACTACAGAAATATAACTTACTAAGCTATTATTTAACAAAGGAAAACGAGCTCTTTCTGATATAAAATGAAATATAGCTATAAAAAATGGATGTAAAATATAAATCCAAGATGATATATTTCTTAAATTTCTATTCGACCCATTTAAATTACTGATTAGATACCTAAATATAAAAAAAGATAATGGTACCAAAAATATATACATACTTGTGTGTCTTGGTATTTCATAATAATAAAGAATTGTTCCTTCAATAATTAAAAGAATTAAAAATAATATGATGAATATAATGTTTTCTTTATTACCAACTTTGATATTTTTAATACTAAATAAATAACCTATATAGAGAAATATTGGAGTATAAAAAAGTCCATTTCTTGTATAATCAAATATGTTAAAAATAAATTCGTAAAAACTATTAATGGCAGGAATACTCTTAATAAGTCCAAAATAACTATCTCCAAATAATCCTATAATATATAAAAGCGAAACTATTAAGAATATCCATTTTATATCTAGATTTTTTATTAAGAAATACAAAATCCATAACCCCAATATAAGAGAAGAAAAATACCACAAATGATAAAATGTTCCATTAAAAAGGAAATCTTTTAAAACTTCTATGACATCGAAATTATTGAAATATCCATTATAAATATTTAATGGTAGAAAAATAAGAATACTTATTAAATAAAGTTTTATTATTTTAAATGTATATTCCTTTATTACGCTTTTATTATTTTTGGCTTTTCCTAAAACGAAATACCCAGTTATCATAAGAAATAATGGAAGAGCTACCCTAAAGATTACTCTTGTAACAATATAATCGATATCTTCACTAAATGAAGCTAAAGGATATATGTGAATTGCTACTACCATTAATGTTGCAATAAATCTATATACATCTATATTAACTTTTTTAAATAAATTCATATCTTCCTTGTTAGAATAAATCCATCGATATTATTTCCTGAAACAGAATCATACTTATTTAATTCAAGTGTTATTTCTTTTCCTTTATATGGTATATAAGATATTTCATAATCTTTGTATTTTAACTTTTCTTTTTTCAAAAGTTCAATATATTCTTCAAGACAAAGGTTATTAGACTCAATATATTCTGAATGAGGGTATCCTACATACCTAAAATGCCATTCTTCAGCACTTATTTTAGTAATTTCTTCTTTTTCTTCTTTATACCTTTCAATAAACCCATATTTTACTGCCACTTTCCTAAACTTTTCACAAATACCATTATGAGGAAAACTAGGTCTTATAAAATCAATTTCTTCTTTATTTAAGCCAAGATCAATTGCAAGTCCTGTTTGATGTTCTGAAGCATTAGGAAGTGCTACATATTTTCTTGTAAATTCTTCCCCATTATCCCTAATAGAATCTTTAATAATTTGTTCTTGTTCTTTAAGCGTCCTAAATCCACTTACAGGTACTATTTTATTTTTAGATGAAATTTCATTTAAAACAAATTGTAAATATCTATTAGCATTCTTGTTATATAAAATATCGTCATAAGTATTACTAAATACTTCTAAAGTATCATAACTTATCTCTTCTTTTAGCAAATAATTAGGGTTTACCAAAATAAGATTTCCTCTATAAATGTCACTTTCTTTTAATACTACTTTCATCTTTCAAGCCCCAGCTCTATTAATCTATCGATAACATCTTTAAATTCATAACCCACTTCTTTTAACATTGATGGATATCTACTATGTGATGTACAACCAGGAATTGTATTTACTTCATTAAATACTATCTTCTTATCTTTTGTATAAAACATATCAACTCTTGCAAAGCCACTGCACCCTAAAATCTTGTATATTTTTAAAGCTACTTCTTTTATTTTTTCTCTTTCTTCAAAAGATACTTCAGCAGGTAATATTATTTTACTTGTCTTAAGAGTATACTTTTCTTCATAATCGAAAAACCCGTCTTGTAAAGAAATTTCATCTACTTCTCCAATAATTAATTCGTTATTTCCTAAAATGGCACAACCTACTTCAAATCCCTCAATACCTTCTTCGATAATAATGCTACTATCAAAGGTAAAAGCATAGGAAATAGCCTTATCCAAACTATCACTATCTAACACCTTAGTAATACCAAAAGATGAACCTGCTTTTAAAGGTTTAACAAATATTGGGTACTTCAAGTCTTTAACCTTTTCTTTAATATTTTCTTTTTTATCATACTTTGTAAATAGATATGATTTAGGTACTAAAATACCATTGCTTTCAACAAGTGTATGAGCAATGTATTTATCCATACAAATCAAAGAAGAACTCATATTACATCCAACAAAAGGAATCTTAGCAAGTTCAAATAACCCTTGAAGCCTTCCATCTTCTCCATTTCTTCCATGAAGTATTGGAAACGCTATATCAATTTTAACTAGTTCGTTATTTTCTAAAATAATAAATCCATGATCCGATCTATTGCACGAAAAAGTTATTTTCTTACAAGTTTCTTTATTAAACCACTTATCACTTTCTATATCATCAATATTTCCATTATATAAGTAGAAATCCCCCTCCTTAGTTATTCCTATCATTATAATGTCATACTTCATTGTATCTATATTTCTTATAACTGAAGAAGCTGAAACAAGTGATACAGAATACTCACTAGAACATCCTCCAAATAAACAAGCTACTTTTAATTTTCCCATAATTAATCCTCCTCTTTTATTTCACTTTCTAAAACTGGATAAGTAACACAAACAACTTCGTCATATAACTTCTTTCGTCTAACCACTTTATGAGTTTTCTTATCTTTTTCTAATCTAATAACAGAAACACTTTCATAGACTTTCCCATTTCTTCTTATGTATTTAAAGTCATCGTTAATAATTTCATATTCTACAAAAGACTCTTTATCAGAAAGTATTCTTCCATACATATACTTATCATCAAATGAAATATCAATTTGATAAGTGTTATCTGTGTTATTCTTAACTCTTAGATCAAGCCAGCCACTATTAATTGTCGCATCCACCCCTTCCAAAGAATCTTTATCTGGATTAGGTAATGATTTAACCTTGTGACCATGCCTTTCAACAACATCCAAAGGACTCATTAAAAACAAATAATAAAGTAAGTTACTAAGGTGACATAGTCCACCACCTTTTCTTGCAACAATCTTACCATCAATTAAGATAAGACCTTCTTTAAACTTTCCATACTTTTTACTATTTTTCATAAGATAACAAAAAGAAAATGTTTCACAAGGGCGAATAACTATTTTATTCATTGTCTTACTAAGTATTTTTAAGTTATATACTTTATTTTCTTGATATATTATTGGGTACCCACTATTTTCATTTACCATAAGTGTTTTAGAACTGCATATCTCGTAATCTAAATTCTCTCCAAAAGTTTTAGAATAAGTATTACGATCAAACTTCATACCAATTCTATAAAACAAATTTCTTTGAAAGACCCTAATTCCAGTTAAAAATGGAAATATTTGGGTTAATCTTTTTCTTGCCATACTCTTTCCTTTCATAAACAAAAAAACAATCATTTAAGTTTACAAATAAATTGTATCAATACTTAAACAATTGTTTTTTAATTTAATCTTACAAAATCATTAAGATTTACTTAAGATTTTTAATAGGTAGTAGAATTAAAAATTTCATGTAATCGTCATCGTTTGTTGCTTTAATACTTCCACCATGAAGTTCCACTATTTCTTTGGCAATAGCAAGTCCTAACCCGCTTCCACCAGTTTTTGTTGTACGAGATGAATCAGCTCTATAGAATTTTTCAAATAATCTATCAAGTTTTTCTTTAGGTAATTTCTTAGCTTTATTACTTACTGTAATAAGAACTTTTTCTTCATTTTGTTCTGTTTCTATTTTTATTGTTTTATCAGTACTATAATTTATAGCATTCTTAAGTAAATTGTTAAAAACTCTATATAGCTTATCAGGATCACCATCAATTACAATTTTCTCATTAGAACTATACTTTATTTCTTTATCTTGTTCTTTTAAAGTTGGATAAAAATCATCAATTATCTGCTCTATCATCATATTTAAATTCATTTCTTCTTTTTCAAGTACAATAGTTTCTGAATTAAATCTTGCTATATCAAAAAGCTCGTTTATTAAGTCTTCAAGCTTATATGATTTTTCAAGAGCAATTTTTACATATTTTTCTCTTTGTTTTTGAGGCATATCTTTTACTTCATCGATAAGTGAAAAGTATCCAATTAAAGAAGTTAAAGGTGTTTTTAAGTCATGTGCTAAATAGACAATCAAATCATTTTTTCTTTTTTCGTTTTCTTCTGCTAACCTAGCATTCTTTTCTGATGTCATCTTTAAAATATTCATTTTACTTTGAATATCTTCTAGTTCACGTGGAAGTTCAATAACATCGACATTTCTATCTAAAAGTTGATTAGAAGCTTCTGATAAGGCATTGATATAAGAAAATACTTTTTTAAACTGTTTATATAATAAGACTAAAACAATGATAAGCCATACTATAAATATGAAAAACGAAGAAAATGGTCCATCTCTCCAAACACCTTTACAAAAATCATAGAAAGAAGGAGAAATATCATACACCCACTGATAATCAAAGCTATCAAGGAAAACAAACAAAAATACTGCTACAATAGGAAGTAAAACAGTAGCTAATATTACTTTTAATAAAAAATTTCTGTAAGTATCTCTTAAAAGTCTTTTTATTTTCTTATTTTTCAATTTTATACCCCACTCCCCATATTGTTTTTATGTATTTAGGATTTTTAGGATTATCATTCATTTTCTCCCTTAAATGCCTAATATGCACCATAACTGTATTATTGTCTTTTTCATAATATTTTTCTTTCCATACTTCCATAAACAAATCATCTGTTTTAACGACATTTCCTCTGTTTTTACAAAGTATCCATAAAATAGAAAACTCAATAGGTGTTAAATCAATGAGTAAAGAATTTAAACGAAATTCATGAGTATCATTATTTATTTCTATATTTCTAAAATCAATAACATTTTGATTATTTTCTACTTTATTATATCTTGTGTATCTTCTAAGTTGCGCTTTAACTCTTGCAACAAGTTCAAGTGGTTGAAATGGTTTTGTTATATAGTCATCTGCACCAATTGTTAATCCACTTATTTTATCTATGTCTTCAACTTTAGCAGTTTCAAAAATAATGGGAAAGTTATAATTTTCTCTAATCTTACTACATAATGAAAAACCATCGATATCAGGCATCATAACATCAAGAATAGCAAGATCAATATTTAACTTTTCTAAATCATCAAGAATATTTACACTACTATAATACTTATAGACATTATAACCCTCGTTTTTTAAATATATTTCAATTAAATCAGCTATTTCCTTTTCATCGTCAACTACTAATATATTCATTACATCACCTTCTTGCAAGAAAACTATGAAATAATCATATCATAAGCAATAATAAATTACTAATCAACTATGGATTATTATATCATGAGTCTTTTTTATGTTTTTATTTTTTTTCTTAAGAAATTCTTAATTTTTCCTTAAGAAAAAAGACAAATATTTAAATTTGCCTCTAACTGATTCTAAAATGACCTACTATATCATCTCTATTTTCTAAAATATCTTCTTCGTAATATCTTTGATGAGGATTAGCATTATGGATAACAAAACTTACTCCATTACTATTTCTTTTATCTGAGACAATTCCTATATGCTTTTTAAAAACTACTATATCTCCACCTTGCCACTCTTTAATTTCATAAATATCAGTAGTTAAAGAAATAGCATTATTACGAAAATAAACAATTAAGTTTTTTACTCGTCTAAAATCAATTTTTTTATCGATAACCTTAATATCATATAATTCTCTATTTTCTTTTATATCAATATTAACTAGTTCCATAAGGTCGTATCCTGCACCCTTAAGTCCAAAAGCTACAACATCAGTACACACACCATACTCGTCATTTGGGTATCCAGTTGCATAATACTTGCTTTTATATTTTGGCTTTGTAGCAATATAACTTCTAACACTATTTAAAATATCTGTTTGATCATCTACTCCATCATTATCTTTATCGATAGAACTTACATATCTTTCTATATCAAAATCTTCATTTGTATATTTTTTATGTGGTATAAAGTTATTTAAATATAACAAATAAATTACTATATAAAGTAAAATAATTAAAACAATTCCTAAAATAATTAATACTTTCTTCTTCACTACAAACCTCCAATAAGTATCATAAAGTACATACTGCTCTCTTATCAAGAATATAATTTATAAATATTAACTTAGTCAAGCTCTACCAGGCTTTTCTCATAATCCTTTACATAGTATTTAATGTTTTTTCTTCCTTTTTGAATAATTGTATGCCCCTCTTCAGTAAGAAGTTTCTTTTGAAGTTCCACCCCTTCTGGATACTTATCATTTAACTCACCATCTGTTTTTAATGTTCTCCAGTAAGGTGTAATATCACTCTTTCTTTGAAAACTAGCCCAGGCAACGATTTGTACAAATATCCCAGCTGTCATAGGATCAGTAAAATCTGCATTATTTTGTTTTGCAAGATAATCTCTCATTTCTTTTACAGTAATTAACTTACCCTTTGGAACCTTCTTGGTAGTGTGTAGAGTTTCTACAACATCTACCTACTTTTTCTTTATATTTCAACGATTTTCTATATTTTTCCTAATCACTCCCTTTTTGAAGTGTTTTTTATATAGAATATCATTTTTATCTATCAAA
>OJLA01000151.1_pt1 | contig 64734 bp, 61 predicted proteins | sample 1596611 | NCBI WGS metagenome assembly OJLA01 (sample SAMEA4350168, study PRJEB24818) | metagenome | biome: human; feature: gut; material: faeces | place: Denmark | collected 2013-09
TATGACTATTCTTCTTAAAGATATTGGTAACATTTTTCAAAATGATCCGTCTACCATTTCAAAAGAAGTTAAATTGCATAGAATTAAAAAAGAACGTCCTTTTTATTCAACATATAGTTATGCAAATTCCCTTTGTGAGAATTTTAATACATGTAAGAAAACTATTAATAATGGTTCAAATAAATTTTGTAAAGCCTATTCTTATTGTACAAAATCATGTCCAGATTTTAAAGAAATGATTTGTTCTCATCTAAAAAAATTTCCTTGGGTTTGTAATGGCTGTAAAAAGGTTCAAAGATGTCATTTAAACAAATACTTTTATTATTCTGATATTGCAAATAACGAATATAAAGAAAAATTAGTTTCTTCTCGTGAAGGAATTAATCTTACCGAAGATGAATTTAAAATTCTAGATCATACGGTTAGTGAATATGTAAAGTCTGGCCAACCAATTTTTCATATACTATCATCTAATTCTTTACCAGTTGGTGAAAGAACTATTTATAACTATTTTGAAAAAGGTTATTTAACAGCTAAAAACATTGATTTAAGACGTAAAGTCACCTATAAGAAGCGCTATATCATAAAACCAGGAAAAAGCATTTTAAGGGCTATTAAAATTGGCAGAACATATGAAGATTACATTGATTATATTTCTAATAATTCTGAGGCTTCTATTGTTCAAATTGATACAGTCATTGGTACAAAAGATTCTTCAAAGGTTTTATTAACGCTTCATTTTGTAAAATTTCATTTCCAACTTGCATACTTATTAGATAAAAAAGATAGTATTAGTGTCACAAATGCTTTAAATACCATTTGCAATAATATAGGTGTTGAGAATTTTAAATTGTTATTCAATGTTATTTTAACTGATAATGGAACAGAATTTTCAAATCCTTCAGCTATTGAAATCAATCCTGAAAATGATGAAACTAGATGTCATGTTTTCTTTTGCCATCCTTATAGTTCATTTGAAAAAGGTAATTGTGAAAAAAATCATGAATATATTAGATACGTTTTACCAAAAGGTACTAATTTTGATACTTTAACTCAAGACAAAGTTAATTTAATGATGTCACACATTAATTCAACATTAAGACCATCTGTAAAGTGTTCTCCTTACGATTACATGGCACTTACATATGGTAAAGAAATACTTGATTTACTTAAAATAAAAAAGATTGATTCTAAAGAAGTAAAGCTTCAACCAAATCTTCTAAAATAATCAATCTAATAAATAAAACATAGCCAATTCAAGGTTTCGAATTTAACAAATCACGGCGGAATTTAGTCTTGCAAAAAGGACTATTCGCTATCATTAGACCTACTATCTTGATTTTTTTTTGCATTTTTTTGGCACTTTCATTATATATCTAAAATTTAAATATTAAAAGTAGTAAATTAAAAATGTAGAACTATAACTCTGATTTTTCCTTTTACTTAAGCGGAATTTAGTTCTACATTTCTTTTTTTAGTTTTTTCTACTATTCATAGCGGAATTTACTTTTTCAATTAACTAAAAATTTAGTCATTATTATTTTTTTGACCAATTCTATTGTATAAAACTTTAAGTCTAGCATGAACTGGCCAAGTTACAGCTATAACACACATAGATATTAAAGCATTAAAGGGGATTACTGCTAAAATAAAGTATTTCCAAATATAGTTATCTAAAGTAGCATGTAAAAAGCTTGGCATAAGCTTTACAATCGCTTCTTCTGGAAATCCCGCTATATGAATATAGCCAGGAAGGGCAAATAAATTAGATACTAAACCACCAATTATCCAAAAAACAAAAGCAAATAAGAATGTGAAAATATTTTTATTTTTAAATAATCTCATTCCTAAATAAGTTCCCCCAATTATAATTGCTCCTAAAATAAAATCGGTAATTTCTCCAACATATACGGTACTAGTAAATGGCAGCTTAATTAAAAATCTTAATAAAACAATTCCTAAAGCATCAACCGGTCCTAGCATAAATAAACCAATAAAAATAGGTAGCATTGAAAAATTAATTTCCAAAAATGAAGGAAAGAAAGGTAGGGAAAACTTAGGTCCTACAATATAAAGAACAAGTGATAAGGCTGTTAGAATGGAAATCATTACCATTCTCTTAATAATTAATAAATTTTTACTCATTTTTTCTCTTTTCTAATAAAAAAGCCTGCAAAAAAATCATTGCAGGGCGAAAAAACTATTTTGGTTATTTTTTCTTCTTCCATCCAGACTATACTGTCGCTGCTTGAATTTCACAAGCTCCTGCTTTCGCTCGCGGAGTTTACCGCCGATTGGGAATTACACCCGACCCTGAAGACAAATAGATTATAGCATACTATACTGCTTGTAGCAAGTATTATACTTTTTTTACTTTTTAATAATTAATGATTCTGATGTCATATCAGAAGGCTTAGCAACACCAAGAAGCTCAAGCATTGTTGGGGCAATATCTGATAAAATACCATGTTCCTTTAATTCATACTTATTTGAAGTTAAAATCAAAGGTACAGGATTAGTTGTATGAGCTGTATATGGCTTTCCATTTTCATCAAGCATTTTTTCTGCATTACCATGATCAGCAGTAATAATAGCAACTCCACCTACACTATTAAGAGCCTCTACTACTTTTCCAACACATTCATCAACAACCTCAACCGCCTTAACAGCAGCTGGAATAACACCAGTATGTCCAACCATATCGCAGTTTGCAAAATTTAAAATAATAGTATCATATTTTTCTTCCTTAATAGCTGCAACAACCTTATCACAAACCTCATAAGCAGACATTTCTGGTTGCAAATCATAAGTTGCTACCTTTGGTGAATTAACTAAAATACGATCAGATCCTTCAATAGTACGATCAGATCCACCATCAAAGAAGAATGTAACATGAGCATATTTTTCAGTTTCAGCAATTCTTAATTGCTTAAGACCTGCTGCGGCAACTACATCTCCATATAAATTATTAAATGATTGAAGTGGAAATGCTAGAGTACCCTTTACATTATCAGAATATTTCATCATTGATACGAAAGTAATATTTTTTGGTGCATGACTTATATCAAGTATAGGATCAGTTGGAGTCTTAAGAAGTGTCTTACAAGCTTCAGGATTAGATAAAGATGTTGCAATTTGAATAGCTCTATCAGGACGGAAATTAGCAAAAATCACTGAATCACCATCTTCAATTTGACCATTGGTATCAACAATAAAAGGAACCATAAACTCATCAGTTACACCATTTTTATAAGAAGCTTCAATACCTTCTTTTGCACTACTATAAACCTCACCTTGAAGATTAGTCATTGCATCAAAGGTCTTTTGAATACGATTCCAGTTTTTATCACGATCCATACCATAATATCTTCCTGATACTGTTGAAATAGAAATATTAGTATCTGATAAAACCTTATCAATAAAAGTTAATGCACTTGTAGGTGGTACATCTCTTCCATCTAAGAAAGCATGATAATAAACCTTATCAATGCCATGAAGTTTACATACATTTGCAATAGCTTTAATATGATTAGTATGAGAGTGAACACCACCATCAGAACAAAGTCCTAAAATATGAACCTTTTTACCATTTTTCTTTGCATGCTCAATGGCATTTAAAATAGCCTCATTTGTATTAAATGAACCATCCTTAATTGCTTTATTGATTCTTGTAAGTGATTGATAAACAATTCTTCCGGCTCCAAGATTCATGTGTCCAACCTCAGAGTTACCCATTTGGCCTTCAGGAAGTCCGACAGCTTCTCCTGAAGCTTCAATTACGCAATGAGGATATTTAGCAAATAATGCATCTAAATTAGGCTTTTTAGCTAAAGAAACAGCATTTCCATTACTTGCAGGTGCAAGTCCATATCCATCCATAATACATAATAATACCGTATTTTTCATTTTTTTATTCCTCGATTTCTTGAAATTTATTAAATAATATTATATTAAAAACAGTTCGTGTACCTAACCATTTTAATTTAGCACTTTCACCCTCAGGATAATTATTATCCCAAGATGTAGTAGCCTCATAAAGGCCATGGGGCTTTAATTCTTCTTTCATCTTTTTTAAAGCCTCATCTATTTTATCACTATAAGCAAATTTGTCATCTAAAAGCTCTAAAATTTCAAAATAATTGGTTGAATTTATTTTTAAATTTTCAATATAATTGTTTCTAAGCTTTATATAATAGTAATAAGCTTCTTGATTAAATTCAAGTCCTTTTTTTTCTAAAGCATCATATAAAACATGATATCCTTGAAGTTCAATAAATGATAATGAATCTCTTTTTAAAAGATCATTATCAACCTTAGGAAGCAATACTAAGGATTTTCTAAAATAAGGACTTTTTTCATCTAAAAGAGCAATTGTTCTTCCCAATACTTCTGGTAATAAATTAACAGCTAGAAGCTTATTCCTATATGCCTCGGCACAAGCAAAAGCTAAATTACCTTCATCATAGGTTGAATACTCACTTTTTTTATTATAAAGATAATTAAAAATTCTTTTTAACATTTGCTTATTATCTTCATTTTCTAAATCAAGTGATGAAAGACAAATATATCTTAAAGCCTCTAATGTTTGAAAAACAGTAGAATTTGGATTTAAATTATCATTATGAAGACCATGTCCAAAGCCACCATCTTTATTTTGATACATTGTAAGTGCATAGCCAACAAATTCATTTGGCATTTGTCCTGTTATATAATTATATAATGCAACATCAATATCACGTCCTTTGTTATACATTTGACGTTCAATTGTTGCAAGTTCATTCTTAGATAATAATGTCATAGAATAACCTCCAAGATTTATTATATTATAAAAACGTTTTTTTTTAAAGATAAAACAAAACATTTAATAGTTTTTAATTTAAAAAATGTTATAATTTAGATGGATGTGATAGGATGTTTTATACAAATTATAGTATATTAAAGCTCGCCCTTCGTAAATTAGAACTGAAATATCAAGAAAATATTAATCTTGATAGTAAAAAATTATTCTTATATGTCAATGCGATTGGCTTTTTAAGATATTATCGGTTAACAAAGCTTAAAGATTTTGATTATGACTTATTTGAAAAAGTTTCTCATTATAAAAAAGATCTTTTACTCTTAAATTACATTAACATTTGTAAAGAAAATAAATACTATAAGCCTAATATTACCTTCTTATATGGTATTGCCGTATATGAAGCAATTGATATTACACTTAAGAATAATAACCTTCAAGATTATAATCCTATCTTGTTAGATAAATTTCTAAATAAGGATATACCGTTATCAAACAAATTTATTAAAAAGAATTTTTCTAATAGCTTAATAATGTCATTTACTGAACTTGATTTTTTTAAAGAAGGATTAGTAAGAACCTATTCTACTATATATACAAGCACTTATATCGAAAAATCACTTAATATGCTTAATAAAACATTTAAAAATCCTTTTTTTAAGTTAAAGCAATTTATTTTTAATCCCTTAAAAGATGAGAATTTAAAATTTAATTTATATTCTTATAATAAAAAAGGTAATATTTTATTAAATAATGAGCTAAATAAAAAAATCAATATTGATTTTTTAAAGCAAGAATTGCTTGAAAATAGTCTTAAATTATTAGAAAGTGTTAATCAAGCTCTTTATTTTGATAGACAAGCAAGTCTTGTTGAATTTGCAGCAAATAACAATTGGCATGACATTGTTAATTACTATGACTACATAAAACTAAGACATGATGAGGAACGTCAAAGACAATTATTTTATAAAATCAAACAAAAAGCTAAAATTAAAAGTACGAGGAAAAACCATGAATAAGTTTTTCCTCTTTTAAACTAGTTATTATATTTTGATAAATCAATTTGATTACAATCCATAAACATTTTATCTAAATCAAAACGCTCACGTTCTTCCTTATAAAAAACATGAACAAGAATATCACACCCATCTAGTAATACCCACTCAGTATTAGCACCACTAAAACCCTTAATTGGATATCCAGCTTCCCCAAAACCATCCTTTAAATATTCTAAAGCCGCATTAAGCTGTCTTACTGAATCAACAGATGCAATCACAACACTTGCAAAAAATGGTGATTTTTCATTTGTATCATATGCTTTTATTGTATTTGCATTAACCTTACTTAATGCCTTTAAAACTACTTCTATTTTATCCATTTTAATTATCCTCTCATATTCGTTTAATACCTCATATTGCATTGGATGAGGTTTTTTATTTTCTTTTAATAATAAATTAATAATATTTCTTGTAGAAACTAAAATTGCAAGATCTAAATGACCGCCTAGCAATATCTTTCTTACCTCTTGACAATCTTTGTAAGTACGGTTTATTTCAGTGTAATCACTTATAAGGATTATTTTATCAAGCATAGACATTTTAGGATGTCCAAAAACATGATATTTAATCGCTGTTTCAATTTCTTTACTTTCGATATTAAAAAGCTTTTTTAATACCTTAGAAGAGCTATAAGCATGAAATAAAACAGGACATAACGTACACTCTTCAATTTCTTCCTTACTTAAAACCTTACTCATTTCTTCTGATGTTTCATATTTATAATAGTCATGAAGTAAGGCCGCAATTTGAGCATCCTTTAAATTGACATGATACTCATTTGCAAGATAACTTGCCATCTGGCAAACACCTTCAATATGAATAAAACGCTTATATTTATCCGGTCCCATAGCTTCATATTTAGCTTTTACCGTATTATAAATATTTAAAACCTCATCATCAAATAATTGCAGCACGCTTAAACACATCCGTTTTCTTAATTATTTTCACTAAAACCTTAGCTTTTTTATTAATTGCCACAAATCCAAGTCCCGAAATAACAATATCTTCCTTTTTATTAGTTGACGCTTCAAATGTTTTTTCTTCATATTCAAGACTTAAAAATTCATCTCTTGTTGGAGGTGTAAGGATTTCACCACCATGCTTGTTTAAAAATTCTAAGCTTCCTTCAGCCTTTCGCCTATGAATTGCTACATTAGATGAAAAATAACAAGTAAATGACACTCCTTCTCCTTCAAGAAGGGTAATCTGTGCTAATGCACCAAAGAAAATTGTATTACCCGGCTTTATTTGAAATGTTTGCGGTTTAATTTCAGTATTTGGCATAATCTTATCATATGAAGCAGGTAAAATTTTACTTAAAATATTATTTTCATTAATTAACCCTGGCGTATCAATAAAAGCTTTATTATCGATAAAGAATGGTATTTTAATACTATTTAAGGTTGTACCAGGAACAGGAGATGTTGAGATTAAATCTTTTTCACTTTTGGTAAATCTTTTAAGTAGGGCATTAATAAGACTTGATTTTCCAACATTAGCACATCCCATAAAATAAACATCTCTACCTTTTCTTAAATAATCAATTGTATTCATTAAATCATCCAAATAATATCCCTTTTTACTTGAAACAACATGAATTGCATCCGCTCTAAAAAACATACGATTAACCATATAGCTTAACCAATCAACTATGTGTTCAATTTTAACTGATTTTGGAAGTAAGTCTAACTTATTAGCCACTAAAATAACATTTTTATTTCTAAGCTTATCTAAAATTTTAGGAATAAAAGTACCTGTAAAGTCAAACAAATCAACAATTAGAACAATTAAACCATTCTTTGTTAATAAATCATCTACAACAGCCTCATATTCCTTATTTGTTGCCAAAATTTTTGGCAATTCATTATAATTATTAAGACGGAAGCATCTTTTACAATATAATTTATCTGCTGCTGGATCAATTTTAGGTATAAATCCTCTTTTATTAGGATCTTCTTCTTGTAGGGGAGCTCCACAGCCTTGGCAATATTTAATCATTTACGATCCTCCTCATATTTTTTAAGTTTAACTAAATAAAGTCCATAGTTTTTCTTACAAACTTTTTTTAGCATTTTATCTTCATTTTTACGATTATGTTTTGTAACTAATCGTTCCGTTTTATTATCAATAGCCTTAACAAGAACCATACTAAGTTTCATTCTCTTAGCTCCATATACATCAGTAAGTAGCTGATCTCCTAAAACAACTACTTCTTCCTTTTTATATTTTGTAGATGCAATCTTTAAAGCTTTTTTAAATCCTCTTTTTAAAGGCTTAGTTGATAAGTTAACATATTTAATTCCAAGCATATTTGCGAAATGCTTAACACGCTTTTTCCCACTATTAGATACAATAATAATCTCAAAGCCCATACCTTCAAGTTCGCTTTTCCATTTATAAAGTTCATCTGTTGGTTCTGTTGCTTTATAAGAAATTAGTGTATTATCCAAATCGGTAAGTATTAATCTTTTACCATTTGAATATAATTTATTGTAATCAATGTCAAATATTGACGAAACATAATCATCAGGAATTATATTTTTATAAGGTATAAACCACGTAATCATTTTTATCACCATTGGAGATTATAACAATATTTTGACAATTTGTAAAATAGAAAAGGGAGTTTTTATGTTTAGTTTTTTATTTATTTTACCTTTAATTGGTTCAGTTAAATCTGAAGCTTATCCAAGAAAGCTTGAGCCTGATGAAGAAAACAAACTTTTACAAGAAATGAAAAATGGTTCTCGGGAAGCTAGAGGAAAACTAATTGAACATAATTTAAGACTTGTAGCTCATATTGCTAAAAAATATGATAATGCATCCGAGGATAAAGATGATATTCTTTCAATTGGAATTGTAGGACTAATTAAAGGAATTGATACATTTAAATTTGATTCTAATAATAAGCTTTCAACATACTGCTCAAGATGTATCGAAAACGAAATTTTAATGACTTTAAGATCTAATAAAAACAAAAAAAATTATGTTTATTTATTTGAATCTGTTGGTGAAGATAAAGAAGGAAATCCAATTGAATTAATAGACTTAATCAAAGATAAACAAGAGGATATTTTAGATCAAATGGAGCATAATTACAAAATTAATGAATTAAGAAAAGCCTTAAATATTCTCAACTCAAGAGAACTAGAAATAATCGAATTGCGTTATGGATTAAATGGCAAAAAAGCATATACTCAAAAAGAAATAGCCAAAAGTATGAATATTTCAAGGTCATACGTATCAAGAATAGAAAAAAGAGCTTTAATGAGACTATATTTATATATTACTCAAAACGGAAAAGAAAAATAAACTCAAAGGACCGAATATTCGATCCTTTTTACTTAATTATTACATCTTTTCAATCTCATCAGTTGTAAGACCTGTAGCTTCTTTGATTTCTAAGATGGTTTTTCCTACCGGTTTTAATAATTTAGCATAGGATACAATCTTTTCTTGTTGATTTATTATTTGCTCGTCCTTTTGAAATAGTTGAGCATCCTTTTGAAGTTCTTTCGCATCTTTGTCAAAACATTTCAAAAATTTTTTGTACCTTTCGAAACGTACTTTTCCTAGCTTCATTTTATCATTTTTTAACATTAGATTGCAAATGATGTATCATTATCTTACCTTTGTAATATTCCCTACATTTATCTTCTATCTTTTTCATGATAGTTATCTCTTCATAATTATGATTTGAATTCCTTGTATAATTGTCAAGGACAATTAAATGCGTTACAGGAAGCTCATTAATATCTTTTACCTCATTTTTCTTAATATCAAAATCTGATATAATTCTTTCAAGAAGCTTAATAGTCATTTTAAATGATATATTTTCATTATAATTTTGAAGCTCAAAATCATAGGTAGTTTGACTTTGAGGATCTATAATTTCCATATCAAAGTGATGCTCACCCATGCATCTTATATGAATACCCGTTCCTATTTCACTTCTTATTGTAATATCTTGTGGTTTTACAATAAAGCCTAAAGTATCTGATACAACTGAAGCTACTTCTTGATTTTGCATAGCATATTTAAAGCATAAATCATTTTTTAAATGAACTTCTTTTCCTCTTTTTGTTAATAAATACTCGTGAAATGTAATTTTTTTCTTGTGTCATATATTTATACCTCCAATAGTGCATGCCAATATATAATTTGATATTAGCATCAAGGTATAAATGTGTCAAACACCACTAAATTGGTCCTTTTGAGAAAAAAAACTGACAAAATCAATTATATTATTTAGCTTTATAGAATTCAATTAAATATTATCTCCAAAAATAAGATTTTTCATTAAAAAAAACTAAAATTGTGATTAAAAAAAAGAGGATATTGTGTTTCCTCTTTCTCATTTTGATTAAATCTTTTCATTATCATTTGTAGTAGTAAGTTCTTCAATATAATTTAGGACATCTTCAATTCCAGCTTTTGTTTCAGATGATGTCACTATAAAAGGATCATTAATACCTAAAACTAACTTATTTCGAATAATCTTTTTATTTTTTTCAATTTCTGAACGTTTAAGTTTATCAAGCTTAGTACCAATAATACAAACAGGAACATCGTAATATCTTAAAAAATCAAGCATTTCTTTATCTTGATTTGTTGGTTCATGACGCATATCTACAAGTAAAAATGCACATTTAAGCTGTTCACGATTAGTAATATACCCTCTTATCATCGGTTCAAATGTTTCTCTCAATGATTTAGAAACACGGGCATAACCATAACCAGGCACGTCCACAAAGACAATATTATTATTAATTAAAAACAAATTAAGAGTTTGGGTTTTACCAGGATTAGATGACGTACGAGCTAAAGCTTTACGATTAACAAGAGCATTAATGAAGCTTGATTTTCCAACGTTAGAGCGTCCACAAAACATGAATTCTGGCATATCACCTTCAATCATGTGACTTGTATTAGTTCCACTTTTTATAAATTCAGCACTTTTAATCTTCATTAAAAATCATCTCCTAACTCTAATTTATCTCTAATTGGTTTAAATTCATCATAATTTAACGTAGAGGTACCAATCATAGCGTGCTTATCATCTCCATGAAAATCTGAACCAGCACTAAATAACATTCCTCTTTTTTTAGTTTCAGCTTTAAAAAAATCTTCATCTCCCACCTTATTTTTGGGATATCTTGCTTCTAAAGCATCAAAGCCTAAATCTAAAATTTCAGATAAATACTCTCTTTTAATAAGTGTTGGATGAGCAAGGATTTTAAATGCACCCAAATTATTTAAAAGCTTTATACCTTCTTCAGTTGTCATTTTAGAAGCCGGAATATAACAAGGGGAGTCATCTGAAATCATTTGTTGAGCCAAAGTATGATCAATATCAGGATTAGAATGTAAAATACATTGATACATATTACCTCTTGTAACAATACATGAATTTTTAAATAAAAAATCTTCATCTATGTTAATTTTATAATAATCCTTGATTTTATTAATCATTTTATGAGCTCTTTGAAGTCGCGTATTTATAATATTTTGTGAAAATTCATATAGTTCTTTAGGAATAACATTATTTTTAAAATAACAAACAATATGAACTGTTTGTCCCTTATGAAAGGTAGAAAGTTCCATTCCCTTAAGAACCTTAACTCCTACCTCTTTACCATAAGTATATGCTTCATCGACTCCAAAAACACTATCATGGTCCGTTAAACCCATAATATCAATCTTTTTTTCCTTAGCTAAATTAAGTAATTCTTTTACACTTAAAACACCATCAGAATATTTTGAGTGATTATGTAAATCAATTTTCATATTTATTTAAAATCCTCATCATCAAATAAAGAAACTTTTTTAAACTCAACATCATTTTTTGATTCTTTAGCTTCATTCTTTAAAATTTCATCAAGTTCATCTTCAATACTACGTTGGCGTGAAGCTTTAATTGGCTTTTCTTCCATATTTTCAAAGCTAAATACATCAATATTATTATCCTTTTCAAGTAAATAATCATCAGAAAGTACTACATCGGGAGTTTGAGGAGATTGTAAGTGTAAAGAAACTGGCTCCCCAAGACCGTCAGCTAAAATATTAACACCTGCATCAGCCTTTTCATACTTGATATCAAATGCATTTTTAGTATCTACTCCATCTGAATATTGAATTGTAACTGGTACATTTTCCTTATACTGATTTGGCGTCATTGCTTTAGCATCAACTAAATAATGAGGATTAGACTTAATCTTCTTGATTACCTGTTGACCTGCACGAGCACGCTTTGATAAATTAAGATCATTTACTGGCATACGTTTTAACGTTCCACGCTTTGTTAATAATAACATATCATCGTTCTTATTAGTATAGAAGGCACTAACTAAATAATCACTAGGCTTTAGTGCAATCGCTTTTATACCACCAGCAGTTGTACCATATAACGCTACATCGGAAGCTCTAAATCTTAGGGCATCACATTCATGAGTTAAGCATACAATTTCAAGCGGATTAGTTGTCATATCAACACTAATTAATTCATCATTTTCCTGAAGTTTCATCGCTCTTACAGCCTTTGTATATCTTGAAACAACAAAATCATTTAACAAAGTTTGCTTAATCAATCCATTCTTGGTTGTTAATAATAGATTAGTCTTATCATCAAATTTAGAAATAATAAAGACACGAATAAGCTTTTCAATAGGCGAAATAGTTGCAATATTATTAATATATGAACCAACATCTTTCATCTTACATTCATCAACCTTAAAGATAGGAATATAAACAAAGTTACCTAAATTAGTAAATCCAAGCATTACATCAGTTGTAGAAACCTCACCCTCAAAGACAATTGAATCCTTTTCCTTAATTGTATTAAGCTTAGATAAATTATAATTTTTAATTGAAACACGCTTTAAATAGCCATCCTTTGTAGCTACAAAGTAATTTTGTTCCTTTTGAATTAAATCTTGCTCATCAATCGTTAAATCAGAAATTTCATGTTGAATTTCGGTTCTTCTTGGTGTAACAATATTCTTCTTCATATCAACAAGCTCTTGCTTAATAACCTTAAGAAGCTTTTTATCAGAATTAAGAATTGAATTATATTCAATAATATTCTTATTCAAAGAATCCTTTTCTTCATATAGTGCGGTTACATCAGTATTAGATAAACGATATAGCTGCATAGTAACGATAGCTTCTGCTTGACGCTCAGAAAAATCAAACTTTTTAACCAAGTTGTCCTTAGAATCAGCCTTATTTTTAGATTCACGAATAGTTTTAATTACTTCATCAAGAATTGAAACCATCTTAATTAAACCTTCAACAATATGAAGACGATCTGATGCTTTTTGAAGTAAATAATTAGTACGATTTGTAATTACATCCTTTTGATGTTCAATATAAGCATCAAGAATTTGCAAAACACCAAGGCGTTCAGGTCTTTGATTCCTAATTACAACCATATTATATTTAAGATTCACCTGCAAATCAGTATTTTTAAGCAAATAATTTAAAATAGCTGTTTCATTAGCACCTTTTTTAAGATCAATCGCAATGCGAAGCCCCTGACGGTCTGATTCATCTCTTACCTCTTGAATTCCATCAACCTTACGATCAATTCTTAATTGATCAATACGTTCAACCGTTTTTTGCTTATTTGTATCAAAGGGAATCTCTGTTACAACAATACGCTTTTGCTTATCACCAAAATCCTCATAGCTGATTTTTGATTTAACAACAACGGTACCAGCACCTGTTAAGAAGGCTTCCTTAATACCATTAATACCTTGAACAACACCACCTGTAGGGAAATCAGGACCAGGCATAATTGTAAGAAGCTCATCAATAGTCATATTTGGATGATCTATTTTATAAATTGTCGCATCAATTGTTTCAGCTAAATTATGAGTTGGAATATAGGTTGCATAACCTGAAGAAATACCAACTGAACCATTAACAAGAAGGTTAGGAAACTTAGCTGGTAAAACGGTTGGTTCTTTTTCTTCACCATCAAAGTTATCAATAAATGGAACCGTATTTTTATCAATATCTTCAAGTAAATAATCAGCATTTTTAGACAAACGCGATTCAGTATAACGCATGGCAGCTGGACCATCACCATCGATTGAACCATTATTACCTTGCATATCAATTAGAGGAACAGACATACGCCATGATTGGCTCATACGAACCATTGCCTCATAAATAGATGAGTCACCATGTGGGTGATATTTACCCATTACCTCACCACAAACACGGGCTGATTTTTTATATTGACTTGTAGATGTAATTTTCATGTGATTCATCGCATATAAAATACGACGTTGAACTGGCTTTAAGCCATCTCTTACATCAGGAATAGCACGTTCCTGAATAATAGCCTTAGAATAACGACCAAAACGGTCACCTAATACATCCTCTAAACGTTCATATTGGAAGGTTTCTTTTTGGAACATATCAAGCTTATTTTTTATATTTTCTTTCTTTGCCATAAAAAAACCTCCTATAAATTATCGATTTGAATTTCATCTTCTAATGTAAAGGCGACATGATTTTCAAGCCATGTACGACGTCTTGCGGCATCATCACCCATTAAAAGATTAACCTCTGATTCAGCTTCGTCAAGATCCTCAACCCGAACTTGAATTAAAGTTCTTGTTTCAGGATTCATTGTAGTTTCCCAAAGCTGTTCTGCATTCATTTCACCAAGTCCCTTAAATCTTTGAATAATTAAGGAATCCTTTTGGTACTTATTTGTATATTCTGATAGTTCATCTGTTGTATATAAATATTTTACTACTGGATTTTTACCCTTAACTGTTACCTTAAATAAAGGTGGAAGGGCAATATAAACACGACCATCCTCAATAAGAGGTCGCATATATCTAAAGAAGAAAGTTAAAAGTAAGATTTGAATATGGGCTCCATCATCATCGGCATCTGTCATAATAATAACCTTTTTATAATTACATTTTTTAATATCAAATTTATCACCAAAATCAGCACCAATAGTATAAATCATTGTCGCAATTTCTTGATTTTGAAGAGCATTTTCTTGATTAGCACGTTCTGTATTTAAAACCTTACCACGAAGCGGCAAAATAGCCTGGAAGCGTCTATCACGTCCTGATTTAGCTGAACCACCGGCTGAATCACCCTCAACAAGGAAAAGCTCATTAATATCATGATTTTTCTCTTGAGCAGGTGATAATTTACCTGATAGATTTAACTCTGTTTTATCCTTCTTATCAAGCCTAATTTGATCTCGTGCCTTACGAGATGCTTCTCGTGCCTTACGATTTAATAAAGCTTTTTCTACAATATATTTTGCAACATCATTATGCTCATGTAGGTAATAAATAAATTTATCATAGGTTACGTTATCAACAATTGTTTTAGCAATTGGTGTACCAAGCTTACCCTTAGTTTGGCCTTCAAACTCAAGAACCTCTTCTTCAACACGTACAGATACAATTGCGGTCATACCTGAACGAATATCAGTTCCATCAAGATTGGCTTCCTTTTCCTTAATTAGATTAAACTTACGAGCATAATCATTTACAGCTCTAGTTAAGCCCGTCTTAAATCCTACCTCATGAGATCCGCCATCTCTTGTTCTAACATTGTTTGCAAAGGAAACAATATTTTCATCAAATGTATCAACAAATTGAAGAGCAACTTCAACCTCAATTGGTCCTTGTACTTGATCATAATAACATACATCAAATAAAGGCTTTTTCTTTTCATTTAATAAGGCTACATATTCAGAAATACCGTGCTCATATAAAAAGCTTTCTTGCTTATTGTTTTTCTTATCAATAAGGTTCATTTTAAGACCCTTGATAAGAAAAGCTCCCTCTCTTAAACGCTCCTTAATAGTATCATAATTAAATATTACGGTAGAAAAAATCTTTGGATCAGGTTTAAAAGTAATAATTGTACCAGTTTTATTTGTTTTTCCGGTTACCTCTGCTTCAATTACCTTATGTCCTCCATCCTTAAATTGAATATGATGAATTTGTCCATCACGCATTGATTGCACGTCAAAGTAAGTTGACAAGGCATTTACAACCTTACCACCAACACCATGAAGACCACCAGACACCTTATATCCACCATCCTGGCCAAATTTACCACCAGCATGTAAAATTGAATAAATAACCTCAAGTGAATTCAAACCTGTTTCCTTATTTAATCCACAAGGAACACCACGTCCTTGGTCAGATACGGTAACTGAACCGTCCTGATTTAATGAAACAGTAATTTCCTTTCCATAACCAGCAAGGGCCTCATCAATTGCATTATCGACAAGCTCCCAAATTAAATAATGAAGACCTCTTGAATCGGTTGAACCAATATACATTCCAGGTCTTTTTCTTACAGGATCTAGTCCTGATAAAATTTGAATATCACCATCATCATAGTGCTTAGCTGCCATAATTTCCACTTCCTAATAAATATTTTCGCATAAGTGATTTTATCATATTTTTGGACAATTCTCAATAAATTATATAACTTTTATCGTTTTAAAAATTAAGATAGGCATTTTAACTTGATTTATAATATGACCTCTTGTATAATATTTTTAGAAAAAGAGGTATTTATTTATGATGTTAGCTTCAGTTGGAGTATCAATTGCTCTAAGTGTTTTATTTTTTATATTAGCTTATATATTAGGATCAATTCCCTTTGGAATTGTAATAGGAAAAACAATTACCGGAATTGACGTAAGAGAGCATGGCTCTAAGAATATTGGTACAACTAATTGTATTCGTGTACTTGGCAAAAAGGTAGGATTTACCGTTTTTTTCTTTGATGTACTAAAAGGAGCTTTAGTAATTATTATTGTTAAATATATTTTCGAACCCCTTGGTCTTATGAACCATTACGTACCTCATATTGTATATGGTGTAGCTGCTATTTTAGGTCATTTATTCTCATGTTTCTTAAAATTCAAAGGTGGAAAAGCGGTAGCTACTTCTCTTGGAGTAGTGCTTGCACTTACACCAATTCCGGCAATAGCTTGTTTAATTGTGTTTGGAATTGTATTTTATACAACTGGTTATGTATGCTTATGCAGTTCATTTGCAGCCTTAACCGTTGGTGGAACAGCTTGGCTTTTACACTTTATAGGCTATAGTGGTGATAATCTTGGATTGATATACTTATGTGGAAAACCCAGCTGGCTTACAGTCATTTTATATACGATAATTGTTTGTGTTTTAATTTTTAAGCACAAATCTAATTTTAAACGCTTAATTAATGGAACAGAAAATTGCTTCAAGCATAAAAAAAATAAGAACCAATAGGTTCTATTTTTTTATTTATTTTCTTCCATTGAACGCATAACTGCACGAACCTGTTTCTCAGATGGAGTACGTCCCATTTGACTAAACATCGCACGAATCATTTTCTCATTAATTGGAGGATTTTTCTTTAATTGACGCTTAACTAGAGTTCTTGCAACAAAGAAACCAGCTATAAAGCCAACGATTAATACAATTATACAAATAATTAAAACCTGCCACCAAACCATTATTTCAACTCCTTGCTGTCTTTTATTTTACACAATTTACCTTCAAAAAACAAGTAAATAATAATTACTTTTTTCTATTTCTAAATTTATTTATCTTTAAATATATTTTTTCAGTTTATAATTCATTATTTTTTAAATTGTTTTTATTGCCTAACTTAATGCTTTAATGCTATAATTTACTTGTCAAGGAGGTAATCAATATGCCAAGAAAAGTTAATGAATCTTCTTGCATCGGATGCGGTGCTTGTGTAAGTGAGTGTCCTGTAGGTGCAATTACTCTTGAGGATGTATCACACATTGATGCTGATACTTGTATTGACTGCGGTGCATGCCAAGGTGCTTGTCCTGTAGGTGCAATCGACGAGGAATAATTATAAATTAGGAGCTTTGGCTCCTTTTTTATTTTGGCCTAGACATTTATTTTTTATTTTCATACGCTATAATTGGAGTGATTAAAATAAAAGAAATCTTAAATCCTATTAATGCTTTAGCATTAGGCAATTCATTTAAAGATGAATACTGCTTCTATAAATATAAGCAGGATGATTTTACAAATATTAAGACCGAAAAAGAAAACCTTCTTATCCTTATAATGAGCTATCGCTTTAATTTAATCGACATGTCTTATCTTCTTGATATAAATCCTAATGATTTAGAACTTTTAAATTATTATAATACAGTAAAAAAAGATTTTTATAATCTTTTAAGCTATTATGAAGAAAAGTATAATGCCCTTTCAAATATTCCTTTAAAGGATTTTAACAAATATTGTTATCTTAAAAAACCATGGGTAGGTGATAACTAATGTGGAATTACGAAAGACATTTAATGTATCCTGTTCAAATTACAAAGCCTAATTTAGATTATGCTAAATACCTTGTAACAGCAATTGGTTCTTATGCTGGTGAACTTGGTGCAGCTTTAAGATATTTAAATCAGGTTGATACAATGCCTACAGTTGAAGCTAAAGCATTACTTACTGATATTGGTACAGAAGAAATGGGTCATGTTGAAATTTTAGCAAATATGATTAAAGATCTTACCAAAGGCGTTTCTATGGAAGAAATCAAAAAAAGTGAAAATTTAGCCAATTATGTTGATCATGGTACCTCTTATTTTCCCGTTGATGCAAGCGGAAATCCATTTACAGTGACCTACTATGCTTCCTCAGGAAATTATATAACTGACTTATACGAAGATTTAGCAGCTGAACAAAAAGCACGTGCTATGTATGAACATTTAATGGATATTACAAATGATCCTGAAATATTAGCTCCCCTTTCCTTCTTAAGACAAAGAGAAATAATTCATTTTAATAGATTTAAAGAAATGCTTGAAAAGCTAAAAAAAGAAATTGGTCAAAAATAAACCAATTTCCTTTTTTATTTTTGTTCTTTTAAAGCTAAATCTAAGTAGGTAGATAACATTTTTAATTCTAAGACAGACATCTATCTACCTTACTTGGAAAGAACCTTCATTTTAAATGCTATATTGATTTTTACCATTCTTCTTCGATAAATAAAGCTTATTATCTGCTTCAAGAGAAGCATGTCTTATATGCTTATCATTAATTTTCGATACACCAATACTAACTGTATAACTAATCAAATTGTTTTCGTATTTTACCCTATCAGATGAAATTGATGTAAGCAAACTGTTTAATGTTTCTTCTAATTTTAAAGAATCCTCTGCCAGTGCAACAAATTCCTCACCACCAATACGAAAGACATTTTCACCAAAATATTTTTCTAAAATATTAACTAAAGCTATTAAAACCTTATCCCCACTTTGATGACCATACTTATCATTAATCACTTTAAAATTATCAATATCAATCATAATATAGTATAATGGTGTATTTGAGATAGAAAAATGATGAGAAACAATATCATCAAGTCCATACCTGTTATAGCAATTTGTAAGCTGATCCCGATTATACTTACAGTAAATATTATTATAATCAATAATATGTTTAATTGATGAGCCTAAAATCTCATTTAAAAGTTTTAAAATATAATAAAATTCAAGTTTTTCATTTTCTGATTTTTTTTCTGTTTCAATTATCCAATAGCCTAAAAAATCATTATTTTTGTTACAAATTTTAACAACAACTAAAATATCACAAATATTTTTATAATTATCTAAAATATCGTCTACTTTCAAAATAAAGATCTTGTCATCGATTATACTAATAGGCTCTAAGGAATTAACTTTTTCAATCAAATTATCATTAAAGCCAATTAATGCAATTCTAGATGAAATACTATTTAACATTTTATTAACTCGATTGCTAAATATATCATGTAAGTCATCAATTGATTCAACCAAGTTAAGTTCATTAATAAAATGTGTTAATTCCTCGAGCTTCAAGAAAACATATTTATATCGCATTGAAAAAATATCGTCATTACCTGTATGCTTCTCACTTGCTATGTCTTTTAAGATATAATTGCTTTGTTTAAGAATATCATTTAAATCCTTCAAAGCCAAAAGATAATTAGCATCATCATTCATTTCATTAAATGAATCTAAAGCTTCACTTAATAATGCCGTTTTGTGACCTAAAACTGATGAATAGCTTTTAAAACACTTAAGGTAATATTCATAAGCTTGTTCCTTGTTACCTATAAGCTTAAAATACCTAGCTATTTCTAAATGAACCTCTTCATTTACAACATAATTTTCTTCTTTTAAATATTGAAGAAGTTTTATATAACATTCATGTGCCTTTTCCTTGTCCTTCATTGCAATATAAACTGCCATCAAATTACGATAAGACATAGTATTAGGAAATACTTGCTTCTTATTATTCCATTCAATATGAGCTAAAGCCTTAGCAAGTGCAAAATCGTATTTTCCCTCATATATATAAATTTTTGTCTCAAGATTATCAATAACACCTAAGTTTGATTCTGACAAAAGATAACTATGAACTCTCAGTTCATTTAACACTTCTCTTGCCTTATCATAAAGGCCAATATCACACAAAATGTAGACACTATTTAAAGAAAAGGATGTATAATAATTAATATTGTTTTGTTTCTTGCATATAGGTCGAGCTTCACATAATATCTTATGTCCATCAGATAGTCTGCAAGTATAATTATCATAGATTAACTCATTATTTAAAACACTTAAATATCCAGGAAGATCTTCATAATTTGGCATTGACTTATAAATTTCAAGTGCTTCTTGGTTATATTTATGAGCAAGTTCTAAGTCTGTCATATACAAATCCCAAAAATAAGCCATTTTAGCAATTGCAATTCCTAATGAATCATTTATACTTGAAGCACTTTTTTCAAAATATGCAATATATTCATTTAAATTATCAAGCTCATAAACATTACTTAAAAGATACTTTCTTACCAAATCAACATCTTTATTATTTTTTTTATAATTTTCAATTAACTGAATAAAACTCTGATTAATCATAAGCATTCAACCCTTCAAATAATAACACTTAATTTATAGCATATTTATCGTCTTTTTTAAAGATAAAAATGCTATTTTTTAATTAATCAATTAATTTTCCATTTTTTACTTCAATACTTCTATCACAAAATGCATCCTGACATCTTTGATCATGAGTAATTGTGATGATTGTTGCATTTGAATTTTCATGATAGGCTTCAATTTCACCGCAAATCATTTTTAAGGATGAAAAATCCTGACCAACAGTTGGTTCATCTAAAATAATTATTCGAGGCTTTTTAGCAAGTGCACATAAAACTGTTAGTTTGCGTTTTTGTCCAAGCGATAGTAGCTGGGGATGAAGTGAACTATATTCATATAAATTAAATTTTTTTAAATAAGACTCTGCTTCTTCATCTGATGATGTATAGAATCTTACCTCATCGAAAACACTTTTCATTATAAGCTGATAGTTAGGATTTTGATAAACAACGCCAATTTCTTTATACCATTTTTTACTTTTAAATTTAGTATCTTTACTTTTTATCATATTCTTTTTTAGCTTTAAAACCCCAGTAATAGCCTTAATTAAGGTCGTTTTCCCTGCTCCATTTTCACCCTTTATTAAAAGCTTTTCGCCTTCATAAATATCTAAATTAATATTTTCTAAAATAGTTTTCTTTTTAACCTTGTAATTTAAATTTTTTATTTCAAGAATCTTATTTCCAATATTATTTGATTTTGGAAGTATTATCATAGAAGAAAAATTACCATCAAGAATTGATACATCATATAAATTAATTTTACCTTCATCAAGATAATATAATTTATCAATATATTTTTTAATTATATCCGTACGATGCTCTATTACTAAAATCGCATAGCCATTATTTTTAAGTTCTTCAAGCTTATCCATTAAAATGATGGAGCTTCTCATATCTAAATTTGCAAGTGGTTCATCTAAAACTATAATCTTATGGCCCATTGCTAAAATTGAAGCGGCAATTAATCTTTCTTTTTCTCCACCAGAAAGCGTTCTAGTTGTATCATTAAGGTTAAGCATAAACATATCGGCATATTTTTTTATATTATGATCTATTTTTTCAGGATCCATATTTAAATTTTCACAACCAAAAGCTAGTTCATCCGATACAAGTTCCTGAATAATCTGTTCTTCAGGATTTTGCATGATCATACCAACCTTACTTGTAATATAATCTAAAGATTTTTTATAAACCTCTTCACCATTTATTTTAATACTACCTTTAAATAATCCTGCTTGTAGATTAGGTATAATACCACATATTAGTGAAAAGATAGTTGATTTTCCACTTCCAGAAAAGCCTGCAAGTAAAGTAATCTGCCCATAATCAATATTCATATTAATATTATTTAAGATAAGACTACCTTCTCTATCATACTTAAAATATACATTTTCAAGGGAAATCGCACTCATAATATAGCACCTACAATCATTATTGATGTTATAAATATTATTAAAATTATATCTATAGTTTTTAGTTTAACCTTTTTATAAATAGAACTTTTAGCATTCATTTTAAAGCCTCTTCCTTCAAGACTTAATGTAAGGGTGTCAGAAATACTTGAAATTCTTGTAGCAAGAGGAACTAAAAAGGCCCTGTAAAAGAGACTAAGATTAAATTTAGAAATACCTCTTATTTTAATCGCTTCTTTAATCTTTTTTATTTCACCCTTAAGAAGGGGAATAAAGCTTAAAGCTATTAGCATACCTAAGCTTATAGCCTTAGGAACATGCATTTGATTTAGACATCTTGTTAAATCGGATGGTCTTATATTCATACCTGGAATAATGGCAACCATTAAGCCTAAAATCCTATTTAGAAGTGGATAAAAGCTTTCAAGGCTTTTACTTACTAAAAAAGTAAGTAAGGCAAATATACCAGCTATAACAATACTTAAAGGCATCACCCTTAAGGCCGCCTTATAAAATCCTAATAAAATAAACAATAAGTAGATTCCTAAAAGTACATATAAGGTATTAAAGCTTTTAGCAAATACAAGTGCATATATAGTTATTGTAATACTTAATAATATTCCTACTAAAGGATGAATTTGTCTTTTACTTGCTATCATGCTTTTTCCTACTTTTGTGTTCAAGCTCTAAAGAAATCTTCATTCCTAAAAATGATCCTAAGGCACATAATACTATTACACAATAGCTCATAATTATAGCAAGTATAGGATTACCATTAGCATAGGATGCAACGGAATTATCAGCACCTATTATTTGATACCATAAATATAAAAATGGTAATGTTAGGGGTAAATATAGCCACGAAGCTAAAAAGCAGGAAGCATTTTTATGGTAACCTCTAAAAATTAAAAGAGAAATTAATTCAGCTATAAAAGCACAAAGTAATAGACAAAAGAACATAATGGGATTCATAAAAACTAAAACAACCCCTGAAAATAAAGCCATAAAAATAAGTGAACCAGGCTTTCTTATTTTTGAAATTCCCATGGCGGGAAATAGGGAAAATTGAAGCCCTAAAACAATTTGAATAATTCCAAATATAGGTACGTGAGCAACAATAGGCATAACAGAGCTTGTAACAAGCATAATTGAGCTTATTATTGCTAAATATACAATATCCTTCGCTTCAAAACGTTTAAATATCTTTTTATTATCTTTTTCTTCTGTTTCTTCAAAAATATCGTTATCTTCCATATTACCTCCTACAAAATAATACCGTCTTTAATTCGGTAGATTCTATCTGCAATTGCAGTTGTTGATTCTCTATGTGAAACTAAAATAATACTCTTATTCTCCTTTTGATCCTTTAAGCTTTTTAAAATAATTCCTTCATTGATACTATCTACATTACTTGTTGGTTCATCAAGTAAAATAAGCGGTGCATTACTTAAGAATGCTCTTGCAAGACCAATTCTTTGTTTCTCACCAGCTGACAAATTATCACCAAGCTGACCTACCTTAGTATCATATTTATCAGGAAGAGATTCAATAAATTCATGAATTGAGGCTTTTTTAGCCGCTTCAATTATTTCTTCATCCGTCGCATCATATTTAGCAATTTTAATATTTTCCTTAATGGTATCATCAAATAGATAAGTTTGTTGGGAAACCAAGGTTACATTATCAAGTAATGATGAAGTATTTATATCATTAATTGAAATATTATTATATAAGATATCACCACTATTTGTTTCGTAAAAACGAAGGAGTAGCTTTAATAGAGTTGATTTACCACAGCCTGATGGGCCAACAAGGGCAACAATTTGACCACGCTTTACTTCTAAATTAACATTATTTAGTACAGAAGCCTCATCATACTTAAATGATAAATTATTAACCTTTAAATCTAGAAAACTAAAATTCTTACCATCCTTTATTTCTCTAACAACAGGCTTCTCTTCAAGTAAATCAAGCACACGGTCCCCCGAAGCAAATGTCTGAGTCAAATTTTGAGGTAAGGCTGAAAGAGCAATTACAGGACCATATGAACCAAAAATTGCAACAAGACCCATAATCATCTTAGGGATTGTGATAATATTTTTATCACTTAAATATAATCCTAAAATTAAAACACCAATTAAAGATAAAGAAACAAAAGCATAGGAAATAGCCTCCGTAATACCTGACTTATGCTTTAGCTTTTTAGTTTCTGCTAAAAGCTCATCAGATTTAGAATTAACTTCTTTATTACGTACTTTCATAGCATTATTTAAAACAATATCATTTACGCCTTTAATAGAATCAAGATAATAGCTATTAAATGAAGCGAATGATTTTCTGTATCTTACACCTGTATCACTTAATAATTTTGATGAAATAATCGGTAAAATAATACCAATTATAATATAAGATACTAAAGCTGCAAGGCTTAAATAAAAGCTTGATATAAAGCCAACATAAAGTAAAACTAAAGTCTCAACAATTAAAGCAATACAAATTGGCGAAATTGTGTGGGCATAAAATACCTCTAAGGTTTCAATATCCGAAGTAATCATTGAAATAATACCACCCTTTTTGCGCCCCTCAAGCTTAGCAGGAGCAAGAACTCTTAAAGCCTTAAAGATTTTATCTCTTAAAGCTGCAAGAAGCTTAAATGCGATAAAGTGGTTAGAATATTGCTCTAAATATCTTAACGCACCACGTAAAACACCACAACCTATAGTAAGAGAAATAATTAGGCCGTAAGACATATTAATTGTCTCACCTAAGAATTTAGCAACACCAATTGAACCAAAAATAGTTACACCCATAGCACATAAAAAGCCTAAGGTACCATTTATAATGGCAAGGAGCATAATATATGATAATGACCCTAAAAGAACAATTAAAGAAGCCATTATCTTTAAACCATTTCTTCTTTTTTTCATTATAATACCTCCTTATATCCTTCCTCAAGACTTCTTTGATTAGAATAAAGCTTATTATAAGATCCATTTAAGCTTAAAAGCTCTTCATGCGATCCTTCTTCTTTTATCCTACCGTTTTCTAAATAGAAAATTCTATTACAGTCAACGACATTTTGAAGGCGATGGGAAATAATAATAACAAGCTTATCCTTACTTAAGGCTTTAATATTATTAATAATAATTTCCTCAGAATCGATATCAATATTAGATGTAGCCTCATCAAAAACATAAATATCCTTATTTGCAACCATATTAATTGCAAGACAAAGTCTTTGTCTTTGACCACCAGAAATATTAGCTGAATCTTCTCTAATAACATAATCAAGGCCACCAATAGATGAAACAAATTCATCCATATTAACATCATTCAAAGCCTTTATTATTTCTTCATCTTTCACTGTTGGCTTAGCCAATCTAAAATTATCACGAATTGATTCATTAAAAAGGTAAGTATTATATGATACAACTGCTAAATGTGAATAATAAAGAGCTCGATTTAGGGTTTCTATTTCTTTATCATCAATTAAAATAGACCCTTTATTAGGTCTAATTTTACCCATGATTAAGCCTACTATTGTTGATTTACCACTTCCAGATACACCAACAATACCATATAAGCCTTTATTTTCAAAATTAAGATTAATATCCTCTAAAATATCACGATGTCCATCATATGAAAAATAAACATCCTTAAATTCGATTTGATTAGATGAAATATCATTATCAGACCAATCTAATTCCTTTTCATTTAAAAGCGTTAAGATTTTCTTACCAGCAGAGGCACCATTCATTCCAATATGAAAGGCACTACCAAATTGACGCATTGGTAAGAAAAACTCTACGGCAACTAAAATGATAAATAGAGCTAGAGAAGCACTTGAAAGCCAATTAAATTTAAGTCCTAAAATAACAAGACCAATTCCAAGGCCTGCACCACCATATGCAACTAAATCCATAATCGTTGTAGATGCTAGCTGCATTACTAAAACCTTCATGGTTATTTTTCTAAATTCTTCTGCACTTTGATTCATTTTATCATTGTATAAAGCATCAGCCTTAAATATTTTTAAATCCTTAAGTCCTGATGTAGCATCTAAGAAGGCATCACCCATAGAGATATATTTTGACCAATATTTAGCAAATACCTTTTTAGCATATTTTGAAACAGCAATAATCGAAATCGGAATAAATGGTACTAAGCAAATTAGAGCAACAGCACTTTGCCAATATAAACCTATAGTTATACCAAATAAAATAAAAGGTGCAATCATTGCATAAAAGAATTGAGGTAGATAAGTAGAATAATAAATATCAAGCTGCTCGATACCCTCCATCGAAATTTGGGTCAAGCCTGCCATATTCATTCCATCTACGCTTTGAGCTCCTAAAGCAAGAATCTTGTCATATACTTTTCTTCTTAAATCCTTCTTAACATTTCTTCCAAGATTATCCTTTGTATTACTAATTAGAATTGTAAGTATCACTCTTAAAACTATAAATATAAGAGCGATACCAAAAATAATAAGATAATCACTTAGCTTTTTATTATTAAGGGCGTAATTAACACTTAAGCAAATTATTCCTGTTATTCCTAAATTAAGAATAAGTGAAATAATCATTAAGGCATCTACAATAAAAATATATTTCTTATTTTTACCAAGAAGCTTAAATAAATCCTTATCAATCATTTTTTTGTCTCCTTTCGTTTCAAGCTTTTCTTATATTTAATCATTTGTACAACATGAGAAATAGAAAAATTAGGATGAGTAAACGTCATTCGAGGTCCTGAATAACGCATTACATCTTTAATCTTTTCTCTCATATCGGACTTATAGCAGTGAATTTTACAAAAACTACAGAAGCCTTTATTAACCTTAAAAGGACATTTAGATAATCTATATAAGGAATACTCCTTTAGCTCTTGACATTCTGGACATAGCTCTTTCTTTTTAGTATGATGATGTCCGTGACAATATATTTCAATCATCTTAGGAATAAGCTTTACTTCTTGATTCCAATGCTTTAGCTCACGCTTTTTCTTTCTTTCTTCTTTTGTCATAATTACCTCCATAACAAAGAATATTTTTTGTTAGTAATGACTAACTTATATTTTTAAAATTAAGCATCAAAAAAAAGATGCTTTTTTACGTTGGAATTATAACATTTTAAGACTTTTAAGTCAATAATGTTACAGCATGTGTTAAAAATTGGCAAGTATTTAGTTTATAAAAAAATACCAACACTTTACTTATCAGTGTTGATATTTTAATAATTAAATTATTTATTTTAATATGTCCTCAAGTTCTTCTAAAGAAAGCCCTGTAGCTTTAGCTATAAATTCCTTAGTTTGTCCTAACGAATATAAAGTTTTTGCTATTGCAATATTCCTTTCTTCAATGCCTTCAGCTTTTCCCTTTTCAATCCCTTTCTGTTCGGCTTCATATAACTGACTATTTTGATCTAATGCAAATATTTCTCTTGAAAAAGCTTCCGCTCTTAAAGCTCTATCTTTATTCATATCTACTAGCATATTTAAAGCCTCCTTCATCTCTTTACTATCAACAACAGGTAAATTATTCTTGTTGTCAATATCAAAGAATTCTAACATTTTCCTTAACTCTATTATAGGACACTTATCTTTATTTTTCAAGAATATCATACTGACACGTCGATGTTCATTTAATACAACACCTTCGCTTGTGGTTAGATAGGCTTCCTCATACCATCTTGTAGAAGTTTTAACATAATCTTTAATATCATCAAAGCCTAATATCCAGATTGATTCAACATTAGCCATATTATACCTTTCACTTTTTTCCAAAGCTTCACTATATTTTCTTGATGAATAATAATCCATTCTTGGACCTAAATAATCATAATTTCTATTTTGCATCTCAAGATTAAGTCTAACTTCCTTTTGATATCCATTAAGAGAAACGGAAGCTACTACATCATAAATGATCTTTTTACCATCTAATATGGTTGATTCAGTATTATCATAGGTAATATCAGCTTCATTTACATTTTGATTCCATAGATTTGATAAGAAGATAGCAAGTATCTTCTTAACTGAAAAGAAATGTTTAAAATAAACATCAGACCTTAAATTAAAAAAGCGATTATCATCATTATAAGTTTTCATATGTCCTCCAAGTTAACTAAAAATAGTATAAAATATTTTATAATTTGATATTAGCACTAGTGATAATTTTTGTCAAATGTTTATAAAGTTTTATATTTTCGAAAAAATTAGTTAAAAGTATCATTCAATTATATTTTTTTACCGTTTTTTCTCTAAAAACAGGTTATTTTAAATAAAAATAGTCTTGATATAAGATTAAAAAAGCGATTAAATATGAAAGCTTTTTGTGTTAATTTACATCATTTTATATTTTTAAATATAAAAATAATCCTCGCTTTATAAAGCGAAGATTAAATTTAAAAAATAGATCTTAAAATTTCTAAAAATAATTTAAAAAGATTCTTTTTCTTTGATTCTTTAACAACTAAATCGGCTGTATCAATAACTTTTCCATCATAATACAAAATTGCTTTTCCTTCCGTTTTAGATGAAAATTCATACTTTATTTCATATTTATCAGTTTCTGATTTTAAAATAGTTTTAACAAAAGATTTTGTAGGACAAATTGTAATTAAATTATTTTCATATAATATCGTATCATATTTTTTTACAATATCATCTTTATCTAAAAAACTAATCTTTTTATAAAAACTAAAACCATAACTTAAAAGCTCTGCAGCTTCTTGATTTCTTATAATTGGATTTTCATATCCCATCGCAACAGAAATTAGACGCATATCATCGACCTGCTTTGTAAGGGTAATACAATAAGCACTATAAGCTGTATGACCAGTTTTTAATCCATCAATTCCATTTTTTCCCGCAAGCTTATTAGTATTTACAAGCCAAAAAGGATTATCAGTATCTTCTCTAAAATATGCATCATGAAGGGTAGTAATAGCTAAAACCTCAGGATAATTATTTACTAAATATCTGCTAATTAAAGCCATATCATAGGCTGATGAGAAATGATTTGTATCACTAAGGCCGGTTGCATCAGAATAATGAGTATTAAGCATCTTAAGTTCTTCAGCTTTTTGATTCATTTTATCAACGAATAAAGCTTCACTTCCTGCCACACCCTCAGCTAAACATACCGCCGCATCATTAGCAGAAGCTAACATTACACATTTTATTAAATCAGATACAGTATGCTTCTCCCCTTCTTCTAAATATACCTGGGTTCCTCCCATTGATTTAGCATGAGAAGAGCATGTTAGAATAGTATCATATTCTATTTCATGATTCTTTAAGGCATCATATACAAGAGATATTGTCATAATCTTAGTCATGGAGGCAATACCTCTTTTTTCATCCATATTTCTAGAAAAAAGAATATCGCCTGACTCAGCTTCTATTAAAATAGCAGCCTTACTATTAGCTACAAGACTTTCTGAAGCCTTTGATGTTTTAGGAATTATAAAAAAGGCACTTAATAATATAAGCAGTAATAATATTAATCTTTTCATTGCTTCACCACTAATATATATTACTATAATAAATATTTTATTATTAAAATTAAATTTTAAAGAATAATTTTTATTATTTTATTAATACTATAATTGTAGCAAAATTATTTAAGGAGTTTTTAATTATGACAAATAAAGTTACTGCAAGACCATGTAAGGAAAGTCCCTCTACTTGGGAAATTCTTGATCAATATGGTTGTGTAAGACCAAAGCATTATCAAACAAAAGATGAATGCGTAAAACAAGCTCGTAAATTAGCCGAGGAATGTGGCTGTGAGCTTTGTATTGAAGACCAATTAAATAGATGCTAAGAAAAAGGAGGACTTTAGTTCTCCTTTTGTTCATCAGTTATTAGATTTTAAATATCTCATTCTTGATTTTGATTACAAGTAGTTAAACGAGATTTAGTATAATCATATCCTTGATTTTTTGCTAAATCTATCCATTTATTAGCTTCTTTTTCATCTTTATTAACACCATAACCATATTTATAACATATACCTAAATTACATTGGGCTTCTGGACATTCTTTTGAAGAGGCAAGTTTAAACCATTTTACGGCTTTTTTATAATCTTTAGCTACGCCATCGCCAAAAAAGTAGCATAAGCCTAAAACACACTGTGCTTCTTCAATACCTTCTTTAGCAGCAAGTTTAAACCACTTTACAGCTTCTTCCTTATTTTCCTCTACACCATTTCCATTTAAATAGCAACATCCTAAATTAGAATATGCTAAATAATTTTCATTTTCACACGCTAATTTATACCACTTAATAGCTTCTTTATAATCTTGTTTTACTCCATATCCAAAACAATAACAAGTACCTAAATTATTTTGTGCTTCACAGCTATCATTATCAGCCGCAAGTTTATACCACTTTACGGCTTCTTCGTAATTTTGATTAACGCCTTTACCATCATAATAACAATTGCCTAAAAAATATTGAGCTTCTTCGTAGTCTTTATCAGCGGATAACTTAAGAAGTCTAAAAGCTTCCTTGTAATCCTGCTTAACTCCATATCCAAAATAATATAACAAAGCTAATTCATACTGACCTATTGCATCATCTTGTTTGGCAAGATAATCAAAACATTTAAAAGCCTCAGTATAATCTTGCTTTACTCCCTTGCCATATTTATAACAATTTCCTAAATTACAATAAGCATACTCATAGCCTTCTCTTATAGCTTCTTTATATAACTTTATAGCCTTCTCATAATCCTTTTCTACACCGTTTCCATATTCATAACAAAAGCCTAAATTATTTAGTGCAACCCCGTCATCATCTTCTACAGCTTCTTTATATAATCTTACAGCCTCATTATAGTTTCTTTTAACACCATAACCATTGAAGTAACAAAAACCTAATATACTTTTAGCTTTTGTATTTCCTTGTAAAGCAGCTTTTTTATACCATTTTGTAGCTTCTTTGTAATCTTTAGCTACACCATAACCGTAAAAATAACAATCACCTAAGCCAGCTTGAGCATCCACATATCCTTGATTTGCAGCAAGTTTATACCATTTTAAAACTTTACTATAATCTTCATCTACACCATTTCCATAATAATAACATTTACCTAAGGTATATTGAGCAACTGCATCTCCTTGATCTGCTGCTTTTTTATACCACTTGACGGCTTCTGCATAGTCTTGATTAACACCATTACCATAAAAATAGCAATTGCCTAAGCCAACTTGAGCAGACGCATTTCCTTGTTCTGCAGCTTTTTTATACCACATTAGAGCTTCAGTATAATTTTTATCTACTCCATTACCAGCATAAAAAGTATAACCTAAATGATATTGAGCATTTGCATTATTTTGTTTTGCTGACAGTTGAAACAATCTTGTAGCCTCAGTATAATCTTGAATAGCACCCTCACCATTTGCATAACAAACACCTAAATGATTTTGAGCATATTTATTACCTTGATCTGCAGCAAGTTTATACCATTTTACGGCCTCTTTATAATCCTTATTAACACCATATCCGCGGTAATAACAAAAACCTAATTTTTGTTGAGCATCATCATTTCCTTGATTTGCAGCAAGTTTATACCACTTTACAGCTTCAGGATAATTTCTATCTACTCCCTTACCATAATAGTAACAATCGCCTAAATGATTGCAAGAAAAGGCATAATTTTTTTCAGCAGCAAGTTTATACCATTTTATAGCCTCAGTATAATTTTTTTCATCTGAATATTCATAATATAAACCTATATTGTTAAAGGCAGGAACATAATTTTGTTCAGCTGCTTTCATCCATTTATTTAATGCTTCTTCATAATTTTGCGTAACACCCTCACCATTATAATAACAATTACCTAATTTTTTTAGTGCTGGTGCATAATTTTCATTTGCGGCTAAAGTATACCACTTTACAGCTTCTTCATAATTTTTTACTGGCCCCTCACCATTATAATAGTAATCTCCTAAATTAGTTTGTGCTTCTAAGTTTCCTTTATTTGCTTCTTCAAGCATTTTTTCAAATTCTTCTTTTAGTAATCCCATATTATCCCTCCGTTCATTTTTTATATGTTTTACTTTATCTATATCTTTAATAATTATACCTAATATTACTTAGTACCTATAAATGTAAGGTGAGTTTTTTCATCACTACGCTCACTACTTGCATAAATAATTTTAATTTCAGTTGTATTTGTATTTTTATCTATTAATTTAAATAATTTTTCTTCGTTTATCATAATTTAAGCCAAGTAACGCTACTTAGCACAACCATTCCTTCTTTTTCATATGTAAAACATTATTCTTTAATTGCTATTTTTTTATGATTCTTGTTCTTGATCCCAAGCTCCTAAACTAGATTTAGAATAATCATATCCTTGACTCGTTGCTAATTCTATCCATTTAATAGCTTCATTTATATCTTTTTCAACACCATGTCCATATTTGTAACAAACACCTAAATTACATTGTGCTTCCCTATGTTCTTGTAAAGCTGACAATTTAAATAGTCTTACAGCTTCACTATAGTCTTTGTCTACTCCATATCCAAAAAAATAACAAACACCTAAATTAGTTTGAGCATATTTATTACCTTGGTTTGCAGCAAGTTTATACCATTTTACGGCCTCTTTATAATCTTGATTAACACCATATCCGTGGTAATAACAAACACCTAAATTAGTTTGAGCATCAACATTTCCTTGGTCTGCAGCTTTTTTATACCACATTAGAGCTTCAGTAGAATTTTCATCCACTCCATCACCACAAAAATAGCAATTACCTAAATTAGTTTGAGCAGGTGCATAACCTTGTTTGGCTGATAGTTGAAATAATCTTATAGACTCGTCATAATCTTTCTTAACACCATAACCATAAAAATAACAAACGCCTAAAATATTTTGAGCATATTTATTACCTTGATCTACAGCAAGTTTATACCATTTTACGGCCTCTTTATAATCTTGATTAACACCATAACCGTAATAATAACAATCACCTAAATGATTTTGAGCAGGTGCAGATTCTTGACTAGCAGCTAATTTAAATAAATTTATAGCTTCATTGTAGTTCTTATCTACTCCTTTACCAAATAAATAATTATAACCTAAATTACATTGAGCATTTGCATTATTTTGTTTGGCTGACAGTTGAAACAATCTTGTAGCCTCTTTATAATCTTGATTAACACCCTCACCATTTGCATAACAAACACCTAATCGATTTTGAGCATATTTATTACCTTGAACTACAGCAAGTTTATACCATTTTACGGCCTCTTTATAATCTTGATTAACACCATATCCGCGATAATAACAAAAACCTAATTGTTGTTGAGCATCATCATTTCCTTGATCTGCAGCAAGTTTATACCATTTTACGGCCTCTTTATAATCTTGATTAACACCATATCCGTGTAAATAACAAACACCTAATTGTTGTTGAGCATCATTATTTCCTTGTTCTGCAGCAAGTTTATACCACTTTACAGCTTCAGTATAATTTCTATCTACACCCTTACCACAATAGTAACAATCACCTAAATGATTTTGTGAATATGCATAATTTTTTTCAGCAGCAAGTTTATACCATTTAATAGCTTCAGTATAATTTCTCTCATCCTGATAATAATCATAATATAAACCTATATTATTAAAAGCGGGAACATAATTTTGTTCAGCTGCTTTCATCCATTTATTTAATGCTTCTTCATAATTTTGCGTAACACCATTACCATTACAATAACAATTACCTAGTTTTTTTAGTGCTGGTGCATAATTTTCATTTGCAGCTAAAGTATACCACTTTACAGCTTCTTCATAATTTTTTACTAGCCCCTCACCATTATAATAGTAATCTCCTAAATTAGTTTGTGCTTCTAAGTTTCCTTTATTTGCTTCTTCAAGCATTTTTTCAAGTTCTTCTTTTAGTAATCCCATATTATACCTCCGTTCATATCTTATATGTTTTACTTTATCAATATCTTTAATAATTATACCCAATATTACTTAGTACCTATAAATGTAAGGTGAGTCTTTTCATCACTACGCTCACTACTTGCATAAATAATTTTAATTTCTGGAAATTTATTTTTTATATTTGTAAGAATCTTATCAACTATTAATAAAGTAGCTCCCGTTTCAATAATAACAAGACCATTAGATACTTTATCATTAAATACCATTTTTAATTCAAAATTACAATCTGAATTTACATAATCATTATAATAAGCAATTATATTTCCATTATTAAATAACGTATTAATATCAGTAGCATCAATTGCAATAAATCCATAAGTTGCTTTATAAACATCATCAAATAAATTATATTTCTTTAATTCATTTAATGAATTTGGAGTTAAATTACTAACAAATTTATTCTTTTTATATTCATTTAAGCTTTCTTCATTATCTAGTGCATTTATATAATCCGTTATTTCTGATAAAGCCTTTTCTAAATCATCTAAAGTACCGATAATTTTTCTTTCACCTTGTACTTTAAGTGTAATTAACCCACAGGCTTCAAGTATTTCAATGATTTTATTAACTTTATTGAAACCATAATTAAATTCTTTTTGAATTTGATTAAAGCTTATAACATTTGTTTTAATAATAAATTCATAAACAGTTTTAATTTCAGTTGTATTTGTATTTTTATCTATTAATTTAAATAATTTTTCTTCGTTTATCATAATTTAAGCCAAGCATTAACACTTGGCACATCCCTTCTTTCTTTTTTCATATGTAAAGAAATATTCTTTAATTGCTAGTTTTTTTATGATTCTTGTTCTTGATCCCAAGCTCCTAAACTAGATTCAGAATAATCATATCCTTGACTCGTTGCTAATTTTATCCATTTATTAGCTTCATTTATATCTTTCTCAACACCATGTCCATATTTGTAACAAACACCTAAGTTACATTGTGCTTCCCCATGTTCTTGTAAAGCTGCCAATTTAAATAGTCTTACAGCTTCACTATAGTCTTTGTCTACTCCATATCCAAAATAATAACAAGTACCTAAATCGCACTGAGCATCATCAATGTCTTGATCTGCGGCAAGCTTATACCATTTTACGGCTTCTGCATAGTCTTGGGGTACTCCTTCACCATTATAATAACAATCGCCTAAATTATTTTGAGCATCACTATTTTCTTGATTTGAAGCAAGTTTATACCATTTTACGGCTTCTACATAGTCTTGAATTACTTCTTTTCCATCAAAGTAGCAATCACCTAATTCATTTTGGGCACTTGCACTTCCCTGCTCCGCTTCTAATAACAAATTTCTTATTTTTTCATCCAATTTTTCCATATTCTTTTTCTTATAATCAATTTGTACTTAAGATTATAATTTTCCTTTCTTTTTATTTCAATTATGCGTACAACATAACTTTATAAATTTTATACAATTACATAATTCTTTATTCTGACTTGCCACAAATGGTGCACACACCATTTGAATAATTATGGCCTTTAGGAGAAATAGTTTGAGTTTGAACCTCACCACATTTTATACAAGTTCTTGATTTTAATCCTTCCTCTTCACATGTCGATTCCTTTTGAATTGACCAACTTCCATAAGAATGGGAACAATCATTTGAATCACACGAAAAGAGTCCAAAAACAATTACTAATCCTACAAACATTCCTAAAATTTTACTTATAATTTTCATATTATTTCCTCCTAAAACATTTATATATTGATACATAATATCAATATTTATTAATTAAAAAAACAATCACTTACAAAATTTTAAAATTTTATACATAATTCATCATTATTAAGTTTAATATAATAAATTCTTTCAAATAAAAAAAGAATAATATTTGTTTTGTCGTTAAAATTTGATAAATCACTTATGTTATCCAAGTAAGAACAATTAAAATCAGATTTATAATCATCATTATCAATAATAAAATTTATTGTAATTTTATAAAAAGATCCATTTGTATTATTTCCTGAATATAATTCACCACTATATACTCCACTTGATAAACTAATATTTCTTTCTTCTCTATTTTTACCATCAAAATTAATAGTTTCTCCAGTTGTATTATTAACTATATAACCAATTAAAGCCGGCATATTTGAATCTATCGCATTAATATGTAAGAATGTATTTTTAGCATATACAGGACAATTCTCATCAATAGAAATCAAATTGCCATTTAATAAACAATCGCCAAAATATGTACTAAATACATTATTTGAATCAACATTAAAAACATAGAATGTATTTTTAAAAATTGTACCAATTTTTGAAATAATAGTTATTTCATATTTACCAGCGTCTACAGCTTCATATCCACTATTTACATAAAATACATCTCCACCATTTAGTGAAACTCCAATCAAATAATTTGCTTCCCCTATATCAATTGAAAAACCACTAATTGTTGTATCACCATTTTTTAATATCTCTCCAATTTTAACGGAATCTATAGAACACCCTTCATAAGTATAATCATATTCTTCACCAGGTAGATTTTCAAATAAAACATCATATGGTGTGTCAATTGTTACATAGCAAGTATAAACTTCTGCATATCTTTTATACTCATAAACATCATCTTTCCACCATAATGAGCCTGATTCACCTATTTTTCTACCAAGTTCATATGCAAAAATTATCCTATAGTAAACACCTTTATAAATATCTTCATCAGAACTTGTATAAAAATTAATTGAACCTGATTTATTATCTTCATAATAATTTATAATTGGACTAAAAACATTTGCCCAAATATCACCAGTATAAGATTTTTGAACAATCATTGCTCCTTTAGCAACATTTCCACTTAACATTTGATCATCAACATAATTACTAGTATCAGATATAAGATTCCAATCTGTATTAATGCTAGTTTGATATAGCCCATTGTAACTGTATGAAAAACTAATATTACCATTTGCTCCATATGCCTCTTCATTTCTAAAAACGGTTTTATTGGTTATATTTCCTGTAATAGTTAATTTTCCTATTTTATTGTCACCTAAAACATTTTGTGAAATAATATTCTCATCAGAAATTATGTAATTATTTGAAGTATCAAACTCATAAAGTTTATGTGATACTTCATATTCTAAACCAACATCACTTTTATAAATAGACAAATCATTTGACATACATGAATCAAGAGTTGTTTTTCCATCACCAATATTCTTTGCATTTACTATATGTGTTCCTTTACCAATACTAGAATAATCTCCATCAAATTCTTCTCCATCTAAATAATATTGAATATTTATACCATTTTCTAAACATACTATTTTTTGAGAAAAATATTGTAGTTTTGGAGCTTCATATCTTCTAATATTTAATATATTAGAAATTTCCGAATCTAATATTAAGCTTTCCTCACTTATATATTTAGCTGATATTTGATTTATACCTTCTAATATATTTTTTGTATCACCATCAAATTCTTCTCCATTTACATACCATTTAATTTCGTTAGTTGAATCATTTGTTTTCAATATTGAATTTTCCATACTAATTATTGGTGCAGTTAATTTATAGATATTTAAGATTGTCTCTTCTGAATCTAATTCATCAGAACTACTACTATAGTACTTAGCTGTAATCACATGATTTCCACTAGATATACCATTTAAGTCACCTTCATGCTCAACACCATCTAAATAAAACTTAACTATTTTAGAAGAATCATCACATTTTATAACATTATTAACTATCGATAATATTGGAGCTTTTAATTTTTTCACTGTTATACTATTAGAATTTTCTGAATCTAATTCATATTTTTCTTTAGAAATATACCTTGCTGTAATAATATGAACTTCTCCTGAGCTTATACTTGTAAGATTTCCATCAAATTCTTTTCCATCTAAATAATATTGAATATTTTTTGATGAATCATCACATGTCAAATTTCCTAATATAAGTGAAATTTCAGGATAAGATAATTTTGTAATTGTAATTACATTTGATATATCTGAATCAATAGTTAATTCATCTGATGATAAGTATTTAGCAGTTATTAAATAATCTCCTGACACTGTTATATTCGATAAATTTCCATCAAATTCTTCATTATTCAAATAGTATTTTACTAATCTTGATGGACTATCAATTTTTATTTTTCCGTTTTCAATATCAATAACTGGTTTTTCATATTTAGTTATTATTAGTTCATCTGACATATCTGAATCTAATTCATTATCATTTGATGCAAGATATTTTCCAACAATTGAATAACTTCCAGCCTTATTTATTAATTCTATTTGTCCTTCAAAATTAATACCATCTTTAAATAATTTTAAATTATTTTCTTTATTATTTCCGATAATTGTTCCATTTAAAACTGAAAGTATTGGTGCTTTTAACTTTTTAACATTCAAAGATTTTGAAGTATCTAGCAATATTTTTTCATTAGAAAAAACTTTAATTTCTATAGTATGACTACCAGTTTCTAAATTATAACTATTCAAATTAATTTCAAAATTCGAGTTAGAATTAGTTTCTTCTACACCATCAATTATAACATGATAACTAATTCCATCATTAGCCAATGAAGGCCAGGCAACTATTCCATTTTTTATACTTAGTTCATAATTTAATAAAGCTTTAAAGGAATATCCAGGCGATTCAATAATTGTCGAATTATTTGACATGGCAATTATCTTAAAATTAAATATTCCTGTTTCAAATTTAGTTACATCTAATTTAGAACTTTCTGATTTAATATATAAATTATCATTTACATAAACATCATATGAATCTGCATTAGAAACACTATTCCAATTAAGATAGCCATCAGAATAATATACATTAGATACTGGATCTAAAACAGTAAAACACTTTGGAGTTGATTTACTGTATAATGAATTTTGCTCATTAGAATAAGCATAAATTATTATTTCATATTCGCCTTTGGTATCAAAATTATACTTATATTCGGTCTCTATTATTCCTTCATGCTTCTCACCATTGATTTCAATAGTATATGAATTAGCACCTTCAACTTTATCCCAAATAAATTTACCATTTGAATATTCGATATTATAAGTTTTTTCAAGATTATAAATTTTCAAATTATTTGACCATTCTGAATCATTGTATTTTTCAGATTTCTTTAAGGCTCTAACAGAAAAGTAATAATGACCATAATTTTCAAAAGATGACAAATCATAATTTGTAGTTTTAACATCACATAAATGATCCAATGAAGTTTCAGATGTACCATATCTTATTTGATATCCAGATGAATTAGGAATGCTTGTCCAAGTTAATTCATTATGACTTAATTCTAATTTTGGAGTTGATATTTTAGCAGGTGTTGTATTAACTTGTACTTTTTGAATTACATCTTGGAATTTTATCTCAATTTCCTGATTTCCAATATATTCGCTATCATAATTAGAAATCATACTTTCATCAACAGATTTTTCTTCTTTAACTCCATTATTTTTCTTATAAGAAATAGTAATAGACGATAAATCTAATTTCTCACCATATACTCTTTCAATCGTATCATTCTTTAAATTAAATTGAATTGAGGACACATCAATTTTTTCTAAATGTTTCCAAAGAAAAAAGCCTCCTGCAAGTAAACTTAAAAATACAACTCCAAAAATTATACCAACAATACGATTTTTATATTTCCTAGCAGATTTACTTAAATTACTCATAATATTCTACCACCTTACTGCATTTTGAAAAATATATTATCAATTTACACTATAACTGTTTAAAACATCAAAATAAAACAAATTATATTTTTTAATTTTCTAAGCAATTGTAATTTGGCAATTCATTATCAAACGATTCGTAAATTGCTTTATTTACATTATTTTTATTTTTTATTTTTATAATATCTTTTATTCCAGGGAAAATCCTACAATGTGTAATTAATAATATTGTTACATTTGGATTAGATAATCTTAATTCTTTTAATATTGATATAAGAGTTTTTTTATTATCTTTGTCCAAATTATTTAATGGCTCATCTAATAAAATAAGATTACACTCAGCAACTTTAGCTTTTATAATACCAGATATTAAATGAAGCATCTTCTTTTGTCCACCACTTAAGTTATTAGCCTTTTTAAAATACATAAATTTAAGATCTTTTTGAGGATTTTTTCGAAACTTTTCTGCTCTTCCAGGATTTTTTATTTCATCAACAAAAAATTTATATAAGTAATTTGAATAAAACTGATATATCATTTTTTTAATTTTATTAGTTAATTCTTTTTTATTTTTAAAGCTTGAAATTGCAGTTAAAGCTGGTCTCATTAGATAATGAAAGGCTGATTCATTAGTAAGAAATGCTTCTTCTTGATTTATATTAACAATTTTTCTTTTTAATTCATCAAGAGAGTAATCATGAATTTCTTTAGCATAAATATATATTTTACCTGATATCAACTTACAATAATCTCCACCTTGACCAGCAAGAATATTTAGAAATGTTGATTTACCAGATCCGTTTGGTCCTTCTATAATAACAGTCTTACCATATGGTATATTGATGGTTGAATAATCCACAATCGTTTTATTAGAAATATTTATTTTTAAATCTTCAATTCTAACTATATATTTATCATCTAAGTTTTCCACGGTTGACCTCCACAATGTAATAAATTAAACATAGTAAAATTGCTACTGCAATACTAAAAGCTAATAAATTAATAAAAACAACACAATAACCTATAGTAAAAAGTTTTATATATCGCAAGTAAAATAAGAAAGCTAAAATTATAGGTAATATGATTCTAATTAAAGTATCATATAATATTTGTATAAATAATTTATACTTTTTATTACCATCCATAACCAAAAGCTTGTAATCATTTTTCTTTTTTTTAAAAATAAATATCTCTGTTATCGTTAAAATAAATAACATAATTAAAATTAAATAAGCTCCATTATTTTTAGCAATTTTTTTGTTATCAAATGCTTTTTTATCTAATTTAATAAAATCTGTAACATTATAAAATCCATCAGAGTTGTTCGTAAAATAAATATATTTAATAGGTTGACTAATTGAAATACCTTTTGTTGTTGAAAGAACAATAACACCAAAGTGATTATATTTTTGATCCAATCCACTTTGTGAATTAAATATTATCACAACTTCATATTGAGATTTATCCTTTAAATAAATTTTATCACCAATTGATAATTCATATTCAACGGCAATATTTTTGCTAATTGCACAAGTTTTTGGTTCAAGGTAATAATCAACTTCAAACAAATTATCATTATATGATGAAGTATCCATTTGCATAAAAACATCAGCATTTATGCTTTTTTCATCTTTATATGTCAAAAGTACTCCGTTCAAATTTATAAAGCAATTTGAGTTAATAGGGAAATTTGCAAACCAAACTTCTTGATTGCAAATATTTGAATATAAATAATAGTTAGATAAACTTTGAATAATATTTGGTACAAAGAAATAAAATACTCCTATCACACATATAAATGAAACAAAAAAAGAGATAATACTATGAATATTTATTTTTAAATAATAGATAAATTTATATAACATAGTCTCATCTCCTATTTTTAGTTATAAAGATATTTTTTCATTCTTTAAGCTTGGATTAATTTTTACTTTATATTTATTTAAGAAAATACAAATAAAAGGAATACTTATAAGAATCGGTAAACTAAAAGAAATAATAATTTTCAAATATGATTTTAAGAATTGACTTACAGTACCATAAATAAACAAAGATAGCGCCGTTATTAAAGCAACTGCTAAAGTTCCAAATATAGTAATTTTATAATAGATTGCCATAACATTTGCATTGCCATCATGAACTTTTAATATATCATCCTCTTGGTTTGAATTAATAAAAGCAATAGACAATACAGTATATAGAATCAAAACTACAACTGCTATTCCTATACAAATATAGTTTATCTTTTCAATTTGTGTTTCTACTTGTTCCTTTACATCTTGCATGTACTCTGCTTTAGCTTGTACAACGCCATTAAATTCTTGATTTAAATATGCTTCTTTATATTCATTATAAGCAGTTTTGATAGATTGATTCCACTCATTTTCCGTCATTGAAGGAGGGCAATTATTATTATTTTTATATTCTTTAATATAATCTTCTTCACTTTGAAGTGAACCTAATGGAATATATGTACTTAAAAGTTGTGCACATTTTGTTAAATCCTTTGCATCTATAAATGCATAATTATAAGTTAATTCTTCTCCATATGCTGATGAAATCTCCTTTGAAAACTCAGCTAATGCAAGTCCAAAATCTAAATTTGTGTATGTAGAAGACATATATATTGAAGTAACTTCAAATTTGAACGTTTTATTTGCAAGTGAAACAGTAACAAAATCCCCTACAACAACACCCAAATTATTAGCAGCAATCTTATCTAAACAAATTCCATTTTTGTTATAATTACCTGATATTTTTGTTTTATCATTGAATAATCCTATTGAATAATCATCAATATCATCAGAAAGTAATAATGTTACTTTACTATTTGAATTTCCATTCAAAATTACATCAAACGAATAACAAGGAAAAACCGAATTAATAGCATCACTTTTAGAATCTAATTCTACGATTTGTTCCTTTGATGGTGACGTAATCAGGTAGTCAAAATCTGTTAGTGTATAACTGCTTTGTTTCTGCTCAGTATCTTTTTTTATGTTAATAGTATTAATTCCGGTAATTATCAATGCAATGCTAGTTACTATACACAGGATAATATTTTTTAGAAATTTCATATTTTTTCCACCCCTTAAATGTTAACAACTACTTCTCTTGAATAATCTGATACTATAAAATTTGCACTATTACTAAATGATTGAATTTTTACTCTGTGATTACCTGAAATATAACTTGATAAATCCCATGATATAGCTGCCCCTACAGAAGTATGTTCATCAACAGAATAAATTACTTCATTTCCGGCGCTATCCTTTAAAATTTCACCATCAACATAAGTCTTATAATAATCAGCATATTTAACATTATTAAATTTAAGTTCAAGAGATGAATCATCAAAACTCAACTCAGGAGCATCCAATTTAACTTTATTAATAGTTAATAGTTTACCAAAACCATCTGTTTCACCTGATAAGGATAATGAACTACCAGAAAAACTTACCCCCATATATGCCTCGCCATATTTTAGGGTTTTCATCTTAATAACTATCTTAATTTCTTTACTTACATCTTTTTCTGATGCTATTTTATTAGATATAGATAAATTAATTTTATCCATACCAGTACCAGGATCCTTGATTGATGTTTTAGTTGGGTTTTCTCCTGATTTTGTTGTATACACATTTCCATCAATAAATCCTGTACTATCAAATGAAACATTTGTATTCAATAGTGAAGTTCCATCATTTGATGTTCTAGATGTCATAGTATATGAAATAAGAAAATAATAATCTTTTATTACATCAAAAGATGTTGGTTTTGATGTATTTTTAATTGACAATTGTGAATCATCAGTTACATCAGTGGCATTAATAAATCCATATTCAACATTTGAAATTTCAACAGATATTTTTGTTGTATTATTATCATTAGACGGAACATACGAATCATTATTATCATCATCCCAAAAACAAGATGTTAAAATAGGTGTCATAAATATAAGACAAAATCCTAAAATAAACAAAATAATTCTTTTTAATTTTTTCATAATTTCTAATCTCCTATATGTTGTATTCATGAATTACTTGGTCAAGTATATTACCACTTGAATCTTTAATGAATACAGTTATTGTTAATTTATTAGAAACAATTCCATTTCTATTATAAGAAATTGTTTGTATTGAATTAATAGATGTTTTATCTATAAAGTTTTGTGTATCAATTAATTCATCATCACTATAATATTGGACTTTCATATCATATAATAATGTAGATTCTTTGGTTTTTATAGTTATATTAGCTCTATTATTATTCGTTTTTGAAACAACTATACTAACATCACTTTTATAAATAGACAAATCGTTTGACATACATGAATCAAGAGTTGTTTTTCCATCACCAATATTCTTTGCATTTACCACATGTGTTCCTTTACCAATACTAGAATAATCTCCATCAAATTCTTCTCCATCTAAATAATATTGAATATTTATACAATTTTCTAAACATACTATTTTTTGAGAAAAATATTGTAATTTTGGTGCTTCATATCTTCTAATATTTATTATATTAGAAATTTCCGAATCTAATATTAAGCTTTCCTCACTTATATATTTAGCTGATATTTGATTTATACCTTCTAATATATTTTTTGTATCACCATCAAATTCTTCTCCATTTACATACCATTTAATTTCGTTAGTTGAATCATTTGTTTTCAATATTGAATTTTCCATACTAATTATTGGTGCAGTTAATTTATAGATATTTAAGATTGTCTCTTCTGAATCTAATTCATCAGAACTACTACTATAGTACTTAGCTGTAATCACATGATTTCCACTAGATATACCATTTAAGTCACCTTCATGCTCAACACCATCTAAATAAAACTTAACTATTTTAGAAGAATCATCACATTTTATAACATTATTAACTATCGATAATATTGGAGCTTTTAATTTTTTCACTGTTATACTATTAGAATTTTCTGAATCTAATTCATATTTTTCTTTAGAAATATACCTTGCTGTAATAATATGAACTTCTCCTGAGCTTATACTTGTAAGATTTCCATCAAATTCTTTTCCATCTAAATAATATTGAATATTTTTTGATGAATCATCACATGTCAAATTTCCTAATATAAGTGAAATTTCAGGATAAGATAATTTTGTAATTGTAATTACATTTGATATATCTGAATCAATAGTTAATTCATCTGATGATAAGTATTTAGCAGTTATTAAATAATCTCCTGACACTGTTATATTCGATAAATTTCCATCAAATTCTTCATTATTCAAATAGTATTTTACTAATCTTGATGGACTATCAATTTTTATTTTTCCGTTTTCAATATCAATAACTGGTTTTTCATATTTAGTTATTATTAGTTCATCTGACATATCTGAATCTAATTCATTATCATTTGATGCAAGATATTTTCCAACAATTGAATAACTTCCAGCCTTATTTATTAATTCTATTTGTCCTTCAAAATTAATACCATCTTTAAATAATTTTAAATTATTTTCTTTATTATTTCCGATAATTGTTCCATTTAAAACTGAAAGTATTGGTGCTTTTAACTTTTTAACATTCAAAGATTTTGAAGTATCTAGCAATATTTTTTCATTAGAAAAAACTTTAATTTCTATAGTATGACTACCAGTTTCTAAATTATAACTATTCAAATTAATTTCAAAATTCGAGTTAGAATTAGTTTCTTCTACACCATCAATTATAACATGATAACTAATTCCATCATTAGCCAATGAAGGCCAGGCAACTATTCCATTTTTTATACTTAGTTCATAATTTAATAAAGCTTTAAAGGAATATCCAGGCGATTCAATAATTGTCGAATTATTTGACATGGCAATTATCTTAAAATTAAATATTCCTGTTTCAAATTTAGTTACATCTAATTTAGAACTTTCTGATTTAATATATAAATTATCATTTACATAAACATCATATGAATCTGCATTAGAAACACTATTCCAATTAAGATAGCCATCAGAATAATATACATTAGATACTGGATCTAAAACAGTAAAACACTTTGGAGTTGATTTACTGTATAATGAATTTTGCTCATTAGAATAAGCATAAATTATTATTTCATATTCGCCTTTGGTATCAAAATTATACTTATATTCGGTCTCTATTATTCCTTCATGCTTCTCACCATTGATTTCAATAGTATATGAATTAGCACCTTCAACTTTATCCCAAATAAATTTACCATTTGAATATTCGATATTATAAGTTTTTTCAAGATTATAAATTTTCAAATTATTTGACCATTCTGAATCATTGTATTTTTCAGATTTCTTTAAGGCTCTAACAGAAAAGTAATAATGACCATAATTTTCAAAAGATGACAAATCATAATTTGTAGTTTTAACATCACATAAATGATCCAATGAAGTTTCAGATGTACCATATCTTATTTGATATCCAGATGAATTAGGAATGCTTGTCCAAGTTAATTCATTATGACTTAATTCTAATTTTGGAGTTGATATTTTAGCAGGTGTTGTATTAACTTGTACTTTTTGAATTACATCTTGGAATTTTATCTCAATTTCCTGATTTCCAATATATTCGCTATCATAATTAGAAATCATACTTTCATCAACAGATTTTTCTTCTTTAACTCCATTATTTTTCTTATAAGAAATAGTAATAGACGATAAATCTAATTTCTCACCATATACTCTTTCAATCGTATCATTCTTTAAATTAAATTGAATTGAGGACACATCAATTTTTTCTAAATATTTCCAAATAAAAAATCCTACCGCAAGTAAAATTAATACTACAACTCCAAAAATTATACCAACAATATGATTTTTATATTTCTTAGCAGGTTTACTTAAATTACTCATAATTTTTTTCCTTGTTACACTTCTCTTCAAATTTACTAATAAATTTGATTTTTAAAGGGCGAAATTTTAAAGGCATTTCATATCCTGTCTTTTGCAATTCATTTAAAAAATGTGCACCTATCTGATAATTACTTTTGCCCCCTAAATTATTATTCTTATTTGAATCAATGCATTTACAACATTTATATAATAACTCAAAGCCGTCATTTTCGTTTGCTTCCATTATACACTCAATAATAATATTAATTGGCTCAACATATTCACTATCTTTAAGTGCCATTTCAAGGAGATCAAAAATAAAGCCTGATATATCTATATTATGATTAAGACATTTTCTTAAACATTCGTTATAGAAATCACTTTCACTATATTTTTGCTTAATTATTTCTGCTATAGCAACACATGAACAAACTATTTTTTTATAATTAATAGCATCAATTTTTGTGTAATTAATTATAGAATAAATAAATTCAAACAGATCCTCATTCTTAGCCAAACTAGAATCTTTTTTTAATTTCGATTTTATTGTTGATAAAAAAACATCTAAATCAATAAAGCATTCATCATTATTTTTTTTATATTTTTCTATCAAAAAATTTGCTTTATCTTTATCAAAGGTATTCATACTATATCTCCTCATATTCATATCAATCTATAACATTTTTTTGTTTATAAAAAGTGTATATATCTTTTAAAAATTTCTTACCTTTATCAATTGGTAAAAGCAATTTTTTAAGTGTTTCTTCATCTTCAGTCCCTGAATGACTACACGCATTTAATAACTTCCAAATTCGATAAGACTTCGAGATTTCTGATTTTTTTAATCCCAATGATAAAAACTTAAAACCCATATCTGCACTTATTCGATTTAAGCGGTCATTCTTTATTAATTCAATTTTATTATTAATTACTCTTTCTTTATAGTAATTTGCATCATCTTTATTAATTTTTCCATTTGTCAAAAGGTAATCAATAAATTCAATATATCTCTCTTTTGTAATTGCTGCTTTACCTTTTTTATTTTCAAATAATGGCTGATTTTTAAATTTAACATTGTAAAAACTTTTTTCGATTAGTCTTCTTAATGTATTACCTTTTTCAAATAAATCATCTAAATCATTACATTTGTTTAATTTGCTTATAAAGTCCCCATTATCATCATTGATATCATTAATACCATGTCTTTCAGGTAAAAAAGAATATATTTTTTCATAAATATCAGTAAGAATACCTTCTTTTACTGTTTTTAAATTGTCATCTTGTTGTTTATTAATATCTTCTTTTATTTCTTTTGCTAATTTGTAAAGCTCATCTTTAGTCAAAGAGTCATCATTAAAATCCAAAGAAAATAATTTTTCATTTCTATTTATATAATCGTTAATAAATTTATTGTTTTCATTTGTTATTTCATCTAACGATTCTTTTGAAATTTTTTCACCACAAAATTCACAAATGTAATATTTACCATCATCATATAGTTTCGTATTTCCACAGTTTTGACATCTTTTTTGCATATAATTACTTCCTTTGTGAAGATTCATCTTCATTTAATGAAACTTTAGAATTACGATTTAAATAGAATTCTTCTCTTGCTTTATTATAAGCCTCATCAACTTCATTATCGGTACTATCAATTGATGAATTAAAATATTCTTCAGTTATCTTATTTAATTCACTATTTGCTTTATCAACATTATCTTCAACAGATTTTACATTTTTTGCAGAATCTAAAATCATATCTGTATCAATTAAATCCTTTTGTTGATTTATCTTTGATGCAAATTGCTCCGTTTCTTTTATTTGTGAAGCTTGTACTATATTTTCATTTTGTTTAATAAAAGTTAAAAAACTAGTATTCTTGATTTTTAATTGATTTTTGAGTAAATTTAATTCTCTGTTTTTTAATTCTTTTTGATTCTTACAATCTTCTAAATCATAATAAAGATTTTTCCATTTAGACTCATCTTCAAATGATTCATTTTGTTCTTTTTGAATTTGTTTAATTTTTGAATTTAAATTTGATATTTCATCGTTTTTCTCTTTTATTTTATTATTAATATCATTAATTTCCGCTTCAATTTCTGATATTATATCGGCATTTGATTCTCTTACTTTTTCATCTTCAGTTGTTGAAATTTTACTAACTCTTAATGTTTCATCAATCTTTTTAAATTTTTCTAATATGTATTTTGAATAATTAGAATTCATATGTGCTTTTATAGAATCAAGGCATGTTTCAATGACATCAAGTTGATCTTTATTTAATAACAAAGCAGGATTATCAATTTTTCTTTTTACCGAATCAATTTCATATCTAACACCCGGAATACGTTTACTATATGCTTCTTCAGATATTATTTCCAAATTTTTAATGCATTCTATTTTACGACTGTTATTAATTTTTTTTTCTTTTTCAGCTTTATTTTTAAAAAACAACATATTAAATACTATCCTTTGCCATTTTCTTTTGATATTTTCTTATTTCTGAATCTTCTTTAATAGATTTTATTTTATCATCTTCACTTACATTCAATTTTATGATTCCTAATTTAATTCCAGCATCCCAACTAAAATTATAATTTTCATCATTTAGTTTATTTTCAATTTCTTTTATTATATTTGTACTATTGTTAGAAAAATTAGCCAATCCATTTTTTGATATATTTAAAGAAATAACTTCCTCTATTACAGCTTGAATTTGTTTACCAATTTTTCCCCTAAAATAATCTCTTGAATAATGAGTGAAATCTTCACTAATAAAATTTTCAATTAATCTCTTACTATCTTGAACTTTAAACCAATACTCGACCTGATAAAAAATCTTTTCATATTCAAGTTCTGATATATTAAGATTTCTAACATTAAAATTTCCACCATATTTGCCCTCAACTTTTGCAGTGGAAACAAAATATATGGTGTATTTATTTGAATCAATCTTTTTAAATAGATTTCCGATTCCTCTAGGTTTAGAATTTAATATAACACCTTCACTTTTTGATAATTCGAATCTACATCTTTCAGACTCTTTATCAACAATAACAAATGCATCGTTAGGCACCTCAATCATTGAATTATATTCCAAATTTTTTAATGATCGTTTTGAAACAAAATTTCCTTCTCCAAAAGGAATATCCATTTTTATTATCATACACTATATCCTCCATTAGCAGTCATTGCTATTTTTCCAAGCCGTTAATTTTTCGATATCATCTAATTGAACACTGGATTTTACGTTATCAAAAGCTTTATCAAAATCATTTAGATTAATTACTTTTTCTCCTGTTTTTAAGCCTCTAATTGCAGAAATTTCTTCAACTCGATCCAATAAATTTGTTATATCTGATCCATTAAATCTATTTGTTCTTTCAACTATGTCTAAAACATTAATATCATCACTAATATTAACAATTCCTTTTTCAAGAATTTTTTTAAATCTATTCTCAATCATATATGTTCTTGCTTTTTCATCAGGCAAACCAACATAGACTTTAGTACCAAATCTACCCGGTCTAACAAAAGCACTATCAACTTCCCAAGGTTTATTAGTTGATGCAATAAGAAATAAGATATTTCCATTATTACTATTATAACTATCTATTCCTTGAATTTGAGCAAGAAGCTCAGATCTTAATTGCCTTGAATAAGACGACTTTGTGTTTTTTTGAGCAATAGAATCTATTTCATCAAAATAAATTACTGCACAAGGAAATTGTCTTGCTTGACTAAATAAAGATTTTACTGCTTTTTCAGTATTTCCTCCACCTTGATTTAACAAATCAGAAGGCTTAACTGAACAAAACTTAGCTCCAATTTCATTTGCAATAGCTGCTGCAATCATTGTTTTTCCAGTACCTGGTGGTCCATATAAAAATAAGCCACCACCATTTTTCTTAACATAGCCATCAAAAATTTTTGGATTTTTTAATGGTAATAAAACCTTAGTAGTTACCACTTCTTTTACATAATCTAATCCTGCTATATCATCAAATTTAACATTTGGTAACGAATCCCAATCAAACTTAAATTCAAAATTAGCTTGTGATTTTCCTAGGTCAGTAAGCAATTCGTCTTCAGGATTTTTACTTTTATTTTCTTTTTCACTTTTATTATGATTTGATTCATTTTTAATCGTGGTTTTAAATGGCAAATCCTCAATAGTTATAGTTGAAACATCATCTTTTGATGGGTTTTGCATTTTTGCTAATCTTCTGCATTGTAATGTATTTATATTTTCCAAAAGATTTCTAACATCTCGAGCATTACCTGTAAACTTATTTATCTCTTTATTATGCAAATAATTATAAACTTCTTCATTAGCATTTTCAGTCAATATATATTTATAGTCTTTCAAAAAAGAAAGAAAAATATTATAAAGCTCATCACCGGAATAATCTTCAAAATTAATGGTTGTTTTAAATCTTGATTTTAATCCGGAATTAGATAATAAGAATTTTTCCATAGGCTCAGGATATCCAGCAACAATAACGACAAGATTATTTCTTGAATCTTCCATTTCTTTATTTAAAATATCAATAGCTATTTGTCCAAAATCATCACCATCAGATGTCTTTAATGTGTAAGCTTCATCAATAAATAAAATTCCACCTTCAGCTTCTTTTAATCTTTCTTGAACAATTTTTTCAGTATGTCCCTGATAAGCCCCAATAAGTCCTCTTCTATCAGTCTCAACAAGGTGACCTTTTGACAATATACCTAACGCATGGTAAATCTTACCAATAATTCTTGCAACAGTAGTTTTTCCAGTACCTGGATTTCCAACAAAAACCATATGATATGACATAGGCATAACTGGAAGGCCTTGTTCTTTTCTTCTTAATGAATTTTGAATTTCATAAATACGATCTGAAACCTGTTGTTTTACCAAAGATAGTCCTTCTAGAGATTCAAGTTCTTTCATCGCTGATTCAAGTGTAACATTTTCATAATTTTCTTCTCTAACATTTAAAGGAATATGTTCAGGTTTGATGGCAACCTCATTATTTGCAGGTTTAACATTTAATTTTTCATTCATTTTTTCTTCAATCTTTGAAACAAGCTCAGTAAGCTCATCAGCTCTTTTTAATCTTTTTTGCTTTAAAGAATCATTTGATTCCTTTGCAAGCTTAAGCAAAGATTCAGTTGCAATAAGTATATTATCCTTTGCTATATCGTACTCACCATTTTTCAAAGCAGTCATCCCACGCTCATAATAAAAATTAAATGAATCGTATAATATTTTTGAATCACCCATATTTATATCACCTAGTATAATTAATTTGCGCTTAAAATTATACTTTCTCCTTCTTAAATAATTATTTATAGTTTCGAGTACAAAAGCATAACTCAAAATTTTATATTTATTAAATTAATTAATTTTAAACAAACTCCACCAATCTAAGAAAGATTTTTGTGGAGTTCGTAATGATTTTAAATTTGTTAAATATAAAGATTTAATCATACCTTTAAATTATTCAAATATTTTAATTACAAAAAATCACATATTTTTCAAATATCAAATTAATTTAATTTTATAAAACAACTTTTATAAGCTACTTACTGAGTTTTATTAATTTTTTGTCCTAGAGAATAAATTTTTTGATCAATCTCTTTATCAATTTCCGCTTCTGAATTTAAAGCTTCATTATTAATAAGTTTATCTATTTCATCATCACTAACATCATTTTCATTTCCGTTAAATGATTCAAGACTTCCTTCGGCCTCTTTTAAAAATGCATCTAAAGCCTCATATTGTCCTTCATTATTAGCTAAAGCTTTATCATAAGCCTGTTGAGCTTTTGTTATATCAATTGGGGAAGTAATTCCTTTCATTTCTTCTGAAACAAGGTTCATTCCATTAACAAATCCATTTATTACTTTATTCATTTCATTCATTTGAAGGGCAATTTCAAAATTACCAATCATTGAATCAAGGAATCTTTGCTTTGAAAGACATAATTTTAATCCTTGTTTAGCAAGATTATATGTTTGCTTATTATTAATTAATGCCGCATTTCTTGCTTTTTCAATATAATCTTTTTTAAAAGTATCAAGTTTAGCTGATTGAGACTTCATATTATTCAAAGTTTTTCTAATACTGATTTTTTTTTGAATCTCAAGTTCTCTCTTTGCTTCTTCTTGTCTTTGTTTTTCTAACATAGCTTTTTCAGCTTTCTTCTTTTTTAATCCGAATAAATCCATACTTTCACTCTCCTAAATTTTAACAAATTATCATTAAAGTCTATTTTAAACTTAGACTATAATTTCATATTAAATCTATTATCTTTAATCAATATTCCAAACAAGTTTGAATGCATGTGTAACTTGATACAATCCTGATAATCTAAAAAATATTGCATGGAAAATTCCTGATATTCCATTTTTTCTTAAATTCTTATGACCAAAAACAAATGCAATCAAACCACCAAATGACATCAACCATGCAATCAATAAACATATTACAAATGCTACTGATAAAAATAAACTTGCTACTACTCTTGGAAAAAATAATAATATATTTTTCAAAATTTTCTCTCCTCTTTTATTTAGATTTTCTTACAGAACGTCTTCTATGTGCTCTAACAACTGTACCTGATTTCTTTATATACTCTTTTACACAAGTTAATTTACTTCCCATGCTTTCACCTTCTCTCACGCAATATATGCATTATAAATTTAAGTTCAATTTCAAATTCAAATTTCTTTTTCAATTTTCAACAAATATCGTGAATAAAAAAACAACTTTTTCATTATTAATAATACCCCCCCCCCGACCCATTTTGTCAATAGTTTTCCACATTCATATTACTGAAACAATTCTTTTATTTTTCATTTACTTTTATGAATTCTTGTTCATTCTTTTCGGTTATTACTGAAAAATCAGTAGTTTCAGTATCCGAAATGATGATTGGATAATCAACATATATATCATGTACTGAAGAAGACTTAATTGCCTTTATGATTCGAGATATTGGATTTTCCTCATTTTCTGTCGTTATCAAAGAACCTATTGCCTCAGATTCACCTGATCCCATTGAAACATAATCATCAATTTCAGTAACAGTAGCATCATTTGATATTAAAAATAGCTTATCTTGATGGGCAAATAAAAACTTTGAATCAAGCGTATCGAATTTTTCTCTTATATTAATATATTTTCTATTAGATAATTCATCAATAATCTTTGGTAGAATCCTGTTCACAACATATTCATAATTAATTTCATCATGAATAACATCAATTTCTTTTACCAAATCATTCATTACTCTTATTACAGATGCATCTCTTACATAACCAACATGTGCCATAAGTGTATTTTTTACACCCTTTACCTTCCAAATTTTATAATTATTTGGATTGGTTAAAGAAGTTCTAGAGCCTCCTCTTGTACATTGTGAATCAGCTCCTATATAAATTTTTCCATTTTTCTTAATTGCTACTACAACACTCATAATTCAATACTTCCTTTCTTTGTATTATTAATTTAAATAAAGTCTCTTACCAATTGGTAATTTTTCAAACATATTATAAATTTCAACGCATGCACTACAAAACGTTTCAAAAGCTAAAGCACCTAAAATCAAACCTAACATTTTGTCAACCATCCTTTCAACAATCTAAACAATAATCAATGTACTTACTATTTTTATAATCTTTTCTATGATTATAAAATCCTTTATTTAAGTCTTTATTTTTTGTTTCTTCAAGAATCTTTAAACCATACTCTTTTTCAATATATTTTATATATGGTCTCACCTTTGTAATTGTTTTAATTATACAATGATCCTTTTTAGCTGTTTTCATATCAAATACCTTATGCAATGATACACCAGAAGAGAAATACTTATTTACTCCTGTATGATAATTTTGACTAAACAAGTAATAATCCTTTCCACAAAAATTAACATAAAAACTATGTAATCCTCTTTTGTTTTCTTTGCAACTAATAATTGTATTCATATCTAAATTCCTCTCTTTCTTCTACCCACCTATATTTTATCTTTTTCTAAAAATAATTGTTATGCCTATGTTTTAAAATATGTTTGTTCCTATTTCCCTATTTTTTTTACTTTTTTTGCCATTATATAGGACTATTCTAGACACTTTTTAATGATATACCCAAACAATTTAAGAATTTATGACATTTTTCATTACTAAAGCATCTCATAATCGTCAAGTTCTAGTTCATCATCATAATCATCAAGTTCTAATTCATCATAACCACTATCTATTTCTTCATAATCATCATCTATTTCTTTAAAATCGTTTTCTTCATTTTCATTAATATAACTATGAACACATGACTTTTTAATGTTTTGATTAAAAATAAGGCTTTTATTAATATTTTCATTTAATAACTTTTCATTAAAATATAAAAACTCTTTTTTATGAATAAAATTAAGAATTAAATTGATAATTTCATTTGCTGTATATGAATAATACATAAAAGTAGCAACCACAAAATTTATCTTTCCATTATAATAATATCCATTATAATTTTGTGAGTAATTATTAAAATCAATAATAAGATTATCAATTCTATTTGTATGTTTATTCGTTTTAATATTAATTTCTAATTGAATTTCGTAGTCACTAAAAACATTTAACGAAAAATAATAAGCATTTTCAGTTAAACGATCATAAATTAATCCATAACATACTATTAAACAGCCACCATTATCTGGTTCTTGTCCAATTATAATAATATCATCGTGTTCTTTAAAATCACTTACTAAACAGTTAAAATCATTTTCAAAAAACTTGTTTTTCATTTAAACATTACTTCCTTTTTTTACATTTTTTATCCACTCTTATTTTACAACTTATCATTTTAAATAGTGAGGCACATTTTCAGTCAAAAAAATATACCTATTCTAGTTCTTTTTTAGCTTTTTTTCTTATTATTTGTACCTATAATAGCAACCTTTTTTTGATATCATCATGAAATTTAAGATTGACAGGTATATAACTTAGTGATAGTATGAAAGTAAATTTATAAGTGAGGTAGCAAGCATGAGTACTATATCTGGAATTAAAAGCTATAATTTAGATCCTTCTGATCCATATTCAAAACATCATTTAAATCTTTCTGAATATGCTAGTTTAGTTATTTTTGATGATATTAAAAACTTTACTCAATATAATGAAAAAGAAAGTTGGGGTGGCTTTCTTAACCAAATATTTACAAATTATTATGAAAAAGCTGATGCTTCAATTGACCTAAAATGTGAAGAAAAAAGTGAAGAATTAAATAAAATATTTTCATCAAATGAATTTAAAGATATTGATAAAAAAGTTATTAAAACTTTAATAAAAAAGCAAATAGATATTTATAAGCAAGAATTAATTACCAAAGCTAATTCCTATCCAAGAGGAAATAAACAATTTCAACGAAAAATAGGAATAAACAAAAAAAATACTGATATCCTTAAAGATGATCCAGAAGCAAATTATTACAATAGTCTTGGAGCATATTTAAAAGCAATTTTTGAAGAATATGCTCTTCTTCCAGCATATAAAAGAGAGGAAATTTTCTTTTATGATAGTATTGAAAAGATTCAAAAAGCAATCGAAAAAGGAAAAAGATTAAAAATTACTACTAAAAATAAAGCATATTATGTGTATCCCTATAAAATTCTTCCAAATAAAATCAAAACTTATAATTATTTAGTTTGCTATTCTGAAGAAGTAAAAAAAAAATGATGAATTTAATCTTGAATCATCTAAAAAACCGGTAGGTTATAGAATTTCTAAAATACAAAGTATTCAAGTTCAATCAAGCCATGGGGCACATATTAGTGAAGAAAATAAAAAAGAATTGAATGAACTAATAACAGAACGTGGTGTAGATTACATGGCAAGTGAAGCCGTAGATATCGTGGTTAAATTTAACGATAGAGGCTTAGAATCATTTAAAAATCAAATATATATGCGACCAAATGATTATACAATTTCAGCTGAAGATAATCATATATACACATTTAAATGTACTGAATTACAAGCTAGAAATTATTTTTTTAAATTTGGTTCTCAAGTTGAAATATTAAGCCCAATTACTTTAAGAAATATTTTCATAAAAAAATATAGGTCAGCTTTATATAATTATAAAGAAAATAAGAAAAAGCTTAAAGCTCCATCACCTGAGTTTAAATCACAAGAATGAAAAAAGAGGACATATAATCCTCTCTTATCATTATATTATCTTATTACATCTAATATAAGCTTAGATTCAACTACTTTATCAGAAATCTTGAATGCATTGAAGGCTTTTTCAATAGATTCTTCAGTATTTCTTCCATTAGTATGGATATAGCAAAGAACATCTCCTTCTTTTACCATATCGCCAACCTTCTTATTAAGAACAATACCTACAGCCATATCAATTTTATCCTCAAGTGTTTCACGACCAGCTCCTAAAATCATTGCTGCATGACCTATTTCTAAAGCATCAATATGATTTACACAACCAGATGTTTTAGCATAAACAGGAATTACCTCTTTAGCTTTAGCAAATAGTTCAGGATTCTTAATATACTCAACATTTCCGCCCTGAGCACCAACAAAATCCATAAGCTTACCAAGAGCCTTCTTATTCTTAATATTTTCAAGCATTGCCGCTTTAGCTTCTTCTTTAGTTTCAAACTTCTTAGCATCAATTAATAAATAAGAACCAATTTCAAGACATAAATCAAGTAAATCCTTAGGTCCATTACCATTTAAGGTATTAATAGCTTCCTTAACCTCTAAGGCATTACCAACTGCAAGTCCAAGAGGCTCTTCCATATTAGTTAAAACTGCTGTCATATGACGGCCACAATTAGTACCAATTGTAACCATTAATCTTGCAAGATGACGAGCTTCTTCAAGATTCTTCATAAATGCTCCCGCTCCAACCTTAACGTCAAGACAAATAGCATTAGCTCCTGATGCTAGCTTCTTTGACATAATTGAAGATGCAATAAGCGGAATAGATGAAACAGTTGCTGTTACATCTCTTAGAGCATATAGCTTCTTATCAGCTGGTGTTAAATTACCAGTTTGACCTACAATTGCAATACCAATCTTTTTTACCTGTTCAATAAAATCATGAGGTTTTACGGCAATATTAAAGCCCTCAATTGATTCAAGCTTATCAAGAGTTCCTCCCGTATGTCCTAAACCACGACCTGACATTTTGGCAAAATTAACGCCAAAAGATGCTACAAGTGGTGCTAAAACTAAAGATGTTTTATCACCAACTCCACCTGTTGAATGCTTATCAACCTTAACTCCTGGTATTTCTGATAAGTCAAGCTTATCTCCAGAGTTAAGCATTGAAATAGCCATATTAGTAGCTTCTTCATCATCCATTCCCTTTAAATAGGTAGCCATTAAAAAGGCAGATACCTGATAATCAGGAATTTCACCCTTTGTATAGCCTTGAATAATGAAATCAATTTCATCCTTATTTAATTTATACCCATCTCTTTTTTTCTCAATTAAATCAATCATTCTCATAGTAATCACTAAATCCTTTCTTTTATATTGTCTTATAAAATCCAAGACACTTAATCTTAAATTTTCCTTCCTCGTTAATTCGCGAGATTAATCCCTTGATCTCATCAAGATTAGTATTAGCTAAAAATTCGGTATAAAAATAATATTTACCAAGACCTTCCTTAGTAGGTCTTGACATAATTGCATTTAGATTAATCTTTAAAGCATAAAATTTAACCAAAGCTTCAATTAGAATTCCCGGTTCATCAATTAAAGCTTCTAAAATAAGTGAGCATTTAGAACATAGCTCTGCTTTATTTGCTTCATTAGTTGATAAAACTAAAAATCTTGTATTATTATTTTTACTATCTTCAACATTTTCAATAACACACTTAAAAGGTGACATATCTAAATGCATAGGAATAATAGCTCCATATGTATCACCAGAATTTTTAAGACGCTCATAGGATGTAACATTACTTTCGGTTTCGATAATTTCAAAGCCATGCTCATTAATAAAATCTAAGCATTGTCCTTTAGCTTTAAACTGAACATAAATCTTTTTAACATTTGCAATATTACTATTCTTAGATACAAAGCTAAAATGAACTGGAACTGATATATCATTTAAAATATAAAAATTATATTTATGAAGCATATCTAAGGTTTCTTGAACATATCCATCTAAAGTATTTTCAAAAGGTAAAATACCAAAGCCATTTGCGGCAATATTTTTTGCTGCAAGTGATATTGTCGGATAAAATTCGATTTTATATTCCTCATTTAAAGCTTCGCTAAGCTTTAATGCTGCAACCTCACTAAAAGTTCCTGAAGGTCCAAGGGTTATTAATTTTTTAAGTTCCATTTGTTCCATAATGTGTTGGTTATCCTTCTTAAATTGATAAATATGCCTCTTTTTTAATGCATAAATAGGCATAATTTTATTATTTTCAATATATAAGGCAGTATCCTCGTCTAATGCATATGCATCAATGCTATGCTTCTTAACCATATCTTTAAAATATAATATTCTATCACTAGTTAAGAGATAAGTAAATTGGAGGAGACCTAACTTGGCAATAGGAGATATAATCGTTGGAATAGATATTGGAACTTCAAGAATTGCAGCAGTTGTGGGAGAAGTAAATAATTTTAATCAAATAGAAATTATTTGCAGCAGTTCCTATAAATGCACAGGTATTAAGAAAACAAAAATTATTAATGAAGAAGAAGTTTCAAATAGTTTAGTAAAAGTATTAGACAAAATAGAAGATGAATCAGGATTAAGAGTAAACTCTGCATATGTTACTATTCCTGGTAAATATACAACAATAGTACAAAATAGTATAACAAAAGAAGCAAGAGATAAATATTCAGGAATATCATTAAGAGATGTACAAACAGCAATTATGCAAGTTAAAGATATAGATATTCCAGAAGGAAAAGTCTCAATAGATATAGTCCCAGATAAATTTATTTTAGATACTGGAAAGACTACAGAAGATCCAGTAGGAAGTTTGAGCTCAAGCTTTACTTTAAAAGCTCAAATTATATTAGCAGATAAAGAATATGTAAGACAAATATCATCTATATTTAAAAAAGCTGGAATAGATGTAGATGGTTTAGTACCAACAACATTAGCACAAAGAAATCTAATTTTAGATAACAATGAATTACATGATAATGTTATGATACTAGATATGGGTGCTGGTAATACAGATATAGGTGTATTCGAAGGTTCCTCATATTTATATACTAATACAATTCCACTTGGTGGAAATAGTATTACAAACGATATTGCATTGGTATTAAATATTTCAGAAGAAGAAGCGGATAAACTAAAGAAACAGTATGGATTAGCTTTAAAATCTTTTATAGATAATGACAATGATATTTTATTAAATACTTTTAAAGGGGAAAATAGAAATAAAACAATTAAAAGCTCTGAACTAATCGAAATAATAGAAGCAAGAATCGAAGAAATTTTTTCTTTAGTAAACAAAGATATAACTAATCAAGGTATAAAAACAAGAATAAACAATGTGGTTTTAACTGGTCAAGGAATTACTAATATAAATAAATGTGATGTAGCTGGAAAAATCAATTTAAATATACCAGTTAAAATAGCTACAGGAAGATTAATAAGCACAGTAAAGCCAACATTTAGAGTGGCATATGCATTGGTTAGATATATAGCATCAAGACCATTTACTAAAACAGTATCAAGTAGTATAGATACAAAATCAGAAGAAGGATTTTTTAAAACTTTATTAGAAAGAATCAAAGAATTTTTCTATTCTTAATAAAAATGTTAATAAATAAAAAATAAAAATAGATTGGGAGGAAAAACTGTATGATGGACTTTGACGAAAATGAAAAAATGTTAGATGGAACAGCTACTATTAAAGTAATTGGTGTAGGTGGAGCTGGAAATAATGCAGTAAACAGAATGGTTGATTGTGGAATTAGAGGAGTTGAGTTTATAGCAGTTAACACAGATAGACAAGCTCTTCAAATGTCTAAAGCAGGAACTAAAATTCAAATAGGAGAAAAGATAACAAGAGGATTAGGCGCAGGAGCTAATCCAGATATTGGTGCTCAATCTGCAGAAGAAAGCAAATCTGAAATATCAGAAGCTTTAAGAGGAGCAGATATGGTATTTGTTACTGCCGGAATGGGTGGTGGAACAGGAACTGGTGCAGCACCTATAGTTGCAGGAATAGCAAAAGAAATGGGAATATTAACAATTGGTGTTGTTACAAAACCATTTACATTTGAAGGTAAAAAGAGATTATCACAAGCTGATAGAGGAATTGAAAGTTTAAAGACTAAAGTAGATACATTAGTTGTAATACCAAATGATAAATTATTACAAATTATAGATAGAAAAACATCTATAGTAGAAGCATTCAGAATGGCAGATGAAATATTAAGACAAGGTGTTCAAGGTATTTCAGACTTAATTGCTGTTCCTGGTCTTGTAAACCTAGACTTTGCTGACGTAAAAACAATAATGTTAAATACTGGTATGGCACATATGGGTATTGGTAGAGCATCAGGAGAAAATAGAGCAGAAGATGCTGCAAAACAAGCAACAGAAAGTCCATTATTAGAAACATCAATAGAAGGTGCAAGAGGAGTTATTATAAACATTACAGGTGGACCAGATTTAGGATTGCATGAAGTTAATACTGCAGCAGAATTAGTACAAAGAAGTGTTGATCCAGAAGCTAATATTATATTTGGTGCAGTAATAGATCCAGATATGAAAGATGAAATCGTAATTACAGTAATAGCTACAGAATTTGAAAAAGAGAAAAATATGCCTAATATGAACGTTGATAGTTTAGTTTCTAAAGCTTGGGACAAAAAGGTAAGCTCAATTCCAACAAGTTCTGACAACAGCTCAAATTCAAATGACTTAGATATACCATCTTTCTTAAGAAAGAAACAAAAATAGTCAAAATGGAATATAGAAATATAATTAATTAAAAGAAATAATCGAAAGTAGTAGATTATTTCTTTTTTTCGCCCCTAAGAAATGACACACTTTTAAGAATAAAAGTAATAAAATATGTCTTACGAGGTGGACATATTGATTGTATATGCAGATATAGTGTTTATAGAAAATTTAATTATAAATTATGTAATTTTATATGTAACCACTTTATTAAAGAAAATAAAGGTATCATATTTTAGAATATTACTTTCGGCAATATGTGGAAGTGTGTATGCTATTGTGTCAATAATTGTGTCAGACAATATTATTAGTAAGATAATATTATCTATAGTAATGATTTTGATAATTTATCCAACAAAGGACATTAGAAAGTTTTTAGAAACATTAGCGATTTTTTATTTGGTTTCAATTACCACAGGAGGAGCGTCTATAGCTATATCATATTTAGTGAATGGCTATAAAATAAATACAGTAAATGGAGCTACAATTGTAGATTTCCCAATCTTATTTTCTTCAATTGGACTCATACTAGGAATAATTCTAATAAAAATTACTATCAATAATGTAAAATCGAAAATTACCCAAAAGAATATTTTTTATGATATTGAAGTGTTTATTGGAAACAAAAGAACTAAAATAAAAGCTTTATTAGATACAGGAAACATGTTAAAAGATCCGATAAGTCAAAAGCCAGTTATTGTTGCGACTAAAAGAAGCCTAAAAAACGTAATACCACAGGAAATTTTAGAAGATATTAAAAACATTTTAGGAGGTGATAGACTTGGAGATATAAAGCCATTTGAAAATAGGATAAAAGTAATCCCTTTTAAGTCATTAGGGAATGAACATGGAATGTTAATAGGAATAAAATCAAATAAAATTATTGTAGATAATAATGAAATTAAAGATGTAATTATAGGAATATATGAAAAGGAATTTTCAAGAAGAAAAAGATATGATGCACTAATCGGAATAGATCTACTATATGAGGAGGAGTGCAATTATGAATTTAATCGAAAAATTAAAAAATAGTATAAGTACAATCTATGCTAAATACATAAACCAAAATGAAGAGATTGAAGCTTTACCTATATTTTATATAGGAGGAAGCCAAACATTACCACCACCATTAACTCCAGAAGAGGAACAAGAGATATTAGATAGGATAGAAAAGGGAGAAAAGGAAGCTCGTAAAGTTTTAGTAGAAAGAAATTTAAGGTTAGTTGTATATATAGCTAAAAAATTTGAAAATACGGGTGTGGGCTTAGAAGATTTAATTTCGATAGGAACAATAGGGTTAATGAAGGGTGTTAATACTTTTAAAGTAGATAAAAAAATAAAATTAGCAACATATGCTTCTAGGTGTATTGAAAATGAAATTTTAATGCATCTTAGGAGAAGTAATAAGCTAAAAAGCGAAGTATCAATTGATGAACCGCTAAACCAAGACTGTGATGGAAATGAATTATTACTTTCGGATGTCTTAGGAACAGATAGTGATGTCACTTCAAGAAGAATAGAGGAAGAAATAGATAAAAAACTTTTAAGAGAATCAATAGCTAAATTGAATAAAAGGGAAAAGTGCATTATGGAACTTAGATTTGGATTCACAACAGGGGATGAAAAAACACAAAAGGAAGTTGCTGATATGCTTGGAATATCACAAAGCTATATATCGAGATTAGAAAAAAAGATTATTGGAAAAATGAAAAAGGAAATTTCAAGTAAAATAGGTTGAAATTAATATGGCATAAAAAAACCGAATTTGGAAATACTTAAAATAAGTAATTTCAAAGGAGGTTTTTTATTTGATTAATAAGGTTGAAATATGCGGTGTAAATACTACAAAATTACCTATATTGTCAAATGAAGAAAAGAAAGAATTATTATTAAAGATAAAAAATGGAGATAAAGATGCAAGAGAAAAATTTATTAATGGCAATTTAAGATTAGTATTAAGTGTAGTACAGAGATTTTCAGGAAGAGCAGAAAGTGCTGATGATTTATTCCAAATTGGATGTATCGGATTAATAAAGGCGATTGATAATTTTGATATAAATTTAAATGTTCAATTTAGTACTTATGCAGTACCAATGATAATAGGAGAGATTAGAAGATATTTAAGAGATAACAACTCTATAAGAGTGAGTAGATCAATAAAAGATTTGGCATATAAAAGTATTGCTTTTAAAAATAAGTTCTTAAAGGAAAATAATAGAGAGCCAACTATAGAAGAAATAGCAAAAGAATTAGAAGTAGAACCAGAGGAGGTATCATTAAGTTTAGGAGCTATACAAGATCCGGTTTCTTTACAGGAACCAGTATTTAATGATGGAACAGAAAATATATTTATAATAGATCAAGTAAGTGATAGTAAGAATACTGATGAGAGATGGACTGAAAGTATAACAATAGCAGAACTAATGAAAAAATTAAATGATAAAGAAAAAATGATAATTAATAAAAGATTTTTTGATGGAAGAACACAAATGGAAGTGGCAGAAGAAATCGGAATATCACAGGCACAAGTTTCAAGATTAGAAAAAAGTGCGATAAGTCATATAAAAAGATTATATAACTAGAGATATAAGAAGGAAGGTTATTATATAAATTATCAACTCATATAAATATGATAAGAGGTGATAAAATGAAGAAAAAAGGCTTAGACTTTAAACATAAAGAAGTAATAAATATAAAGGACGGAAAAAGATTAGGTTTTGTACAAGATGTCTGTGCGGATTTAGGCACGGGAAATATTACTTCTATAATTGTTCCAGGAAGTAATAAAATGCTTAATATATTTTCTACAGGTAATGAAATTACAATTCCGTGGGAAAATGTAAAATGCATAGGAGAAGATATTATATTAGTAGAAATTTAAGAGGTAGAATCTGTATTCTGCCTCTTAGATTATCTTGTTAAAGGATTAAAAATTCAACATAATAAATGAACGATAAAAAATATTAAAAAAAATAAAAAAATATGTTGACAATAAAAAGGTGATATGGTAATATAATTAAAGACCGAGTAACAAGAGAGAAAAACACATAGAAATATGTAAAGAATTAGTAATTAAAAG
>OJLA01000157.1_pt1 | contig 63857 bp, 56 predicted proteins | sample 1596611 | NCBI WGS metagenome assembly OJLA01 (sample SAMEA4350168, study PRJEB24818) | metagenome | biome: human; feature: gut; material: faeces | place: Denmark | collected 2013-09
GCGTTGTAAAATGTTGTTTCTCTACAAGCAACCTTCGGCCTCGAAGAGGCAATGTCCTGGCGAAGCGTTGTTACTTGTTGTAAAGGTTGTTTTAGTTGTTTTCTTAACTCAACCTAATGACATTGAGGATATTGAGTTGACAAAGCAAACTTGGTTGTAAAATATTGTAAAAGTTGTATCGGTTGTCTTCTTAGCATGTCCTAACATTGTCAAAGAAATGAGAGAAAAGACTTCATTTGTCAAACCCTTAAACGAAAAGAAAAATCATGGATGAAAAGAAAAGACAGGTATGGCGCTTCGTCATTCAGACCGCCATCTCGATCCTCACGGCCATCGCCACGGCCCTCGGTGTGACGAGCTGCATGGCAGGCGTATAGCCACGGCAAAACGACGGCAAACATGCGGCAGTAGCTCACGGTCAGGCGCAGGAAGAATCGACTTTTTTATACCACCCGACTAATAATATAGCTTGATCTTTGCGGTATATGCGAAAAAAGTCATATATTTGCAGCGATAAATCTATTGGTAACAAATAAGCGATTTGAAAATGAGAAAAACCGCAATGAAAACTGTTCTCGCCCTGTTGGTAGGCGCGGTGACCTTGAGTTCATGTATCGGCTCTTTCGGACTGACCAACAAACTGTTGGACTGGAACAAGGGCTTGAGTAACAAGTTTGTCAACGAGCTGGTCTTCATCTTGATCAGTCCCGCCTACGCCGTCTGTGGCTTGGCCGACCTCCTGGTGCTCAACACGGTGGAGTTTTGGACTGACAGCAAGGTCATTGCCCATGTGGGAGAGACGAAGGAAGTGATGGGTCAGGACGGCAGGATGTATGCCGTGAAGACGCTCAAGAACGGTTATGAGATAACGGACCCCAACGGCGAGAAGTCCTACTTGGTATATAATAAGAAGGAGAAGAGCTGGAACTACAAGGACAATGGCGCCCTGAAGGAGCTCTTCCGCTTCAACGACGACGGCACGATCCGCGCCACGCTGCCAGACGGCAAGAAGATGGACGTGACGCAGGACCAGGCCGGTCTCTACCAGCTTCGCGCAGCCGTACACGAGAGTGTCTATTTCGCAGCAAGATAGTACAGGAAGCTCTGACAAGAGACCGCATATTGGGCTAAAACAAGGCCGTACAGATCGCTCTCGCGCGAGAGAGCAAAAAAGAAAGTGAACGCAAGACGCCCCCGGCTGGAGAACGACTTCCGGCTGGGGGCGTTGGTGTGTTGCGACGCGGGTGGCGGGGCCGGTGCGGTGGTCGGCCCGGGACCAGTCCTATTTGTAGAGGTAGCGCTTGATGCTCTTCTTTGGTGTCTTCTCAAACTCCTCCTCCAGGATCTCAAATTCGGCCACCTTGCTGTAGGCGGGCACCACCTGGTTGAGCTGCTGGCGGTTTTGCTCCATCACGCCCTTGAGGTCTTCGTTGTTGAGGCCCAGGAGCTTCGCCTCGTCGTAGTCGGGATGGACGAGGCCCACGAGCTTGTCGCCCCGCTGCACGACGATGCTCTCGCCGACGAGGGGCAGCGAGTTGAGCTTGTCCTCGATCTCCTCGGGATAGATGTTCTGGCCGTTGGATCCGAGGAGCATGTTCTTGGATCGGCCGTTGATATAGACATTGCCATCGGCGTCCATCGTGCCGAGGTCGCCCGTGTGGAACCATCCCTCGGCGTCTATCGCCGCCTGGGTGGCCTCGGGATTCTTGTAGTAGCCCAGCAGGACGTTGGGACCCTTGGTGAGGATCTCGCCCGGCACGTTGGCAGGGTCGCTGCTGTCGATGCGCACCTCCTGGTGGTAGGCGGCCTGTCCGCACGATCCCTGGGCGAAGGTCTGCCAGTCGCGGTAGCAGATGATGGGGCCACACTCCGTGGCACCGTAGCCCACGGTATAGGGGAAGCCAATCTTGCGCAGGAAGGCCTCCACCTCGCCGTTGAGCGCAGCACCGCCGATGATGACCTCGTAGAGGTTGCCGCCGAAGGCCTTGCTCACCTGGGCGAGGATGGCGGCGCGCACCTTCTTGCTGATGACGGGCATGGCCATGAGCAGTCGCATCTTGTTGGTCTGCAACTTGGGGAACACCTTCTTGCGGATGATCTTCTCAATGACCAGCGGCACGGCGATCATGATGCGCGGCTTGACGTCGGCCAGCGCCTGGGCGATGACGGCGGGAGAGGGCACGCGGTTGAGATAGTAGATGTGCATGCCCTTGAGAAACTCGAAGATAAACTCAAACGCCATGCCGTACATGTGGGCCATGGGCAGGATGCTGATGACGTTGTCGCCGCGCTTGAGCGTCTTGCCCAGCACGTGGAAGGCGAAGTCGGCGTTGCTCCACAGCGACCGGTAGGGCAGCATCACGCCCTTGGAGCGCCCGGTGGTGCCGCTGGTGTAGTTGATGAGGGCCAGCTCGTCGGGGCTCTGCTCGCGGTAGTAGTGGACGTGCTGCTGGCGGAAGTATTTCGGATACTTCTTGCCAAACATCTCGTTGAGGTGTTCGCGGGCGTAGGTGAGCTGCTCGGTGCGGCTGACCACGAGCGAATAGTCGGGGATGTAGATGATGCCCTCCAGTCCAGGCATCTTCGTGGCGTCGATCTGCGTGGCCGCCACGTCGCCGATGAAGAGGAGCTTGGCGTCGCTGTGGTTGACGATGTTGTGGACCTGGTCGGGCGTGAACTCGTGGAGGATGGGCACGGCCACCGCGCCATAGGTGAGGATGGCGAGGAAGGCGGCAGCCCAGGCCGCGGAGTTGCGTCCGCAGAGGGCTATCTTGTCGCCCCGCTGCACGCCCGAGGCCTCAAACATGATGTGCAGTTTCTCTATCTTGCGCGCCACATCGTGATACTGCAGCGTCTTGCCTTTGTAGTCGGTAAGCGAGTCGAGATCCCAGTTGTCGATGATACTCTTCTCGATGAGGGCGTTAAAACTAGGAATTTGTTCCATCTGTCGCTACTTGTTATCGTTATGCAAAGCTATTTGTTATGGTAGGTGAGCGGGCGTGGGGCCATGGCTTGGCCCGTGCCGTCAGGCGTTCTGGTAGAGGTAGCGCTTGATGCTCTTCTTGGGTGTCTTCTCAAACTCCTGCTCGTGGATCTGTATGGCCGAGACCTTGCAGAAGGCAGGCAGGAGACTGTTGAGCTGCTTGCGGTTTTCCTCCATCACGTCGCCGAGGTCGCCGATGGAGAAGCCAAGCTGCTTGGCAGCGTCCATGTCGGGATGGACGAGGCCCACGAGCTTGTTGTCGCGCTGGATGATGACGCTCTCGTTGACCATCATCATCGAGTTGAGCTTGTTTTCGATCTCCTCGGGATAGATGTTCTGTCCGTTGGCGCTGAGAAGCATGTTCTTGATGCGTCCGCGGATGAAGACGTGGCCCTCAGCGTCGATGGTGGCGAGGTCGCCGGTGTGAAACCATCCGTCCTTGTCGAGCACGGCGTGGCTGGCCTCGGGATTCTTGTAGTAGCCCAGCATGACGTTCGTGCCGCGCGTGAGGATCTCGCCCGGCACGTTGGCTGGGTCGGGACTGGCGATGCGTATCTCCATGTTGTCCACCACCCGTCCGCAGGTGCCGCGCACGAAGTCGCGGTAGTCGCTGTAGGTGATGAGCGGGGCTGTCTCGGTCGTGCCGTAGCCCACGGCCAGGGGAAATCCGATATGGCGGAGGAAGTCCTCCACCTCGCGATTGAGCCCCGCGCCGCCAAACATCATCTCGAAGAGCTGGCCGCCGAAGATATCCTTCACCTGCTGGAGGATGCGCGCCTTGATCTTCTTGTTGACCACCGGCATGTTGAGCAGCAGGTGGACGTAGCGCTGCTGGATGAGCGGGAACACCATCTTGCGGATGATCTTCTCGATGACCATCGGCACGACGATGACGATGGCGGGATGGATGTCGGCACAGGCGCTCTGGATGAGCGACGGGCTGGGCAGGCGCGTGAGGAAGAAGAGGTGGTTGCCTAAGCAGAAGTTGAGGAAAAACTCCACCATCATGCCGTACATGTGGGCCATGGGGAGCGTGCAGAGCACATTGGACCCCGGGGCCATGTTGGCGCCCAGGCTGCGCATCGTAAAGTCGAGATTGCTCCACAGCGCACGATAGGGTAGCATCACGCCCTTGGAGAAGCCGGTCGTGCCGCTGGTGTAGTTGATGAGGGCCAGCTCCTCGGGGCTGTCCTGGTGGTAGCTGACGTGGCTGCGCTCGAAGGCCTTCGGATATTCTTCGCCGAAGAGCTTATTAAGATGTTCGCGCGCGAAGGTGAGCGTCTCTGAGCGCGACATCGTCAGCGAGAAGTCGGGGATATAGATGATGCCCTCCAGCGCCGGCATCTCTCCGGCGTCGATCGTCGGCGAGACAACGTCGCCCACGAAGAGCAGTCGCGACTCGGAATGGTTGACGATGTTATAGACCATGTCCGGCGTAAACTCATGCTGGATGGGGACGGCCACGGCACCATAGGTGATCGTGGCCAGGAAGGCGGCGGCCCAGGCCGAGGAGTTGCGCCCACAGAGCGCCACTTTATTGCCAGGCTGGAGACCACTGTGGCGGAAGAGGATGTGGAGCTTGGCTATCTTGCGCGCGACGTCGTGATACTGCAACGTCGCGCCTTTGTAGTCGGTGAGCGCATCCCGATCCCAGTTGTCTTTGATGCTATTTTCTATATATGAGTTGAAACTCTGTGTCGGCTTCATTGCACAATCTAAAAAATTTTGTGCAAAGGTATAGTTTTTTATGCACAGTACCAAAACTATTGTGCAATATTTATTGTTCAACTATGCAATTGGGTGCAATCAGGGGGAGTAGTTGGCGGAAAATCCCGAAAACTTGTTTTGTTTTTCGGGTTTTCCGCCTGCTCTTGTCTTTACCTTGTAATAAGTCTTGCCAAGCCCCTTTCCTAAATAATAAGCCTAGCCAAGACCGTTTCTTTCAAAAAAGCCTTTTTTCGAAAAACTGGCCAAGCCTATTCGGCCGGTCTCACGTAGTCGACGAAGGCGAAGGCGTGGGGATGGGCCTCGTCGGCCTCGTGGCGCTCCTCCGCCTCCTTGACCCATCCGTCGTAGGGCGGGAAGAAAGCGTCGGCCCGCGGCGGTGTGGCCGCTATCTCGGTCATGCAGAGGCGATGGGCCAGCGGCAGCGTCTGCTCATAGACGGTCTGTCCGCCGATGACGAAGACTTGCTCCTCGGGGGCGCAGTGGCGCAGGGCCTCCTCCAGTGAGGGGTAGGTGTCGCAGCCGTCTAAGTGGGCCACCGTGCGGCTGACCACGATGTTGCGGCGGTTGGGCAGCGCGCCCTTCGGCAGCGACTCAAAGGTGCGGCGCCCCATGAGGACGGTGTGGCCCGTGGTGAGCGACTTGAAGCGGCGCAGGTCTTCGCGGATGTGGTAAATCAGTTGGTTGTCGAGGCCGATGGCGCGGTTTTCGGCCACGGCAGCAATCAGAGTGATATGCATAGCTTGAAGAATGTTTTGGATGAATCAGACGGAGACCTCCGCGGCGATGTGGGGCCAGGGGTCGTAGTTCTCCAGTTCGAAGTCCTCGTAGCGGAAATCGAAGATGCTCTTGACGTCGGGGTTGATGCGCATCGTGGGCAGAGGCCGCGGGGTGCGCGAGAGCTGCAGTCGGGCTTGCTCCAGGTGGTTGAGGTAGAGGTGGGTGTCGCCCGTGGTGTGGACGAACTCGCCAGGCTGGAGCCCCGTGACCTGGGCCATCATCTGCAGCAGCAGGGCGTAGGAGGCGATGTTGAACGGCACGCCGAGGAAGGTGTCGGCAGACCGCTGGTAGAGCTGGAGCGAGAGGCGTCCGTCGGCGACATAAAACTGGAAGAGGCAGTGGCACGGCGGCAGCGCCATGTCCTCGACCTCAGCCGGATTCCACGCCGTGACGAGCATTCGGCGGGAGTTGGGATTGCGCTTGATCATCTCCTCCACCTGCGCTATCTGGTCTATCGTGCCCCCACGGTAGTCGGGCCACGACCGCCACTGGTGGCCATAGACCGGACCGAGGTCGCCGTTCTCGTCGGCCCACTCGTTCCAGATGCGCACGCCGTGGGCCTGGAGCCAGCGCACGTTGGTGTCGCCACGCAGAAACCACAGCAGCTCGTAGATGATGGACTTCAGGTGGAGTTTCTTGGTCGTGAGTAGAGGGAAGCCGTCCTGGAGGTCGTAGCGCATTTGGTGGCCGAAGACGCTCAGCGTGCCCGTGCCCGTGCGGTCGCCCTTCTGGTGGCCCTCGGTGAGGATTCTGTTTAATAAGGATAAGTAGGGTTGCATATAGCTTGTTTGTTTCTTCTTCTTATGGATGGACGATGGGGGTGAGGCCGACGACGGGCCGCTCTTCGGGCCGGTGGGTGCTGCGGATGCGCCACTCCTGGGGGTAGAGGTTGTTGGCCCTGGTCCCGAGGTTCTTGGCAAAGCCGAGGGCGAACCCCTCGTGGCAGACCGTGACGAGGCCCTTCGGAGCCGCCGCAGGCAGCGTGATGGACTCGCGGCGCAGGTAGGCTATGGCCTCGTCGTAGCCCACGTCCACGCGGGGATAGGGATTGGCCTCGTCGAGGATCGTCAGCGCCTGGGAAACGTCGGGCAGGGTCTTCTTGCCCTTCACCTGGGGCGGCTTGATGCCGTCGCTCAGGACGCGCAGCAAGGGCGTCGTGCGTCCTTTGCCCCGGTCGCATGAGGGCAGGTCGGCCGCGGTCTCGGGCTTGCGCAGCAGCGCCACGGCTAGTCCCTCGCCACGGGTCGTGCCGGGGATGAAGCGGCAGATCGGATGGGGTCCCGTCAGCGGGCCTGCCACCCGCCACGCCTCCTCCACGGGGATGGCGACCGGCTCGGCCCCCAGTTCCTCTACGGCAAAGGCGATGTTGTCCTCGTTCTCGTGGGCGTTGAAGGTGCAGGTGGAGTAGATCAGCAGTCCGCCGGGCAGCAGGCAGGGCCAAATGTCGGCAAGGATGGACCGCTGCAGCGCGGCACACTTCTCCACGTTGGCCGGGCTCCACTCGCCGATGCTCTCGGGGTCCTTGCGAAACATGCCCTCGCCGGAGCAAGGCATGTCGGCGAGGATGAGGCCAAAGCGGAGGCCGGCGCGCTGGTAGTCGATGGCGTAGTTGTTGGTCACGACCACTTCGGGGTGGCCAAACTTCACGACGTTCTCGGCCAGGATCTGCGCCCGCTTCGGATGGGGCTCGTTGCTGTAGAGACGGCTCCCCTCGGGCAGGGCGGCACGCAGACACGTCGTCTTGCCGCCCGGGGCCGCACAGAGGTCGAGGGCCGTGACGGGCGCGTGGACAAACTGGCGGACGACGTGGTCGATGAACATCGACGAGGCCTCCTGCACATAGTAGGCTCCGGCGTGGAGCAGGGGGTCGAAGGTGAAGGCTGGGCGGCTGTCGAGATAGTAGCCGCCACGACACCAGGCCACGCGGTCTGCCCCGGTCTCGGGCGTGGCCTCGGCCTTGAAGGGATTGACCCGTATGGACACGGGAGCGGGCTCGTCGAGCGCGCCAAGGAAGCGGGCAAACCGCTCCTCGCCCATCAGGGCGCGCGTGTAGGTGGTAAACTCCTCGGGAAGTGTCATGCGTCGTTATTCTATGAGTATGAGGTCGTCGTCGTCACCCGTCTCGTCGCGCTTCGGCGTCGGCATGGTCTTGAGGTTGCCCTTTTCGTCAAACATGCCGTAGGTGGTGCGCAGGACGATAAACTCGGTGCGGCGGTTGATCTGGTTGCAGATCTCCTGCTTGTCCTTGTCGAGTTTCTTGATAAACTCCTCGGTGAGCACGTCGCCCTCCTTGAGCCACGGGTAGCGCTCCAGCATCTTCTTGCGGACGGTCTTCGGCTTCTCCTTGCCATAGCCCACGGGGGTGAGGCGGTCGCGGGCGATGCCATGCTCGGTCAGATACGCCACTACCGACTCGGCGCGGCGCTGCGAAAGGCGCTTGTTGTACTCGGCGCGACCCTTGTAGTCGGTGTGAGCGGAGAGCTCGATGGTGACGTTGGGATTCTCGTTGAGCAACTTCACGAGGTCGTCGAGCGCAGTCTTCGACTCGGGGCGCAGCGTGGCCTTGTCGAAGTCGTAGAAGATGTTGTCTATGAGCACCGGCACGCGGATGGAGGGCAGCGGAAACTGCAGGGTGTGTTCCTCCGACTGATCAACGGAATCGACGTGGAGCTCCACGCGGTGGTTGAGATAGCCCTTGCAGGTGGCGAGCATGATGTAGTTGACGCCCGGATCGACGACCTGCTCAAAGGAGCCGTCGCCCTTGACGGAGAGTTTCAGGTTGGTGCCGTCGTCGCCGACCATGAATACCTCGGCGGCGGGCAGCTCGTAGCCGTCCATCTCATAGACCCATCCCTTGACGGTCTGGACCACCTCGGGCAATTCGAAACTATAGATATGGTCCCATCCGCGGCCGTCGCCACGGTTGGAGGAGAAGAAGCCCCTGTTGTGCGGGCCCTTGAAGGTCATGCCGAAGTCGTCGCCTTGGGAGTTGAGCGGATAGCCGGGATGCTCCAGGTGGTAGCGGCGGTCCTTGCCCACCTTGGCGATGAAGATGTCGAGGCCTCCCAGTCCGGGGTGGCCGTTGGAGGAGAAATAGAGGTCGCCGTTGGGGCGGAAGGTGGGAAACATCTCGTCGCCAGGGGTGTTGATGGGCTCGCCGAGATTCTCCACGCCGCCGAGGCCGCCTCCCGTGATGCGCACGCGCCAGATGTCGAGGCCGCCCTTGCCTCCGGGCATGTCGCTGACGAAGTAGAGCCAGTTGCCGTCGGGCGAGATGGCGGGATGGGCAAAGCTGGAGAGCGTGTCGCGGCTGATCTCCAGTTTCGTTGGCTTGCCCCAGGCCGCGTCGGAGCGCTTGCTGACGGCGATCTGGGCGTAGCGGGGATAGGAGGGGTCGGTGGGACACTGCGTGAGATACATCTCGCGTCCATCGACGCTGAAGGCGGGCGTGGCCTCGTCGAAGTCGGAGTTGAGGCCCGAGTCGATGGTGCGGGGGCGTTGCCACCGTCCCTTCTCGTCCTTCTCGCTGACGAAGATGTCGGCGTTCTTCGTGCCCGTGATGCCGCTCAGCTCGTCGCCCTGCGCCTCGTTGCGCGTGGAAGAGAAAAAGAGCTGGTCAAACTCGTCGCCGAAGAGCATCGGCGAGTAGTCGGCACGGCGAGAGTTGAAGATCTCCATCCGCTTCACCGTATATTTGGATCCGAGCTCCTTGATGCGCGGGGCGTCCTGCGCGGCCTTGAGGCCCTGCGTGGCCAGCGGGTGGTCGGGCATGGAGTCGAGGGCGGCGCGAAACTCCGTCTCGGCCTCGGCGTAGCGTCCCGACTTCATGAGGTTGCGAGCCAGCATCAGGTGGGTCTCGCCGTCGTCCTGATGGTAGCGGATGACGTTGCGCAGGGCGGCGACGGCACGCTCGGAGGAGTTGATGCGGTCGTAGCAATGTGCCATCTTGGCCGACAACTGTCCGCGCTTGTCGCGATCCTTGGGCGGGGTGCGCTGGTATGCGGTCTTAAACTGGGCCGCCGCGTCATAGTACTCGCCCAGCTGCAGAAATTTCTCGCCCTTGCGGATGTTTTTGTCCACACCGCAGGAGACGAGGCAGAGCGCGGCGAGCACCCATGCTGTAAGTGTCTTCTTCATCATGCTAATATAACGAAAACGGAGGCCGTTTATTGCCTCCGTGGTGGGTATCTCCATGACCGTGGCTATGTCGTCAGATCATATTCTTGATGGAGTAGTAGGTGCTCTTGAGCCACGAGTTGCCCTCGGCGATGAGGGTCGTCACCTCGGCCATCGTCCACAGGCCCACACAGACGGCCACGACGAAGAGCAGGCTGAAGGCGAAGAAGATCCATAGGTCGCCGTCCTCGTAGTCCTCCTGAAACTTGCGGATCTTCGCGCCGCTCCACAAGCAGAAGACGCTCAGGTGGCACCAGATCCACAGGAGCATACCGGCAAAGCCCTCGGCACGCTTCTTGAACTGGTGGACGCTGGCCTCCGGCAATTGTTCCTCGACAGCAGGGTCGGGGGTGGGCGCGTCGGCAGGCTGGGGCGCAGGTGGTGTGACAAGGCGCGACGAGACCATGGGCAGGTGGCTATGGGCCGTTACGGGGGAACTATCGGCTACGGGGATGACCGACCGCGCACGGGTGCGAAACACCTTGGGCGGGTCGAACTGGCAAACCATGACCGACTGGCAGTATGGGCAGCGGTATTTCATGCGGCCATAGTTCTGCGTCTCGGCGATGAAGGTCTGGCCGCAATGGTTACATTTGACGGAGAATCTCATATCGCCGCAAAGGTACGAAAAATCTTAAATACCCGAAAAATTATAAGCGCAAAAATGCTGCTTGGCGACAGATTGTGGGCTGATAGGCGCCCTGCGGGCCGTGGTGGACCAAGAAAGAGGCGAGGGGATGTGTGGAAAAAGAGTTTCCACGACATCCCCTCGCATAGATTTTTTTACTATCCCTTAGTCCTTAGTCGATCCACTTCACGTAGCAGAAGTCCTGACGGTGGGGAAGCAGGTCGTTCTTCGGATACATTCTCACGGCACACTTGTAGGAGCCGGCCTCGTCGGCCTCGAATGTCACCTTGAACGTGAAGAGGTTGCCCTCCTGCTTCACCATCTCGAAGGGATACACCTTGTGGATCTGCAGGTCGTCCTCGCTATGGCTGCTGAGCGTCACCAGTTCGAGTCCGATGGCGTCGTTGAGTCCCTGCTCGTCGATGGTGTAGGAGAGGGTAACGGGTTTGCCTGTGGCGACGTCCAGAAGGGCCGTCTCGTCCTTATCGACCACATGGATGGCGTCCCAGCGAGCGGCGACGTTCTCCTTCCAGAGGGCGATCTCCTTGGCCTTGGCGTAGTTGTCGGCTACCAGCTCCTTGAAGCGGTCCGCCTCCTTGTTGTAGAACTTCTCGTAGTAGTCGTCCAGCTGCCGCTTCATCGTGTAGTGGGGGGCGATGGTGGCAATGGAGTTTTTCACGACCTTCACCCAGCCAGCGGAGTAGGCCTTGCGGCCGCGGTTGAAGTAGAGCGGGATGATGTCGTTCTCGAGCAGCGAGTAGATGGTGGCTGCGTCGAGCTGGTCCTGGTAGGCCTGGTTCTGATAGGTGCGCTCCTGCGGCAGGGCCCAGCCGGCACCCTCGCGGTAGCCTTCCACCCACCAGCCGTCGAGCACGGAGAGGTTGACCACACCGTTCATCTCGGCCTTCTCGCCCGAGGTGCCACTGGCCTCCAGCGGGCGCGTCGGCGTGTTCATCCAGATATCCACACCGCTGACGAGGCGGCGGGCCAGGCGCATGTCATAGTCCTCCAGGAAGATGATCTTGCCCAGGAACTGCGGCATACGGGAGATCTCGAAGATGCGCTTGATGAGGCCCTGGCCGGCACCGTCGGCGGGATGGGCTTTGCCCGAGAAGAAGAAGAGCACGGGACGGTCGGGATCGTTGACGATCTTCTCCAGACGGTCGAGGTCGGTGAAGAGCAGGTGGGCGCGCTTGTAGGTGGCGAAGCGGCGGCAGAAGCCGATCATCAGGGCGTTGGGCGTGATGCGCTGGATGATGGACATCACCTTGGCGGGGTCGCCCTGGTTGCGGAGCCACTGCTGTGTGAACTTGTCGCGGATATACTTCACGAGCTTCTTCTTCAGCGCCATGCGCGTCTCCCAGATCTCCTCGTCGGGCACGTCGTAGATGGCGTGCCAGATGCGCTCGTTGCTCTGGTCGTAGAGGAAGTTGTCGTCGAAGTAGGAGTCGTAGAGCTTGCGCCACTCCGTGGCCGTCCAGGTGGGGAAGTGGACGCCGTTGGTGACGTAGCCGACATGGTTCTCCTCGGGGTAGTAGCCCTTCCAGATCGGGGCAAACATCTTCTGGCTCACCCAGCCGTGGAGCTTCGACACGCCGTTGACTTCCTGGCAGGTGTTGCAGGCGAAGACGCTCATGCAGAACTTCTCGTTGTGGTCGTCGGCGTTGATGCGGCCCATGCCGATAAACTCATCCCAGCTGATGCCCAGCTTCTCGGGATAGCCACCCATGTACTTGCCGAAGAGGTCTGCCTCGAAGTAGTCGTGGCCGGCCGGCACGGGGGTGTGGACGGTATAGAGCGACGAGGCGCGCACCAGCTCCATGGCCTCGTTGAAGGAGAGGCCGTCCTGGATGTAGTCGCACAGGCGCTGGAGGTTGCACAGGGCGGCGTGGCCCTCGTTGCAGTGGTAGATGTCCTTCTTGATGCCGAGTTTCTTGAGCATGAGGGTGCCGCCGATGCCGAGCAGGATCTCCTGCTTCAGGCGGTTCTCGTTGTCGCCGCCGTAGAGGTTGTGGGTGATGGGGCGGTCATACTCGGAGTTCATCTCGTTGTCCGTGTCCAGCAGGTAGAGTTTGATGCGTCCCACGTTCACGTGCCAGACAAGGGCGTGGACCTGGTAGTTCTGGTAGGGGATATCGATCACCAGTTGGTTGCCGTTGGCGTCGAGCTCGCGCTCGATGGGCAGCGCGTTGAAGTACTGTGCGTCATATTTGGCTATCTGCTGACCGTCCATCGACAGCGACTGCGTGAAGTAGCCGAAGCGATAGAGCAGGCCGACACCACAGAGATCGACGTTGGAGTCGGAAGCCTCCTTGAGGTAGTCGCCGGCCAGCATGCCCAGGCCGCCGCTGTAGATCTTCAGCACCTGGTTGAGGCCAAACTCCATGCAGAAGTAGGCCACGGACGGGCGAGACTTGTTGACTTCCTCGTCCATGTACTCGCGAAACTGCTTATAGACGTTGTGGACCTTGCGCATCAGCTCCTTGTCCTTGACGATCGCTTCCTTGCGGTCGTAGTTGAGGCGCTCCAGGAGCAGAACGGGGTTGTGGCCCACCTCCTCGTAGAGTTTCTCGTCGAGGCTCTTGAAGAGGTTGCGGGCCTCATAGTTCCATGCCCACCAAAGGTTGTGTGCCAGTTCGTTGAGGCAGTCCAGCTCCTTCGGCAGTGACGACTTGACGTTCACTTCCTTCCACTGGGGCAAATTGGAATAATCCGATTTGATCTTCATAGCGTGTAGTGTTATCTATTGTTGTAATGTTGTTTCTATATATATATATAATGGATAGAGCGGAGTGTCGGGCGCATCCTTGACCCTTCTATTCCGCCCGCTTTTCGGCCTTGCGCAGCGCGAGGTCGTAGGCCTCCTCGTAGTAGGGGATAAACTCGCTCCACAGGGCCTTCTTTGAGAGTTTGTCGGCCTTGCTCCGGCAGGCGCGCACCTCCTTGGGCGTCATGGCGGCGAAGCGTGCCACGGTGGCCTTGATGTGGTCGGCTACCTCCGAGAAGTTGTAGTCGGTGCGGTGGACCACTTCCACGCCGTCCTCGATACTGGCACTGGCGCCCTTGACGCTGTTGGCCCACAGGCCAAAGCCGGCCAGGTCGGTCGTGATGCAGGGCACGTGGAAGGCGACGGCCTCCAGCGGGGTGTAGCCCCACGGCTCGTAGTAGGAGGGGAAGACGCAGAGGTCGTTGCCCAGTACGGTGTCGTAGTAGCTGAGATCGACGATGCCGTCGTCGCCCGTGAGGTAGCAGGGCATGAAGATGAGTTTCACGTTGTCCTCCTGACGGTTGGCCATGTCGAGGTGGCGCATCATGCCGACCACCTGGTCGTGGTCCATGTCGCCCAGCCAGTGGGTGAGCATGGGGTTCTCCAGCGGCGTGTCATAGCTCTTGCGCTGCTGCAGACGCTCCTGAAGGTCGGCCCGCGGCCCACTCACCCAGCCTGGCACGGCGATGAAGGCGACGATGGGACGCTGGAGGTCGGTGTCGTGTCTGAGGCGGTTCATCGCCTCGATGAAGACGTCGAGGCCCTTGTTGCGAAACTCGTAGCGTCCTGAGGTGGAGACGATCAGTGCCTCGTCGCCGATCTGTGTGCCCAGCAGGGCGTTGGCTATGGCCAGCAGCCGCTTGCGGGCCGTCTTGCGCTTGCGCGTGAACTGCGGTCCGACGGCCACGAAACTGTTGTCGAAACCATTGGGGAGCACTACATCGACGGGCTTGTCGAGCAACTCGGCACACTCGCGGGCCGTGATCTCGCTCACGGTCGTGAAGCAGTCCACGTGGTGGGCTGCCTGCTTCTCGATCGAGTGTTTGCTCTCCATGTTGAGCTCCTGTGCCATCTGGTCGCCGTTGTAGGCCCACAGATAGTCGTAGAGCGGCTTGTTGTTGCCCGCAATGCTGCGTCCGATACAGGTGGCGTGGGTCGTGAAGATCGTGGCTACCTGGGGCACGAGCTTCTGGATCACCAGGGCGGCGGAGGCCGTCTGCCACTCGTTGGCGTGGAGCACGACACGCTGGTCGTCCAGACGGTAGTGGCGGTAGAAACTCTCCACTACCTTGGCGGCGGCCCAACCGAAGAGGACGGAGTCGTCGTAGTCGCCAAAGGCGTGGAGGCTGTCCACGCTAAACTGCTGCCAGAGGCGGCCGTAGAAGGCGTCTTTCTCGTCGAAAAGCGGGCGCCAATCAACCAGGATGGCTACGGGGCGGCTCGGGATCGTCCAGCGTCCTACGCGCACGTGCAGACCTTCGCAGCGGGCCACGTCCTCCCATTCGGGGAAGAGGCTTTCCTCCTCGAAGTAGGGGCACGGGCGGTCCTGCCAGCAGTCTGGCCCGATGAAAATCAACTGGTCGTGGATCCGGTCTTGGAGCGTCCTCGCCCGGGTGGAAAGCACGGTGTAGATGCCGCCCACCTTATTGCAGACCTCCCAACTGGTCTCAAAGATATAGTTGGGGAATAATCTCTCTTGTTCCATGAAAACAATCTAAAAATGAAGCCTCGCCAAGCCCTTTCTCCATCGTCCCGACAAGGGGGCGAGGCTATGGATGGGCCGCGAAGTTGCTGCAAAGGTACGATAAACTCGCCAATGAACCAACTATTTGCGCATCTTTTTTGCCTTTGTCATGGCTTTGTTGCACAGTTTTTGCACACGCTATGCAAAGTGAGGCTTTCGGCCCAGGTCGGCCCAGGTCGCCGTCTTGCCCTGGCGGAATCGGGAGCAAATCAAAACGAATCACCTAAAACGGACAACCCAAACAACTCCTACAAGGACGAAGCGCCAGGAGAGTCCCTTGTGGGTGAAACTCGCTTTTAGACGCAGTTCGTATTTGTACGCGTTGTTTGGGTCGTATACGTTGTTGAGCCGTAAAACGTTGTTGAACCGTATGCGTTATTTGGCCGTATGCTTTGTTTGGGTCGTACGATCGCAGGTCCAAGGTCGCTCTTCTGCCATCGGCAAGCCACCCTGGCGTGTCCGGCGTTTTGGCGCTCCCCCTAAGCCTTTCTTCTTATGCCTTGATCTTCGGATAGCGGCGGAAGAAGCCATCCAGGCGCAGGCGGACGACGCCGAAGAGCGCTTCGGAGAAGATACCTCCGCTCATCTTGCTCGTGCCCTCGCGGCGGTTGGTGAAGACGACGGACACCTCCTTGAGTTTGAAGCCAATCTTGTAGGCGGTGTACTTCATCTCGATCTGGAAGGCGTAGCCCTTGAATCTCACCTCGTCGAGGGGAATGGTCTCCAGCACGCGCCGAGTGTAGCAGACGAATCCTGCCGTGGTGTCGTGGATGTTGACACCCGTCACCAGACGGACGTAGCATGAGGCGAAATAGCTCATCAGCACGCGTCCCATCGGCCAGTTGACGACGTTCACACCGCTGACGTAGCGGCTGCCCACGCTGAGGTCGTAGCCCTCGTCATGGCAGGCGGCATAGAGGCGTGGCAGGTCGTTTGGATCGTGGCTGAAGTCGGCGTCCATCTCGAAGATGTAGCCGTAGTCGCGTTCCAAAGCCCACTTGAATCCGGCGATATAGGCCGTGCCAAGTCCCAGTTTTCCGCTGCGCTCCACGATGAAGAGGCGGCCTTTGAACTCGTCCTCCATCAGGTGGTGGACAATGGCGGCCGTACCGTCGGGACTGCCATCGTCGATGACCAGGATGTGAAAGTATTTCTCCAGGCCGAAGATGGCTCGTATGATCTTCTCTATGTTCTCCTTCTCGTTGTACGTCGGGATGATGATGATGCTGTCGCTCTTCTCCATAATAGGTTGGATTGATATTGTTTGCAAAGATAATGCTTTTTACTTGAAAGGGCGCAAGGATGAGGATAAAAAAGTTTAACCCCCGCGGGTTTCTCCTTGTTCTTGCTGGTCGGAGTCCCACAATTTCCTTACTGATCGGGGTTCTCCACAAATCCTTGGTATTCCTTGACCAGTCCCGACATCACGCGCTTATACGCTTCGTCCATCGTGGTCTTGACATTCTCCGGTCCCTGCGTGGTGGGGTAGATGGGCTCGTGGATGGTGAGGCTCAGCCGGTGCCACGTCAGCCAGCGCCAGTCGCGCATGCGGGGCATCACGTCGAAGGCGCCATTGATCGTCAGCGGGCAGACTGGCAATTGGAGTTCGTCGGCCAGCATGAACGCACCTCTTCTGAACACGCCCATGTGGCCAGTGAAGGTTCGTGCTCCCTCGGAAAACACCACCAGCGACATGCCCTCCTGGAGCACCTCGCGTGCCTGATCGTAGGTCTGGCGGATCTTGCTCGGGCCGCGCTTATCGACGTAGATGTGGTGGGCTGCCTCGCAAGCCTTGCCCACGAAGGGGATCTTGCGCAGTCCCTGTTTCATCATCCACTTGAAGTTGCGGCCCAGGAAGCCGTAGATGATGAAGATGTCAAACGATCCCTGGTGGTTGCTGACAAAGACGTAGCTCTGGTCCTTGCGCAGATGTTCCCGTCCTTCCACTTTGATGGGGAGCAGGCTGACCCAGATGATGAACCTTGCCCACCATTTGCCGGGGTAGTAGCCCCAGTAGTGTCCGTCGCCCAGCGTGCATCCGATCGTCGTCACCAGCGCACAGGCAATGGAACAGAAGATGAGGAAGGGCAGGACCACAAAGAGTTGATAAATCCTGTAAATGAGTTTCATGTTGTGTGTGTGTTTTAAAAAATATTGAGTTATTATCGATTCGGATGTTCTTGTCAGTTGTCCTTGGCGACCGGGTCTGCCGGACGGTGCTTCGTCCTGAGCGTGATGACGGTGATCTCGTTGGGCATGTTCAGCCGGAACGGCACCAGCCCTCCCAGTCCGGTGTTGACGTAGAGGTAGCGTCCCTGATGCTCGTAGAGTCCCTTGTCGGGACGGCCTCGCCATTGGGTCGGCCGGTGTCCGAAGAACTGCATTTGTCCGCCGTGGGTGTGTCCGCTCAGCGTCAGTTGGGCCGTGGTCTTGGGCAGTATGTCTCGTCGCCAGGCCGAGGGGTCGTGTTGCAGCATCACCACAAATGCCCCTGGCCGCACGCCCTCAAGGGACTTCCTCGTGTCGGCAAGGTTGGGGAAGGGTGGTTCGCCGTCATTCTCCGTGCCTGCCACGACGAGGGAGTCGCCACCGCGTCTGATGACGAGATGGTCATTGCGCAGCAACCGCCATCCCAGGGCGTTTTGTTCTGTCTCTACGAGCAGGCGCAATAGGCGGTCCTGAGCCTCGTGAGTGTCTTTGGCGTAGCTCGCATAGTCGTGGTTGCCGAGTACGGAGACCATGCCCTGGGTCGTACTGCGCAGCAGGTCGGTGTGGGGAAAGATCTCCTGGGGACGGATGTTCTGCACGTCACCCGTGAAGACCATCAGGTCGGCGTGCTGCCGGGCGATGGAGTCCATCTCCGCTTGGAGAATCTTCTGTCGCCAGCCGTAGAAGGTGCCGAGGTGGAGGTCGGAGATATGGAGGATCTTGTAGCCGTCGAAGGCTGCGGGGAGGTCTTCAAACTGCAGCGTGAGGTGGTTTACCTTCACCTGTCTCACGCCGACGGTCAGACCATAGATATAGGCCAGCACGCCGCCACAGCCCAGCAGGATGCCGATGTAGTGACCCAGGTTGATGCGCGGCCAGCCTGTCAGCCGCATCAGACACGACCCGAGGAAGGAGCACAGGGCAAAGATGGCCTTCGGACCGACGAAGAAGCCCAGCAGGAGCAAATAGGTGTTGAGCCAGGCAAGGTCGGAGGGAGCAAAACTCGGGAGCGAGGCGAGGGTGATGGTATAGGTCGAGAGTGCGATGCAAGGCACCCACCACAATAGTCGCAGCCACCACGGCAGACTATATCGGCGGCGGAAATAGTGGACGTCGATATAGAGGTCGGAGAGGACGATGACCAACAGGAGAGGGATGACGATTCTTGCTATCACGGGCTCTGAGTGCTTCTATCTTGAATGGTCAGATGTTATCTTGATCTGTCAAACGCTATTTTGTACGGTCAAACTCCAGTTCCTCGCCGCGGTAGCCCTCGTCGAAGGTGCCGCGGTCATAGACGAGGTGGCCGTTGCAGAGGGTCTGCTCCACGCGCCAGCGGAAGGTCTTTCCCTCCAGGGGGCTCCATCCACACGGACTTTGTATCTCTGCCTTCGTCAGCGTCCACGGACTGTCGGGGCGCACGATGGCGATGTCGGCATGGTAGCCTGGGCGCAGAAAACCGCGCTCTCTGACGTGGAAGTATTGGGCCGGATGGTGGGCCATGAGCGCCACCAGTTGCTCGATCGTAATCCGTCCCGCATCGACCAGTCCCAGCATGGCGACGAGGCTAAACTGCATCATGGGCATTCCCGAAGCGGCCCGTGCGCAGCCTCCTTCTTTCTGCGAGGGTAGGTGAGGGGCGTGGTCTGTGGCGATGGTGAGGATGCGTCCGTCGGTCAGTCCTTCGATCAAGGTCTCTTGGTCGTGGGCAGTCTTGACGGCAGGGTTGCATTTGATGCGGGTGCCCAGTCGCTGGTAGTCCTTGTCCGTGAAGAGCAAGTGTGCCGTCACGGCCTCGGCGGTGATGTTGGCGTCGCCATGGGCGGCGATCATCTCCAGTTCGCGGGCGGTGGAGATATGGGCCACGTGGAGTCTTGCTCCTGCCTCGGTAGCCAACTGGAGGGCCAGGGCGGTGGACCGAACACAGGCCTCCTCGCTTCTGATCTCGGGATGGTGCTCCACGGCAGGATCCTCGCCATAGCGCTCCTTGGCCAATCGCATGTTCTCGCTGATGAGGGTGGCGTCCTCGCAGTGGCTCACGACGGGAATGTCGAGCTTGGCAGCCAACTGGAATACCTCTTTCAGTGCCTCGCCACGGTCCACGAGCATGTTGCCCGTCGATGATCCCATGAAGAGTTTGATGGCGGGCGTATGCTGCCAGTCGGCCTGGCGGAGCGTCTCGGCGTTGTTGTTGGTTGCGCCGAGGTAGAAGGCGTAGTTGACAGCGCTGTCTTTCCTTCCCCGCTGCCGTTTGTCCTCCCAGGCCGCTTCCGTCGTGGTGGTGGGCACGGTGTTGGGCATTTCCATATAGGAGGTCACGCCGCCGTAGGCTGCTGCACGGCTCTCGCTGCGTATTGTCGCCTTGTCCGTCATGCCCGGCTCGCGAAAGTGGACGTGCTCGTCGATGACGCCCGGCAGCACATAGCATCCTGCCGCGTCGATGACGTGGTCGTAGTGGTCCTCCGCCAGAGGGGCTTCCGTCCCGATGGAGGCAATGCGTCCGTCGTCGCCTATGGTGATGGTGCCTTGTATCGACACGCCCTCATTGACGAGGGTGCCGTTTTTGATCAGCGTGCTCATGATTCTCTGTGTCTATATATAATAGGTATAGGGGAATGGAAGTCTAATAAGATATGGAGTCGCTCGCCATCTGGTTGGGCGTGATCGGAGCCACGTTGGCGTCGCCTTCGCTCATGGGCACGGCTGGCACGTCCTCCATCGTGCCATTGTTGCGCTGCAAGGTCTCCTGGAAGTGCTGGTAGAACTGCTTCACGTCGGGGTCGTTCTTGAAGTTGTCGGGTGCCTTGGCCATGATAAATTCTATCCACGAGGGCAGACCGTCGAGGGCGGTGGCGAAGAGGTAGTCGTTGAGCCAGACGGGGTAGGCGTCGGGCGTGGTGTCATACTGGATGCGGGTGAAGAATCCCCACGGACCCAGGATGTTGTCGAAGTTGTCCGTCACGAATTTCGTGAAGAGCTTGTCGCCCTGCTCAAAGACTTTGATGGCTTTTTTGGCCAGCCGGATGTTGACCGCCGCCTCGTCCTGTCCGTTCATGATGGCCGCGCTCTGCTCGTGGTCGATGTCGGCATACTGGTTGCGGATCTGCACGAAGCGGTTCCAAAACTTGTTGAGTTTGTCGTTGAGCGGTGTGCCGCTGACCTTCTGCTGTGTGTTGTCGAGCTTGATGCTGATGTTGCCCTGCTCGATGACGACGGGCTGCGAGAGGTCCTTGTCGTCCATGAAGATGCGGGCGACGTGGGCGCTATCTACTTTGCCGCTGAAGGAGAACTGACCGTGTACGACATCGCAGGAGTCGAGGTTGGTCAGGTTGCCGTCCTTCGTCACCTTCAGATAGAGCTTCTGGCCGTCAAGGTCCGACACGTTGGAGGAACCCTGTATGTCGTAGGTGCCGGCACAGGAGGTGAGCGACAGGAGTGCGGTAATAGTATAGACGATCTTGTTCATAATATGTTTGACCATTTGGCCGAGGCGGTCTCGGCGACAGATCCTTTTAGATTTCGTTATTGATGGTTCTCTTGCTCTTCTTTACGCAGCTCGTGGCCGATGCGGTGGGTGGTGTACATCTCCAGCAGGGCGCCTATCAGCAGCGCCACCACCCAGTTGTTGTGGAAGATATTGACGTAGTTGGCATAGCCCGAGATGGACTGGGCAAACCAGGGCTTGAGGAGGTGGTAGCAGTCCTCGACCATGAATACGCCGGCGCAGACGAAGCAGGCCAGGGCGAAAAACTGGATGCGGCGCAGACGGCGCAGCGTGATGCTGGTGCCCTCATAGCGCTGGCGCGCTTGCATGGCGGCGAAGAGCAGACTTCCCGCCAGCACCAGGAAGCAGACAAGGCCCTGGAGGATGAAGAACACATAGCAGCCGGCACCCGCCACCATCAGCACGCCGCCGGCGAGGAAGAGGAAGGTCTCTGCCTTACTTAATTGTTTCATAGAAAGCTGGGTTGTTGTCCGAATTATCATCGTCGCTCAGCACGAAGACGTCCTCGTCGTCAGTCTTCATGAAATAGCGCTCGCGACCCACGCGGGCCATGGCCGAGGAATCGGCCCGGAGCTCGTGCAGCCGCTGGTTGTTGGTCTGATAGACCTTCTCATACTTGGCGATCTCGTCTTGTAGGTCAGAGATCCTGTAGTCGTACTCGAAGCGCTTCATGAAGCAGTCGTCGCCCAAGAAGCCGACATAGAGCACGCCCATCACCACCACGATGTGGTATTTGAAGCGGCTGAGGATTCTGACGATATGTCCGGTAATCTTAATCACGTTCGATTTTTGTTTCTGCAAAAGTAAGTATTTAAAAGCATACAAAGGGCAAACGCTCTTGCATTTTTTATCTATTTAACCATAAAATGTGGATGGACGCGAGGATTGTTACCAACTTTTTGCTACCTTTGCAATGTGATAAAGCCTGCGGGCGCCTTGGGGCGCTTGGTTGCGGCGTGGATGGGGGCTGCCCGTCTTGTGCTGCCGACATCGGGCCAAAACCTAACTCAGCCAATGAACGAATATATAGTTTCTGCGCGCAAATACCGTCCGATGAAGTTTTCCGACGTCGTCGGCCAGGACGCGCTGACCACCACTCTCCGCAATACGGTCAAGTCGGGCAAACTGGCCCACGCCTACCTCTTCTGCGGTCCGCGCGGTGTGGGAAAGACCACTTGTGCGCGCATCTTCGCCAAGGCCATCAACTGCGAGCACCCCACCGACAACGGTGAGGCCTGTGGCGCCTGCGAGAGTTGCAAGGCTTTCGAAGAGGGCCGCTCCTTCAACATCTTCGAGCTCGATGCCGCGTCCAACAATGGTGTCGATCAGATCAAGCAGCTCATGGAGCAGACCCGCATCCCCCCGCAGCTGGGCCGCTACAAGGTCTTTATCATCGACGAGGTCCACATGCTCTCGCAGCAGGCCTTCAATGCCTTCCTCAAGACGTTGGAGGAACCGCCCGCCCATGTCATCTTCATCCTCGCCACGACCGAAAAGCACAAGATCCTGCCCACCATCCTCTCGCGCTGCCAGATCTACGACTTCGAGCGAATGTCCGTGGCCCACATCATCCAGCAACTGAAGATGGTGGCCGAACGCGAAAAAATCTCCTATGAGGAGGAGGCCCTGGGCGTGATAGCGGAGAAGGCCGACGGCGGTATGCGCGACGCGCTCTCCATCTTCGACCAGGTGGCGAGTTTCTCGCAGGGCAACGTCACTTTCGAGAAGACCATCGAAGACCTCAACGTCCTCGATGCCGACAACTACTTCAAGACCGTCTTCCTGGCCTTGGACAACAAGGTGGCCGACATCATGCTGCTCCTCAACGGGGTGCTGGCGAAGGGCTTCGATGGGGGCAACTTCATCATCGGACTGGCCAGCCACATCCGCAATGTGCTCATGGCCAAGGACCCGCAGACCTTGCCGCTCCTGGAGGTCAGCGACCGCCAGCGCGAGCAGTATCGGGAGCAGGCGCAGAAGTGTCCGGCCCGCTTCCTCTACCAAGCGCTGCGCATTGCCAACCGTTGCGACGTGCAGTATCGCCAGTCGTCCAACAAGCGGCTGCTCGTGGAACTGACGCTCATCGAGATTGCACAGATCACCCAGCCCGAGGACGATGCGGCGGGTGCGGGGCGTAGCCCTAAGCAGTTGAAAACCCTGTTTCAGAAACTACTCCGACAGGTGCAGCCAGAAAGGGGCGCGCAGGTGGCCCCGGTTGCACAGAGAAAACGGCAACACGCCCAGCAGACTGTGCAGCCGGCTACGGATCAGTCGCAGTCTGCTGACCAAAAGGCTGACCAAAGGACGGAAACCAAGCCAACTCAGCAGTCTTCCGAGACAGTTAGGACGGCTCCTCCCGCAGGGGCGCTGAAGTCGGCCAAGCTCAATCTCGGGCGCAGCATGGGAATGTCCTTTGGCGATATCCTGACCCACAAGGATAAACCCACGGCGGAGCAGACGGTGGAGGTGGAGAATGCCGAGGAGCGCAACGCCTTCACGGAGGAGGATCTCCTCGTCCAGTGGCGCGCGATGTGCACCCGTATGCCAGAGAACATGCGGGCTATGTCCACGCGAATGAGAAACCTCAGTCCTGTCATTACCGACTATCCCAACGTGGAGATCGTGGCGGAGAATCAGATCCTCTACGACCAGATGCTGACCATCAAGAGCCGCATCCGTGCCACGCTGGCCAAATGCTTGAAGAATGGCAGTCTGCAGGTCTCCATCCGTCTGGCCAAGCAGGATGAGATCAAGCCGCTGCTCTCGCCCAAGGAGACGCTCGACCAACTGGTCAAGGAGAATACTGCTGTGGGCCGGTTGGTGCAATCCCTCAGCCTCGATCTGGCCTGACGTGCTATTGCTCCCACCCTTGTCCCTGGAGGCAAAGATACGGTGTTTTTTCGCAGGATTATTTTGCGGTTTGGAAAAAATGCCGTATCTTTGCACCCGATTTTTATCAATTGGCTCCGTAGCTTAGCTGAATAGAGCGTCAGATTCCGGTTCTGAAGGTCAAGGGTTTGAATCCCTTCGGAGTCACTTTTTGCCGATAGGGTAGTGTTGTCTTCTGACTTGATGCGTTAGCAGTCTTGTTGCGTCAAGTTTTTATGTCCTCCTCGTCTTTTTCCGATAATTCTCAACGACCGATTTTAGGTCAAAACTGTACGACAAACTTGTGTCGAATCCGTATGATTAACCTGTGGGTAAAATCGCATTCCTCGTGGAGAAAATTTTGCAACCTCGGGAGGAAATAAAAGTTTTATCTGACAGCATTCGTTTCGTATGTCAAGCAGAAGGCATGCGAAACCGCATGTACGATGGAGTGGGGGGCGTAAAATGCGAAGTAGGAGATAAATACCTATGATTAGTATTTACCTCCTACTCTACTTTTGGAAGCTATGAATGGCAAACTCTATTCGCCCATATCGCACGCTTTGCCGTTGATGTCGAAATCGAATCCAGTGTCTTGGTGGCATCTCTCCATCTGCTTACACACACTCATACCTGCACATTCGGGGTGCTTGAGAAGCCACTCTTTCAGAAAAGCCTCTTCTTTCTCTAAATCCCTGTCAAAGTTTGCTTCCCTGTCGTTCTCTATTCTGTTGAGATATTCTTGCATCTCTTCTGGATTACCGTAGGCTCTTGTCGGGATCATTATTCCGCCAAAATTTACGCTGTCGTCTTGTTTCTTGATAAGGCCATCGGGATTTAGTGTGACGTGAAATATTGCTTGGACAAATTCCTGGTCAAGCATGGTCATGCCAAACATCTCTGAAGACGTGATTGTAATATTCAGATCCCCCCCGTCTGTTTTCTCTATTGCGCCGTCACACAAATGGAACACCACAGAAGGTTGCTTGAAAAAGAGAATCTTATTTCTAACATAATTATCCTCACGACAGGTCATTAGGATATATTTGTCCTTATAGCACTCCACCTTCATAATTTCTTCTGTGTTGGCGTCATATATGCTCTTGAAAGTGACGCTGTCTACAACACGGACGTTAGCAGCTTTCGTCTCGGTATTCATGCTGTAAATAGTAAAAGGTTCGGTGCCTTGAGCATAAGCAAGGCAAAAGTCCTTTTGTTTGGCTTCTGCAAGTTTGATAATCTGCACTTTTTCTCCTAGAGTATCCACACCAATAGTCTGTTGTTTCACATCGGCAAACACGATATAGTGCTCTTTGCCAGTAGGGTCGTCAGACTTGTTTAGAATGATTTTTCCTTCTTTCTTGTACTGCTCAACTTTCTCGTTCACTAATTCTTGATTACTCTTACTGAATGAGCTAAGTGCCAATATTTCTGTCTTATTCTGATTCCAAGCAAACACACTAAGTGCGATTATTGCTATCAATAACAAAAGCGTTGAGGCTAATACAATAGGTCTTTTTGATTTTTTTTGCTTGGTTATAACTACTGTTTCTTCGTTACAATCCAGGCCATTTAATATATTTACAAAACTACTAACGCTTTGAGGTCGCTCGGAGCGTTTTAGCTTCATAGCAGCAGTTATCGCATTGCGAATATTTGGAGATATAGTATTCGGGATGGTAGGGGAGCCATTCTGTGAGATGCTAACAGCGTGTGGTGGTTTTTCACCAACAACCATCGTATATAAGGTTGCTCCTAGGGCATAAATATCAGACTGTGGCGAAAAGTTCTGCACGCCTCCATCGGAATATTGCTCAAGTGGAGAATAACCATGACTTACGCCAACAGGGGTTGATGTAGTGCCTTCATCTGTCAATAGATCATATTGTTTCGCAACACCAAAGTCAATGAGAACGACAGAATTATCAACTTGGCGAACCATAATATTGCTAGGTTTAATGTCAAGATGGTTGATATGCTTGCTATGTATGTAGTTAAGCGCTTCTGCTACTTCTTTGATATATTGTATTGCTACATCCTCTTGCAACTTACCTTGTTGTTTCAAAATGTCGCTAATCGAGCATCCATCAATATATTCCATTGCATAATACGCAGTGCCATTTTCTTCAAAAGTGTCATGTATGCGAATTATATTTCGATGATTAAGAGAAGATATTGTCTGAGCCTCTTTAATGAATTTGTTTTTGAAATTATCAACAAAATTACTGTCAGAGGAGATGTAATATACTTGATTTGTGTCTTCTTCTCTACAGCACATATCTTTCATGAAAAATTCTTTGATGGCAACCTTTCTGTTTAGGTTGATTTGAGTTGCAAGATAGGTGATTCCAAACCCGCCTTGTCCCAAGACTTTTTCTATTTTGTATTTACCTCCTTGAAGAAGAGTTCCTTTTTTAAGTAGCATAATACTATACTTTAATTCCGCAGCACTATAGATTGTTATGTGCTTTAAGCGACTGGTCAATAATAAGTTGCCCAGGATCATTTCATCTCAGAGAATTCACCTGTCTTAGTGCTGCAAAACAAACAAGAGAATTCGTCAATAGATACGGCAAAGTTACAAATAAAATCTGAGAAACTCTCTTTTAGTGGAGTGTTTTTTTTGTTCATCCGGAAAATCGAGTGATAGGTTTTGTTCATAGTTGTTTCCCTTGCAGCAACCCTTGGTCAGCATGGGCCTCAAAGAGACGATGTCCCCGCGAAGCTGTTCCATTACATGGCACTCTTTCTCGCCATGGCATAACTTGAGCAAGCTCAGTTCTGCTCATGGCTTACCGAAAGAGTTGTTACTTGTTGTAAAAGTTGTTCAAGTTGTCTTCTATGTGTCCACGTCGAATCACTCCATTTTCCGGAAGAACCTTAATTTCTTCTACCTTGCAGCGGAGAAACATTCGACCTACAAATTCTGCATTTTTATTTTTTGAACTTCTCAAATGCAGATTTTCTATCGTTGATGCCATCTGTTGAGATAAAAACACTATCTTTGTGGTGCAAAATGTGATACCAATATCCAAAATAACACCATAATATGAGGTTTGAACTTAGGAAATACTTGAATGAACTCGTCGCAGGACGTGAAAGCGGACTTGTGAAGATTATAATGGGTGTCAGGCGATGTGGAAAGTCTTTTCTTCTTTTGGGTCTGATTTCGATTGGCGGAATATTGTGCTCATGCCAAGTGAAAACAGACTGGAGGGAAAAGCCTTTGGCAAGCGATTTGCAGTTCACACAGTTGGCGAAAAGCTGGGACGAGGGCATCCCATTGGGCAATGCGACTGTTGGCGCTTTGCTATGGCAAAGGGATTCGGCTCTACGTTTTTCCCTGGACCGTACCGACCTTTGGGACCTTCGCCCTATGGATAGTATCTCCGGATCCAACAACCGTTTCTCGTGGGTATATAGTCAAGTGCAAAAGGGCGACTATCTGCCGGTTCAGAAGAAATACGACTGGCCTTATGACCAGCTGCCTGCTCCTTCGAAAATACCAGGAGCTGCCCTTGAGTTTCCTTTGGAAAAATTAGGTGAGCCTAACGACATACGTCTGTATCTGAAGAATGCATTGTGCGAGACCCGTTGGGATAATGGCACCACACTGAAGACTTTTGTCCATGCCACTGAGCCTGTGGGCTGGTTTGTTTTTGAAAACCTCCCCGACACAATCTGCCCCAGTTTGATAGCACCGCAATACAACAAGCCTGTAGCTGCTGGTGATAACGATCCGGTGACAGGCTTAGATTTGCGCCGTCTGGGCTATGAACAAGGAACGCTACGGACTGAGAAGCAGGAAATAACCTATCATCAGCCCGGTTGGGGTGGATTCTATTACGACGTGAATGTACGTTGGAAACAAAAAGGCAAAAAACTGTATGGCGTTTGGAGTGTCTCTTCTTCTTTGTCGTCCGACAAGGCTTCGGAAGCAACCCTCCAAGCCCTGGAGCGTGGAGTGGACGCGGACTACAGTGCCCACATGGACTATTGGAACAACTATTGGCAAGCCTCTTCCATTTCCATACCCGATACGGTCTTGCAGAAGCAATACGACAATGAAATGTACAAGTTTGGTTCTGCTTCCCGTGAAAACTCTTCTCCGATCTCTCTCCAGGCAGTATGGACTGCCGACAATGGGAAACTTCCACCATGGAAGGGTGATTATCATCACGACTTGAATACGCAGTTAAGCTATTGGCCATCCTATATGGGAAACCATTTGCAGGAAGAGATGGGCTATCTGAATACGCTTTGGAACCAACGTGAGGTCTATAGGAAATACACGAAGCAATACTTTGAATGTGAAGGTATTAACGTTCCGGGCGTTTGCACATTGACTGGCGAACCGATGGGTGGCTGGATTCAGTATGCCATGTCTCCGACGGTGAGTGCTTGGCTGTCGCAGCATTTCTATCTGCATTGGAAATATTCGGCCGATAATGTATTTCTGAAAGAACGGGCTTATCCGTTTACAAAGGATGTGGCGACTTTCCTCGAACAGCTTTCCAGTGTTGACAACCAGGGGTTTCGTCGTTTGCCAATGAGTTCAAGTCCCGAAATATTCGACAATAGTATCAAGGCTTGGTTCAAGGATATGACCAACTACGATCTTTCCTTGATGAAGTTTGCCTTCAAGGCTGCTTCCGAAATGGCCACGGCTTTGAATTTGAATGACGAGGCGGTGCATTGGGAAAAAGTAGGAAAACAATTGCCAGCCTTTGATCTGGATGAGGCGGGTTCACTCACTTTCGCCAAAGGTTTCCCCTATAACGAGTCGCATCGCCACTTCTCCCACGCCATGGCAATTCATCCGTTAGGCTTACTTGACTACAGCCAGGGAGAGGAGTCCCAACAGATTATCAATGCTACGCTCAAACGCATGCAGGAAGTGGGCCCAGACTGGTGGTGCGGTTATTCCTACAGTTGGTTTGGCAACATGAAAGCCCGTGCATTTGACGGCGAGGGTGCCGCTCAGGCCCTGAAGACCTTTGCCGAATGCTTCTGCTTGCCCAACACCTTCCATGCCAATGGCGACCAGACGAATAGTGGTAAGTCAAAGTTTACCTATCGCCCGTTCACGCTCGAAGGAAACTTCGCCTTTGCTTCCGGAATACAAGAGATGCTGATGCAGAGCCATACCGGTATCATTCGAATTTTCCCTGCTGTTCCAGCTTCTTGGCAAGATATCTCTTTCCAGGATCTGCGTGCCATGGGCGCCTTCCTTGTGTCTGCCGAGCAAAAAGATGGCAAGGTGCAGCAAATCAGCATTTATCCAGAGCAGGGCGGAACTTGCCGTATTGCTTTGCCTGCGTCTATGCAAAATGGAGAACCTACGGTGACAGGCAATACGGGCGATGTAACCCGTGAGGGCGAAGTGCTGGTGATTCCGACTCAGAAAGGTGAAAGGATTATAATCCGTTGGCCATAACATAAAGTGTTTTTTATGGTCTTTTCTTTTTGATAAACATAGTTAAGATACCTTTTGCGTCACCCCATATTAGGTGGCGCAAAAGGTGCAAAATGTTGTTTATTAATTAGTTAGAAATTATGTATTCTATGAATGAAGTAGTCAGGACAATTTCGGAGGAACCAGTCATCTTCCTCATAAAAGACATATTCCCCAAAACGTTGAATGATGTCGGATATGACTTGAGGAGAAAGGTAATCACATTCTTCAAATGCGCAATACCCAATGCTTGTCACATTGTTTGGAATGTTGATGCTTTTGAGGGATTTACAGTTGCCGTATCTATTATTAGTTGATTATCAGTATTATACGCTCTAAACGGTAGAAAAGTGACCGTATGGATTCTGATTAGATACGAAAAACGCAAGATTTAACGTATTTAACTTTCAATCACATCAGGAATCACGAAATAAGGGTTGGAAGGGGCGCTTTTAACTGACCCCATAATGTGGTGAATAGGAGTTATAGGACGAAATTCATAAAGGGGTACGGTTGAAACGACTTCCCTTAAAGGATGTGATTGCCAATCATCCCCTTTTATTCTATAAGAACCAATAGAAATGTAGCCTATCATACTGTTTTCCTACATTTATATATAAGTAGAAAAGCAGATTCCAATACTGATTTTTGGAGTCTGCTTTTCCGAAATGGTTAAGTATATCTTATTTAATGTTTCATAGATTTAATGGTTGCCTAAAGAACGTAAGTTCTATTTATGGCTTATGGTCAATATATACCAGCATGAAGTGGTGAAGACATTTCTGATATACTTCATCTTCCAGACCCAATGTGGCAAGAGTCGTGGGGTAAGGTGGAACTTCTGCTTGTAATGAGGATTGATGAACCAAAGTTTTTGGTCTGTTACCGAGAAGCCGCATTGGTGTATGAGTCTTTCAAACAACTCTATACTTGTTCGGCATTCTTTTATGCTCATAAGTTCATTCATAGTTCCTTTCTCTTCATTGCATGTTTTTAGCAACAACCGATATAAAGGGGTTGGCAGCAAGTGAATAAATGGCAGATGTGAGCAAAGTTTGCTTCTGCAAATCTGTTGATGTCCTCCAAAAGGCATTTGCCATGCGGGGAATCCTACAAACAGCACGCCTTTTGTTTTCATAAACTTTCTTAGGTGTGCAAGAAATGGCTCTTTTGTCGGAACGTGTTCTATCACATCATGTAATAGTATTACGTCATATTTATCCTCTTCATTACATGGAACAGGATATTGCATGAAATCACTGCACACAAATGTGGCATGATTGCTGATTTCAGAAAAGTATGCTTTGGCTTCTTTAATTCTGCATTCGGCAATATCTATACCTGTCACTTTGCAGCCCAACTGTGCAAAGGGAGCTAAGTTTCCTCCTTCACCACAGCCTACCTCCAAGATTCTACTCTTTGGTGTCAGTTCCGTAAAATCTGACAAGTAGCTGATGTAAAACTCCTTAGATGTTATCTCCAAGTCACGGAAATACATCTTCCTGTCTGTATGTCTTTTTTGCATGTATCTTATTTTTTGACTTTTCTGTATATATAGATACAGATCAGTCATAAAGACTGCATGCAATTTGAGACTTTCTTACCAAGAGAGCCTAATACCGAAAGGCACAGTCAATGTAAATGGACGTTCTGTCCAAGTATTCTTGACTTCGCTTCCATTCGGAATGTACCAATTCAGCGTTGGCTCAACAAACAATGTCAACTTTGGTGCAAATTGATATTGTATTCCGATATTAGTGTTTACAGTCCACTGTATAGAAGGTGTTGTCTTCCAATCCGTTGCATAGCCAGACTTTCCTCCTACTACATAGTCTGCATATGTCTTTCCAGACAATGGTATATGAATACTTGCTCCTACAGAACCGTAAGCCGACAGTTTCTTGTACGCCATGAATTGGTACGAGAGCTTGACAGGGATACCGATATAATGCAATTTTTGTTCCTTGTCAACACGGTAATTGCCAGTACCCAAAGTAAAATATGACTTCAAGTAAGAGTATTGGAGTCCTGTTTCTAAGCTCCAATGCTTTCCTATGCTCTTGTTCACAGCCAATCCTAATATTATAGGTTTGTCATGATGTTCTGCCTCTTCAATTTTGCCATTGTTGTTATCGGCAATATCCATCATTGCAATATTTTCCGCCGTTGGGTCAGTTGGAGTTAAGCGATGTAGATATTCAGAATACTCTTCCCATGTAGTAAAACTCTTTTTTGAAGGTTGTTCACTCGTAATATCATCACCGCTACTTGTTATAATCTTATAAACATTTTGCGCAAGAGTAGTACCCAAAGAACCTGCTGCAAGCAACTGCCATTTACTTTTCTTGTACGTCCTTGTATCATCCGCAATCCATCTTTCCTCGTTTGGAATAGGTGTATAGACAGTATCTTTTGTGATGATACTATCTCGCTTGTTATCAGCCAAAATATGTTGCTTATCCTGCAAAGAATCGGATATTTCGACTATTACATTTTGACTTGCCTTAATCGAATCACCAACAGTTATCGAAGTGTTCTTTCCCTGTTGAACACTTCGATAATTAGAGCACAAAATAGCGTTTTGTATTCTACTAACAGAAACATTAGGCTTCTTTTGTATAGGTATAATGCCTTCATTAGGTTTTCGAGTTCGAACTATATTTACATCATTTTCAGAAACGAGTTTCTTCTTTGCTGTAAAATACCTATATACAGGGATGACTATCAACGCCAATACGATGATAAGCATAGCTCTTGGGGACAATATGTTTCGCAACATTGCCTTTGCCCTTGACAATTGCGAGGAAGAACTATGTGGAGCAATATCAAGTAATTCGCTGATTTCTTGATGGGACAAGCCATCCAAAACAGACATGTTGAATATTTTCTTATACCCTTCAGGCAAACTGTCTATTGCAGACATAATTTCCTCATACGGAATTGATTCCTTGGAAGTGTTGCCATCTTCCAATACGAAACTAAATTCTTCCTCTACATCAGACAAGGAAATGAAATCGTATCTCTTACCTTGCTCCTGATATTTCAATACAAGGTTAGTGGTGATACTTGTAAGCCATTGACTAAACCTATGAGTATTCTTCAAGTCTTTTAATGAAACAAACGCAAGTATAAAAGCATCTTGGACAAGGTCGTCAACGACAGCTTTGTCCTCTCTAAGAATATTGATGCATATCCCTTTCATCTTAGGATAATACATTTGGTATAATGTGCTGAAAGCGTCAGCGTCACCTTGTTTTGCTTTTTCTACTAATGTTGTTATATTTGAAGCCATGAGCGAATTGTTTCGTACTATCTATTTTGATATAGATACGTCAAAGGCTTGATGACTGCATAATGTTTAGTTAAAGAATGTAAATGTATATATATGATTATTTTCTACCCTTCACTATCTGCTCAAAATGCAGTTGCCCCCATTCTATGACGTAGCTGATTTCTCGCAAGAAGTCCTTGGCTATTGGTGTGAGAGAATATTCCACCCTTGGAGGAACTTCTTCAAATCTCTCTCTTGTAACAAGTCCTTCTTGCAGTAGATAATCAAGCGTTGACGCAAGTACTTTTTCAGAAACCTGGGGGATAGTTCGGAAAAGTTCGCTGAAACGGATGCTTTCCTTTTCGTATTCCTCTATACGGAGCATCACGACCAATGCCCACTTCTGACTCATCCATTCCAAGACAGGAGCGGCTTGGCAATAATCATAATTGAGTTTCTTCTTCATAATCTTCAATACTTACCTTTTGGTTAGGGGCATAAAGCCAATACGATGATTTCTTTTGTCGGCATCTCCTTACCTTTGCACCATCAATTTTGATGATACCATTATAATAACGTAAAAAAGAAAGGAAATAGTATGCAACCCACATTACATTTTGACGGTCCGGTGTGGCGACCTCCTTATGAAGCCACTTCACAACTCGTGCAGGTCACAGCTGGCTGTACTTGGCATCGCTGCAAGTTCTGCACGCTCTATGGCAAGCAGAAGTTCCGTATGTCTCCGATGTCGGAAATAGAGGAAGACTTAAAAGTAGTCCATTCTTTCCAACCACGAGCTCACCGTATATTTCTTACAGGTGCCAATCCTTTTGTGCTCACCACGAACCGCCTGACTGACATTGCATTGCTCATCAGAAAATACGTAGGCGAAGGACACCCCACCATCGGTTGTTTCTCTCGAATCACGGATATTCGCAACAAGACGGTAGAGGAACTGCAACAGCTCCACCACTTAGGTTTCGATTATCTTACCATTGGCGTAGAGAGTGGCGACAGTGAAACTCTAACAAGGGTCAACAAAGGGTATATGTCCGAAGACATCGTTGAACAATGCCGTAAACTTGAAAAAGCAGATATACATTATCACTTCTTCTATCTCGTCGGATTAGGTGGTCATGGAAATGGTGAAAAAAACGCTCTGCGTTCGGCAGGGGTTTTCAACCAACTTCACCCAGTAAGCATAGGTTTCCTCTCGCTAACATTGTTTCCAGAAAGCCAACTCTACCAAGAAATTCAAGAAGGTAAGTTTGAGGAGGCAACAGAGCATGAGCGTTTCGATGAGATGATAACACTCATAGAGCATCTGCATATCCAGACGCATATTCTGGGGCGAACGGTTAGCAATCCTGTACCATTTACCGGTTCCTTGCCTCATGACAGAATTTCGTTACTGCAAAAACTGAGAGATGCGAAGGCGGAATTGAGCGAAGAACAGTTGAGAAGTTATCGTGATAGCATCGAATCGTTGTAAGCAGTCCGAAGAAAAGGCAGAGAGTACACAAAACACTCTCTGCCTTCAGTCTCGCTTCTTTTTCTTCTTAGGGTAAGGTCTCGCAGGCAAAAGAGTTTCAATAATCTCAATTGCCTTGTCACTATGCTCTATATCAAGAATATAGTGTTCTTTGGCACCATCCAAAATCAAATGTGCCATTTCGCTATCATCCTAATGTTTCTTTGTTCCAATATACCTGTAGGTTCTCTTTGATGCACTTCATCACAACAGAGAAGTCTATCTGCTCTTTCCAACGTATCTTTTTCAAGAATGCTTTCCACCAAATATTGCGTGTGGCATCCGTTGCAAACTTGTCTGTGAAAAGGGCAAGGTTCTCTCGGTAAGGTGTATTCCTGTTCTTAAACGTACCGACAATGGCTTCCGCAAGAAGCTCCTTGTCTATCTCATGGTTGGCGAACAACTGATACACATCAAAGAAATCTTTCATGCGGCTATTGCTTTCGTCACGGTCAACCATTGCATGAAACTTCTCTGCTATCAAAGTTTCCAATGAATAGGCATACAGTTCCACGGCAGGAACATCTGGTAACAACAACGGATAGTCTAATGACAGAGGATAAGGTGTTACCACATCACCGAAGCCTATGTCAACTGACACTTGTTGCACTATTGTATCTAAGTGTGCCACCACTTTTACACAAGTGCCTGGGTATTTCTTTTCAACGGCTATTGGCTCCAATTCAAGTGAAGTTGCATCGAATCTAACTCCATCGTCCTCACATTCAATGGCGCATACTTTTTGAAACACCTCTTTTAGGTTATCTCTATCATTGCTGATGCGTTCTCCCAACAGGTCAATATCAATGGTTGGACGAGCCTTGAACCCATCCAAGGCAAACAACAGCGAACTGCCTTTCAGAAGAAAGTGGCTCTTGTAAGGACTTGCAGAGATACGGAACAACAAGCGTTCATGCAAGTATCTAACCAATACTTTCATATACTCTTGCTTCTCCTCTTTGGCGAGGTTCAGCAAGCGTGTCCTAATGGACTTCCCTATATTCTTTGTCATAGTCTTGTCTCCAAATATGTAGTCAATATATTTTTCACTCTTAGTTTCTGTGCGTATTCATGGAGTAGAGATATATTGCGGTTCTCCTTTTTGAGATAGTTGTCTATCACCTCACCGCACACATCAAGCCCTATCTTGTTTCGGTACTTTACAGCATCACAGACCGTTCGCTCCATATCTGTAATGAGTACATCATAGCCAGATATACTCTTTTTGATTATACCAAACTCCAAATTCTCCTTTTTCCAATAATAGAGGTCAATAGGAGGATAGTCTGGCACACGCACCTTTCGCTTGGCTTCAATGGCTATGCAAGTAGCGGAAGGCACTTGTGTGGAAAGTCCATAATGAGCAAAAGCACTATACAGGCAAAGCACCCCATGCGGAACTATACGTTCCACATCTATCATGTTGTTTGCCAACGCTGATATTTCCACATAGACACCATTACGAAGCCGCACAAGCGTTCCATCTTCTATTGCACGGCGAAGTTGCTCATATTCACCACGGCTTTTCACTTCACCTGTGGTTATGAATCCACCTCGCTGTTTTAGCGTGTCAATGACTGTATTTCTATTCATGTTATTCTTATTTGCGTGCAAAGATACAACTACTTGTTGAGAATAAAGAATGTTTCGTGTTAAAAGTTACGGAGAATACAAATAATATCCGTAATATTTTACGTTTTATCAAACTTTGACCGTTTGCCTTACAAGTCACCTTACATTCATAAATGTGTTAATCAAATCTTAATTCCATGTCAACAAGTTCTTATACTCATTATTTTAACTTATAGTGAGAAGCCTCTTGGCTTTTTTCTTAGAACCGCACCCAATCCCACTTTTTGTGTTCCGTCCCAATTCGTAAGTTGGTCAGCGCACCCATTGGAGCCACCGAGTGAAACGTATGTGTCTGCACTACATGACATATGGTCAACAAAAGCGAGAAAGTTGTCAATGGCGCTGTCTGTGAATTGAACTTCATTCGTGGCGAAGAGTTTTGTCCAATTAGTGACACATTCTTGCTTGAAGTCTGTAAAACCATGCCAAGACATATCAGACAAGAACCTCTTTGCTGCCGATTCTATACTGGCTTTAGAGTCCAATCCAATATTATGCTTTACAGCAGATGCCATAATGCTATAGTATATGGAAGCCGATTCTTTCTCGTTGAAGTTGACTCTGTCTGTTTTTGCAAAGGAAGACAATGCTTTATGCCCCTCTCTGATAAACATATCAAGCACTCCTATGTATCTATTTTGCCGAGCCATGCTTTCACGTTTGGCTTCGGCTTCTTGCCGAGCCTTTTCTTTTGTTTCTTTCTCCTTACGTGCTTCCACTCGTCTCCATGCGTCTGTCATTTCAGGCTCTTGCCAAATGGCATTCCAACGAGCCTTCAAATCATTGTACATTTCCAAAAGTGTAGTATTATAACTTTTGGTACTGGCGAGTTCTTCCTTAGCACAGAAAAATTGAGTAGTCACTCGCTCCACAGCCTTCTCGTCAAGTTGAGAGATGCGTTGTTTGACTTTGTCGTTTTCAGTCTTTAGCGCATCATTCTCGGCACGAAGCGACTTGTTCTCCTCTATCTGCTTATTGAGATTCTGCATATAGTAAGTGTATGTCTTGTTGACAGACTTGCGTACACCTTCATTCTGCTTGTCACGTTCTGCATTAATGGCTGCTACAAGAGCCTTGATTGCAGCATTGATATTAGTCACACGCTCCTCACGCCATGTCTTTTGTCCTATAAGCGTAGGAATCGGAATGGCAAGTTCTTTCTTTACGGCATTCATCGCTTCTTGAACTGGAGCCTTGATGTTGAGTAAAGGAATGGTCAGCTCCTTCTTGTCGATTGTGGCAAGCACTGCATATTTCTCCACTTTGTCAAGAGCGACTTTCGCCTGACGTTCAGCTTCAAGCACCACCTTGTTCTTATGCTTGCGTCCTCGCTTTTCTTCCTCTGAAAGTTCATCATAGGAGAAGCCTCTTGCCAAACCATACTTATGCACTACCTTGTTGTAATAGTCAGTATGCAGTTGGGAAAGGTATTGTGATTTGTCCTTTGCTCGCTCTCCCCACACTTTGGCATAAGAGACCCTTTCAACAACACCCTTTGCCGCTTCCGATTTTGTGTAGTTGTCACGTTCTTCTTTTGGAAGTGCTCTCCATTCCTTGGTAGAGAGAACCTTTTCTGGATTATCCTTGTGAATGTACTTGCTTCCGATGCGCCCACGTTTCCTTACTTGTTCAACAGGCACGGTCTGCACATGGGCATGGATGCTTGTCTCGTCACAATGCACATCAAAGCCGATGACATTCTCTTCTCCCCATTTTTCACATGCAAAGCGGTAGGTGTCCAAAGCCCAGTCATAGATGCCTTTTTGCAATACAACTTTGCTGTGGTCAGCATTTGGATCTGATGTGTTGAGTTTCTGTTCACCAAAGGCAAGCCTGTTAAGCACATCATGGTCACCACTGAAGATGATGCCGACAGTGCAGTTCGGACTGTTCCTTGAAACTTGGTCGGGACGCTTGGCATCCATATACGGCTTGAAGCCAAGTTCATCAAGTCTATGCTGCAAGCGTTCATGCAACGGCACCGACTGGTAACCAAGAGGCACTATCTTTCCACCCTTGACTATCTCAAAGTTGAGTCTCTTGCGTGAGTAGTTATAATGGTTGTTCTTGTCTATGTCCGCGTTTTTGAGTTGGTAACGCTTCTCGTCCCAACCTCTGCGCTCCGCCTCGTTGCCAACTTGGGACGAGAACGATTTCTTGTCTGTGCCTACATGGATGGCGGCACGTGGTATGTTTCTTTCCATAAGAATTTCATTTGAACTTGTAACGTAGTTATTGTATAATTGGAGACAGGTCTCGGGCGGAGCCTGAGCATAATAGAAGGACTTTTTAAGTGAACAGCGTCAGCAAGTGAATCTAAAAGTCCCTATTATGTTTAGGACTTTTTTGAAAGTCCGTCACGCAAGCGTGCTCGCAGATCCTTACCCACTCTGCTATGACTCTTCCACCAACACCAACCCAAGACTGTCTATCAGATGTTGGAGTGGCGGATGTTGCTTTATCAGCCTTTGTAGCGCCATCTGCGGTGTTTCCGTCATCAATAGGTAGTCGGCAATGTCAAGACCTTTGGTCTTTTGTTCATCGGTGGCATTGTCTTCCAAGATGTTGCTTATGACAGCCCTTTTGCAAACAGATTGCAGCAATGGAATTTTTGATTTCCATTTGTCCGTTGCCCCAAGGTCAGGGAACAGAATGATGTCCCGACCTCCCAATACCTTGACAGCGATTTGGTTGAGACAGCCATGCATACCTCCAGTTGCCAGCCAGATGAAATTGGGGATGAAATGGGATGCGATTATGGCAGTTTTTTCACTCTCGACAATAGCGACCGACATTGTGGAATGCTGTGCCAGCAAATGCTCACCAAAGAAACATTGGCACAAGTTGAAATCTGGAAGATGAAGAAAAGCATGCGCCCATCCAACATAAGAACGTGGCTCTTTCACACGATGTCCGTCTTTGGGATTATATAGCATGACCTTGCCAGTCCTCACCTTATCATCCTTGTCAACTTGCCAATAAATGGTTGAGCCTCCCCACTTATAGGATGTTCCGACATGATACATCTTCATCAGCCTTTCTGTCTCTTGTTCACCAAAGACCTTGGAAAGGTACTGGTATAACGGATTGATTCCGTAATGAGACAAGGAACGCTCCATAATAGCGTTGGCGATATAGGAAATAGGCTTTTCTACGACTTTCGGTTGGATATTCCTTCTTGTCGGATATGGCAATTTGTCCTTAGACAGAAAGTCTGGATGCTCACGGAAATAGTCTTTAGGAGTATAGTGATACCCACAACTATGCTCATGGTCGCATTTGCCTACATTGTCAGGGAAGGATACTTCCCCCTCATCATCTATGTATCTTGTGAAACAACGCTTGCGCTCACAATTCGGGCATGTGTAACGATTGCCCAATCTGTATTTCTCCAAGTGAAATCTATACTCGTTCATCATCGTAACTGAAATGAATTATTGGTGAATTTCAGCTTTCAGTTCTTTCATGTTTTCAGTTACGCACTTGTCAACTGAAAAACTGAAACAAATGAATACTGAAAACAGGTTGGTTTATGTTTCAGTTGCCTGTCCTGTTTCGAACTTTACTTTTTCGTAAAATCCTTTCTTTGCCTTTGTGATTAGTCCAGACTTCATAAGCTCCTTTATATAGTTCATCACAGTACGGTCTGTAACACGCAGATTCTCCATTCCTGTTTTAATGGCAGTTTTTGTGTCAAAACTGTCTTCCAACAGATACAGCAACTCCTTGGACATAGAATCACAGGTGTCTTCAGCAACAAAGGCTCGGCAGCGTTGATAACAATTCTCACAGTATTCATTGAGTCGTAATGCTCCTTCTATGGAATCCACATCAATACTTTGCAGATGGCTCTCGCCACAGGCGTATCTTAGAGCTTGGAGCAATAAGGCAATGCGTGCGACGTGGGTATTGTGCTTCATCACCCTCGTTTCAACATCTTCATCGTCCTCTATGGCATTGATGGCATCCACATTTCTGTTCCACCAACCAAAGAAAAGGGAATGTGCGTCCTTGTCCATATAAAGGATATTTGGACAACATTCATTTGTGTCATTACACCTTGCATAGTCAAGTCCAAAGATTTTCCCGATGATGTCAGCCCATTTTCTTGAAGCCTCGCTCTGGCGCACATGGCTGTCTTCCTCATCCAGCCAGTGTGGAACTTTCTTGGATTTGGGATATACAACCAGAATACGGTCAAGAAAACCTGTATCCATGAATTTGGAAGCCATCAGTTCCTTCATTCGTTTGGTCTGTGTTGTACCGATGATGTTGACACATGGCTCTTCTACACGTTGTGGGCGGTCATTCTTGACACGGGTGTTCTCCAAGTAGCATCCGCTCCAGATGGAAAGTAGGCGTTCTAGCATGGGATTTCTCCCATACCTGTCTGTATTGGCAAGCAGTCCGAGAATTTCATCATAGTTGATGGCTATGCCACGCAAGTTGTTGTAATGCTCCAATACCAGAGCCTCCAATGTAAAGTCATCCAATGTGACCCTTTTCAGAATAGGCTTCTTCATTTCCTTGCTTCCGCTTTCCTTTGTTGCACAAGTTGCCTCATATAGGTCAAGTTCATAGCAAAACTTGTCAAACAGCTTGCGTTCATACTCCCGAATTGGCTTGTATGCAAGCTGTAATGGTGGAGTTTTGCCCATGCCAGGTCTGCCAACCAATATGATATAAAGGGCGGCATTCGTGTCCCAGTCCTGCTTAACATGAATACGATAGGTATTGCCAAGAGCCGCTGATGCTGCCGACAGCATGGACATGGCGACATAATCCACCTTGAAATTGCCGTGCACCACCATGTCTATGATGATGGACTGCATTTTTTGTGGAAATACCTCAAGAGGGAAGCCTGAGTCCGCTAAAGACTCGGCTTCCATGTTGATTTTGTTACAGAGTTCAAGCGCATCCATAGCATTACCAATTTAAGGGTTTCGGCTTGCGCTTGTTTCCAGCAAGAATGGCTGCGTTCTCTTCCTCCGCCGTGAGAGGTACAGGATTCTTGCGGTTAGTCTCCAGCCACTTGTCAAGTTCATCTTGATAAAGGCAGTAACGCTTGCCTGGCTTGGTGGCAGGAATGCTGCCGTTTCCAAGTTTCATGTAGAGAGTTGCCATCGGCATTTTCAGGTATGCCGATGCTTCCTCCACACTCATAGGTATGTGCGTGTTCGCCTTGTGTGGCTTGTTCTGTGATTGCAGACCGATGATCATCTGCTTCATGCCCACCACTTCATCCCGAAGCTGGGCAACGACCATTGGAAGGTCGTTGAAAGTTAATTCCTTATTCATTCTGATACTTTGTTAATAACTGGTGCAAAGGAACAGAATGATGCTTCCGTTACTGAGGTTCGTGACAGTCATTTGTCATTCACGAAGGAATAACTCTAACAATGGGGATTATTGGAAAGTTACATATCCGATACTATCTATCAATGATAGTGTTAAAATAAAGGTGAACTCGTATAAGAGAACGTGTTTTGTGTCATTGTTTAGAAACAAAACATTACCTTTGCATATCAATATAACGATACAAACATTCACTATATGAATAAAATAGTACAACCACAATGGCTTGAATGGGCAAAAGAACTACAATTCATTGCCCAAGGGGGATTGACATACTCCAAAGATGTATTTGATATAGAACGCTTTGAACGCATTAGAGAAATTGCAGCAGAAATGCTCAGCCTGCAAAGTGGAATACCCATAGAAAAAGTAAAGAATCTGTTTTGCAATGAAACTGGATTTCAAACTCCTAAATTAGATACACGAGCTGCGATATTCAAAGATGATAAAATATTGCTTGTGAAAGAGAAAAATGGAACTTGGTCTTTGCCCGGTGGTTGGGTCGATATAAATCAGAGTATCAAAACTAATACTGAAAAAGAAGTAAAAGAAGAGGCAGGGTTAAATGTAAAAGCTATCCGGGTAATAGCCATACAGGATAGAAATTTACATAATATTCCCCCATATGCCTACAATGTTTGTAAAGTTTTTGTTCTTTGTGAGATTGAAAGCGGATCTTTCCGACCCAATATTGAAACGGATGAGAGTGCCTATTTCGGATTGGAAGAATTACCTATTCTTGCAAAAGAGAAAAATAACGAAGAACAAATTAAAATGTGCTTTTCTGCTTACTCTGATAAAAACTGGCAAGTATTATTTGACTAATAAATAAAACATATGAAATATAAACATATCGTATTCGACATAGACGGTACATTGATAGATACGGAATATGCAGTCATCAACTCTTTAATAAAAACAATTACAGAAATAACGGGACGTGCACCTCAATATGAAAGTCTGAAATTTGCTTTAGGCATTACCGGAAGAAATGCGTTGGAATTACTCAAAATACCCGACATAGAAGATGCTTTGAAACGATGGGATAGGAATATGAAATTGCTCCAGCACACTATTCAACCTTTTCAAGGTATCAAAGAATGCTTGCAATCCCTTTTATCAAAAGGCTATCTTTTAGGCATTGTAACCTCCAAAACATATCAAGAATATCATTCTGATTTTGAACCATTAGGGTTAGCGGACTTTTTTTCCACAATTGTATGTGCAGATGATACTGATGAACATAAGCCCAAAGCAGCACCCTTAGTAGCATATTTGGCTAAAGCCCATATAAACCCCGAAAATGCTCTCTATATTGGTGATAGTATTTATGATATTCAATGTGCTGACAATGCCGGTGTTGATTCCGGATTGGTTTTATGGAGCAACAATGTATCTAATCCTATACGTGCAGACTATTATTTTAAGACACCCCATGATATAAGTAAAATTCTATAAAAGACGAACTGACTAATTATGAAATCTGCCGCATCAAGACCATTTGGTCAAGATACGGCTTTTTTAGTTGTAATATCCAATTATAAGGAAATAGGGAAGAAAAGCGATTTTGCCAAAGGCTACATTATCATCCATGGAAATCATATCCACCATTGGCAGGCTCGTCAATAGGGATTATATCATTGGAGCATGGTGCTTTCAGGTTCTTCAATGTACTGTAGTCCAAGCCTTCAAACGGTTTGGGGAACAATGCCTTGATAAAAGCTATTCGCATGGCCATTGTGTAATCACGTTTACCCAAACGCTCTGCGATATTCCACACGAAGTGCCTTAAAGGGATATTCTCAACCGTCTCCTTGAAGCGGTTTATTGCTGTCGGGGTATAGTTGGTGTCGTTGCTCCATTCCTTGACAGCCTCAATTACCTTGTACAAATCTTCCTCATAAAGAAACCTTGACATGGTACGATGCACATAGTCAAGTACGGCTCTTGTTCGCTTGTCCTTTTCCTCCTGTGCTTCTTTTTCTTGTGCCTCTACACGCTTGGCATAGTCTTCATGACTGTATCGTGCTGACTCTGTTTGTGGTAATGTTTGCATTGGCTGTTCTTGTTCTGTTGCTGGCTCTGCTTCTACAACGTTTTTCTTTGTCTTGCTGTTGCTACCAACGGTCATCAGTTCATAGGGATAATTCACCATAGAAATGAATATCGCCCAAAGCAGGATGTTGCTCCCTACAAAGATGATTGACTCGACAAACAGACTTTGGTGAAAGTCATTGCCGACATACATAGCCACTACAAGAGAGATGGCGAGAATTGCTGTACCAACAAAAGCGTAGATGGTACAATCTGAAGTTGTCTTGTTTACTGTCATTATAGTATTCGTTTTATTGTTATTCGTTCAAAAACTTCCACAAAGTTAGATGCAGAGGCATGTAAAAGCCGCATTTACGTTCTCTGGCCCTCTTTCTTTTACGCTTTATTAGCGTTCTAATATGATATCATACTCTGAATCATACTTTAAACTGCTCGTTAGTGCCAGTTGCCGCTAATTGCTGACTACAAAGGTAAGGATGAAGAAAAGGGATATTTGCAGTTCCTCCTCAATATCAACAGAAATTGGAATGAATTTGTCGGATTGGTTCTGTCCACGACCACAAATAGAACCAATAAAATGAGAAAAGGACTATTGGAACACTATCATTCCAACAGTCCTTTTCCGATGCATTATTGTCAAAAGGTTACTTTCTCAACGTAATGCAGCCAACCGAAGCACGTTTCTGTGCATCGGAAATCTTGGCATACACCTCTGTTGTTGCCACATTCTTGTGACCGAGATAACGCTGCACAACCGCAATACTTGTTCCTGCGTCCAACTGGAGACAGGCAAAGCTGTGGCGTGAGCAATGATAAGAGATATGCTTGGTTATCCCTGCATCTCTCAGCCAGTTCTTCAATGGTGCCTGTGTCATGGGGTCTTTGAAATCAGGGAACACCTTGCCACGTTTATCTGGTGAATAGCCTATCAGTTCCAAGGCTTCCTCACTGATTGGGTTATGCACGATGTCCTTTGTCTTCTGCATTCGTGTAGTGACATACATCACACCATCGCTGCCGTATGGCTGTATTTCTTCCCAAGTGAGCTTCTTGATGTCGCTCTTTCTCAAAGCCGTAAGACAAGAGAACAGGAAGGCTCGCTTCAATGCAGGAGCAGAGCATGGTGTGGATGCCAAGCGGATAACCTCGTCTTGTGAAAGATGCTCCTTGTCAGTCGGGATTGTCTCGATACGCTCCAAGAAACCATTTGGATTCTCCTTTATCTTGCGGTCACGATAGGCAGTGTGGATTGAAGCACGGAAAGTTGACCAGTAGTTGGCTGCTGAGTTGATATGCAGCTTTCTGTTCTTATGCAGTCCCTGTGGTGCTGTCAGCAGATACTCCCGAAACCTGTTGCACAAGTCCACGTTTATCTCCCCGAAGGTACACTTGCCTTGCGTGAAGGTACGAAAGTGCATATAGACGTGCTGCCACTTGGAGTTCTTCTTGTCTGCCAGTTTCTTGAAGTAGGCGAGGAAATCTCCTTTCATCTTCTCCTTGTCGAAGAAATCATAACGCTCGTTGACGATAGCCTCAAAGCGACGGCAGCGTATCGCCTCGGCTCTTGCCGTAAGGTTGAGGTTGTACTTCTGTTCCGTCTGGTTCTTCGGCTTGGCATAGATGTAGATGCCAAGCGACTCATGGCGAATGACTTTCATCGTGCTCTCGTCACGATAGCCTGGATAATAGTCAAGATAATAGGACAGCATGTGTCCGTCCTTGATTTTGCGTGTACGCAATGATACGGTCTTGCAAATGTTGCTCATAACTGATATGTATTATTGATGATTATTCGTGGTGAAGTGTATCTTCACGGCTGCAAAATAACTGAATGATACTTCCGTGACTCCCATTATTTGCAGTCATTGATGGATAATGCTGAAATCATTTGAAATCATAGTCCTTTTGCTGCTCTTTCTGCCATTGCTCGCTCCACATCCGTCTTCAAAAGCAGATTCTTTACACCCACTTTTACCTTACTGATATGGTGAACTCTCACTATATGGCAGATGTTGGCACTTGTCAGACCATACAATTGCTGCACCTGTTCGGTTGTATAATAGTTGTCATCGCTCATGAGGTCAGTCCTGCGCAGTTCTTCAAGATGCTCCTTTGAGTAATAGGTGCGACCATACTCACGTTTGGTGGGTATCTTATGGCGGTAGGTGTATGCCCTAAGTGCTGACTTGCTCATGCTAAAGGCTTCCTCTACATCATCAGCGGTCACCCATTCCGTGATGCAGTTGATGTCAACGGCAGTACCGAAGAACTCATCAATATGCCGTTTGCTGTAATAGTTCTTGCCAGCGATACGGCACATCGGTATCTGGTTGCGCTTGGCGGATGTATAGAGCCAAGACTTCTTGACCTTATAAATGGACATCACTTCCTCGCCCGAATAATAGTCAAGCACCTCATTCTCCTCTTTCCCTTTTGTTGGTTCCTGGTTTTGTGTTGGCTTTTCTGTTTTTGCCTTTTTACAGAGCTTGCTCTTGCTGGCAGGAACCACACGCTTGTAGGGATTACCCTCAAACATCTTCTCTATATCAGCCTTTCTAACGAATGCCATTCTGCTGCTCAATCTTGATGCCTTCAACTTGCCGTTAGCCACAAGTTTGTAGATATACTGTCGGGTGCATCCCATCAGAATGGCAGCTTTGGAGAAGGTAAGATACTCCTGATGTTGCAGATCCATGATAGGTTCAATGCCGTTAATCAAGTCCTGCTGTCTTTTCTTCCTAAGACGTTTTGCCTCTGCCTGACATTCCTCGGAACAGTATTTCTGCATACCACTCCTTGGCACAAATGTCTTGCCACATAATTCACATTTTCTTGTCGGTCTCATACTCTTTGATATTGCTATGTTCTACATACTTTGAGTATTCCACCGATGGAGTAAACGGAAGTGAACCATTGACAACCTTTGTCAACCCAGTCCACGATATAACGCTTTTTGCCTATCAGCTTCAAATCTGTCCTCCATCGTAACCACTCGTAAACCCTTGTCAACTACGTTCACAATATGACAAAATAAAAGCTCCGCAAATTCTCCACGGTAGAAATACGCTGCAAAAATATGTGGAAAATCGGGAACTGCCAAAAAGCACTCAGAAAGTGTTAAAAATCAAAGAGTATTGAAAATCAAGGTTTTATACTTAGTTAGTCATAGTAAGTTATGGTTAGTTATAAGGTTCTAAATACATACGGAAAAAGCCCCATTCCCAATACTTGTAATACCTTTTGGAATGTTGATGTTGACAAGAGATTCGCAAAAGCAAAAAGCTTTATTTGCAATAACCTTCACTCCTATTCTGATAGAATACACACCATCTAAATTTCTCGGCGCTTTAAGCAACCTTTTCCAATCCTTGCTATATTTTACGCCATACTCATCTTCTACTGCATTTTTAAGGTCCTCTTCGGTAACCTCTGTACTCCACACTTCCTTTTCCTTTGGCTTCTGCAAACCAAACAATCGGAAGGAACACATAGACAAGTCTTTTTGGGCGCTGGCTAATAGGAACATCGACAGAAGGGTTCTTGCCTCCACGTCTGCCAATAAACTTTGCAGGGCAGTGAAGATCTTACTCTTGCGCAAATCGAGATAATCGGTGCCAGAGAAAAGAAGACGGTCGGATGCTCCGTAGCTCTGAAGCAGGGACGAATCAAGAGAGATGGCTTTGAGCGAGAGGGCAATAGAAGCCAAGGCAAAATCGTCAATGGTTTCGTCGAAGTCGTCAATGGTGCGAAGGGGATGCGAGAAGTCCTTGGTGCCGATAGTCGGCGACTTCTGACCTTTCATCGCTGGCACAAACATGCCGTCGTAGTCAACGAGGGTGAGCGTTCCATCCGGACGCACTATGATATTGTCGGGCTTGATGTCGCCATGCGCAAATGACTGCGAGCGAAGCCAAGCCGCCATCTTGCAGAAACGGTAGCAGAGCATCGACATTTCATAGCTGTCTGTATAGTTTTCGGCAATGAACGTCTCCATTGTTTCGCCCTCAATCCAGTCCATCAGCAGCACGGGGAACTCGTCGTCTTCGCAATTGCAGTCAACAAACAGTTCCTTCTCCAGGTATTTCACGGAAGTAATATAAGGCGAATCGACAAATTCCAATTCCTCTGCTATCTGACGATAAGCCTCCGCGCGTCCTTCCTGCTCCTCGGTGAAACATTTCAGGGCGTAGCACTTCCCAGTCTGCTCGTCCTTCATCTTGAACACGACGGCAAACGCACCGCTGCTACGATACGGCTCGTCATGTTTGTCCAGCACGGGCACTAAATGGTTCAGCTTATCAAGATTGTCGTGAGCATCTTGAATGGCAGCGAGATATTCTGATATAAGCGGGTATTGCATAGGCTAATATTATTCCTTGTTTCTGCAACACTATATGTTTGTTGTTTATAAGCGCCTAAGCAATTGTTTGTTGCTCGGGTGCTTTTGCCTTGCCAGATTTTTACTAACCTTCGTGTCGCGACAACAGGCATAGCAGAACTCTGAACGGCATGGCAAAAATACAAATAAAAATCGAGAAACACACGCATTTAGAGGATTTTTCTGATAATCCTGCTGAAAACGTAGCAAAAAGTCTGTTCATCTTATCAAGCATATCGTTATTTGGAGATATGATGTCAAGAATGTACTTGATGATGCACATATCAAAGTACACTTTCAATGGATCTGTCGGCAAGGTAATCCAAGAACGTGACATTCTAATTGGCATGGTAGCACGAATAGAGAATACGCTATTCCATACACGTGCATGATGACAACATGAGTTTCTTGTTACAGTGATAATGGTAAGCCAAGATTCAAAAGGTGCAACTTGCAAGCCAAATGACTGTGCAATACGCTTCTTTATCTTCTTATTCTTGATGTTAGAATAAACATTGGTGATTACCCCAAATGGCAATATCTCGGTAGGCATCCATGAAGGTGGGTACTGATTGGTATATGTCTCTTTGAAATGGTTGATGAAATCATCTTTTGTATGGTTCAGTTCATCTTCTATAAGACGTATAGAGCGATTGAACTTGGACGGATTTGAGAAATTGTTGGCATCAGTCATCCAAAAAGAGTTACCTGTCATTTCAGTTCCAAAGTTGACGATAGCGCAACGCACAGCGATCTCTATCTTTTCAATTTCATTGAATAATAGTAGGCGTAGCTTCTGGTCAAATCCAGTCAACCTCGAGATATTGTATATTAACTTTGCAAAGTTAGTACAAATGACTGAAACCACAAAATAAAATGGCAGGATTTTGCATGTGGACAGTCTCTGTTTGACCTTATATTGTTTCTGAACAACATGTTATTTTGAAAATAGTTTCTGTAGTATCGGTAGTTGTTTCTCTGAACTTACTGAACTTGTTCACGAACTATCTGAATCCGTCTATAGTCTCATGTCTCATTTTTGTATCAGATCTATCTCTTGGCAAAGTTGGGGCTGTTGAGCTTTACGTCCATTATTGCCTCGTAGAGCAGTTGCTGTTCTTCCTTTGTGAATTTCTCGGGCAGCAGTTGGCTGATGGGTCGGAAATGAAGTCTCTCGCGCAGCGCCGAAAGAGCAAGATGCAGCATGCAGTCGTGGTCGAACGCCAGCTGCGGTATCTCGTCGATGCTGAACCACTGAGCCTTTGCAGCATCATCGCCACCCTTTACTTCCTGAATATTGCACAGGGCGTAGTAGGCTATTGTGATTACTCGTTCGCGAGGATCGCGGTCAGGATCAGTGAAGGCATGAAACTGCTCCATGTATCCAGCCACCATTCCCGTTTCTTCCATCAGTTCACGCCTTGCACCTTGCTCGGCGCTTTCGTCCATATTCAGGAAGCCACCAGGAAACGCCCATAGTCCTTTATATGGTTCGTTTCCTCGTTCAATCAGCAGAACCTTAAGCTTTGCGCCGTCAAATCCGAAGATAACACAGTCGGTTGTCACAGCGGGGCGCGGATACTTATATGAATACATTTTTTCTTCCATATCTTATCTTGTGTAAGTTTCACTTCTCAAAGATATATATTATTTTTCACCACGCCAAATATTCTAACGATAGAAATTATCTATTGATGTATAGCTGATATCTTTTATGTATCTATAATAAAAGCATTATCTTTGTAGTCGAAATCAAAACGAATATTAAAATAACAAGGAGATAATAATATGGAAACAAGAAAAGAAATAGCAGCTGAGAAGAAGCGTTGTGGTTCGCATAATTGCACACAGGCTGTGCTCTGCACCTATCACGACTTCGCCGGCATGGAAGAAGAAACCATTAAGAATGCTGGCAATGCCTTTGCTGCAGGAATGGGTAATATGGAGGGAACTTGCGGAGCCATCGTAGGCGCAGGCATCATACTCGGTCTTGCCACTCAAGACAAGGCGAAGTCTGTCAAGGGCATGAGACAGATTATGGATAAATTCAAGCAGCGCAACGGTGCAACACAATGCAAATTGCTCAAAGGTGTGGGTACGGGAAAGGTGCTTCGCGAATGCCCTCTTTGCGTGGCTGACGCTTCTGAATTTCTGGAAGAGATTCTGGAAAAGGAAGGTAAATATGCCATCACAGATGATGAATGAAGGCGTCCGTAAATATGGGATAAGACTGTAAAGACAATGCGTGGCTAAAAAAAATTACCTATTTTTTAGGATGCTTTGAATTTGGAAATTTTTCTTATGATTACTATTTTTGCACTCGGAATAAGAAACCGTATTTATGCGACACGATGTTGTGTTCATGCGGTTTTGAATATAGTTTTATAAAGTTAAAAGTATTATTGTATTATGATTATTGAAAAAGTTCATGCAAGAGAAATCTTGGATTCTCGTGGCAATCCTACAGTAGAGGTTGAGGTGTCATTAAAGTCTGGCGTTGTAGGCCGTGCATCAGTTCCGTCTGGAGCCTCAACAGGTGAGAACGAGGCTTTGGAGCTTCGTGATGGCGACAAGAGCCGCTATTGTGGCAAGGGGGTATTAAAGGCCGTAGAGAATGTGAATAACGTAATTGCACCGGCTTTGGTTGGATTCTCAGCCTTAGAGCAGCGTGCTATCGACCATAAGATGTTGGAGCTGGATGGCACCAAGACAAAATCAAACTTGGGTGCGAATGCCATTCTTGGCGTATCGCTTGCAGTGGCTCATGCTGCTGCCGAGTATCTCCGCATCCCGTTGTATCGCTACATCGGTGGCTGCAACACTTACACACTTCCCGTTCCTATGATGAACATCATCAATGGTGGTGCTCACTCTGATGCGCCGATTGCTTTCCAGGAGTTCATGATTCGTCCGGTGGGGGCTCCTACAGAGAAGGAGGCCATCCGTATGGGTGCCGAAGTGTTCCATGCCTTGGCAAAGCTCCTGAAGAGCCGCGGACTTTCCACAGCTGTCGGCGACGAGGGTGGTTTCGCCCCTGCACTCAACGGCATAGAGGATGCGCTTGAGAGCATCTGTCAGGCAATCAAGGATGCCGGTTATGAGCCGGGAAAGGATGTGAAGATTGCAATGGACTGCGCTGCCAGCGAGTTTGCTGTTCAGGAGAATGGTGAGTGGTTTTACGATTATCGCCAGCTGAAGGATGGCAAGAAGAAGGATCCTAACGGCAAGAAACTCACAGCTGAAGAGCAAATAAAGTTCTTGGAAGAACTGATCACCAAATATCCTATCGATTCCATCGAGGACGGTCTTGACGAGAACGATTGGGACAACTGGGTGAAGCTTACAGCTGCCATCGGTGACCGTTGCCAGCTGGTTGGCGACGACCTCTTTGTTACGAACGTGAAGTTCCTGGAGAAGGGCATCAAGATGGGAGCGGCTAACTCTATCCTTATCAAGGTGAACCAGATTGGTTCGCTCACCGAGACGTTGGATGCTATAGAGATGGCTCATCGTCATGGTTACACAACCGTTACTTCACATCGTTCCGGTGAAACCGAGGATACCACAATCGCTGACATCGCTGTGGCAACCAACTCTGGTCAGATCAAGACAGGTTCTATGAGCCGTACCGACCGTATGGCAAAGTACAATCAGCTTATCCGCATCGAAGAGCAGTTGGGCGATAATGCATCCTACGGCTATCAGAAACTGAGATAAGAAACGAGGAAACAGTCTTTTTTTTGAATAAATCACAATCGGATCAGATGGGCATTGACAGCTCGTGACGGCTTGTCAATGCCTTTGTTTTTTTATTTGCTCTTCGCTTAAGTCATTATTTATCTTAACCGTCTGTATAACGGCAAGGTCAGCATGACGCAGACGACGGCTCCGGCAAACGCCAGCTGCATACCCCTATACATCAGGGAAGACTGTATCAAAGAGCGGATGCTCAACACCATTGTAGACTGCATGAAGGAATTTATGCCATCACAGATGATGAATGAAGGCATCCAAAAGTTATCCAATGATATTTTAGAGGGGTATGGTTGAAACGACTTCCCTTAAAGGATGTGATTGCCAATCATCCCCTTTCTTCTATAAGAATCAATAGAAATGTAGCCTATCATACTGTTTTATCACATATTTATACTTCTTAAACGCAGTTTTTTCATTGGTTATGCTGTATTTCGAGATAAAAACGCTATCTTTGCGGTGTAAAATATGATACCAGTATCAAAAATAGTACCCTAATATGATATTTGAACGTAAGAAATACTTGGATGAACTTATCGCAGGACGTGGAAACGGTCTTGTGAAGATTATAACAGGTGTCAGACGATGTGGGAAATCATTCCTGCTATTTGAATCTGGCATAACTGGTTGTTGGAACATGGGGCGACTGATAGTCACATCATCGAAATACAACTTGATGATTTCCGAAACAGACGGTTGAGGAAGCCTGATGCCTTGCTCGACTATATAGATTCAAAGGTTGTGGATGATGGCAAACCTTATTATATAGTCTTGGACGAGGTACAACTTGTAGAAGAATTTGTGGAGGTTATTCTTAGTTTGACACACATGAGGAATGTAGATGTGTATGTGTCAGGTTCAAACTCTCGTTTCCTGTCAAGTGATGTTGTGACTGAGTTCCGAGGCAGAGGAGACGAGATACGCATCTGGCCTCTCACCTTTGACGAATACTTTAATGGTATTGGTGGAGATATACGCAAAGCTTGGTTGGATTACTATACTTTTGGAGGACTACCACAGGTGGCTTTGCTTGAAACGGAAGAAAAGAAAACAGACTATTTGCGTGGTCTGTATGAAACGACCTATCTGCGTGACGTAATTGAGCGCAACCATCTGCGTAATCCTGAAGGGATGAAGGAATTGGTGCGTGTAATAGCCTCGGGCATTGGTTCGTCAACCAATCCAACGAGAATAGCCAATACCTTTCAATCTGTACAAGGGGTAACCATAAAAAGAGACACTATAAAACAATACATTGACTATTTGAAAGATTCTTTCTTGATAGAAGAAGCCTTGCGCTATGATGTGAAAGGCAGAAAATATATTGGTACCGAGACGAAATACTACTTCGCAGACATCGGCATTCGTGCAGCCATTCTCAACTATCGACAGCAAGAAGAAACCCACATTATGGAAAACATTATCTATAATGAGCTTCGCAGTCGAGGATATAATGTGGACGTAGGATTGGTTGAACTTGGTGGCAAGGATGAGAACGGTAAGTTTGTCAGAAAACAGTTGGAGGTAGACTTTGTGGTGAACCGCCCTCCATACAGAGTGTATATCCAGTCGGCTTTTCACATGCCTACGCCAGAAAAGGAACAGCAAGAACGTCGCCCATTATTGTCAATCAATGACCACTTTCGTAAGATTGTCATTGTTGGTGATGACATTCATCGCAAGGAGGACGAACTTGGAGTGTTGACTGTTGGACTGTTGGATTTCTTGACAGACAAGAAAATACTTGAACAGGGTTAAACGCATTGATACTAACTTTAATGGTATTACAAAAATAGACTTGCTACATCTGCTGTATTGCAAATGCTGCTGCTGGTCGTTTCTTCAATGGTGTCAATATAAGCAAGTGTACATTGTATGTTCCGCTGGGAACAAAACAGGTGTATTGGGAAGCCGATGTTTGGAAAGATTTTGGATACACCAAAGAGTATGATGTAACAGACGTCAACAAAGTAGACAATCATAGTGAGACAAAGGAAGTCTCTCGGTACTCTTTGGATGGGCAGCGATTGGCTAGTCCCACCAAGGGGATCAACATTGTGAGGTACGGTGACGGCAGTATAAAGAAAGAAATGGTCGAATAGTATTTTTAGACCATAGCTATCAGCAAGGACGGATTTCAAACCCATTCTTGCTGATAGCGCCTTCAGTCCGCCTTTGATTGTTTCAGAATGTTTACGATATAAGGTCAAGCAATAGGATGGACGCCAAACACCATGGTCGTCACATGACGGAAGATGGAGCGTGCACTCGAAAGTGTTTTTGTCGTATTGGTTTAACAACTGCTTTGCAGAGTTTCTCGTATTCTAATAAGAAAACACACAAATACAACTTACTATTTGGGGGTTTCATGCGGTATTTTGGACACTGCGTGAAACTGTGTAAGAGTAAGACAATATAAACGACAAACAAAGCAACGTTTACAACGAATAATGATCAAAACCCTAGTAGGAATAGTTATTTGCGATGATTTCAAATACATTATTCCACGCTGTCCATTTTTTCAATGACCAAGAAACTCCTCCAGACGCCAGGCTTGGATGTTCTCTATACCTTTTCTATTTTTGAAGGGTATGTCGTCCATAGTGACGAGAATCTTGGGGTAGCTATCGTCGATAGCTTCAAGCGAGGCGTATTCGCGCTCCTCCGTTTGTTTGTCTTCAAGCGTCCATGACACCTGCACATAGAGGCGTTTGTCGTGGTCTGCGCATACAAAGTCCACCTCTCGGTTTGCCATCTTGCCTGCGTAGATCTGAAATCCCGCACGCCGCAATGCCTGATAGACGTAGTTCTCCAGCAGAGCCCCTTGCCCGTAGCCATACCCTTCGTAAAGATAGTTGTGGTAGCTGTTGTCGTTGGCATAATACTTGGCTGCTCCTTTTAGTATTTCCTTTCCCTTGACATCGTAGCGGTCGGCTCTCAAGATGACGAATGCGTCTTCCAGGAAGTTGATATAGTTAGATACCGTCTCGTAATTCTGCTTCTTGGCTTTGCCGTCCTTTTTCGACTGCTCGTTGTTCAGATAGTTGACAACGTTGGTCACGGAGACCAACGACGCGCTGTTGTTTACGAGGTAGGCGAAGATGCGGTCAAGGAGGGCTGCGTCCTTGATTTTGTGTCTTTCGACAATATCCTTCAGCAGAATGGTGTCCTTGACGGCTTCCACATAGTGGCGTTTGGTTTCCTCGCCCCTCAAGTTGACAAACTCGGGTAGTCCGCCCGAGCGCAAATAGTCGAGCATGCTCTGCCGTGAGGGGTGAACTGCTTGGTTGGCTTTCAAGTATTCTGTGTAGCTAAACGGCTGAACCTCGAATTCTACATAGCGGCCTGAAAGAAGCGTTGACAGTTCTCCCGAGAGGAGTTTGCTGTTGCTTCCAGTCAGAAAAATCTCGCAGTCGATACTAGGGTCTTGTGAGAGGGAATCTACGACGTGCTCCCATCCATGAATGTTGTGCACCTCGTCAAGAAAGACGTATGACTTCCTGTCAGGATTGATCTCGTGACAGTAAGTCTCATACAAGTCCATCAGGTCGTCAGGGGTCTGGACAAAACTATAGCGATAGAATTCTTTGTTGATATTCAATATTTGTGACGGTTCCATCACTTGGCGATCGAGCATGGAGGTGATGACCTGGCGCATCAGCCAGCTTTTCCCTGCACGGCGCTGCCCCGTAACCACTTTGATAACCCTGTTGCCTGTATAAGGGAGAATCCGGTTGAGATACACGCTTCTCTCCACACCATTGTCAAATTGGTTGCCGTTCCAATAATTTAGCCTTGCTATTTTTTCCAGCCTATTGTCCATAATGTATTTCTTGATGGGTTGACTTGTGCTGCAAAGATACGAAGAAAAATTCAAGTACACTTGAAAAAATGGCCAAAAGTGGGCAAAAATTCAAGTGTACTTGAAAAATGAGAGACTCTCCTTGGTAAAGCAAGGCTTGGTAAGGTGCTTTTATAGGGTAGTTTTACACAAGACCTTTCCAGTAATTTGTCTGAGATCAGAAAAAGATGGTCATGGTGTTCACTTTCTATACCCTCTCAGTCCGTACCACAGCAAAACAAACTCACAGAAAAGCGCTACAACCCATGTGAACTGCCAGGAGCCTATCCAGTCGGCAAGCATTCCCTGAATCACAGGGAATACGGCTCCACCAAACACGCCCATCATAAACACGCCCGAGGCACGCGACGTGTATTCGCCAAGACCATCAACGGCCAGGGTAAACACACAGCTCCACATGACGGAATGGAAAAGACCTACCGAGGCAAGAAGCCAAAGGTTTTCCGTCAGCATGGCGGCAGTCATGAGCGCTATGGCGCCAAGCGTGACGGTGATGAGCATCGGACGTGGTTTTATGTTTTTCATGGAGGCAGAAACCATACGACCGACTAGGAAACCGCCCCAGTAGATTGTGGCAAGCAGGGCAGGCGACAGAGCAGTTCCGCTGGCAGTGAGTTCCATAGCGTGCAAGTTGATGTTGTTGCCAATGCTCACCTCCGTTCCCACGTAGAAGAAAATGGTTATGACCCCATACTTTAGATTGCGGAACGACCATACGCTTTTTGTTTTTTCTCCAGTAGATGTTCCTTTGTCGGTTTCAGCCGACGAAGAACGTGTGCCCTCGATGTCGGGGAGGGCAAGTCGGCGTGTGGTCATTGTGGTGACGACAATACAGAGCGTCATGAGTATGAAGGGTAGGGTGAGCTGCGATGCGGTGACGCTGTCGAGAGGCACTCCCGCGAACATGATACCAGTGACAAAGAGAGGGGCTATGGTCGTGCCAAATGAGTTGACGGCACAGGTGAAGTTCATTCGCTGTACCGCACTTGTGCCAGGCAACGGATAGGCTGCGATATAAGGATTGATGACCACCTGGAGCATGGCCGCAGCTGTGCCCATAAGAAATGACCCCATGAGAAATACGAAATAGCCAAATGGCACGAAGTCGCCACTTACTACAATACCAGCTTCGCCGGCATACTCCGCGCAAAAAGCAGAGGCTGTGTAGAACAACAAGCCTCCGACCATCACGATCAGCGAGCGGATAAGTGTGCGCTTGTAGCCAATGAGGTTGAGCATTCGTCCTGTGCGCGAACTGTTGAGCAGATAGCCAAGGAAGAAGGCGAAGGATATGAGGGTGGTCAGTGAGTTGCGCATGGTGGTGGCCTCGGAGAGGAACGCTATCTTGAGCGGTCCTTGACACTGACCGTTGACAGTAGTAAGAAAACCTACTATGAAATAGATGAACGTGAGTAGCAGGAAAGGTCCTGCGGTCTTTAGGCTTAGCGTTTTCATACGGATGTTAGTTTTGGGTGAGATGGTCGCTGGGGGTAGTCCTATGAGGTGGGACGAGGGATCGCCCCACCTCATGGCAACTAACTTGTTCTTACAATATTTCCTCGAGGGTCTTCATCGCTCCCTTGTTCTTGATGCTCTCTACCATCTGCAGGTAGGGCTGTGTGAAGTTGTCGGCCTCACGCAGGTCGGTGCTTCGGAATGGAGAGAGGGCAAGGAAGTCAAGAGGCTCATTGCTTGCGATAAGCTGCTGGTCGTTGGCTGTAAGCCACGGGTCAGCTACTTCAAACTGCTCGCCATTGTCGTCCGTGTGATATTTGAGATAGTGGCGATAAGCTGCGAATAGATATGCCACGCGGATGAGCTGTTTGCCATCGCTGATCATCTTTTCAAGGTTGGGCATCACATACACAGGAAACTTCGATGCTCCGTCGAAGCAAAGACGAGCCACCTGGTCGCTGACGGAACGGTTGCCGAAACGCTCGCAGAGAGTCTGCTTGTAGAGTTCAAGGTCTGTGTCCTTGGGGGCCGGCACGTAGGGAGTGATGTCGATGTCCATAAACTGACGCACAAACTTGGCTATACGCTCGTCGTGCATGGCAGCGTCCACCTTGCGGTAGCCATAGAGGAAAGAAGGGTAGGAAAGCAATGTGTGAGAGGCGTTGAGAAGAGATAGTTTCATGTTCTCAAAAGCAGTGACGTCGTCTGTCATCTGTGCGCCGACTTTCTCCCATGCGGGGCGACCAGCAGCAAAGTTGTCCTCGACGACCCACTGTATGAAGTCCTCACAATATACAGGCGCCTTATCCTCTGTGCCATTCTCCTCGTTGAGTCGCTTGATGTCCTCGGGATGTGTGGCTGGAGTGATGCGATCGACCATAGAGTTGGGGAAAGTCACGTTCTCCTCCATCCATGCTGCAAGCTCCTTGTCCTGCGCCTCTACAAACGACATGAAAGCGCAGCGGGCCGTATTGCCATTGTGCTGAAGATTGTCACAAGAGAGGATGGTGATAGGGCCTGAGCCTGAGGCCACGCGGCGACGAAGTCCCTCGGCCACATAACCGAATGCAGTCTGCGGGTCGTCTGGATGCTCCAGATCGTGGACCACCTGCGGATTGTCGAGCATAAACTCGCCAGTCTGGCGTGAGATGTTATATCCACCCTCGGTGATGGTGAGCGTGATGATGCGGATGTCAGGGTCGGCTATCTTGTTGAGTATGGAGTTCTTCTCCTCAATGCCCCAATACAGTTCTACAAGAGCCCCAAGACGGTAAACCTCGTTGTTACCGTCGCGCCCACATACGGTAAGTGTGTATTCGCCATCCTGCGCCTTGAGTGCCTTGTACAGCGGTTCGTCTCTCTCCAGTATCATTGCCCCGCAGATGCCCCAGCCGTGCTGGGTGGAATCTTCAAGCAGATGGCTTGTCATGTATTCGAGATGAGCACGATGAAAGTTGCCTACACCGAAATGAAGGATGCCTGCCTTGACCGAGTTGCGGTCGAAGGAATACGATTTGATTGTGTTTGCTGTCATTTTTATTTCTATGCTGTTAGTTGTTATTTTTTGGCTTTTTCTCTTCTCGCTTACAAAGTTAGGGCAAAAAATAATTTAGGAAAAGAAATGTTTTATGAAAAAAAATGGGAACGTTTCCGCAAACGTTCCCAAAATCTGCAAACGTTTTAAATCGGGGGATCCATTGGGAAGGTAAGGTACAAAGTCTTATCTCCTACTCCCCAGTAGAACCCCGGTATTTCATAGCCGTACGCAAGACAACCTTTCTGTTCTCCGCCTCGGGATTGCGCACCTTCTCAAGCACAAGCTCAGCGGCGCATCTTCCCATCTCCATCAGAGGAGGCTCGACGGTAGTGAGTTGTGGAAATACGATGGTCGATAGTTCTGTCCCCGAGAATCCAGCCACAGCCACATCCTCTGGTACGCGACGTCCAAGCTCGCGCAGGCGGTTCATGGCGCCTATGGCAAGCGTGTCGGTGAAGGCATACACTGCATCAAAGTCCACGCCTTGTTGCACAAGACGATCTACTGCTGCCGCACCATCAGCAAACGTCATTCCTGTCTTGATGATAAGTTGAGGGTCGTATAGGCGGAACTTCTCCATGGCCTCGCGATAGCCACGACCGCGCTCCATGGTATTATACACGTTGTCAGGCCCATAGAGATAAGCTATGCGTTGGCGACCAAGGCGTATCAGGTGTTCCGTCATAAAAAAAGCGTCATTGTTGTCGTCCACCAGCACTTGCGTCATATCTTCCATCCCGTGAGGGATGCGGTCGTAGAAGACAATGGCCATGCCTTCTTTGGCAAGTCGGCGATACGTATCGACATTATGCTTGTAGCTGCAGATGCTCACAATAAGTCCGTCAACCATAAAATCCTCCATCATCTTCAAATGCTCTCCCTCACGCTCGTGGTCCTCGTCCGATTCGGCCATGACCACCTTCTGATTGTTGGAGAAGAGTATGCTCTGTATGCCAGCCACTACTTGCGAGGCGTATGGCGTGTGCATCTCTGGCACGATTACGCCTATTGTGTTGGTGCGTCCTGTCTTGAGGTTCAATGCCACAGGATTGCGACGATAGCCAAGCCGTTCTGCCTCGCGCAGCACAGCCTCTCGCGTTTCGCGACGTATGTTTTTGTCGTCGGTAAGTGCCCGTGATACGGTCGAAACCGATATGTGCAGCGATTGTGCGATGTCTTTTATTGTTACATGTTTCATTGCTGGTAGATAATGATGGGTAATACTTGGTGAAAGATCCTAAACTTATCTAAAGTATTAGACGAAAAACATGCGCAATCGTTTAAGGGAAAACATTCGGTGTAGTGGCAGCCCCGATCACGACGGGAGACACGGCCTTTCGGTCGGCCCGCCTGATCATCGCCCAAGCCTTCCGTCTGAGTCAGCGCAAGAAGATCAATCGCATCTATATCTGCGTGCCCGTCTTTGCCGTCTCGCTCGCTCTGCTGGTCTGGCAGATCCAAAACCCCGATGGTTTCAATACGATACGGAAGTATTTCGGGTGGGCCAATCAGACGCTGGCGGTCTTCACCCTGTGGACCCTCACGGTCTATCTCGCGCAGAAGAAGAAGGCATACGTCCTCACCCTCGTCCCCGCCTTGTTTATGACCGTTGTCTGTGTCTCCTTCCTCATGGTGAGCAATATTGCTTTCGCCTTGCCTCCTGCCGTGGGCTATGCCATTGGTGGCGGAGTGGAACTGGCTACTGTTCTGTGTTTCATGGTGTGGCTGAGGAAGATGCGTGCTGGGGCCAGGGAGTGATGCAGCCTATGGTGCATCGCGTAGCCCTTCGTTGCTGATGAAAATAGAGTTTTTCCTGCTACTTTTGGCCAGTCCCGATTTTTTTGATAACTTTGCCCGTCGAGATGTCCCAACGAAAGATTATCCATATCGACATGGATGCGTTCTTCGCCTCCGTGGAGCAGCACGACGATCCGTCCCTGTGCGGACTGCCGTTGGCTGTGGGGTTTGACGGGCCTCGTGGTGTGGTCTCTACTGCCAGCTATGAGGCGCGGCAGTATGGGGTCCATTCCGCCATGCCTATTGCCACGGCCAAGCGGCGCTGTCTACAACTGCGGATCGTCACGCCCCGTTTCGACCGCTACAAAGAGATTTCGGGGCGGGTGCACAGGATCTTCCTCGACTATACCGACTTGGTGGAACCGCTATCCATTGATGAGGCTTTTCTCGATGTGACGGAAAACCGCCACGGGGTCGCGCTGGCGACGGATGTGGCGCGCGAGATCAAGCAGCGCATCGTCGAGGAGACGGGGCTGACGGCATCGGCTGGTGTGAGCTACAACAAGTTTCTGGCCAAGGTTGCCTCCGACTATCGCAAGCCCGATGGACTCTTCGTGATCCATCCGGCTAAGGCACAGGACTTTATCGACAGTCTGCGGATAGAGCAGTTTTGGGGCGTAGGCCCCAAGACGGCAGTTCGGATGCACCAGATGGGTATCTTCACGGGGGCACAGCTCCGTCGCGTCTCGCGCCAGCACCTCATCCAGGTGTTTGGCAAGGCGGGCCATATCTACTACGATTTCGCCCGGGGCATCGACCTGCGTCCCGTCGTCACTGACCACGACCGCAAGTCGGTGGGCTGCGAGCAGACCTTCCTGGAGGATCTCCGCCTCTCGTCCGCCATCCTCATCGAGCTCTACCACCTCGTCTTGGAATTGGAGCGGCGTATCGCCAAGAGTGGATTTCTCGGCCATACGCTCACACTCAAGATGAAGTGGGGCGATATGACACAGGTGACGCGTAGTCTGACGCAGCTGGCTGCCATCCAGACCAAGGACGACATCCTGCCGCTTGCCAAACGCCTGCTCCGCCAGACGGAGTATAAGATGCGATCCGTGAGGCTTATGGGAGTGGCGGTCTCCAATCCACAGGGTGGGGAAGGGGAGGAGGTCCGCCCCCAGTGGGTAGAAGGTTTCCTTCCTTTCCAAGAATGGGAGATGGAGGAATATCCCTATGGTAAATAGCGAGACAGAGTAGTTAATGTCAATAAAAATCGAAGCAATGCAATATCAAGTCACGTGCAAGCAATGCCACCAACTCTATGTGGTGGATACCAATCCTGGAACCACGATCCGATCCCGTTGTCCCTATTGTGGAACGGTGGCTACCATCGCCACGCCGATTCTGGGCCAGCAGGACACGAAGTCCTCCGGTCCAGTTTCTCCGCAGCGACCAAAGACGAAGCCCGCGCCATCGTACAGCCCTTTGTCCAGTTCTTCGCGTCCATCGTCGCCCACGCCTTCTTCCATCCACGCTTCGTCACTCACCCGTCGGGTCGTGGTGCTGTTTTGTGTCGTCGCAATCCTTCTTCTTATCTTGGCTACTTTCCTCTATTGTGCCTTCAAAGGGATGAGCGCGTAGCAGCTGCTCTTGCATATCAGCGTTATTTTACCCCGTTATTTAATTGCTTTAGTGATTCTTACGCTAATTTCATATAATAAATAGGGTCTGCTAATTTAAGGCAAGCTTATGATAATCAAGAAATTAACTTGTATAATATTTGCTCAGTTCAGATAAAATAACAACAAATAATACTTATATACAATGAAAAAACTATTATTATTTACTGTGTTTATATTACAAGCAATTATCTCACATGCACAATTTAAAGTTTGTGGAACTGTTACAGACTCAATTGGAGGACCAATAGAAGCTGCAGTAGTTGTTTTAATGGATCCCCAAAATGGTATGACATTACAACAAGGTATTACAACAGTAAAAGGGGAATATAATTTAAATACTAAAGGGGAAGCACAACTTCTCGTTAGTTGTTTAGGATATAAACAATATGTGAGTTCACCATTTGTCATATCATCAGATACAGTATTACATACAATTAAATTAAATTCTGAAGACTTTTTATTAAATGATGTAGTTATTATAGGAGAAAAACAATCTCCATCCGTAAAGATAGAAAAAGGAAAGATGATTTTTACTCCCAAAAACAGCAGTATCATAGCCGGAAGTACGGCTCTTGAAGTCCTGAAAAAAACACCTGGAGTTTTTGTTGATGGAGAGAACAACATCAGTATAGGAGGCAAGAATAGTGTACTCGTAATCCTTAATGGCAAACAGACATATATGCAGAAGGATGAACTTGTAACACTTCTGAAAGCTACTCCATCATCTTCCGTTTCTTCAGTTGAAGTGATGCACAACCCATCAGCTCGATACGATGCAGAAGGATCAGGAGGCATCATAAACATCAATATGAATAGAAAGAAGTCTGAAGGTTTCTTCTTCTCTCTAAACAATGGTGTTTCATATTGGGAAAACTTGAGAGAGAACACGGAACTTTCTTTCAGCTATACAAAAAACAGATTCAGCTTGTCTGGAAACTATAACCATGCTTTCGGGTATTACAATATGGACTATGGTATGCACCGCATTCAAGAAGGGAAAGGCTATTATAGCCCCACACAGGATACAGACAAGCGTAAGACTATATCGGGTAATCTGAATATGGAATACGTCTTGAATGACAAACATTTGATTGGGGCAAGAATTGATGCAAATACTCTGTTCGGGCCCGGACAAACTAACACTGTTACTGAAATCAGGGATGCAAATACAATGGAACTGGAGCAGATTCTTTATGCAAGTAATGACTATTATACTCAGAAAGGCAACAGATATGGTGGAAACCTTTACTATATGGCAACACCCAAAGAAGGAGTCAGCTATAACTTGGATTTTAACTATGCTTGGTTTGACGGTGGTTCAGGCAACTGGCAGCCCAATAAATATGTATCGCCTGATGGTTCTGTGCTAAAGGATAATCTGTATAAGTCTGTAAACAGCAGAGATATAAATATATATGCCGTATCATACGATCAGAAACATCCACTGTGGAACGGAGAGCTGAAATCAGGACTGAAGTTTTCATCAGTCAATGCTGATAACGGATATCAGTTCTATAATGTAGATAGCGGTCAAGAGATAATAGACAAATCACTGTCAAACGACTTCAGATACAAAGAGAAGATCCTAGCTGGATATATTTTATATTCTCATTCTCTTGGCGATAAAATCAGTATGGAAGCCGGACTGCGTGGAGAATACACTTTTTCTGACGGTCTACTGCATACTATTGACGGAGACGACGATGAAAACAACAAAAGCAACTATTTCAACGTGTTCCCTACATTCAATCTGAACTATCAGGTAAACGACTGTCATGCACTGACGCTAAGCTATGCAAGCCGCATAGACCGTCCTGCATATCAAGACCTTAATCCCTTTGAGTATCTGCTTGATGAATTATCCTATTGGAAAGGTAATCCGTTTTTAACGCCTCAAAAAAACCATAAGGTAGCTTTGACTTACTCACATAACCGCACAGCGATCACTGCTTCTTACTCATACATGAAGGATTACAAGGCTCAGATAACGGATACACTTTCGGTCAATAAAGTAATTATGACACCAAGAAACATAGGAAAGCAGCAGCGGGCTTCGCTTACCTTGTATCAGGGTATAAACATCGCACGCTGGTGGGAAATGAATCTTAACCTGATAGGATATTATGTAAAGAATGACATAGCATTTGACCAATACAGAAAGTTCGATCTTGATGGTTTTGCTGGTATATTCTCCATAAATAATACTGTTAGACTGCCTTGGCAGATACAGATGGAGTTGAACGGTTCGTATGTGACAAAGAGGGTCGGGGCTTCAAATGAATATATAGACCCTTCAGGATATGTCGACATAGGTTTCAGCAAGAGTTTTGCAAATAAAAGATGGACAGTAAATCTTGCAATGAGTGATATATTCTGGACAAGCAGATGGGATAACTACAGTTCGTTCAGCGGTTTTCAGTTATGGAACTGGGGTAAAAGTGAGTCCCGGCAGATAAAGCTGAATATAACATACAGATTCGGAAAGCAAAAAGCTAGTTCACATACTAGTAACTTTAACGAAATTGATAGATTATAATTAAATGGCGTTGCTGACGTGACGAGGCATCTTGAGAAGACGGCAATACTTCTTCATGAAACCGACCAACAAGGTGTACTGTCTTTTTCTAAAAATCCAGTTTGGCTGTAAGCGTGTCCGCGATGCAACCTTGCTCAGCATCTTTCAATTCTTTACCTTTGCCGCGCGAATATAATATCACCAATATGATAGCAGCAAAACGATACGAAAGTGTATGGAATGCGTTCTTAAACG
>OJLA01000165.1_pt1 | contig 61679 bp, 61 predicted proteins | sample 1596611 | NCBI WGS metagenome assembly OJLA01 (sample SAMEA4350168, study PRJEB24818) | metagenome | biome: human; feature: gut; material: faeces | place: Denmark | collected 2013-09
CAAAGATCTAGATTATTCAATTATCCTCGTTTTTAAAAAATGATAAAATCGAGGATTTTTATGCTTGATATAAATAAATTTAAATATTTTTTCAAATATCTCTTGATTTATTTATAGTAGGCTTTTTAAAATAATCTAGTGCTGCTTTTAATTCATTCTTATAAAGTTTCTTATCTGGAGCAGCTTTAAACTCGGCTATCCATTCTTTTACCTCATTTGAAAGCTCTAAAGAAAAAGAACCAGTCGCTTTGTATCTTTCAACAATGCTTCTGATTCTAATTAAGTGGTACATGTTCTTTTCAATAAAATTATTAGAGTAAAAGAAATCATAGTAAGAATATATTTTCTTGCACCAGATCTTTATTTTCGAAGGAAATACATTTATATACTTTTCTACATCTGGTCTTATAGTTTCAGACATATACACAAGATTATCTGGAAATGCCATAATTTCATCATTAAAGATTTCATTGTACTCATCGTAAAAATCACTAAATTCCATCTTCATTCCCCAAGCTCTAAGGCCAAAAATGAAATATTCCTTCTTTCCATTATTCCTATGAGTCATTCCTTTGAAGTCCTTTAAAACAACAATGTAATCTTCATCACTATTTTCATTTGAAGTCCCAAAAGCGTATGAACCACATCTATACATTAAGAGTATTTCATCATCTATAAATTCATTTTTAATAAACTCCATTTCTAAATCCTCCTATCTATATGCATAAACCATTTTGACATAATGAGATGTTGTATTGCAGGTAAAAATCAATGCTTTTTCACTTGATGAAGCACCAAGTACAAGAGTGTGATTTGTTCCACCATAAACATAATCAATTGTGACATTTGACATTCCACTTGATCCATTTCCTGGAATTGCAACCATGATACCTACACTTAATTTCACAAAGAAAATTGTCGAATTATAGGTGTTATACTCATCATCATAAAGATAAATTGTGCATTTGTTTGAAGTACCGTAATTTCTCTTTACATAAAATCCATAACGACTATCAACATACTTTACTGCCTCTTGATAGCCACTATTGGCGGCTGATAAAGGTGTTTCAATATAGTTAGGTTTGAAGGTAGAATCAAGAGTCAAGGATGTGGTTGTTTTTGAGTATTTTGCTATTGCCATTTGATAAATCGTACCATTATTATGGAGGTTTTGCTGTGTAAGTGTTGGAAACGATGCACTTTCGACCTTTGTTAATGTTGCCGTATTATTAGATAAATTTATCTGAATAATTACATATCCATTCTTAGTTGAATCTAAAGAAATATAAACCTGACTACCTTCTTCAACATATAATCTTCTTCCATAAATTTGAACATAGCCACTTTTAAATGTTATGTAATTGTTAGAAGCTGATACTGCAAGCTCTCCACCCAATCCTCTAATTACTCCATCAGCTTTTAAACCTGTTAAATGATAATTGATATCGGCATCTTGCTTTGAAGATACGCTACTACCATCGAATGTTATTTTTACTAAAGCCATCTTAAGACCTCCTTATTTTTTACTTAGTAGCTTAATTTTTTCTGTTAAACTAACTCGATACTCACCAAGAGTCACATTCGCAGTGTGTATATTTCCTTTAAATGTGATCTTTGTAATCATGGTTTGATATGTTTTATTCGGTGTAATAAACTCAATAAAATCACCCACGTTTAAAACATCAAACAATGGTGCGATTTTGTTATTTACCAAATAATCGAATGTAATTGAATGCTCAAGTGATGAAGTTAACATCTCCTTTTGAGCAGTTGTGTATAAAGAATTATAGTCACTATCAGAGTAAGTTTTAGCTAGTGAATTAATTGATTTATAACGTTTGGTATTATTATTTTGATTTGAAATTGTACCATCAGTGAAAAGATAATAATTGATTGTATTTTTATATGTAACATTTGAATCTTTAGGATAAAAAGTGACCTTATTTACTGCTTGCGTGTTATTATCAGTAATCACTAAATTACTAATACAGGCAATGCTAGATTTTAAGGTCACTCCTTTTTTACATTTTGTAATATGAAGGTCAATTCCTGATATCTTTCCATTATCATAAACAAGGCTATAAACTAAACCAATTGAGTAGGCTTTATTTAGAGTTGAAACAACACTTGAAATAGAATCTACTGTGTCTTCTTCAAATGTTAATGCTCCATTTACTACTTCAGCATCTCTACTAATTGTTAAATAGCTCATATTTTGAAGTGAATCAGAATTAGAAATAAAAGCCTTTTTTATTAAATTCAAAAGGTAAATCGATAAGTTGCCAGAATATGATGTTAACTTCATCTTATAATCCAAAATTGATATGAAATCCTTTGTTTTAACCTCTGTAACATGATTTTTTAAATCAATTGAAGTGATAATTCCTATGTAGTTTATCTTCTTATCTTTGACGATAAGGTAATCTCCTACATTCGCATTAACTGCTTCTTTATAGATTTCAAAAGATGAACTTTGAGGTATAACATTATCAATAATAATCGTGAAATTATCATTAGCGTATCCATAATCAAGTACAGATAAAGTTAAATAATCTAAAAATATAACTTCCATTAGTTACCACCATACCCTTCAAGAAGCTGAATATTACAAGTCGTTTTAGCATTGACGCCAGGACTAAATCTTATCTTCTTTTCACCTTTATCAATGAATAAAAAATTATCACATGAAAAATCCTGCATTTGATAAGCATTTTTAGTTACTCCATTTTCAGTAATAGTTATAAATTGATCTGATTCGTCTGAATTAACAGTTATAATGCAATCATCAGATTTAACCATAATTTTTAGTGAAGATATAATCGTATCTCCATCAAGAATATCAACTCTAGGATTATTAACCGCACCAGCAATTATGATATTTAAAGGTGCTTTTACTTCTCCATTATTCTTCACATAAATTTCACCATTATATGAGGAGCTATAAATATGAGGATAACCAAATGGAAATGTTTTACCTTTTACATCTTCATTAACTGATATTTGGTAATTAACCTTATTAAGCCACAAAGACAATTTATCCAAAGATAATGAACTTTGAATTGTATTACTTTGAAGCTCAGTTTTGGTTATTGATTTAAATGAAACATAAACATATTTTGTATCTTTACCATTACTATAAAAAAGCCTTAATTCATTAGAACTTCTAATAAAATCAAGGAACTTTGAATAGCCGTTATAACCATTTAAAAATACAACTTCAAAATCAAGTGATGTTTGAGGATTTTTAATTTCGACACAGGTATATCTATTTGAATAAGCTACATAAGTTTTCTGCTTTTCAACTCCAAGATTACCAATGCTAGAAATCAATGAAGATGACCTATAATCAAAAAAATAGGTAGTGCCTATTTCATTTACAAGATATAACTTTCTCATTATAAATAGGCACCTCCTAACGCTTTATTTATTGAATCAACATCGAATTCTGATGATGATGTATTTACTGTTACATTGTTTGTTGTTTGGTTATTATTTGTAGTTGAATAATTAGATGTTTTATTTCCATTAAGATTGAAAGTATCACTAAACCAATCTCCAACTGAACCAAACCATCCTTTTACATTACCCCATGCTTTTTTAGCCCAACCTGACACTGCATCAGTTGCTTTCTCAATTGTTCCTTTTACACCATCAACCGCTCCTTTAAAGAAGTTTCCAATGTTCTCTCCAACCTCACCAAGAAAGCCTGTAAAGCCTTTAAATTTATCTTTAAGCCAACCAAACATTCCACTAAATTTTTCAGTTATACTTCCAACTACACCTGATACCTTATCAACTATTCCACCAGCAAAATTAGAAACACCATCGCTTATTCCTTCAAAGATATTTGATAGATTATCTGCTAGCCATTTAATTGCATCAATTATCCAATTTAAAATATCTAAAATAGGTTTTAATAGTGTGTTTAAAAGTTCTAATGCAGGGGATATAACTGTTTCAATGACATTTCCTATTGTCTCTAAAATTGGTTCAAAAGCTGATAAAACCGAACTAATTAATTGAAGCTGTAATTCTAAAGGTTTAAGCAATACCTTAATTAAAGGTTCTAGTAGTTTTATAATGCTAGAAACAAGCTCAATAACAATTTTCAAAACCTTAATAATTGGTTGTAATAAAGTAACGATAACTTTTAAGATTGGCTTTAAAATTGAAGATATTATCTTAACTATATCACCAATTAAAGAAACGACTACTTCGATAATATCGACTAAGACGTTTAAAACATCCATGATAGGATCTAAAACTGAATTTATTAATTCTAAAATTGCATCAACTAGATCAGCAATTAAGTCAATAACTACACCAAGAACCTCCATGATTGGCTCTAATATTGTCGTAATCAAATCTACTACTTTGCCAATTAATGAAGTTATTACTTCAAGAATTCTTTTAATTAAAGGCATTAATTTTTCAAGCAAGCCGATAACCACATTAATAATTGATTCAAGCGGAGGTAATATTTTATCTATAACCTCAACCAACATATCAATTACTTTATTTATTAAATCCATTATTGTCTTAATAACTGGCATTAAAGAATTAACTATTTCTTGAATAAAGCCCATTACTTTATTAAGTAGTTTTGAAATGATATTTATTATTTTCCCAAGCAGTTCTCTAAACTTCTCATTTTGAAGCAAAATAACTGCTAAAACTGCAACAAGACCTACTATACCAAGTGTCGAAGCCTTAATTGCTCCACCAGCTATTGTAACTGCTCCTTTTAAGACTGTGAGTGCTACCTTAATTTTTGAAATCAAAGGTATCAGTTTACCAATGATAGCTAAGACCGGCCCTGCTGCCGTTACAATTCCAAGTAGTGTCCCAATAAACACCTTCATACCTTTTGATAGATTATTCCACCAATTAAGTGTGCTTTTAAGGGCTGGTATGATCTTATTTGTGATCATTGAAACCAAGCTATTTAAAACTGGAAGTAATGCTTGAGCAAGTTCATTTTTAAGGCCTGTTAATGCTTGTTTTAATCTTGAAATGGCATCAGTAAATTCACCTGCTTTTTCAGCATCTTCATTTGATACAATTCCAAGTTCTCTACATTCATTTCTTAGGCCTTCTATTTGACTTGTTGAAGCGGATATTACTTGAGTAAGTTCAGCACCTAGCTTATCGCCAAATATTTCATTAGCTACCGCAGTTCTTGAGGCTTCGTCCCCTACCGAAGATAGAGCGTCTCTAATTTTCATGAAAGCCTCATCAGTATTAAGACCAGCTAAATCTTCACTAGTTAAACCGATAAGTTTCAGCTTTTCATTAACACTATCAGCACTTCCATTTGCTATATCTCCTAAAAGAGCATTAACCTTAACAAATGCTTTTTGTAATTGATTTTGATCTACTGCTAAAATCTCTGCAGCATAGCTCCATTCCTGGAAAGCCTCAGCCGATAGATACACTTTAGATGCAGTATCAGCTAAGTCATCTGATGCAACAAGTGATTTATAAGAAAGAGCAGATAAAGCTGTACCTGCTGCTACAATAGGAGCTGTTACATACTTTGTGAGTTTGCTACCAACTCCTGCTAGTTTGTTCCATTTAGCATTACCAAGTTCTAGTATCTTTGTACTAGTATTTTTAAGCTCAGTATTTAGCTTTGAAACATCAGCTTCAGCATACTCTACCGCTCTTTCAAGTTTTTTAAATTCAGATTCACTTATTGCACCAACTTTGACTGCTTCCTTAGCTTCTTCTAATTTTTGTTTTTGAAGTTCTAATTTCCTCTTTGTAGAATCTAAAACCTCATTTAATTTAGTTTGTTTATTCTTCCATAAATCAATATTTGAAGAGTCATATTTAAGTCTTTGATTAATAGCTTTTAAGTCAGCTTGTTGTTCTTTTAATTCCGCTCTTACTTTACCTAAGGACTCGTTAAGTTCAGTAGCATCAAGTCCTAATTTAATGTTTAAACCTTTTATTGTTTCAGCCATTTACTTAACCTCCTATAGTAAAAAATTGTCAATGTCAGATTGTGTTGCCTCTCTTGATGAGCTTTCACTTCTTCCCATTGACTCCATAAATAAATCGACAAGCTCAAAATAAGTATCAATCTCAATCAAAAAGGCATCCGATAGTGAGATGCCCATTTGAGATAAATTAAATATGATATTACTAGTCGCTTGATGCTTCCGTTTTACTTTCTCTGGGATTTTTGCTTTTCTCTTTTGTTCCTGGAAAGAGTAAGCCAAATACACCAGTTAATTCATTCATAGCTTCAGTGCTTTGGAACACTCCAAACTCAAAAGTATCCATAAACTCTACAAATGTTTTCTCTTTTGCATAAGGCTTATGTAAAATATAAATAATTTGAAATGATGTATTAATAACTCCTGATAAGCTACCAATAGAATCGCTTTTAATATTTTGTATCTTATCTAAATCTTCAAACAAATCAGTACCAAAGGTAGACTTATAATCGATTAATGTTTTTAATGAGGCATGAACTGGTAATTCACGACCTCCAATCTTAATAATACTATCCATTATTTAAGCACAGGCAAAACTGGTGCAACACTTAAGAATGTTGCATAGTTTGCGTCTCCTTTCGAAGCTGTAATATGTGTTGTGTAATTATCTGCATCAATAGCAATAGGTCTAGCTGTAATTGTTAAAGAGATTGAGTTTGCTTCAACTGAATCAGCTTTACTCTTAGTTGCTTCATTAATTGGTGAGGCAGTACATAAATAAAACCAAGTTCTTCTTGCCTTAGCATCACCTTGTAATTCAAAACCTAATGCAAAAGTAACTACTTCAGCATTTACAATTTCTACAAGATTTCCATTATCAAGTTTCTTATAACCTAAAATATCAGTTTTGAATTCATCAATTAATTCAGTGAGTTTTAAGGTTAGCGTTCTACCTGCATTTTGAATTAATGTAGCCACTACTTGATCATCAGCATAAACCTGTGTTGAGCTACCAATTAAATCACTTGAAAACTCTTGTGCTCCTGGAAGTGCAACTGGTGTAGCAAACGACCAAGTTCCATCAACAGGATTAAATGTAGCCTTAGAATAATGAACATTCTTAAGGCCAAAAGTTACAATATTATTTGCCATTTAAAAATCCTCCATTTCAATTTCATAAACTCGATTTATTGATTTATCGCTATTATGCGTTTCACTTAAAACCGAGAAACTTAATCCGTTTTTTAATAATGCCTTCTCTAAAGTTTCCTCAAGATCAAGGTCTTTTTTCTTTGTGACAAGAATAATCTGAACGCTTGAAACATAAAAAATAGGAACATCGTCATGATATCCCTTTGGCTTTTTAGTTATTTCTTGGTAAACGATATATGGCATTGGAGCATTTTCTTCATTGTCATAAACATTTACAGCATAGAATACTTTGCCTTTTAAAACTTTATCTAAAATGGAATAAATAGTTTCTAATGTCATAGGCTATCCTCCATTTATAATCTTTTTAATATCTTCAAGCATTTCTGGTGTAAATTCACTATATGCTGGCCTCATAAAAGGTTGTGCTGCAACGTGACGTCCACTTCTATGTTTGAATCCAAGCTCAATTAAATGAACCAATCTACTTTTAGTTTTCGATGAGATATAAATAACTTGATTAACTCCTGTTCCAACTTTGGTTTTAACAAATGAATCAGCTAAGTGATTATTACTATTTCCTTTTGGAGCATTAGATTTAATATAAGCTAATATTTCATCAGCTGTATGATTAAGCCTTTCTACAATTTCTTCTTGAACATCTTTAGTGTATTCACTTACAAGTTCAGAAATCTTCAAAACACTTTTATCTATTGATAGTGGCATCTTCAATTTCCTCCTTCTTGTAATCACTTAAAGATAAATATAATTCGATGAATTGTCCATTTTGATAAGTTCTATCTACTTTATAGATTTCACCCTTCAATAAAACAAACTTTTCACCAGAATACAAAAAGCATTGTAGGCTTATTTTGATTTCACTTTTCACATTCAAAGCAACGCTTGTTTGATACTCAGTAGCAGTAATAGATTTCATACATCCTATTACTTCTTTTTTAAAATTTATAGTCGGACACCTTATTCCTAAAGCATCCGACTTGTTAACGATGGCAAGGAGATAGAGAGTTACATTGGCAGAATTAGGAAACATTAGGACTCCTCCGAATTAAGAGCAAGTTGGCGTACCAATAGCTCAAAATTAGAAGGCAATTCCTTAACACTTCCATCACTTTTGAAGCCAAAGAATGTCTTTACATATATCAAGATTAATCCTTTAACAAGAGGATTGTCGCTACGTACTGTGGATTTATCAACGCCTATCGAAATAAGCAATTGACAACACGATTCAATATGTAGTTTTATCTCGCTATCTGCATATGTCTCCATTGCTGGAATCATTAAAGCCTTCTTGATTTCAATTAAGAAATCGTCATCATTTCTTATGTTCATACACAACGTCCTTTCTTTACATACATTCCGCATCCCTGTTCATTATTCCGTTTTACTTATACTCTTTTCTGTTCATTGTTCCATTTTACTTTTACTCATTTCTTTTCTTTGTACCTTCTTACTTGTACTTTCTTTCAGTATTCCTTTTTACTCGTACTCACTTTCATTATTCCTTCTTACTTTTACTTGCTTTGATTGTTCCTTCGTACTCCTTTCGGGGAAGCCTTACGGTCAACCCCTATTCGTTTCCTTGTACCTTTTCTCCACTTTCATTTCATTGTACTTTTTTACTCGCTTTTCTTTCATTGTACTCTTTTACTCAATTTCCTTTCATTGTTCCATCATACTCATACTTTTTTCAGTTCATTGTACCTTTTTACTTATACTCATTTTTGTTCATTGTGCTTTCTTACTTAGTTAAGCTTCAGAAAACTCCATCAACCTTTAAACGACCATCGGCTTAACCTACTTTGATGAGGTTTGACTTGCCTTAGATACACTAGCTTTCTTTTTAATTCTTAAGAAGCCATTGTATCCTACAACATTACCACCAGTAAACACTGAGGCTTTATAACAAATAATGCCATCTTTAAACTTATAATCAGTTGATTTACCAATCTCAACTGCTGAGAATACTGGTACTTCATAATTTTGTAAGTAGCCGTAAGCCATACAATAAGAACCATCCGCAGTTGCAGGATTAGATAAAGATGAGCAATTACTATTAATCACATAAGGAATGCCATCAATTGTTTTTTGAACATAATCAATGACATGTACTTTTCTTCCATCACTTGTTCTAAGTTTTGCAAATTTAGCTAAATCAGTCTTATTTAAAATTAATACTGCTCCGCCTTCAACAGCTTCATCACCGCCAAAGCCAAATACAATATTATCCAAAGTTGTATCAGTAATTTCACTAAGCTCTAATGGTGCTTGATCAGCTAAGGCAACAGCGTTATCTGAGAAGATACCTGTAAATGTATTAGACTCACCAGTACCTAAAAGAATTTGTTGAGAAATTTTCTTCTTTAAAGATGTATTAATATTTTTAATAACTTCAGCTTGATAATTAATAGCAGGTAGCTTTTCTAACTCTTCAGTAATTTCAGTATAAGCTGTAACTTTTACCTTAGAGATAGTTGCATAACCAAATCCTGGTTCAGTCTCAGTTGCAGGTTTACCTTCTTCTGTTAAGCCTGCCATACCATTTGACTTAACGAATGATTTAGTATAAGTTTCTCCACCATTTAAATTAACAACTTTAACCTTATCAATAATTTCACTTGCTTCTAAAAATGGGTAAGGAGAAAGTGAAGTGTCAGTATGAGTTGGTAATAAAACTTCATCACTAGATACTTTAATAGTTCTTCCTTCAATAAAATCTTTACCACGTTTTTCTAACATTTCTTGATTTTGTGATTTTGATTCCATCATAATAGGTTTCATTTCAGTCTTTGAAGTGATACTTAATTTTGCCTCAATCATTTTTCTTTCTTCTTGAAGTTTGTCACATTCAGTTTCAAATGTAGTTAATTTTTCTACATCCATTTCATCAGTAGATGCCTTGCGTATTTCAGCTAGTCTAGCATCAATTTCCTTTAATCTTGCAAATAAATTCATTTTTTTAATCCTCCTAATAATTTGTTTTAATATGAATTCTTTTTCTAATGATTTCTACTTTTGCTTTTTGGTCAGCCATATCCATAGCCTTTAACTCAGTATCCACTAAAGCCAAAGAACGACCAATTACTATAGAAGTTTGATCATAAGCAGGTAAATCGACAACACTCACATCATAAAGCCTATCAATACCTGTGATAGTTCTTTTGGGAATATCGCCACTTCTATCAATCTTCTGTGAGCTAACAGTAAAAGCGAAGCTCATTTTATCTAAAAGTCCAGCTTTAACCATCTTATAAATATCTTTATTTGATTCAGTATCTATAAGCTCGGCACGAACCTTTAAACCAATTTCATCAACCATAAGCTGTAATGAGTTATTACGAGTTCTCGCAATAATCAAAAATGAATCATTATGGTTATATTTCATAGGGACATCTTTCATATTGGTATTTGCTAAAGCGTTTCTATCGATTGACTCAATAAATCCATTCTTCTCATCACCAATAAGTGTCTCTTGGTTAAAAACTAGAGCATATCCTTCAAGGACCATTTTGTTATCTTCTGATTCCTTGAACTCGACATCCGCTAGTCTACTTTCAATTTTTGTTTTATCCATTTTCATTTCCTCCATTTTCATTTGTTTCACCAACTTGGTACATATTTGCTTTTGAAGCATCAACATAATTTAGAGATTGAAGTCTCTTATCTCCACCTTCAATTGGCTCAAGTCCAAGTAAAGCTCTTGATTCATTTAGGCTCATTAATCCTAGTCCCATCAGTTTTTCAATTGCACCAACCTTGGTATTCCAAGAAGCATATTGTAATCTTTCAGAGAAAAAGATAATTTCTTCCCCTCTTTCAAGTTGGTTATTGGTAAGTAAGCCCAAAGAAAAAGCCTCGCTAAGTTGAATAGCTAAAGGCTCAATTGTTGACTCATAGAATGAGTTATATTCATTTTCATCATAATTATTTGAAAACACTGCTTTACTAACACCATAGTAATCAAGTATCTTACTTTGAACGAAATCTAGTGTAGTTGATTCGACTACTTTTGGATCAGCTGTTAAAGGTACATATTCAGCTTTTGTATCCATAGGAACAATTGAACTATCACCTTCAGTAGCTTTTAAAATGGCTCTTTGAAATTCATCAAGTTGCTTCATTTTATCTGCTTCTTTTAGCATTCCATTTATCTTCAAGATACCTTTGATTTTAAATGATGTTTGAATTGCAGCATTCACTCCTTGAAGCAAGGCATCATTAGTTTTAACTGTCTTAAGTAATGCTTCGTGATCACCACTAGAATTAGATCCACCAAAGAAATCATTTTTATAATAGAACCTTCTTAAATGAATCACGTTCTCAGTAGGTATTTCATAATTACTGCCATCTTCAAAGTAAAACTTATAAGTATGGCTTCCATCCTCGTACTCAATTGGCTCAACGATTATTGGATTAATCGGATACAAGCCTTTGAGTGTCAGATCACTTTTATCATAAAGCGGATACACAAATGCATTATCATTAAGCAACAATAACGAGACCACCTTATACAAAAACTGGTAAGGAGTCATAAGCTCGTTAGGTTTCCTTTTAAGGCAAAAGGTAATCGGTCCATTCTTCTCAGTTTGAATTCCGTTTTCATCAACTTTAATGTATCTACCTTTTAACTTTGCACATTGTGAAGCTATCCTATCGATACAAATCATGACTACATCGCTTTTGAGGACATTATCACCAAAAGGAATAAGTGGAACTTCGAGTCCATGAACCATCTTAAAACCTGTAACAGGATTATTTGATTTATTTTTTCTTTTGAATATTCCCACAACTATTCCTCCTAACTTTGCATGTTCTCATACTCTTTTATGTATCTATTCAAGACTGCATAAGCGATGATTAATGCAACTGCACCATCTATTCGTTTGAACCTTGAATTAATCTTACTTGGCTGTATGTTTCCATTGATATCTACCTTGGCTTGAGTATTAGCTAAGCACCATTTTAAAACTGGATTATTATCATAAATAACATCCTTATTTTTGATGTCAGCTTCTAACTGTTTCATTGGTTCGGATAATGTATAAACACCTTGCCTTATTTTCTCTAAAGTAAAGCCAGCTTCTTCCATTTCATCAACCCAATATTGAGAGTTCCATGGATCATAACCAACCCACAAAGGTCTAATTTCATAATCTCTAACAAGGTGTAAAAACCACTCAGTAACCTTTGAAAAGTCATTTTTACTTCCTTCAGTTAGAGTTATAAATCCTTTCCTAGCCCAGATATCATAAGGCACGCTATCTTCTTCAATTCGCTTCTGTAAAACTTCACTTGGCATAAAGAAATGAGGTAGGACATACTTCTTACCATTTTTAACTACCACAATAACTGCAGCTGTTAAGTCGGTTGTCGCAGATAAATCAACACCTGCAACTGCGTAGGTATCTCTTATTTCTTCAATATCAAATTTAGTTTCATTATTAAGTTCATCAAATGTTAACCAAGTACCTGATTCAAGCTGTTTAATATTGAAATCTTTACATAGCATTGTAAGCCTTGTCGATAAATCATTTTTAGCTTTGTTCATAATATCTTCAAGGTAATGAACTGTCTTTACTTTACCAAGGGATGGATTTGATTTTTGCCATGATGATTTATCAGAATAGATTTCATTTTCACTATCTTGCGTATAAAGCCAAGGAAGCACACGCTCATCAGTAATTTCACCCTTTATCATCTTTCTACAATATTCGAGCTTTTTATCTAAAAAACCACCGACCACATTACCTTCTGTTGTGATAATGAAAATCAGCGGTTCTTCTTTAGTTGATTGTGATTGTTTAATTGCATCATATACTTTTGAATCAGTCATTTGATGCACCTCATCAATACAGCCAACTTCTATGTTATATCCATCCAAGTTACGTGACTGACCAGATAATTTCTTAATCTTATTTTTGTTTCTTGGTGAATAAATATAGAATATATTTTTCTTGCTTCGATTAGCTTTTGAAAGAGCCTTTGACTGCTCTCTCATATTATTTATTTCTTCAAAAAGGATTGAAGCCTGATCATTTGTGTTAGAAGCACACACAATATCAACTCCTCCTTTGGATAAAAAGAATTCAGCAAGGTCGATACCTGCAACAAACGTTGTCTTACCATTCTTTCTAGCAATCAGTAATATTACTTCATTAAACCTTCGTAAGTCTGTATCTTTAAACTTAAATCCATAGGCAGTTTGAAGCATTGCTTTTTCCCATAGTTCAAGAATAAAAGGTTGGCCATTAAATGGTGACTTGGTATGTTTACAAAATGTCTCAATGAAATCAATTCTTATTTGTCCTGGCTTTTCATCATATGTATATCTAGGATTATCTAAATCTGCTATGAGCCTATCTAAGACAACCCTTAGTTCATTTCCTATGATGATATTTCCTTTTTGAATTTCTTTGTAATACTCTTTTAAATAATTCATGATTCATCATCTTCTATTACTGGTGGATCAACTTCTTCATAGTTACTAATTGAATCTTCTTTACCTAAAATTAACAAATCCGATAAGTATGCTCCATCAATTTTTGATTTCCATACTTTACCTTTTTGAGCTTGATATCTTTTTAATTCCATAATGACCTCCTATGAAACTGTCCAGTTCTTATTTGTTGCGATTGCTATTTCATCATTACTCATCTTGGCAAGATTAGTTGAACCAAGAGTAATTGATAAAGCATCAAGTCCTGTTCTATTTGATAATGACTCAAACATTCTTTTAATTGAATCATGAGTCAAGGTTGAAACATTACTAAAATTACAAGATACATTAAAGCCACTACCTAAACCAATATCTTCTATCACAGAGGTAGTATGAAATGTACCTTGAACGATATTACTAGTTAAAGTTGCTGGAATTTCCATATATCTAATATTTGAATTTCTAAATACATATCCATTAGCAGCAAACTTTTTTAAACCATCAGGAAGTATCAAGCGGTCAATTGTTACACCATTAAATGCATTAGCATTTATTAATGTAAGATTAGAACCTCTTTCAAATCCGAAGGTATTCACTCCTCCACCATTAAAAGCATAATGGCCATATTCAGTTAATGAACGAGGGATCAATATTTCAGAGGCATACACATGACTAAATGCGTAATCTTCAAATTTTGAAATGACCGCTCCTTCATCAAATAGAATTTTACTAATTTGCATTCCATAAAAAACATAAGAGCCAATTGAAGCTACCTTCTTACCAACAAGAAGTTTTGTGATATTGTTGTTGGCATTATACAAAAAGTAATTACCTATTGATTCAATGTAATCTGGAATAACAAGCTCTTGAAACTTCATTGAAATCAAATCTTTTTCTAGGGCTTCCATACTTTGAATTTGTGATTGTTGTTCTTCAATCTTCTTCTCATTTTCACTTAAAATGTTAATTTCCATTAGTCCATTACTTATTTCAGCTTCAATGGGAATTGTTGAAAACAAATAATCAAATGTATCTCTTGAATAGGTGACTGCATTTGTAGATGAAATAAATGAAATAAGCCACTTACCAGCTATGGAAGTAACATTAGAAGGAATAACAACTTCATTATTTGATAACCTCAATAGGACTGTTGATTTAGGATGATAGAATTTTAAATATTGATATCTTCCTTCGATCAGGTCTCCAATTTCACATTTAATCTTAGTGCAATTTCTATCACCTTTTGTTCCAACATGAAGTGGTAAGATAGATTTTGAAGTCATCGTACCATCATTATTTATTTTGCAGTAAATTGTGTACATTATCTTTCCTCCACTTTCTTTAAGAACTCATCAAATGAATCATCACCATCATCTTCAGTTCCACCAAGTATGGTATTTAGTGTTTTAATGATATTTGAATAAATAGAAATTGATTGAAGGTATGCTTTATAGGACAATGTGATTCTTGCATTACCTTTATTCGACAACTGCATGACACCATTTCTTCTAATTCCATTTTCAAGTGAATCAAGTTCTACTTTCAAAAAAGCAGCCTTCTTTAAAAGTTCATCAACTAGATTAACCTTTGCTTCATCAGCATTAGCAAATAAACTTTTTAATCTTTCATATTCTTTAGCTGCTAACTCTTTCTTGTCCATTTAGTATTCCTCCTTTCTTCGAACGTTTGGCCTGTGTTGGCTTTTTATTACTTCTTCGAGCAATTAACCAACAAGGACTAAAAAAGCCAACGTGGGCCGTTTGTGAGGCTTTTGTTGGCAATTGTTTTTATTTGTCTTCATCCATAATTGGAATTGCATTAATAATTTTGTCTTGTTCCTCTTTGGAAATTCCCATGCTTTCAAGGGCTTCTCTTGTTCCACAAGTAGGACATATCGGTGTGATGTTATCCTTTCTTGAAATTGCAGGATGCCCTTTATAAGTCTTTCCACACAAAGGACAAGTTTTAATTATGTTCTCTCTAGTTTCCATTTTTAAATACCTCTGCTCCAACGCTATAAATAAATGCATCCATCAAAATTTCAATATCAAAACCAAAGTCGTTATATCCTTTAAGGCAAGTATCAAAATAATAATTTGTTGGACATCCAAGTTTCCTATCTTCATGCATGATATAGATAATTCCCTCGACGTTGGCCTGTGTGCCGCTTTTATCTTTGAGTGGCACATTTACTCGCTTTCGATAATAAAACGCAGGGTAGCCCTCGTAAACGTCGAGTCTTGCCAAATCACGTTTACTTACTTCCCACACTCCTAAAGGAACTTGATGTCCTTTTGCTTTCTCAATAGTAAGGTATGAACCTGTTTTACTTCCTTTAAACATTAATCGGTAGCCATCGAGAACTGCTGTTCCGACTACCACTGCATCAGGGCATCTCTTTTTCATTTGTTCAACATTAAGGTTTGAACCATAAGCTAAGTAATACATTTTTTCCATTGTTTTAACCTCCTAGATTGCAGCTTGAGGAGCAGGTCTTAACCCACTTCTGAAGCTTGCATCTCCTCTTAAATTTTTCGTTAATGTTTCTCTTGCTGTTTTGAATTCCTCTCCAATGAAGCCAAGTCTTAATAGCCAAGTTCTCATTGCATATTTAGGGTTTTCATTTTGTTGAGGTTTTGATGAAGCTCCGCTTACCTCTTTTGCCATTTGGCTTAAGGCTAAGCAGAATTGAATGTAGCTTTTTAATTGTCCTGCGTGAAGTCCATTTTGTTTTCCATCTTTTGGACTCTTGAATTCGAAGCATCTAAATTCAATTGTTCCTTTTGTGAATGTTGCATGGAAGTTTAGGATGTGGTAGCGGCTGCTGTTATAATGCATTGTTCTTCCTGAGTCGCAATTTTGACTTTCGTACCAAACATCTGCAAATTGGCTCATTGTTTGAGGCTTCTTTTTATTGACTGCTTTTAAGAATCTAGGGTCTACTGTTTGGCAGTATCTATCAATTCTAAAATTGTCAATTCCTAAGGCTTCAATAATTAAGCTTTCGTGTGAAGCCATAATGTTTGTTAGGTTTCTTAAGGTCTTAGGTGTGTGTCCGTTGGCACCTACATGAATGTGAACTCCGCATCCTCTTGAAGCATTGCTTTTTGCTCCAGCTTTTCTTAATGCTCTAACAATCTCTTGTAAGTCCTCAATGTCATCGTAGGTTAAGATTGGTGTGACCATTTCGCATTTTTCACTATCAGGTCCTGCAATTGATACATCCTTTTGGAACTTCCAAACTCTATCTTTTCTATCCTTGCAGGCACAAGCATCGTAACCATAATCTCTTGCTGCGTACCATGGTCTTGTTCCAAAGTATGCTGCAACCACTTTTGCTGCATCCATTCTTGTGATGTTGTTCATTTCAATTTCAACACCGATTGTTTGCTTCTTCATTTCTTCAATTTGCTTTTCAATTTTTTCTTTCATCTTCGTGTCCTCCTTGAAGGTTGTTTCTTCCCTTCGTCGTGTATATATATCACTCTAAACGGACACTATAGCAAGTTAATTGTGTATCTTTTTTTAACTATTTTTTTGAGGCTTTTTTTACCTAAAAAGGAGCCTTTTATTTAGCTCCTTCAAGTTTCTTTTCCATAGCTTCTTGGCACTCTTTTTCACCCTTAGCTAAGGTTTCCATATTTGTAAAATCCGCTAATACAATAACCCCAAGTCCATTAACTCCAATCTTGTATCTTTTATCAGTTTTTTGGCTTAACTCGTTATAAAGTTTTGTTGTTTTCTTCTTAAGGCTATTTAAGATTTTGTTTAATTTTTGTAATGACATTTTTATTCCTCCTTGGAAAGGTTCTTTTTCCCTTTCCTTGTGTATATATATCACTCTAAGAGGAACTTATATCAAGTTAATTATGATACTTTTTTATAACTCTTTTCCATCTTTTCCAAAGAACTGAATTTCTTGAATTGTACCATTGTGAAATAATCCAATTGCATAATCGACAGCTTCTTTTTCTAACATTCCAACTGAACTAACATAATAATCAACAAGGTGGTTCATTCCTCTTAAACCTGTTCTATTCTTTTCACACATCTCAAACAAAGGAATTCTCTCATCAGGTAAAACTTCAAATTCATCAGCTTCAGGTATCAAGGCACATCCACCCCAAGTTCCATGAATTTGATTTGCATCATCAATTAAGATAACTTTCCCAACCTTACCTGAATATTCAGGCTCACTTTTCATATTTTTTATTTTTATATAACATCCAGCTTTTAATTCGGCCATATTTACATCCTCCTTATTTGTGTTATATTAATCACTCTAAAAACAATAAATATCAACTTGAAAGTAAAATAAAAGAGCAGCTTTTTATGCTACTCTTCGGATAAACTAGATTACACCTAAATTTTTATTCAGTTTTTAATTTTTATATCTTGTAACAATATAAAAATTAAAAAGAACCCTCCTTTTATGGAGAATTCTTTATTAAGCTTACTAAAACCAACCTTCAGTAGTATATACTTTCATATTACCAATGCACAAACGACCTCTATTATTATCATTTACATTAGTCTTTTTACTTTCCATATAAAAGCCAAAAGAATATGTTGGTTTATCAAACACAATTGTATAAGTAGTCGGCTTAGTTCTATCAGTTGGAAGATTCATTTCTTTTGATAATAAATCTAATTTATATCCATTTTCTGTTCTTAATTCAGCTGTACAATTACTTGAATATGTCCATTCATGTGATAAAGATCTCCAATGAGTTAAATCAACTTCAATTTTAGTTATTGGGACATTAAAATTATATTCAATATAAGCTTTTGTAATATTATTTCTAAAAGGAGACATTACAATATACTCACCTTGAATAAAACCTGTACGATATCGTGTTGTTGTAAATTCAAAGCCGGTATTTAATTTATGCGTATTAGTTGTTGCTGAAGTAGGATAGGCATCAGCAAAACCATAATCAGAAGGTCTAATGGTAGCTGCCACATGCTCATAATTATGATTTGTTACAAAACTATTCAAATAATGGAATATAAAACTATTAATATAAACGCCGCTTGTACCTGAAATGGTTTCCCAATTATCATATGTATAGTTATGTGTTAATATTCCCCATACATATGTATTGTTGTTAGAATCAGTCATAAAATATGCTGAACCACTTTGACCAGCTACACCATATACATCAGTTTCATATTTATAACTATTTTTTTTAGATTTTATTTTTCCTTCCGCATACCACATGGTGTCATTTTTGTCTCCAGGATAGCCATATGTAAAAACTTTAGATGACTTATTATACCAATTACTAATTTTTCCATTCCATCCTGTAGAATATCCAATATTTCTATCTAATTCCACTGCTGCCCAATCATTATTTGCATCCGTATTATTATAATAACTAGCAGTAATATTTATAGTTTTAGCTTTGCAATAATATAAATATGATGTATTTCTCTCACTAATGCCATCTAATCCAGGATAAAATTCCATAACATCAGGAAATCTTGGATTATACTTTCCATCATCATAATTATTTACAGTAACATCACCATATACACAATGTGCTGCTGTTGCCATAATGTTAGGACCCTCCAAAAATCCTGTACCAAGAGTATATATTGTATAATAGTAGCCATTAACATTATTTTTTACATTATAATAATAAGATACGATTCTTCCTGTTGCTAAATAAGGACTAGTTTTCGAATTTGAAACTATTTTCCTATTATCATTTGGATCATTACTATTTGCTAATACGCTTATTTTATTAGTCTCATTATCAATTGGTAAATATCCTTCTGTATATAAGCATTCTTTACCATCAATCATTGATGAATGAATTGTTATTTCATTAGTATTTTCAGGAACATTTTTACTAGAATGAATTAAAGACATAGAAGCAGTTCCACTTCGTTTAGCATATGAATCTGGATTAAATGTTTCAAATGATTGACTTCTAGTATTCATATCAAAATTAACCATATTTATAGATGAACTTTGCAACATAATATTATTATCTTTGGTTGCACTATATCCTAAATCAATATATCCATCTTGTTTTATATATTTATATTCACTATTTATTACTGATGTGTTCTGACTAACATTTATGCTATTATTTTTGGTAGATATCAATGATGCACTTGTAATACCTAGCGAAATTAATACCATAGATAAAATTACTTTCATGTTTTTCATTTTATTCATTCCTTTCTTTTTTTAATTAGCCTTAAATAATTCAGTTTGTACAATGTTTCCTTCAGTTATAATTTTTAAAGCAAGATATTGTGTCATATCCATTTCTTTTACCGAATAAATCTCGATCATGTTATTTGTATATGAATTATGCATATAATTATCAATAACAGGAATTAAATTTGGATAAAGTTCATTATATATTGTTAAATAATCTTCATGAATTATATGTCCTATTAATTTGTCAAGTTCATAGTTTAATGAACTATTCAAATCAACAATCATATCATACCTTTTTTCATTAACAATAATAGTTTGTGGATAAATCCCATAATCATTTGGATTATTACTAGATGGTGTATTAAAAGAAGACTCTGACACAGTTAATGATGGATACATAGAATCAGTTTTATTATTCGATGACGAACTATTATCTAAATTACAACTCACTAAAAATAATGTACAAAATACTAAAAAGTATAATTTCTTTTTCATTGTGTTTTCCCTTCAAATTATATCATTTCAACATAAATTAAAACAAACTTAAACATATTACGCAATATATGCTTTTAAAATAAATTATTTATTATCCTCCTTCAATTATTTTTTTACATACATCACTAAAAATTATAAGCTAATATCTATTTAGATGATATCATTTTTTTATTTTTTTTCAAATATGTTTTTTATGTGATTGTGTAAAATTAAACATTAATCATCTTTTTTTATACTACTCTTCACATAAAACAAGATATAGCTTGATTATTATTCATTTTTTCAAAATTTCAAGTTTTCAAAAATTCTGGGTCACGCATTTCTGAGGTGGGGCCGAACGGTACTTTAGCAAATGCTTGAAATTGAGACTGGGGGAGGTTAATTTTTTTTCAATGCAATAATAGATACAACAAATGCTGCAATAGAAATACCAATGGCAATTGAAGGTAAAATTATTCTAGATAATTTATCATCTTTATACGCTTCCATTTCTGCATAGGCAGAAGGTGTTAATTTAATTGTTGTTGAATCAAAAGACGACTTTTCAAAATAACCTTTATTAGAATAATCACAAAATTCAGTCGTATCAAATACTTTATTTTTAATACTCAATTTATTAGTAATTTCGTAATATTCTGCATTATCACCTAGCTTATCAATATATTTTAAAATTTTATATGTTCTTTTTGAAATCATATATAACTTCACCAACCTTTATTGATGAAATTATACCATGAAATCTACTTTTTTACTACATTACCATCGGAGTCAAATTTATAATCTTTCTTATCAGTAAAGCGTTCATGTTCCTTGTTATGACATTCTTTACAAAGCAATAATAGATTATCTTGATTAATACTAATTTTAGGATTATCTACATTTTCAGGAGTTAAGTGAATGATGTGGTGCACTTCAGTACCAACATCACCACACCTTTCACATCTTCCTGCTACTGAAGCTATCTTCATAGCTCTAGCAATTTTCCACTTATCACTTTTATAGAATCTTCTAATCTTTTCGTATTCGCTTGGCATATTTTTGTTTGAAATAGGCTTTTAAAATGTAAGCCTTATTTGTCCTTTCCCAAGGAACACGAATATCACTTCTACCTACATGACCATACTCAGCTAAACTTCTAAAAGATACATTAGGATTAATAATTTCAGTTTTCATTGCCTTTGGTGAAAAATTAAAGAATTTAAGAACGGCATCTTTAATTTGCTCATTACTATATTTGCTTGTACCAAAAGCATCAATATTAACTGCTACTGGTTTATCAATTCCAATAGCATATGCTACTTGAACTTCACATTTATTAGCAAGTCCAGCTGCTACAATATTTTTGGCAACATATCTAGCATAATAAGCACCAAGCCTATCGACTTTTGTAGCATCTTTTCCACTAAATGCTCCACCACCATGACGACCAATTCCACCATAGGTATCACAGATAATCTTACGACCAGTTAAGCCTGAATCAGCATAAGCACCACCTTCTACAAATTCTCCTGTATTAAGTTTAAAACCTAGTTTTTTTAATGCTTGCTCAGGTGCTCCAATCCCACTAAAAACTGTGGCAACATTTATCTTTTTCATTACAAAATCATTCCTTTACAAAATCTACAATATCTCCTATGTTACAATCTAAAACTAGGCATATTTTCATAAGAACTTCTAATGTTACTATTTCATCTTTACCAAGTTTTGCAATAGATGCCGAACTTAATCCAGCCAAATTTTGTAAATCCATTTTTCTCATTTTTTTATCAATAAGTAATTTCCATAATTTATTATAAGAAATTTTCATTAGTAGTTCCTCCTAAATAAAAAGCATATAAATTATATCAATAAATATTTAATCTGTCAAAGAATATCTATATATCTGCTAAATATTTTCTTTGTATTTATAAAGATTAAATAACTAAAAATCATAATTTATTGGCAAAATAAAATAAGAGTATAAACATTTAATAATAACCTTTTTGGTTATAATAAATTAGCTTACACTCTTAAATTTTTAATCAAACTATTAACAAGCAAAAAAATTATCGTTGTAGTATTTTTTTCACCCATGGGACATATTTATCCCTAGATTTTTCTTTCCATTCTCTACACAAATAGTAGCCTTTATTATTAACTATTACCTTTTCGGAATAATATCTATTAATCCCATTTGCATCAATTGTTTCATTTTGATTTTCAACTAATATTGGCTTCCAACATCCTAATTTGGAAGAGAATTCCTTATTTTTAAGATTATCAATGTCTTCTTGTGATAAAAGATTCTTCTTAGCCAAATAATTTATTGTTTGCACAACAAGCTTACCAATTTTAGTAATTCTAAAATATTGTTCATTAAAATTAGAATATTCAACGACCTCAATCTTTTCTTGTTTATCTTGTGCTATTAAATCGCCACTATAACCTAAAGATTGCAAAAATTTAATTTTTAAAATGTCGTTCCTGTCCTTTAAGAATTTAATAAAATATTCTAGTAATACATCATAATCATCTTCACTATATGGTAAATCCATAAATTCTAAATCATCAAATTTTGTGAAACTATATTTAGATTCTATATCTTCTAAACTATTTTTAGACTTTTTCAAATAATTAGAATCTTGATAAAAATTGTTAGAGCCTTTAGCTCTATTTTCATACTCTGGTAGATAACATAAATTAGCCAAATGTGAAATAGGTAGGCCTTGGTCTCCGGTCAATTTACTTAATTTTTTCATTTGTTCTTTAGTTGCTATATGTTCAACATCAAAATTATTTATTGATAATTGGTCCATAGCACTAAAAGATTTAACATAAATAGTATTAAGTATTACATAATCGATATCCGAAGGGTCAGCTACTTTTTTCTTTTCACGAATATTAAATAAATTTTGAGTGTATGAATCAAAAGCAGTAGCAAATTGCTCTTGAGTTAAATCAACAAAGTATCTATTTTCATTATTTGCAGTATGTATTTTACCTGTTCCACCATCGCTCCAATATTTAGTAATAATATCATAAACATAGTATTTCCAAATATTTTCTTTTAGCTTTGCTTTAGACTCTTTCCAAGTTTCTAGAACTTTTAGCGTATCACTATGAATATCATATTTTTTTCTAAAAGTAAAAGATATCAACGACATTATTTGATATTGCGAATGAAATATTTTACCGTCAACTTTTCTATTATTACCTTTAAATTTCAAAATTGGTTCAATGCAACTATTAACGAATTCAATCGAACTATAAAGGGCATTCTCAAGAGTATCTATATTATCCATATATCTTGTAATAATTTTATGGACATCTTTAATTTGATTGTGGGCCGAATTAAAGCATGCATTTAATAATTGGAATGCAACAGGATTTGTTTCATCATCTTTTAATTTTTTATAAAAATTCAATGAACTATATTTATTTTGAATATATTTAGATAAGCCAAAAACGTACTCAAATGCATTAACATTTTTCTTAATACGTTTAGTATCTCTATCATAATCTTTTATAGAATATTCCGAGTCATTTAAAGTATCGTATTTTTTTAAAACATATTCTATTATTTCAGCACTATTAATATTAAATTCTTTTCTAGGCCAAGAAGCTGCATATATTTCATACTCAGTTAATGCTACACCTTTAGAGTTGATTCTTTCAAAAATTTCAGGAAGAGTGCTCTCATCGCCTGTATATACAATAGCTGGTATTCTCATATTGCATAAAGAATTATAATCATCTTTTAGTTTTTTTACATCTTCCTTAAATACTCTACCAAATTCAGATAATTTATCATGTAAAATAGGGTATTCGTTTACCATGCTTTCATATAATTCAAAAATTTCAAATTCATCAAAAGACTTTAATGATTTAACATATTCTTCTATTTTTTGATTAATTTGATTTTTTTGAGTTTCAGCATTACCACCACATACAATTAAATTATATACTTTATCCATTGTTTCATTAGAAAAGTCCTTAATTGTAAAGAATTTTGATGGATTTGCTAAGTATTCTTTAATTGCAGTTCCTCTTTGAAGACCATCTATCAAAGTATAAATTTCTTGATCTCCTTCATTTGTTTTATAAAATAGTAAAGTTCCTATAGGATACTTTTTACGTAAAGAGTCAATAAATGTTTCCTTTTTATTTTTATCCCATCTTTTTCCTCTTTGAAACATAGGAATGACAATTTTTTTCTTACCATTGTATTCTTTTTCTAATGAAGTTTGTATATCTTTTAAAGTCCAAAATTCTGGTGTACAATCTGACATAATTCTTTCGCCTCATTCCCATTTTCATTTAAAAACTTAGTAAATTTATTATATCAAATTTTGTCGATTTGGTCCATACATTAGAGGAGTATAGTAATAAAAAGTAAAAGTTTATTGTGCTAATAAAAGTTTTTTATGCAAGTAAAAGTTTATTGTGTTAAATAGCGTCACTTAACAATTCACTAACTCAAGCCTCAAATCAAGATGTAATGTATTTATATATGGATTCGAACTACGGATTTAAGCACAAAAAAAGGTTTGAAACAGCATTTTCTACTGTATCAAACCATTACTTCTTATATGGTGCCGGGAACAGGGCTCGAACCTGCGACCTACGCGTTACGAGTGCGTTGCACTACCAACTGTGCTATCACGGCAGTTTATAGCATAAAAATGCTATAAATTTTATGAAGGTAAATTATTATTTTCTGCTTCCTCTAATTCAATTTCATCAAGCATCTTTGAGGTTTCACTCAAATCATCTACAACCTTTTGAGCCATTTCTTTGTAGAATTTTTTTCTTTTGCCACAAGCTATTTGTAAAAACATTTTTTCTTTTTCTTCTGTATCAAGTTCTATAATTGTTCTTCTTTGTTTATGAAGAGCATCTAAGATAACTTGTTCGAATTCTTCCTTAGATATTTCTGTAGGTGGGATAAAATTTGCATCATCAACTACATCATACTCTTTAAAAATATAACCACAATCATTGCAAAATAATGTCATTCCATGAAGCTCGAGATTTTTCAAATATTGTTCATCATTATATAAATCATAAACAATAGCTTCATTAAGAATTTGTTTAAGTTCAAGAGGCATATCCTTCTCGTTTTCCTTCATTATTTCTTTAAGTTCTATTTTTAGTTCATTATAGTCTCTTTCTTGCTCAATGTTTGTCGAATGACAAAAAGGACATCTATACATAAAAACCTCCGTGAAACAAGATAATTAAGCTTTAATTTTAATTAAAAGAAAACGTCTCTTGCTTTATCCTTAATTTCTTTAGATGCAGTAAATGGAATTCTTGTTGTATAACCTTGCTTTGCTGCTACAATCATCTTTGTTGGCCATTCTTGAATTGCTTTATTCCATTGATATACACTATCATTATATACCTCACGAGCAGCTGTAATTTCACGTTGAAGGTATGAGTTTTGTTGCATTGCATCAGCAATTTCTTGATGAGCCTTTAAATCAGGATAATTTTCGAATGCAATATTAATTTTTCTTGAAACGCCATCAAGAGCACCAGAAAGTTCATTTCTTGCTGCATCATCAGCAACATTACCAGAACGATATTTTGCAATTTCTGAGAAGGTTGTTTTATCAAGATCAATTGCTTTATCAAGAAGCTTAGCACAGTTTTGTAAAATAACAACTCTTTGTTCAAGATAATTATCAATTTGTGAAGCATTATGTTGAATCTTTTGTTCAAGCTGACGTAGATACTTAGCTGCGTTAATTTTCTTAATTAAGAAAACAACACCTGGAATAATACATAAGCACCATAAAATTACTTCAAAAATTGTTGAGCCAACGCCTACCTTAACAGGAATTTGCTTTTGGATAACATTAATATCCTTACCCTCTTCATTAACAGGGCCAGTCATTTCATCTAATTGATTTGCCATATTATTCTTTTTCTCCTTTTCTCGCAAGTAGCGAATTAAATTTTAAAGATGAATTCTCATCTAACTCTTTATCAAGTAAGACAGAGAATAATCCTCTTTCGTATATTATAGCATTATTTTTACTATATTGTGACATAAATTGTGAAAATTCACTATTATTTTTTTCTTTTAAGTATTCATTCTTTCTAAGCTTAGTATTTTTAGCCTCCATTAAGGTGTTTTTTACAATTGGAATATATTCATACCAAACTACAGGTACAGCATGCATTCTTCCATCGCCACCAAGTTTTGATACAACAGTTGTTTGTTTTACAGCTTTAAATGAATGTGCTTCAATTGTAACTTGATCTGACTTTCCGTTTTTAGCGTCAAACTTAGTCTTTATAATCAAGCTTGTAGAGCTTTCCGGATGTTTAAGCAAATCCTTATCAAAACGATTGGCTAATGATTCATGCTCATAGCTTGGTATATTAGCTCTGTATTGAGTATTATAAATATACTCTTGTGTTTTAATTTGCTGATAGCTTGGTATAGCTAGCAATGGTGCTAAATCAAAGTATAAGCTTTGATAATATTCATCGTTAAATTCAACGAAATTCTTCTTAGCTTCATCAACATCAAAGTGATGAAAAATAGACATATCTGGATTATAATCAAAGTTTTGTGAATGGCTAGAAATAATATAATTTAATTTCTTATGCTTGTAAAAATAAAAATCATCACCGTATGGTACCTTACTTTTTAATAAATCAAGCATATTTTTTTGAGCAAGTGGGGTAAATAACAGTCTAAACTCAACCTCATTATCTCTATCATCACCATTAAATAATGCATCAAATTCATTGTTAGCCATTACCGTAAAGTTTTCGCCATTCTTAGTAGCTTTTTCTTCCTTCTCCTCAAGCTTTTTAGTCTCACGCTTTACATACTTTTCAAGCTGACGTTCATTCATACCATTAATATTTGTTGGTTCATGACCAAATGATAGGTTTGGAGCGGCATCACAGCCATAAATCAAACGCGTATCATAATAATAGTCAGGTGCCGGCTTAGTAACACTCGCTGTTAACGTTTGCGAATGATGAACTGTTCTTGTACCATTTTTACTACGTTCTATTGTAGTCCAGTGAATGACAATGGAGCCAGTATAAACTTTTTGAACCATTTGCATATTAAAAGTATTAACAATTACAAATGGATTTCCAACAATTGAACCAGAAACAACGTAATTAACTGAAGTATTAGGATCAGTAACCTCGCCTAAATTAAACTTTTCATGTAAATATTCATACTTATCCGCATCAAAAATATCATCAAGTTGAATTAAAGGTGATGTATGTTCAATAATTTCTGATGTCATATAGTAATCATAAAGACTGTTAAGAGGAGCCATCTGATTATAAGCAATTACTTTTAAGTCAGATGCTTTTTTATAGAACTCTTCTTTTTTTCGCTTGCGTTCTTCAATTATTTTATTAATTTTTGTAAAAACTGCAACAAAAGAAAAAATACCAAGTGCAAAAATAGCAATTCCTAAAACAATAAACAAAGCGCTTGAACTCTTAACGCCACTAAAAGCCATAGCTAAGCCTGAAATTAAAGCAGCAATGCCAACAATTACCAATAAGATTTTTATGCCCCTAACACTGCCTTCTTTTTTTTCATAATATTGGCCTTGTTCAAACTCATTCTTATATTTTTTTATCGTTTCCCGATTAGCATTCGCATCAATTTTAGATTCTTTAACTAATTCTTCAAAATATTTTTCTCCATTTTCATGTTGAAGTTGTTTAAATTTACTATTAAACATTTTTAAGGGTTCTAGTATTGAATCATCCTTCATATTCATCCCTCCTTCCTTAAATTATAACATTTTTTAACAATTTTTAAACTACCTATTTATATCAATTAATACATATTCATTAAAAATACAAGTGTTATAAGGTATAGCCCACTGAGAAATACCTGATGAAACAATAAATGTTGTGCTATCAATTGTTTTTATTCCATAAGTTTGATCATTTGAAGCCATTACAATAAAATTAATCGGAAATAAATTACCACCATGTGTATGACCAGATAAAACTAAATCAGCCATATCTTTTTCATTTGCATAATCATTAGGCTGATGGTCAAGCATAATAATATACTTATCCTTAGAGATATTCTTAGTAAGCTCTAAGGCCTCCATCCTTCCTTCAAAAGATCTATCATAACGGCCAACAAGAACATAATTTTCTGTTAAATTATATACCTCGTCATGTAAAATAATCACATTATTTTTTAAAAGCTCATCATATAAATCATCAAGACTAAAGCCTCTGTAATTAGAATTATAATAGCCTTTATCATGATTTCCTAAAATAAAGAAAACACCATATTTTGTTTTAAAGTTGCCAAGAGCTTTACAGGCTCCTATCATATCACTTTTTTTCGTCTCATCATCAACAAAATCACCAACAATAACTAAAAGATCAGGATTAGTTTTTTCAATATCAGAAAGTCGTTTTGAAAAGCTTTTACCATCTAATGTGCAGCCTAAATGAACATCCGTTATTTGAGCAATTCTTAATGATTCATCTGTTTTATCAGTTTTAAGATCATATTTAGTTTCAAAGATATGAAGGCTTAATACAAATAAGGCAATACTCATTATGACGGCCGTAAAGCCTAAAACAATACCATTTAAAACATTTGCATGAATTATTTTACCTTTATTTTTTATTCTTACAATTAAATTAGCAATCATATAAAAAAGCATTAAATGCACAACAAAAATAGCTACACCCCATAAATAAAAGATGGCTACTATAATAAAAGGAAGACACATAGCTAAAGGTACTAAATAATTATATGGCTTCTTTTTATTTTTAATAAATGAAAAACGCTTAAATTGAAAATATATGTATATCAAACATAAAATTAATAATATCCAGACCATGAAATTCATAAAATCACCACGTCAAGATTATACAACATATTTCCTTTTTTTTACATTATTTTTCCAAAAAACAAAAAAAGACTGAAGCTTCAGTCCTTAATTTTCAAATGTGTGGGAATACCTATATTGATACAATTTGCGTACACCGTAAAATAAAGTATAGAAAACTATAGAATTCATACACTTCAGCCCTTACGGTTAGGCTTTTATAGATTATAACTTCATTCTATTCTCCAATTAATAAATATTTACTATTTGGGGTATGCATAAAACTAACTTATAATCTATTTAATACAACCTAAATATCCCTTTAAGCAACAATTATATTATCTCTTGGTAATATAATTGCCTTAAAAGAACAGCGTATCTATTTTATATTTTATCAATAAATCCTTGATGTCTTCTTGCTATTACAAAGCTTGCTGCTTGATGAATAGTCATTTTTCTGTTTTTGGCATATTTTTCATATCCTATTAGGCTTGTATTATAAGGATTAACCTTATTTAATGATACTTGCATTTTATGACATTTATTTTCTAATCTAAATATATATCTTGAATAATCAAGAGTATGAATCATCTTATTATATTTCTTTTCATTTTTTTGATTTGATTTTATTGAATTAGCTTTTTTTGAATCAAACTTTAAATCTTCAATACTTATATCTTTTCCTACACTTCTTGCATAAGTAACAATATTATTTATTGTATTAAGCATCTCATTTAATGCTTTATTGCCACATCCATGATATTTAAGTGGATACTTTAATGCTTTAATTAAATTTCCAGATTCATTTGTTTCACTAAATGAAATAAAACCATTATTAAAATCTAATCCTATTACGCCATATTCTTTTCTTGTTAAATAATTCTCTACAATAGTAGTAATTATAACCTGTAAATACCACTTATTTTTTACCCTATATATTCTATAAGATAATAGTAATAATGTTTGATTAGATTTATGATCATTGATTATATTAATCAATTCATCTTTCATATATTTAAAATCAATGTTTGAAATATTTAAATATTTTGACTCACTAGAATATTGTTTCTCTTTTCTAAGCTTTAATGTGAATTTAGAAGTAGTAATATCATAATCAAGTTGTGCTAACTGATTACTGATTATTCCCGATTTTTTGAGCCAGTATTTTGCTTAAAGTGAGCAATCAATATTTCTTATCTGAGCCATTAATATTTATGAATTGAGCCAGTGCAAATTATGCGCTGGCCCTTCTATTATGCGAACCTAAATATTATATGCAATTAAGATTTATATTTGTTAGAATCAATGATTTCTCTCATATTTGTTTTACCTGATTCAATGGTAATTGAATTATGTACAATTCTATCAAGAATTGAATCAGCATGAGCTCCACCGCCTAGTCTTGGATGCCAATCCTTGACTGGATATTGTCCGACAAAAATAGTTGATACGCGATTATATCTTAATTCAAATAATTCATATAAAAATTTAATATCATCTTCAGATAGATTAAAGATTAACCACTCATCAATAACAAGCAAGCTAAAGCTTGCAAGTTTATGTAAGTACTTATTTTCTCTATGAAGAATTTTTTCTTCAGACCTTTTTTGAAGTAATTCGGGTAAACGAATTGTATAAGTTTTTATATCTTTCTTACAGGCTTCTTTAGCTAATGCACAGGATAAATATGTTTTACCTGATCCAGTAAAACCTTGAATAATAATATTTGTGGCACTGTCAATAAATCTCATTGTACCAAGTTGTTTAATGAACCCTTCATTCAGTGTTCTAGATTTAAAATCAATATTGGCTATTGAAGCTTCAGGATATCTAAGTTTAGCAATTTTTATTCTACGTTGAATTTTCTCGTTATGTCTTTGTTGGTAAACATCATCTATGATAGCATTAAATCTATCATCAAAAGACATTGGTAAATACATTGATGAATTAGCTTCTTGAGCTTCAATTGCAGTAATAAAATCATGCATAAGCATGGCATTTAATTTTCTTTTCGTTTCAGTATTCATTATTTCTTACCTACATAATATTCAGATCCTCTAACATATCCAGAAGAAGTATTAGATGAGTTATTTTCATTTTTGTTTTTCTCTTCATATTGATTAATTTTAAAAATAGAATTAATATGAGTATAGCGAGGAATTGAAAACTGTGTAAGTGCATACTCACAAGCATTTTCCAGACGTTCGTTAGTATACAATTTACTCAATTTCAATACTGCTAGAGCAGAGTTATAGCTCTGTTCTTTTATTTTTACACTATTAATAATTCTATTTATAACTTCTAAAGTATTAGGTCCAATTTTTTGAGCCCAATTTTGAATTCTTTCTACATCCCAGTTTGGATTTGTAGATTTTTCAGGCATATGTGCATCAATAGTAGAATATTTATTCTTGATAAAACTCGCAAATCTTGGATGAGTAGCGATTCTTTCGTTATTAAAATAGATTTCTATAGTAGATTTTGTATATTTTATATCACAAAGTTTACCAATATATTGATATGGAGCAGAATAGAAATTCTTTTCAAATACAACATGGCTATTATATCCAACCTTATGCGTGTAGCTCCATTTAGCGATTTCAAAAGGGCTTGAAGGCAATGGTTTTAAAGATGGTAATTCTAATTCTTCAAAAATAGATTTACGACTACCATCACGTTTTTGAAATGGAGCGCTATTAAACTCCTTAACGGTCTTTAAAATATCTTTATTTAGCTGATATAAAGAATGATACTCATTATGTCTTAATTTCGCAATAACTGCCGTGGCAAGCTTACCTACTGTACCCTCCACAGACGGCTTTTCTTTAGGTTTTCTAACTCCTGTTGGCATAATTGCCATAGAATAATGTTCACCTAAAGCTTCATAAGCTTCATTTAGGATAATGTCACCTATTTTTGGATGTTTAATTACACCTGTTTTTAAGTTATCACAAACAAGTCTTGAAGTAGTCCCACCAAAATAATTAAACATATTAACATGACATAAAAGCCAACTTTCTTCATCCATTGATGAAGTGGCTTCAGCATAAGAATATTGTGAATAAGGTAAAGTACCAACAAAAATATATGCTTTATAGATTTCTGCAGTATCATGATTGATTATTTTCATAGTAGGTCCAGACCAATCAACCTCAGTAATGATTCCGGGCTTATGCTCAATATGAGAAGTAAAATTTTTATTCATACAAAACTCTCTATAGCCTTCACAAAACTTGTTATATCCACAAGGTAAAGTACCATTATTTTTACATGTGATTAAATAATCATTCCATAACATTTTTAAAGTGACACCAACGCTTTTAAGTTCACTATGAACATAGTCATAATCAATAGGACCATATTCAGTAGTTAAATTAAATTTATTAGGAAATAATAATCTATATATTTCATTTTCCTCCTTTCTTTCGATTTCTTTCCAAGACAATCCTAGAACTTTAGCTGTATTTAACACTTCAGCAACAGAATTTCTTGATATTGATAATGCAATAGCTATATCTCTTCCAGACATACCTGCATTATCAAGTTCAATAATTTTTTTAACACTTAATTTTTTGGGCATAATAAAAGCCTCCTTCTACAGAATATTGAGAGTGTGTTATCTCTCAATTAAATTCTAATTGAAGGTGGCTCAAATAACAAATATTAGTGGCTCACTTCATAAATATTTATACGATTTTTCAATGGCTCAAATAAAAAATACGAGTGGCTCAAAAAGAAAATATTGATGGCTCTAAAACATTGGAATATTCAATTCTTTCGTATTTAAATGAAAGCTTATTTTGATAAGTATTAAAAGGTGATAAAATATTCTATATGTAGAAATTTATTTTCCCCATTCAGCCATAGCATAACCACGTGGATATAATCTAGTACCACGAAACTCTATAGGTCCTTCTTTATATTGTCCATTATAACCATCTTTTCTTAAACTAAATAAATATTCTTTATTTACTTCTTCTCTAGTCGCCCATAAGTAATAAGAATTATCATCTAGTGCAAGGTAATTCTGTAACCCATTATTATTATAGCAACTATTTAATTTAAAAATCCCAACATCAGATTTAACTGTCATTTTTAAGTCTTTATAAGAAGTATTGTTATACGTCCATTTGTAAGTAAAATCACAAATAAGTTCCCATTTATCATTTATTTTAATATCAAAATTATTACTAGATGTTTTCTTTTTATAGCAAAATTCATATGTATTATCTTTATTCATTGTTAATCTTATTATGTCATTTGCATTATCTTTTGCTGCGCTAAACTGAAAATCATTAAGCATATATTCCTTCACTTTATTTGAAGGAGAGCAACCAAAAAGGAATAAAGAAATTATTAATCCTGAACTTAAAAAATTTATTTTTCTCATTTTATCACCAAAAAACACTACTTTATTATATTATATCATATTTATTTTATTATTACAGTAAATAAGCGTAAAAAAACATTCACAATTTTTAACATTCTTTTTTCAAAATGCACCCCCCTGCCAAAAACGGCCTCAAAAATGCAACCCCATCTGTTTTTGGCATAAAAAATGCAACCCCTAGCATTTTGAGCCTTTAGAATTGCACCCCCCTAAATTGATGATTTGATTTATGTTGTTAAAAATGATGCTAAAAAATAAGGCAAATTTCTTATTGGTGAGACTTGTACTCTGGTGATTTTACCTGTTTTTACCCTAAAAAATGAAAAAATTGTGACAGATTTATCGTATCACAATTCTAGTTCTTTTATGGCGGAGAAAGAGGGATTCGAACCCCCGCGGGACTTTCATCCCCTGTCGGTTTTCAAGACCGATCCCTTCAACCGGGCTTGGGTATTTCTCCACATCAGTTACGATGGTTATTATACATCATAACTGCTCATATTTCAAGTATTTTTTATGCACCCTTACGCATTTTTGCAAGTTCAAGCACTAATTCTTTTGTTTTTTCAAAGCCTAAGCATGGATCGGTAATTGATTTACCATATTCCTTTCCATCAACAGGCTGATTTCCATCTAAAAGATATGATTCAATCATTAAACCTTTAACAAGCTTTCTAAGTTCAGGATTATATCTTGTTGAATGAAGAACCTCTTTAGCAATTCTAATTTGTTCTAGGTATTGCTTACCAGAATTTGAATGATTACAATCAACAATTACAGCCGGATTTTGAAGACCTGACTTTTTATAAGCTTCGTTTAACGCAACTAAATCCTCATAATGATAATTAGGATGTGATACGCCTCTATCATCAACATAGCCTCTTAAAATGGCATGACATAAAGGATTACCCTTAGACTCTACCTCCCAGCCACGATAGATAAATGTATGTCCATGCTGCGCCGCATTAATTGCATTAATCATTACCGAAATATCACCACTTGTAGGATTTTTCATTCCAACAGGTGAATCAATACCTGATGCGGTAAGACGATGCTGCTGATTTTCAACTGATCTTGCGCCAACGGCAACGTATGATAAAAGATCTGATAAATATCTATGATTATCAGGATATAGCATTTCATCAGCACCACTAAAGCCTGTCTCCTTTAAAACATCCATATGAAGTTTACGAATGGCTACTACACCCTTAAGCATATCAGGCTTGCCATTAGGATCAGGCTGATGAAGCATGCCCTTATAGCCTGCTCCTGTTGTTCTTGGTTTATTTGTATAAACACGAGGAATAATTAAGATTTCATCCTTAACCTCGTCCTGAAGAAGGCGAAGGCGTTTCATATAATCTATAACCGCATCCTCACGATCAGCTGAACAAGGTCCTATGATTAATATAAGCTTATCACTTTCACCAGTAAAAACCTTTCTTATTTCTTCATCATTTTTTTCTTTTTGAAACTTCATTTCCTCTGTAACAGGATACATCTTCTTTACTTCCATGGGAATGGGAAGTTTTGATTTAAAATCCATATTCATAAATATTACATCTCCAAACTATTTTTTAAAACATAGCTTTTCTATTTCACTAATTGGCATAGGCTTTTGATAATAAAATCCTTGAGCATAATCACAATTAAGGTCCTTTAACTCTAAGGCCTGTTTTTGGGTTTCAATCCCCTCAGATAAAACATTAATACCAAGCTCACGTGCCATTTGAATTATATTTCTAATTACAATTGTCTCCCTATTATTTCTAAAGTCATTCCTTATAAAACCACGATCCAGTTTTATGACATCAACATGAACACGACTTAATAAATTTAAGGTTGAATAGGCAACTCCAAAATCATCCATATAAATTTGATAGCCTTCTTTAGATAATATTTCAACTAAAGATATAACATCGTTTTCATTTTCCATAAATAATGATTCGGTAATTTCTATTCCAAAATATTTTTTATCAATATTATATTTATTTAATAAAGCATTAAGTTTTATAACAAAATCCTTATCATTAATATGGCATCTTGAAACATTTACCGAAATTCTTCTTAAAGGATGTCCATCATTCTTCCAGCGAGCTAAGGTTTGACAAACAACCTCATATACATAAAAATCCATTTTTACAATAAAGCCATTCTTTTCAAATAAGGGAATAAAATGATTTGGTGAAATAATACCATCATTTGTATTCCATCTAACTAAAGCTTCAAAGGATGAAATTGTATTTGTCTTAAGCTCATAACAAGGTTGTAAATAAACCTCAAACTCTTTATTTTTAAGTGCATTTTCCATTTTAGCTTCGATAGTTTGATTAATAATGGTTTGCTCATGAACTTTATCATCATAAATAATAAGACGAGTAATCCCATTATCCTTAGAAAACTTCTTAGCCTCAAGTGCCCTATCAATCAATGCTTGATAATCAAGACCATCGTTTACATTAAAAATGACAGCACCTTGTGCAAGGCCTATTGTTATATTATAATGAGTACCAACACTATCAACAATATGCTTTACAAGTTCAAACTTTTTATGCATAGTATCCTTATTAATAAATTTTGAATACAAAACAAAGACATCATCATGTAAACGGCACACATAATCCGACTTACTAACACTTGTTATTTTCTTGGCTATTTCTTTTAAAATTGAAGAGCCAAAATCATAGCCTTTATATTCATTTATAAGTCTAAATTTAACAATATCAAAAGCTATTAAAGCGCCCGTCAAATCTTCCTTTATTTTTTCTAGAACAAGCTGTTTAAAATGAACAGGCGACAATAAATAGGTAAGTGCATCATCATTTGAAACATCCTTAAGCTTTCTTTCAATTTGAAATTTATAAAAGAATCCCGAAATTATTTTTGAAATAATATTAAAATACATTAACTCTTCTGGCATCCATACTCTACGTTCAAGATACATATCAAAAGAAATATATCCAGAAATAATTCCATTATTGTATAGAATAATTTGAACTAAAGATTTAATATGTTTATTTGTATAATACTCCGTAACCTGTGGATTATTCGTCCTTAGCTGGACGATATCTGTTATTTGGAGCATATTATCAGTTTTAAATAACGCTCTATATGACTCATCATTAAATAATTCATAGCCATGGTCAAGAAGCTGATTATCTCTACTATATTGAAATAAAATATTTAAATTAGAGTCTGAAATAGTAATTCTATCTATTCTAAAATGATTAACTGTCTTTTTAATAACATTATTAATTTCTTCTTCTAAATCATTTGTATTTAAAAGACCATCTAAGCATTCCGAAACAAGACTCGAATCAGAATTCTTTCTTTCAGGAAGCCCTGCAAAGGTCAAATAATTATCTTTTTTTATTGAACTATGATTAGCCTCATTATAAATAATATAACAATCGCGGCCCTTTAACTTTCCACGATATAGTGCCTTATCTGCAGTAACAAATAAATCATCATAATTAAGTCCATCCTTAGGATAACAAGAAATACCCATTGTTGATGTTAATGTGAATTGTGATTTGTCTTGAAAAGTGATTTGTCTTATTATATGTTTAATTTTACGACATATTGGTTTAATATCCTCTTCAACAGTCGATTTTACAGGATATACGAATAAAAATTCATCCCCACCAATTCGACCAACCATACCAGCCTTTCCAATTGCCTTAGACAAGTTTTTAGTAAAAGCGATTAATATCTCATCACCAAATAAATGACCATAAGTATCATTAATGTTTTTAAAATAATCAATATCTATAATACCAATAATGTATTTATCATTAAGGCTTGCGGCTTCTAAAAGCTCTTTAATTCTATTTTTAATTATTTGCTTTGCATAGACACCTGTCAAAGCATCCTTATTTGCAATATTTGTAAGCTTTTCAATTTCTTTGGCATATGAATCAATATTTCTAAAATATCCTAAAGTATGACTTTGATTTTTATATGATGATTCTAAAATATAAGTAACATCTTTTTTTTCAATTGATGATTTAAAGGAAATATCTAGCCTTTTTTTCTTTCCTTGAAGCGCACTTTGCATTATTAATACGAAGTTTGAAAAATCTTTTTTCTTTATTTTCAAAATATTTTTATCAAGTGATAAAACATTCTTTAGTGGTTCATTTAATAAAATTTCATTATTTTTAGAATTATAAAACACAATGTATCCCGTTTCTTCGTTATAATCAAAGAAAATACCTTTTAATGTTGGAACAAAACGTTCAAATTGATTAAATTGAAAATCAGGGATAACAACCACATAATATGAATCACAATTTTGATGAATATTTACTTGAACAAATGGTGTTAAGCTAAAAATAGGAGCATTATCACGATATTCAATTTCTATATCATTCATATCAAGGAGATGTTTTTTTAGTCGATTATTAAATTCTTCATTTTGTGAAATGGCAACATTCATTGTTTTTTTACTCACACATTGAAACAAAAAATCATTCATGAAAATTCACATCCTATTTTAATTATCATTATAATTTTATCATACTTTTTCTTAAAAAGCCAATTTTAGATTACATTTTATCTTAAAAATAATAAAATGTATCTCCAAAAGATACATCCTACATTTTAATTATTAAGTTTTTTTAGCATTTTGATTGAAAAAATAATTGCTAAAATTATACCTATTACATCTGTAAATGGTGCAGACCATAAAATTCCTTCAATACCCCAAAACATTGGTAATACAACTGTAAAAATAACCATACCAACTACATCTCTTGCTAAAGATAAAATTGCCGCTTCAATGGGAGAGCCCATAGCTTGTAAAAAGATTGATACTGATTTTTGAATAATAGTAAAATTAATAAGCAATAGATAAATGCGCATTGTCATAATTCCAAATTCCTTGTATAATTCTGGATTTAGACTATTAGTACCAAAAATACTTAAAATAGGACCTGGTATAGTTTCAAATAAAATAGTCGCAATTAAACCTAAAATTATATTTAAACCTATTATCATAAAAAACAATTTTTTCACACGCTTATTCTTTCCTGCACCATAATTATAACCAATTATCGGCTGGGCTCCTGCACTTATACCTACCGATATATTTACAACAATTGTAAAAAGCTTCATTACAACACCAATAATGGCTTGAGGATCATTAATTCCATATTTACTTGAAGCACCATATTTAGCAAGCATATTCATAGAAACAACTGTAATAATTACAATTGATATTTGCGTTAAAAAGGATGAGGCACCCATTTTTATACCTTCTAATAAAAGCTTAAGGTCAGGCTTAAAGGAAGTAATTTCAAGTTTAAAATTTTTAGCTCTAAACAAATAAATAACACTTATAATAAATGATACTATTTGTCCAATAATTGTTGCAAGAGCAGCTCCTGTAAGACCTAAATCAAGACCTAAAATAAACAAAGCATCTAATATTATATTAATAATTGCACCTATAACCATTGAAATCATCGCAACCTTAGGTGAACCATCAGCTCTAATAATTGAATTTAACATATTCATAATTATATAAAAGGGAATTCCTATTAAAATTATAAAACCGTATTCATGAGCATATTTTAAAGATTCTTCTGTTTTGGCACCAAAAAATGAAGCAATATTGTCAAGAAAAGGAAATCCAATTAATAAAAAGATAACACTAATTAAAATACTTACGGTTATAAGACTACCAACCAATTTATTAATCTTCTTTCCCTCACCCTTTCCCATACAAAGTGACATATAAGCTGCACCACCATCTCCTAGCATTAAAGCAAATGCAAGTGCAATTACCGTAAGTGGGAAAATAATAGTAGTTGCAGTATTTCCAATAGCTCCAACTGAGGAATTACCAATAAATATTTGATCAACAATATTATAAAGAGCACTAATTAATAAGGATAAAATACATGGTATTGAAAATTTTAGCAATAATTTTCCTTCTTTTTCAGTTATTAAATAATCATTTTCCATAAAAACCTCCATAAAAAAAGGCCTAAATGTAAGCTCGGTCGGGCATTCGAGCTTAGACATTTAGTGCCTATTAATATCTTATTTAACAACTTTATTTTAACAAAGAAAAAAAATTCTTGTAAGTGTTTTTTTTGTGAAAACGTTTTATAAAATATCTATCAATTTTTCTAAAATCTTTTTATTAGTTATAATTACAACAATTTCTTCTCTTGCTCTTGTAAGTCCTTGATACAAAAGCCTTGTATAGTAAATTCCATCATCATTTTGTATTGATTTTAAATGCTTTTTCTCATCTAAATAAAACTTATCGTCGATACACATTACTATTTTTTGAAATTCATAAGGATATGCTCTTTTCGTATAAAGTTTATAAGAATAGTCTGATATTTTTTCATTATCTTCATAAGAAATATAAGTATATCCTTTTTTTACATAATCATTTATTTTAGAGGCTAAATAACATTCACTAGCATAAATAACCTTATATTTAGGATTATTAAAGAACTTTTTATGATAAAACAATGAATCAATAAAATCTAAAGCTTCTCTTGATGTACGAATCGGACTTGTAAGCCTTAAAATATTATTAGTTAAGCCTAATAATGATGACATAATTTCATCATTTTCCTTTAAATCTAAAAACAAAACAATCCTTATATTTTTTCTTTTTCCTTCTAAAATAATATCATTTATTTTTTTGGCTTCTATTTTACTTACCTCATCAATAAAACAATATTTAATATCATCAAAATTTCTAAATTCTTCAATACTAATCGTTTTAAACGAAGGAAAAGCTTCATTTAGTTTTTTGAATGATTCAATTTGATACGGACTTATAATGATTCCCTTTTCAAGCTTCCTTGCTACATCATATAAAACCATCGTTTTACCTGAGCCCGTTGGTCCTTCTACAATAACATCTTCATCATTTTCAAGAAATTTTATTATTTGTCTTTCAACAAGTTGTTCTGAATCAGTCAGAAGATAATCATTTTGAATAAATCTAGATGTCATATAAAAAGGAGATGCGAAGATATTTTCAGGTTTAAAAATATCACCTAAATCAATAGGAATAGCTTTTTTATGATTTAAAAGCAGTTTTCTTACCTCTTCTGACTTAGCCTTAACTAGGGAATCATTATTTATTTTATAAAATGTATTTTCACTCATAACATAGGTATATTGATATAACGGCTTATGAATTAAATGAAGATAATACTTATTTTGATTTAATTGTTTTAATATTCTACCATCAGATACCTTAGCACTTTTAAGTTCAATATTTATAACTGAATTTTTAGTAACCTTTATCAGGTCTAATTCTTTATTTAAATGAGGCAATATAAAACTATAGGTAAAGCCTCCTAAATACTCATAATCAAGGTCTAGCAGCTCAACCATTTTTTTTATTGTGATTATCTCTTCATGGCGATATTGCTTAGAGACTTTAAAACTTAAGTAATATTTTACATATTTTTGACTTAATCTTTCATCATCTGAAAAATTAATCAAGTCCATCAAATTAACAAGCATAATATCACCAACCTAGTTTTATTATAAGGTTAATTAGCTATTATTTCAATTCTTTCCTTTTAATATAATTAATTAAAACAACAAGTTCATGAACAACTAATGGTAAAATGGACATTGCTGCTGTTATAAGCCAGCAAATAGGAGTTAAATTATGAGTTGAAAAAACATCAGAAATTCCTGGCACCTCAATTACAAGAAATTGAAGTAATATACCAGCTATAAAGGCAATATAAAGCATATGATTCTTATCTTTAAAAATATGAATAAAGCTTTCCTTAATATTACTCATTCCTATCATATGGAAAAGTTCAGCAAAGGCTAAAGTTGTAAAAGCCATTGTTTGTGCTTGATGTAAAATTAAAGGATTACTTGTATACAATGCTTTAATACTTGAAATTGTATATGCATGATTTAAAAAACCACATGAAAAATATGAAATTACAACACAAATAGTAATAATAATGCCATAGCCTAAGGTTAGTTTTAACCCATTACCCGCAAATATTCCTTCATTTGGATTTCTAGGATGATCCTTCATAATTGATTTATCCTTTGGTTGCATACCAAGAGCAATTGCTGGAAGTGAATCAGTAATAAGATTTACCCATAAAAGATGAATGGCAATTAATGGGGCTGGTAGCCCTAAAACAATTAAGATAAACATTGCCAAAACCTCAGCGATATTACTTCCAAGAAGAAAATAAACCGTTTTTTTAATATTAGCATAAATTCCTCTTCCCTCTTCAACCGCTCTTTCTATTGATGCAAAGTTATCATCAGCTAAAACCATATCTGCTGCACTCTTAGCTACATCTGTTCCTGTAATACCCATAGCAATACCAATATCCGCTGCCTTTAAGGAAGGTGCGTCATTTACACCATCACCTGTCATCGCTACAATATTACCATTAGCTTTTAAAGCTTTTACTATTTGCACTTTATTTTCGGGAGAAACTCTAGCAAATACACGTACTCTTTTTACAGCATTTCTTAATTCTTCATCACTTAAAAGATCAATTTCCTGTCCAGTCATACAATCATCAATATTAGTACATATTCCAAGTTGACTTGCAACTGCATAAGCTGTATCCTTATGATCTCCTGTAATCATTATAGTTGTAATTCCGGCCTCGTGAAGCTTTAAAACAGCAGGTATTGCTTCCTTTCTTGGAGGGTCAATCATAGCAACTAAGCCAACAAAAATTAAGTCCTTCTCTTCTTTAGAATTACCATTATAATATGCAAGTGCTAATACTCTTAAAGCTTTACTTGAAAATAGCTTATTAGCTTCATCTATTTTCATTAAATCTTCATTAGTAATCTTTCTTATCTTGCCATTATCATAAATATAGGAAGTTCCTTTTAAAATACTATCGATTGCACCTTTCGTATAGGTTATATAGCCATTATTTGTCTTATGAATTGTAGACATCATTTTACGATTACTATCAAAAGGATATTCAGATATTCTTTCTTCTTCAGCCTCAATTATTTTTTTAGGCATACCCAAGCTATTTGCAAGAACTACAAGAGCAATTTCTGTAGGATCACCATATATGCCATCATCAACAGATGCATTTGAACATAAACTCATTCCCTTAGCTAAAAGCTTTAAGGAGTCGCTTGCATCATTTTTATTAAAATTAGAATCAGTATAGTATTTATCAATCGTATATGCTTCTGTAACTGTCATTTTGTTTTGTGTCAAAGTTCCTGTTTTATCGGAACAAATTACACTTACTGCGCCTAATGTTTCAACAGAATGAAGCTTGCGAACAATCGTATTTGCTTTAGCCATTCTTTGAACACCAATTGCAAGAACAATTGTTACAACCGCTGCAAGTCCCTCAGGTATTGCCGCAACAGCAAGCGATATTGATGATAAAATAGCTTCAATATAAGCTTCAATTTCTAAATTCTTACCATCAATAAAAATCCAAATAAAATCAACCACTAAAACAAGAATTACAATTAATAATGTTAACAAGCCTAAATATTTTGACAATTTAGCTAAAACCTTTTGAAGAGGGGTTTCATTTTCTTCTTCCATATCAATTGAGGTAGCAATTTTTCCAATTTCCGTTTCCATTCCTGTATTTACGACAACACCAAGTCCTCTTCCATAAGAAACGGTCGTTGACATATAAGCTAAATTTAGGCGGTCTCCAATACCAACAGGATTAGAAAATACTAAGCTCGCATTTTTCTCCGTCGGAACAGATTCACCAGTAAGTGATGATTCAATTATTTTCAAATTATGACTTTCAATTAATCTTAAATCAGCCCCAATGGTATCTCCTTCTTCAAGAATAACAATATCACCTTTAACTAAATCTTGAGATTTAATTCTTTGTTTTTTAGAATCTCTTATTACATTTGTTTCGGGTGAAGACATCTTCTTTAAGGCTTCGAGTGAATTTTGAGCTTTAATTTCTTGAATTGTACCAATTAAAGCATTAATTAAAATAACAGCTAAAATAATAATAACATCAGGCCAATCACCTGTACTGATAAAAGAAAATACACCTCCTTCTTTTATCACCTTAATTGTGTCGTAAATTGAAACACCAATAGTAACCGCAATAGCTGCAAAAAGAACAAAAATCATTGGGTCATTTAACTCGCCTAAAAATATTTTAATCCAAGATTTCTTCTTTTTTTCTTTTAATTCATTTTTACCATCAGCCTCAAGTCTTTTTAAAGCTTCAGCTTCTGACAAACCATTTTTTGAGGTTTTAAGTTCGTCTAATGTTTCATCAATTTGTTTAGTTTCGTAGCATGTCATATTAATTCCTCCTAAGCATAAAAAAACAGGCAACTATGCCTGTCATATTAAAATTATATCCAAGACAAGCATAGTAAAACTATACTAAGTCTTGATGCTTAGGTAATATCCGGATTTTCAAATCGAGCTGACGAATATTACTCCGATTAGGGCCATCTACTCCCTTAGTGCATTTATTTTAGCATATTAATTTTTTTAATGCAATATGCTAAATAAAATATTATACTTATTAATTGTTTACCGTATAGTAGGAACGCCATTTACATAGCACTAAAGCCTTATACGCACACATTTATATTTATACCTAAGAAATCAAAATTATATTAATTACTAAATTAATGCTCAATTTTAATAAATATTCTTTTTATTGGTTCGAATTTTTTTTAAAATCCTGAGAAGAAAGACAACTATAACTAAAACTATATCTTCTTAATTTTATAATAGTTTTATATTAAGTTTAGCAAACTCTTCTATATCCTTTAAAGACCAAAAGGAAGCTTGAACCTCACCAATATGAACCTTATTAAGCATAAAAAGGCACATTCTTGATTGACCAATTCCACCACCAATTGTAAGAGGTAATTTATCATTTATAATATCTTGATGATATTTATACTTAAGCTTATATTCTTCATTCTTAACTTTAAGCTGATAAATGAGAGATTTCTTATCAACTCTTATTCCCATTGAAGATATTTCATAAGCAATTTTTAATGGCTCATACCAAAGAACTAAGTCACCATTTAAATGCCAATCATCATAATCTGCTGCTCTTAAATCATGAGGCTTTCCATTTTTAAGATTATCACCAATATCCATTATAAAAACAGCTCCATATTCCTTTGCAATTTTATTTTCACGCTCTTTACTATTTAAATTAGGATATTTTTCCAAAAGCTCTTTACTACTTATGAATTTTATATCATATGGTAGATAATGAACAATTTTTGGGTACTTCTTTTCAATAACCTCAGATGTTTCAAGTAATGCCTTATAAATTCTTCTTACTACATCTTTAAGAAAATCCTTATTTCTATCAAGAACAGAAATAACCATTTCCCAATCCCATTGATCAACATAAAGTGAATGAATATTATCAAGCTCCTCAAAGGGCCTTATCGCATTCATATCCGTATAAATTCCCCTAAATCCATATTTTTTCAAGGCATTACGCTTCCACTTTGCTAAAGACTGAACAATTTCTAATTCATCACCTGTTTGATTTACCTTGAATGATACTGCTCTTTCATACCCATTAAGGTTATCATTTAAGCCTGTTTTTGGTTCAACAAAAAGCGGCGCTGACACTCTTGTTAAGCCTAGTTTTTCACTTAACTTACGCTCAAATGTATCCTTTACAAGCTTAATTGCAATTTCTGTTTCTTCTAAGCTTAAAACTGATTTATAATTATCAACATAAATATTACTCATAATTCCACATCCTTTTCTTTTTAATATTTTAATTTTACCATAAAATATAAAAGAAAAAAAGAAATATAACAAAAAATTCTGAATTTTTTTTAGTCAAATACAAAATACAGCATAAAGTGGTACAAAAGAATAAACCAATTAATATAAGGTCTATTAATAAAATCAAAAATAGTTATTCCAATTGAGCAAAGCATTAACGCAACAAAAATAATTTTTTTTCATTTCAATTAAATCATTGATATCCTTTCAATTATTTTAGAGATTCAATACTAACAGGTAACTATTTATCAATGAATTATATGATTTATATTCAGTAAAGACAATAACAGTATTTTTTATGAACATTTTCATTTACAAAATACATTAATTCATTATGATTATGAAATTTAAATATTTCTTTTGAGCAATAAAATATCCTAATAAGTAATTCTAATAATAAAACATTCTTGTAAAAACGCGTGAATTATATTACATTTTTCACACTAAAATACACGAATATTTTTAACAAAATAGCACTAAATTACACAATAATATTATAACAATAAAATTTATATAAAAAAGATGCATCATAAATGACACACCTTTTATAATTATATTATTTATTTTTAATAGCTGCTTGAGCTGCCGCAAGGCGAGCAACTGGTACTCTAAATGGAGAACAAGAAATATAATCAAGACCAGCCTTATGATAGAATTCAATTGATTTAGGGTCTCCACCTGTTTCACCACAAACACCAATATGAAGATCCTTATTTGTCATTCTTCCAAGCTTTACAGCATTTGAAATAAGCTTTCCTACTCCTTTTTGATCAAGTGTTTTAAATGGATTTTCTTCTAAAATCTTATTTTCATAATATGCTGGTAGGAATTTATCAGAATCATCACGTGAAAATCCCATTGTCATTTGCGTTAAATCATTTGTACCAAATGAGAAAAATTCAGCATAAGAAGCAATTTCATCAGCTAAAAGAGCTGCACGAGGAACTTCTATCATTGTTCCAACATGATATTTCATTGGTAAACCAGATGCTAAAATTAATTTGTTAGCAGTTGTGGTAATGATATTTTTAACAAATTTTAGTTCTTCCTTATCAAGTACAAGTGGTACCATTATTTCTGGATTAACTAATTTATTTGTTCTTTTAGAAACATTTATTGCCGCATTAATTATAGCACTTGTTTGCATTACACAAATTTCTGGATAGGTAACAGCTAAACGACAACCACGATGTCCCATCATTGGATTAGATTCATGCAATTCCTTTATTTTATCCTTAATTTCCAAAGCGGTATGATGTGTTGATGAGGCTAATTCCTCAATTAAAGCTTCATCGTTAGGAAGAAATTCATGAAGAGGTGGATCTAATAAACGTACGTTTACATTTTTACCATCCATAATTGTATATAATTCTTCAAAATCAGACTGCTGAATTGGTAAAAGCTCATTCAAAGCTTCCACTCTTTCTTCATGTGTACTAGCAAGAATCATCTTGCGCATAGAAAAAATACGATCACGTTCAAAGAACATATGCTCTGTACGACATAGACCGATTCCCTCAGCACCAAATAAAAGAGCTTGTTTAGCATCACGAGCATTATCCGCATTAGTTCTTACCTTTAATCTTCTTTTTTCATCAACCCATTTCATTAATCTACCAAAATAGCCTGTAGTAAGATCTGGGCTTTCCATTTCAATTTCTCCAAGATATACGTTACCTGTTGAACCATCAATAGAAAAAATATCCTTATCAGTATATATTTTATTATTAATTGTAACAGTTCTTGCTACCTCATCAATTAAAGCCTCAGCGCATCCACAAACACAACATTTACCCATACCACGAGCAACTACTGCTGCATGAGATGTCATTCCACCACGCATTGTTAAAACTGCCTCAGCTGAAATCATGCCTACAATATCTTCAGGAGATGTTTCCGCGCGAACTAAAATAACCTTCTTCCCTTGCTTATGACGACGCTCAGCCTCTTCTGCTGAAAAGGCTAAATAGCCTGTACCAGCACCTGGTCCTGCTGGAAGTCCTATCGCAATTGGTGTTTTTTCATCTAAGCTTTCTTTTTTAAAGTTAGGAAGTAAAAGCTTATCAAAGCTATTAGCATCAATTCTAAGAACTGCCTCATCAGTTGTAATCAAGCCTTCATCAACCATATCACATGCCATTTTTAAAGCAGCATTAGGTGTACGCTTACCATTTCTTGTTTGAAGAAAATATAAATGACCATCTTCAACCGTAAACTCCATATCTTGCATATCTTTGTAATGAGCTTCCATACGCTTAATTGTAGCCATAAATTCCTCATATACCTCTGGCATTCTTTTTTTAAGTTCATCAATGTGAAGAGGAGTTCTAATACCTGCTACAACATCCTCACCTTGAGCATTTGGTAGGTACTCAGCTGATACCTTTTTTTCACCTGTTGCTGGGTTTCTTGAAAATGCTACCCCTGTTCCTGATGTTTCACCTTTATTACCAAAAGCCATTGACTGAACATTTACAGCTGTTCCCCATGAATAAGGAATATTATTCATCATACGGTAAACATTAGCACGTGGATTATCCCAAGATCTAAAAACAGCCTCTACTGCTTCAATTAATTGAACATAAGGATCAGTTGGAAATTCCTCATTAAAAACAGACTTATAATAATCCTTATATTTCTCTACAAGCTCCTTTAGTTCAGATGACTTAACCTCTGTATCAAGCTTATAACCCTTTTCTTGTTTTAAACGCTCAAGCATCATATCCATTTCAGTTCTTGGATGTCCCTTAGCAATATTTGTAAACATTAAAATAAAGCGACGATATGAATCATAAGCAAATCTTTCATTATTAGTTTCTCTTGCAAGAGCCTCTACTGTCATATCATTAAGGCCTAAATTTAAAATAGTATCCATCATACCAGGCATTGATACACGAGCCCCTGATCTTACTGAAACTAAAAGAGGATTTCGATTACCACCAAAATGCTTTTTAGTTTTTCTTTCAACCTCTTTAATACCTTTTTTAATATCTTCAATTAAAAAAGAAGGAAGCTTTTTTTCGTTTTCATAATATAAAGTACAAGCCTCCGTTGTAATTGTAAAGCCTTGAGGAATCGAAACACCAATGTGTGTCATTTCCGCAAGACCAGCACCTTTACCACCAAGAAGCTCCTTACCAAGTCCATAAGCTTCCTCAAAGTGATACACATATTTTTCAGACATATATAACCCTCCAATTATTCACTACATTTTACAAAGTGTCTAGCAAAGATTATACTATATCTACTATATAATTTCTATACATTTTTTTTATTTTGTAAAAATATTTTAGACTTAAGCCAATCAATTAAAATTGCACCAACGGGAGATGTAAATATGATTGCAATAACACTGGCCGTTAAAACAATTTCACCACATGCTAAGCCCTCACTTAAAGCAATCGCCCCAATTGATGCTTGAACAGTAAGCCTTAGGAAGATATGATACAACAAAAAAAGATTATTTCTTTTAGATTATACTTATTTTTCATAACACTTAATATAACATCAATAGTTCTAAATGAAGGCCCGATTAAAATCAAGATAAAAATTTTTAATCCTTCAAATGAAAAAACTAAATTAAGCTTTACTCTTGTACCAACAAGCACAAAGAGTAAAATTTCAAAGGCGTTCCACAAATGATTATATGATTGTTTTACATCATTTAAATCTGAATTTTTTGAAGATAATATTATAGACATAACAATAATACCAAGTAAGGCTGAAATGCTAACATAAGTCTTCTAATAGTTTTCAAGCCATACTATTAAAAATGAAACACCAAGCATTATAATAACCTTAATTGTTGAATTCAACTTGAAGCATTTATATAAATTAATTAATCCTATTCCTATTAATAAGCCAAGTAACACTCCTAAGATAATACTTGATGGTATCTTTAAAATAGATAAAAAATTAAAGCTACTTGCTTTTAAGGCATTTAGGCAAGCATAAAATATGACAATAACATAAATATCATCACAAGAAGCCCTTGCCATAATAACCTTAGGGATATCGCCTCCTTCTTTATTTTCAATCATTGTAAGCATTCTTGGAGCTACAATAGCCGGTGAAACTGCACCTAAGACACAACCAAGTAATGTAGCCTCTAGGTAAGATATATTAAGTAATAATGGTCCAAAAATAATAATTCCTATAATTTCAAAGCTAGCAGGTAAAAAACACATTAAAATAGCAGGTCTTCCAATTTTAATTAAAGATTTAAAATCAAGAGCTAATCCTGACCTTGTCAAAATAATTATTAAAGCAATTTGTCTTAGATAATCAGAAATAACATCAAGACTAGGATAAATTAAATTAAGACATCCTCCTCCAAATAAAATCCCTATAATTAAATAAAAGATAATTTTAGGTATTTTAATTTTTTCAAATAAAATTCCACCAATTACTCCTACAAAAAAACTAAAAATAAACTTTAAAACATAACTAATCAATTCCTTTCTAATAAAAAAGCTGATAACTCCATAGTAAAAAACTATAGACGTCATCAGCATAATTGCGGTTTTGTTATAAAACAAGGAAGAACATCATTTCCTGGTTATTCAGTTCAAAATTATCCTAGCACATCTTCTTTTTGATTACAACTATCGTATAAATATTTTTTTCGGTATTTTATAAGACAAAAGATAGAAACAAAAACACCAATGGCTTCCGCGACAGGAACCGAAATCCAAATACCATTTTCTTTAAATATAATTGGTAAAACAATTAAAGCAATAGTTAAAAATAAAATCGTTCTTGAAAATGAAATTACTGCCGATACTAAGCCATTACCTAAAGCAGTAAAATAGCTTGAGGCAAAAATAGAAATACCAAACAAAATAAAAGCAGAATTATATAAAGCAAAATTATTAACCGTTATATCAAATACATTCTTTGATCCACCCGAGAATAAATGTGCAACTGGATTGATTAAAACGAATGATAAGCCATAAGCTAAAACACTAATTGTGCCAATAATAGCTAAACTTCTCCTTAAAATTGATTTAAGTTCCTTCTTATCATTTTTACCATACTTATATGAAAATACGGGTGCAATTCCCATCGAATAACCGAATAAAATAGCCGTAAATAGAAATTGAAAATATAGAATAATTGTTATTGATGCAACTCCGTCATCTCCATAAAATTTTTGACATTGATAATTAAAAAGGAAGGTTGATATAGCATTAGCCAAATTTGTAACCATCTCAGATGAACCATTAGTAAATGCCTCTTTAATTTTCATAAAATCAAACTTAAACCTAACAAAATATAATGTTTCCTTACGATTAAAACTAAAATATAATAGACCTGTAACTGATGGAATCAAGCACGCAAGTACCGTACCTAAAGCCGCACCTTCAATTGACATAGAACAAATATCTAAAAAGAAATAATCCAAAAAAACATTCATAATACCTGCACAAATAACTAATCCTAAGCCTAAATGAGGCTTACCTGCAGTCACAAAAAGTGTCTGAAAGGCATTTTGTAAGAAAGAAAACGGTAAAAAGCAAGTATAAATGAGGTAATATTTAATAGCATAAGGCATTTGTTCATCACTAGCACCAAGCAGTTTTAAAATAGGCCCTTGAAATGATAAGCCTAAAATTAAGAAAGTAATTGCACAAATAATTTCAACCATAACAAACATTGTAAAAAATTTACGTGCATCTTCTTGTTTGTGCTCTCCTAATGTTCTTCCTACAATTGCACTTCCTCCCGATGCAATCATAACAGACGTGCCAATAGCTAAGCATTGATAAGGATAAATAATATTTAAAGCGCCTAAGGCCGTTGTACCAACATAATTAGAAATAAAAATACCATCGACAATTGTATAAAGAGAAAAAAACATCATCATAATGATGCTCGGTAATGTAAATTTAAGAATTTGCTTAAATGTAAAACATTTATCCATATTATTCTTCATTTTTTATTACCTCCTTCATAATTTTTAAATAATTTAAATTTGATAAAACTAAAGATTTAGTCACATCTCCTAGTCTTTCTAGTATAATAGCTTCCTTATCCATAACAAAAGTTATTTTAGGTTCTAGCTCCTTTTTACCAAACTCTGTTAATAATATAATCTTATTCTTTTTAGTCAATTTATTTTCAAAGGAAATATAACCTGCATTAATCCAATTATTTAAAATTGTATTAATTGTTTGTTTAGGAATAAGCATATCATTTACAATATTTTTTTGTGTAACATTATTATGACTTTGAAGATAATATAAAATAACCATTTGATTATAACTTAAGCCAACTTTACTTGCAAGTTCATTATAGGCTTTATTTGTTTCATTAAAAATATTAAATAATTCTCTCAATTCATTTTTATAATCCATATAATGCCTCAGTCCTAATTCGGACTATATTATTATACTAGTATCTATTTTTAAAGTCAACCAAAAAATTTCCACATATTTTGTGGAAGCTTAAGTTATTTTTATTATTAAATTAAATAAATTGCTCGATTTTCCTTAATTACCTTAGAAATTGGTTCTTGATCTTTATAGCCAATAACAGCATGAGCAATACCTTCATATTCATTCAGATTAAGTTTTAAATCCTTTAAAATTTCTTTTCCCTCTTCGGATATTATTTCTTCTTTAGCACGATGAATCCAGCATGCTCCAAGTCCTTGATTTTGAGCCTCAATCAAAATATTTTCCATCATACATGAGCCATCATAAATACCATTAGGACATTTTTTCATTAGAACTAATAATACAACTGGTGCATTATAAAATGGGTCAAAGTCATCCTTGAAGCCAGCAATATTAGCATTAAGCCTTGAAAGTTCATCTCTAATCTTCTTATTTTCGATTACAACAATGATACCATTTTGCACATTTCTACCTGATGGTGCAACAAGACCTGCTTTTACAATTTCTCCAATTTGAGATTTTGTTGGCATCTCACTTTTAAATTTCTTACAAGAACGTCCATTTTAATCACCATCTATATTATAGCTCAAAAAATATAAAAAGTATATCTAACTTAATAGATATACTAATTTGAATTCATTATGAATTAGGATTGAGGTAAGACAGGAGTTAAAAAGCAAAAAACTCCTAAATATCCTAATTCGTTAGCATTATACATTAACTTAGCGTCGAAATTAATCGATTTTTGTTGATAATTAAAAAACTTTTTTATAAATTTAATTACCTAAATAAATTATGACCGTACCACCCTCTTTTACTAATGTACCTGCAGATGGTGCTTGGTCAATAACCTTATTTCCTTCACCTATTATTAATAGTTTATAATAGTAATTTTTAGGAATAGCTTCCTTCATTAAGCCGATATAATCCTCAACTGTATAATACTTTTCATCAATATAATAACGATATTCTTTAGCCATAGCATTTTCATAATCTTGTTTCACTGATAAAACAGGAAGTATTTGTTCATAAATTTCACAAATAATAGGAGCTACAACAACACCTGCATATTGAACTGTATTTTGAGGCTCTTCAATTGCAAAATAAACACAATATTCCGGATCATTCATTGGTGCAGCAGACAAAACAGATAAAATAAAATTCGAATGCGAATAGCCACCATTTTCGCCCTTTAGCTGTGAAGTTCCAGTTTTAGCACCAACTCTATATCCATTTGTATAAGCACCTCGTGAGGTTCCCGCTGCTACAACTGATTCAAGACTATACCTCATAATATCAGATGTTTTTTTAGATATAACTTGCCTTTTAATTTTAGTACTTCCTTCATATATTAAAGAATTTGATGCATCTGTAACTTTATTAAGTAAATAAGGAGTTAATAAGTTTCCACCATTTACACAGGCAGACATTGCCATCATTAATTGAATCGGTGTTGTACTATTACCCTGACCAAATGATGCACAAGCTAAATCAACTGGTCCCATCGTATTTTGATTAAATAAAATACCGGTTGCTTCACCAAGAAGATCAATTCCTGTTTTTTGGCCGAAGCCATAGTTTTTAACATAACTCATAAATGTTGAAATACCTAATCTTGAGCCTATATCCATAAAGCCACAATTACAGGAATTTTCAATTACCTCAAGCATCGATAAGCTACCATGCCCTTTCCGTTTCCAACAATGCATTGTACTTCCACCAATTGTCCTTCCACCTGTACAATTAATATGTTCATTTAAATTAAACTTATTTTCCTCAAGTCCGGCACTATAGGTTACAATTTTGAAGGTTGAACCAGGTTCAAAGCTTTTCCATACTAAAAAATTACGGTTATATATTTCCTGATCATATTCCTTATAATTTTCAATACTATAAAAAGGATATTGACTAATTCCTACTATTTGACCTGTTTTAACATTTGAAACACCACAAATAATTGTTTTAGGATTATATTTTAAGGCCGCATTCTTCACAATATTATCTAATATTCTACAAACATCTAAATCAATCGAAAGATATATATCAAAACCTGGTGTTGAACCACTATAATAGGACACCATATTATCCATTTTGTTGCCCTTAGCATCAGTATAAATTTTAAGGGCTCCATCATTTTCCTTTAAATAATCGTTATAAATATACTCAAGTCCGGTTAAGCCCTCATTATCAATATTGGTAAATCCCAAGGTTTGACCTAATAAATCATCATAAGGATAATATCTTGTAGCATCAGTTGCAAGATAAATACCATCTAGGTTAAGTCTTGCAATTTGACTTGCGTCCTCAACGGAAATATGACGACCTTCAGGCTTTATTATTTCGACAGAAACATTTTTCGATAAATGCTTCAAAATAAGATTTATATCACATTTTAAAACGGATGAAAGACTATTTGCCGTAGCCTCTTTATTTTTTATTTGTCTATTTATTGAAACGACTGTTAAGGTTCTTTTATTCCCAACAATTAATTTACCATTTCTATCATAAATCTTACCTCTTCCACTATTAATCGGGATATCTCTTGACCACTGCTCATATGCTTTTTTATTAATAAAATCAGACATACCAATATTAATATAAATAAGTCTTCCAACTAGCATTAAGAAGCATATTATAGCTATAAGCATTACTATTAAAATTCTTCTTCTAATCTTATAATTATTGATATTATCACCTAAATTTATATATGATAAAAAAGAGGTAAATATAATAAAAAAAAGCTTTAAGATTATATTTTCAATAATCATTTAACAGCCAAAACATTTTCTAAAGATATTAAAATATAGCGCGCTGTTCAACATAATAAACTGATAATGTAACTTAAAATTCATACAAATCTTTTAGTCTTAAAGTGTAACTTTCACTTAAAGCTTTAGAAAATATATTTATAATTTTATCAATGATTTTTCTTCCTGATATTTTATATCGTAAAATAATAAATGAGCTCTTTAGTGAAAAGCTCAATTTATTAACTGACATTTAATTATCTATTATCATAGTCATCATTTTCATTAAAGTGAGCTTCACTTGCAGAAAATGAACAATCAATAAAATTAATATTTTTAGTAAAGTATAAATAACCAAATTCCTTAGCGTTTGCCTTAACATTTTTAAATGTTATATTAGAAATAGGCATATCAGTAAAGCCCTCAAGATTAAAAATACGGCTTATTCCTTTATAATCATCTGTATTATAAGCATTTACATTATCAATTAAAATATCAGAAACCCTTGTATTAGCACCTGCAGTTTCATGAGTTAAGACTTCATAGTGAGGATAAATAGGTCCATTATAGTTAGGAGGCATCTTACAAATACTATAATTAGGATTCCAATTTAAACACATATGAAACAAATATTTAACATTAGTCATTTCAAGGTTACTTATTTTAACATCATTTATATAACCCTTTCTAGGATATGATGATTTTATTCTAAAACCACAATCAGTATTATAATATTTTAAATTAGAAATATTAACGTTATAAACACCACCAGATATTTCACTACCAATGGTTACGCCAAAGCCTTTATTAATAATGGAATTAGAAATAGTGATGTCATGTGAAGGTCTTCCTACTCTTATTCCATCAAAGTCCCTACCTGATTTGATACAGACAGAATCATCATTACAATTAGTTTCTACCTTATTTACAACCACATTATAGGAAGAATCAATATCAATACCATCAGTTGAGGGTGAATTAATAGCTTCTGATTTAATTTTAACATTTTCAATCAAGATATCGTTAGAATATAAAATATGAATATTCCAAAAGCCTGATGAAGTAGAGGTAATATCATAAATTTTAACATTTGAGGAATTTTGAACTAAAAGATTACGTGGTCTTTTACAATCATAATCAGCAGCGAATCTCAATCCCTTTTCATCATAAATCTTACGATATCCGCCCTTCATATCTAAACCCCAATATTTATTCCACCAATAAGGGCCATTTCCATCTAAAATGCCTTGTCCCTTGATTGTAACATTACTTGTACCAATAACATTTAATAAAGCGGGATACCACTCCATTTCAATTCCTGCAACTCTAGTTTTTATATTTTGGTATAAGGCTTCATTAGTTGTTGCAAGAAGAGTCGCTCCTTCTTCAAATTCTAAGGTAAGTGCACCTTTAATAAACAAAGGTGTTGTTTCATAAAGTCCTTTTTTAATAACTAATTTAGATGATTTTAAGATGGCTTCATCTATTTTTTCTTGGAGATTATCTCCTTCTTTAATAAATATCGTTTCCATATTATTTAATAATTTGAATAATCGTAATAATCATTGAGTTCAAACGGTTTAAATTAACAATAATTTCGTTTAAAGCCTTAACATAAACCGAATTTTCAGATAAATCAAGTTTTTTAATTTGTTTAGTAATTTTATCAATAAGCTTTAGGGCATCATTAACATCAGTTAAGGTTGTTTTTTCACCAATATCCTGTAGGGCAATCGTAACACTAGCAAGAACAAAGGCTGTTTTCTTTAAATTATCGTGAGGCTTTTTATCCTTCAAGGCCTTTTGCATCATCTCAAGACGTGTTATTTCACGTCCAAGCTTTGCTTGCAGTTTATTATATCCTTTTTTAGCGTGACCATAAAACTTTAAATATAAAATAAAAATAATAATTGTTACAACTAAAATCGAATACCAAATGATAGCTTCTGTAACAGAATATTGTTCGGCAAGTAGAGTCATTATAATTCCTCCTTCTTATTTGGCATATCCTTAATATGAACATCAAGCTGATTATAATCAATTGAAATATTAGCATCTATAAGTGCATCAAGAATTTGCTCATTCAAATCATAAAGGGTTGACCAATAGTTTTCACATTGTGTCCAGCATTTTAAAGTATAAACCAAATTTGAATCGCCATATTCAGTAAGACGAACACTAGGCTCAGGATTGTTTAATATATTTTTTTGTTTTTTAACTACATCAAGCACTAGTTTTTTGATTTCTTCAGTTTTAGAGCCATATGCAACTGGTATATTAAGAGAAATTCTTCTTACAGGTAATCTAGAAAAATTCTTAATTGATGAATTAATTGCTTGCGAATTAGGATAAGTAATCATCATTCCATCAGTTGTTTTAAGAACTGTATTAAACATTGATATAGAGATTATTGTACCTTCAACATCACCAATTTTAACATATTCCCCTTCAACAAAGGGTTTGGTTGTTACAAGTAAAAATCCATTTGCTATTCCTTTTATTACATCCTGTAAGGCTAAAGAAATACCTAAAGAAATTACAGAGGCTATTGTTACAACTGATTCGGTTGAAATACCTAAAAATTTTAATACAGATACAACTAAAACGATAATTAAAACAATATTCAAAATTGAAATAATAAAATTAGGAATGGTCTTTTCGATTTTAGCTCGATTAACTGATCTTTTAAGAAGACTAATTATAATTCTAATTAGCATATAGCCAACAAGCATATAAATAATAGCTATTGCAAGTTCAACGCCGCTTCCTAAAGCATAATTTTTTAACTTATTTAAAAAATTCATATAAATTCCTTTCTATAAATAAAGGCTCAAAAGAGCCTCCTTATAAGCTATAAAGCAGTTTTACCTCATGTGGTCTTAAAGGACGATATTCTCCCTTACTCATTCCCTCACATGATACACACGCAAAACGTACACGACGTAATTTTTTTACCTCAAAGCCAATTGATTCAAACATACGTCTAACCTGACGGTTTCTTCCTTCAGTAATAATTATACGAACAAGTGTTGTTCCATATTGCTTATCATATTCTTCAATAAAAACCTCTGCTGGCTTTGTTTGAATACCATCAAGCATAATACCTTTTTTTAGCTTAGCAACCATATCAAGACCTAAATGACCATTTACACGTGCTAAATATTCCTTTTCAATATTATTTGAAGAATTAATAAGTCTATTCATAAGTTCACCATCATTTGTCATCAATAATACACCTGATGTATCATAATCCAAACGCCCAATTGGGAAAATACGATTTTTCTTTACCTCTGCTTGCATCAAATCCATAACTGTACGACGACCTAGGTCATCATGTGCAGTTGTTAAATAACCTGTTGGCTTATATAAAACAAAATAAACCTTATCCTCTTTAACAATTAGCTTACCATCAACCTTAATTTCATCAGTTAAATAAGCTTTTCTTCCAAGTTCCGTCACAACCTCACCATTTACGATAACCTTACCATCTTGAATTAATTTTTCACTTGCACGGCGTGATGCAACACCACACATTGCCATAATTTTTTGTAAGCGAATAGCTTCTGCCATTAAAATCATCTCGACTTTCTATATATTTTCGTCTTATTATAACATATAAATAAAAAAAAAGACATAGGAAATTTCCTATGCCTTATTAATATACTATGTTCAAAGTTTAATTACATTGATTCATGGATAGTACGGCTGATAACATCATCTTGTTGTTCCTTTGTTAACTTGATGAAGTTTACAGCATATCCTGAAACACGAATTGTAAGTTGAGGATACTTCTCAGGGTGCTTTTGAGCATCTAGTAATGTTTCACGATTGAATACGTTAACATTTAGATGGTATCCACCATCAGATACATAAGTATCTAGCATTTGAACTAAATTATCTACCTTTTGTGACATTTTTCTTTACCTCCGAAATTAGTCTTCATCCTTACCAAGTGAGTTTGGTGTAATTGAGAATGTATTAGAAATACCATCTCTTGAATACTCATATGGAAGCTTAGCTACTGATTCAAGTGATGCTAGAGCACCATGAGAATCACGTCCATGCATTGGATTAGCACCTGGAGCTAATGGTTGACCTGCCTTACGTCCATCAGGAGTATTACCAGTCTTCTTACCATAAACTACGTTAGAAGTGATTGTTAAAATTGACATTGTAGGAACTGACTCACGATATGTATAGTGCTTTCTAATCATGTTCATGAATGTCTTAACTAGCCATACAGCAATTTCATCTACACGGTCATCGTTGTTACCATACTTAGGGAAATCTCCTTCAGTCTTGAAGTCAACAATTAAGCCTTCAGCATCACGAATAGGAGTTACCTTTGCATACTTGATAGCTGATAAAGAATCTACTGCACATGAAAGACCTGCAACACCTGTTGCGAAGAAACGACCAACCTTAGTATCATGTAAAGCCATTTCAAGAGCTTCATATGAATACTTATCATGCATATAGTGAATTAGATTTAATGTATTAACATAAACATCTGCTAACCATTCCATCATTACTTCATACTTATGCTTAACATCTTCGTAAACTAGTTGTCCATCTCCTAAAATTGGTTGATATTCAGGTCCTACTTGCATAGCCTTACCAGTAACCTTATCCTTCATAAGCTCATCCTTACCACCATTCATAGCGTATAGTAAGCACTTAGCTAAGTTTGCACGAGCACCGAAGAATTGCATATCCTTACCAACTCTCATTGAAGATACACAGCAAGCGATACAGTAATCATCACCCATTTCAGGACGCATTAATTCATCTGATTCATATTGAATTGATGAAGTCTTAATAGAGATATCAGCACAGAATTGCTTAAATCCCATAGGTAATCTCTTAGACCATAGAACTGTTAAATTTGGTTCTGGAGCTGGTCCTAAGTTTTGAAGTGTATGTAGTACACGGAAGCTGTTCTTAGTAACTAATGTACGTCCATCAGTTCCCATACCACCAATTGATTCAGTTACCCATGTTGGGTCTCCTGAGAATAGTTCGTTATAAGACTCAATACGAGCAAATCTTACCATACGAAGCTTCATAATGAAGTGGTCCATTAACTCTTGAGCCTCAGACTCAGTTAAGATACCTCTCTTCATATCTCTTTCGATATAAATATCTAAGAATGTAGAGTTACGTCCGATTGACATAGCTGCACCATTTTGATCCTTAACAGCAGCTAGGTAACCAAAGTATAACCATTGGATTGCTTCCTTAGCATTTTCAGCTGGACGAGAAATATCAAATCCATAGCTTGCAGCCATCTCTGTTAAAGCCTTTAATGCCTTAACTTGTTCAGCAACTTCCTCACGATCACGAACGCGATCAGGAGTCATTTCGCCACAAATAAGTGACTTGTCTAATTCCTTATGCTTAATTAAATATGCTGTACCATAAAGAGCAATACGACGATAATCACCAACGATACGTCCACGACCATATGTATCAGGTAGACCTGTTAAAATGTGTGCTGAACGGCAAGCTCTCATTTCAGGAGTGTAGCAATCAAATACTCCGTCATTGTGAGTCTTACGATACTTAGTGAAAATTTCATGAATTCTATCAGTTACTTGATAGCCATATTGAGCAGCAGCTTGCTCAGCCATCTTAATACCACCAAATGGCATTAAAGCTCTCTTTAAAGGTGCATCTGTTTGAAGACCAACAATCTTCTCAAGATCCTTATCAATATAGCCAGGCTTATGTGAATTAACTTGAGAAACGATATCGATATCGCAATCAAGAACTCCACCTTTAGCACGCTCTTGAGCCATTAATTCAAGAACCTCATTCCATAGTTTCTTAGTAGCGTCAGTTGCTGGAGCTAAGAAGCTTGCATCTCCCTCATAAGGAGTATAGTTTCTTTGGATGAAATCACGAGTATTTACTTCGTCATTAGACCATTTTCCAAGGGTGAAACCTTCCCATGCTTTGTTCATAGTATTAACCTCTTTCTTAATTTAAAATTATTAACTATTAATTGGATAGTCATAAAAAATTATTTTTCTAACTTTCCGTCAAATATTATCACACACTAGCATTATTTTGTCAAGAAATATGCTTTAAAAATTACTTTTTTTTCTATTTTATTTCATTAATCTTTGCATCCAGCCAAAGCTCAAGAATTTCTTCTGGCTGATACCCTTTACAGCGAGCTTTAATCTCACCATCTTTTGTTAAAAGAATTGTAGGTGCAGTTTGCACATCAAACAATTCCATTAAGTCAAGCGTATTTTCATCAGCTTCAATGTGAACTAAGCGACAATCATCTCTTTGGCCAATTATTTCTTTTAATATTGGCATTAAAGATAGGCAGTTAGCACATGAATTTCCGGAAATTTCAATTACACAAATTCCCTTTAGTTCTTCTTTATAGTTTTTTACTGTAATCATTATTTTACCACCTTTAAAATTTCTCTTGCGTGTAAAACTTGCTCCTTAGTAGGTGGTTCTACACCCTTTAAACGATAAGGAATACCAAGCTTTTCGTATTTGACAATACCCATTGTATGATAAGGAAGTACTTCTACCTTATCAACCGTTTTTAAAGTATCAAGAAATGCCTTAAGCTCGTGAAGTTCTTCGTCATCAGTTGTAATTCCTGGTACAAGTACATGACGAATCCACATATGCTTATCATGTTCAGATAACCATTTAGCAAATGCAAGTGTATGGTCATTATAAACACCAGTTAATTCTTTGTGAGCATCACGATTTATATGTTTAATATCTAGCAAAAATAAATCGGCATATTTAATAAGTTCCTCATGTTTTTTAACACTTTGAGGATCTTCAGGATCAAAGATATAACCAGACGTATCAACTGCAGTTCTAACACCCTGCTCGTGGAACAACCTCAAAAGTTCGATTGCAAAATCAAGTTGAAGTAAAGGCTCACCACCAGTAATAGTTACACCGCCCTTATCTCCCCAATAGCCTTTATATTTCATTGCTTGATTAACAATATCTTGTGCTTCCCATTCTTCTGCACCATCCTGACTCCACGTATCTGGATTATGACAGTATTTGCATCTTAAAGGACAGCCTTTAAAAAATATAACATAACGAATCCCTGGTCCATCAACAGTACCAAATGATTCAAATGAATGAATTTTACCCTTCATATTAACACCTCGGAAAAAGTATAACATTTTTTAACCCTTTAGACAATCAATTTACAAATAATGATTAAATAAAAAATTAGATAAGGAAAATCAAGTACTAAATTAATAAATTTTCAATAAATTAACGTATATAATTAAAACCACGACGAAAAAACCTCAAAAAGAGGATTTTTTTAAAATTATGGTGTATAATAGAAA